>Ga0126309_10000874_pt1 | contig 10273 bp, 8 predicted proteins | sample Plot56_FD_92541 | JGI IMG/M metagenome (GOLD analysis project Ga0126309, IMG submission 92541) | Serpentine soil microbial communities from UC McLaughlin Reserve, CA, USA - Plot56 | ecosystem: Environmental > Terrestrial > Soil > Grasslands | place: USA: UC McLaughlin Reserve, Lake County...
GCTCGCGTCTCCGACGGCTGGAACGCGAAGCGCGTCGCCGAGGAACTGGCGCTGCTGCCCGAGGCCGAACGCCGCCTCGCGTCGCCGCGGTGGCGCGCGTTCGGCGAGCTCTGCGGCGAGATCGCCGGCCTGCCCCGGCACATCTCGCAACACCCCGGCGGGATGGTGATCTCGTCGCGCCCGCTCGTCGAGCTCGTCCCCGTGATGCCGTGCGCCATGGCCGGCCGGCAGATGTGCCAGTGGGACAAGGACTCCTGTTCGGACGCCGGCTTCCTCAAGATCGACCTGCTCGGCCTGGGGATGCTGTCCGCCGTCGAGGACTGCGTCGACCAGGTTGCGAGGCTGCGCGGCAAGACGATCGACCTCTCGCGCATCAAGCTCGACGACGGGGACGTCTTCGCCGAGATCCAGAAGGCGGACACCGTCGGCGACTTCCAGATCGAGAGCCGCGCGCAGATGCAGGTGATCCTGCGCACGCGCCCCGAGACGATCGAGGACATCATGACCCAGGTCGCTCTCGTGCGACCGGGGCCGATCCAGGGCAAGGCGATCCATCCCTACGTCGAGCGGCGCCAGAAGCTGCGCGACGACCAGGGCTACGTCCCGCCGGCCGACCATCCGCTCCTCGAGGAGCCGCTTCGCGCCACGCTCGGGGTCGTCGTCTTCCAGGACCAGGTGCTCGACGTCGCCATGGCGCTGGCCGGGTTCACAGTGGGAGAGGCCGAAGGCCTGCGCCGCGCGATGAGCCGCAAGCGGAGCGAGGCGGCGCTCGAGGCCTACCGCGAGCGGTTCGTCGAGGGGGCGCGCGGCAAGGGCGTCGCCGTGGAGCTCGCGAACGAGGTCTACGACAAGCTCGTCGCCTTCTCCGGGTTTGGGTTCCCCAAGTCGCACGCCGCCGCGTTCGGGCTGCTGGCCTACCAGTCGGCGTGGCTGCGGCACCACCACCCCGCCGAGTTCCTCTGCGCGCTCCTGAACGAGCAGCCGATGGGCTTCTACCCACCGTCGACGCTCGTCCGCGACGCGCAGCGGCGCGGGGTCGAGGTGCTCCCGCCGGACGTCAACCGCAGTGCTGCGAAGTGCGCGGTGCAGGACGACGCCGTGCGCGTGGGGCTCGAGTACGTCGACTCGCTGGGCGAGGACGACGCGGCCGCGCTCATGGCCGAACGGGAACGGGGCGGGCCGTTCGCGACCGTCGTCGAGCTGGCCCAGCGCGCGCCGTTGAGCAGGGACGAGGTGGAGGCGCTCGTCGCGTCCGGCGCCTGCGACTCGCTCGGGCGCTCACGACGGGCGCTGCTCTGGGAGCTCGGGCTGGTCCCGCGGGTGGAGTCCGTTCCGGGGAGCCGCGGGGAGGAGCACCAGCTCCCGCTACCGCTCGATCCGACCGCCGAGACCCCTGACCTGCCCGAGCAGACGCCGTGGGAGCGGATGCTCGCGGACTACCGGCGCACGAGCCTCTCCGTCGGCGTGCATCCGCTCGAGCTCCTGCGGCCGCATCTTCCGAACGGCGTCCTCTCGAGCGAGCAGCTCCGTTCAGCGCGGAACCGGGCGCAGGTGGCCGTGGCCGGGATGACCGTCGCGCGCCAGCGCCCGGCGACCGCGAACGGCGTCGTCTTCATGCTGCTCGAGGACGAGCACGGCCAGATGAACCTGATCGTGCCGCCGTCCGTCTACGAGCGCTACCGCGCCGTCGTCCGCGGCGAGCCGCTCATCCTCGCGCGCGGCCGCTTCGAGTGCGAGGGGGAGGCCCGTAACGTCCTCGTCCGTGAGCTCGAGACACTCGGCCCGCTCGCGCGCCGGCTCTCGCGCGGTGACGTCCACGGCTCGCTCCCGGCGGCACACCACTTCGGGCACCGGTAGCGCCGGGAGGAGGGCCCGGACGAGCCCTCCTCCCGTGCAGAGACCTAGAAGTTCGTGAAAAGCAGGTGGTTGTTGGTCGTCTTGGACGACGTGACGATGCTCTTGGTGCTCAGGTCGAAGAGCGCGGTGCGGACCGCTCCGGGCGACGCGCCGGGATTCGTCTGCAGGTACTGGGCGGCGACTCCGGCCGTGTGCGGCGTCGCCATCGACGTGCCGCTGATCGTGTTGGTGGCGGTGTCGCTCGTGTACCAGGACGAGGTGATCGAGACGCCGGGGGCGAACCAGTCCACGCAGTTGCCGTAGTTCGACCATGACGCCTTGCGGTCGCTCGAGTCCGTCGCGCCGATCGTCATCGCCTCGGCCACACGCGCGGGCGAGTACTTGCAGGCGTCCTGGGCGATCCCGATGAAGTTGCCGTTGCCGGCCGCGATCGCGTAGCTGACGCCGTCGGCGATCGAGTTGCGCACGGCGTTGTCGAGCGCGGTGGACGCGCCGCCGCCGAGGCTCATGTTCGCCACGGCCGGGTCGCCGGCCTGGTGGGTCGCGGTCACCCAGTCGATCCCGGCGATGACGCCGGACGTCGTCCCGGAGCCCGAGCAGTTGAGAACGCGGACGGCGACGAGGCTGACCGACTTGGCGACGCCGTAGGTCGAGCCGCCGACGGTACCGGCCACGTGCGTTCCGTGTCCGTTGCAGTCGTCGGCGCTGCCGCCGTCGACAGCGTCATAGCCGCTCGCCGCGCGGCCGCCGAACTCGGAGTGGCCGAAGCGGATGCCGGTGTCGATGATGTACGCCGTGACCCCGGCGCCGGTCGCGTTGTAGGTGAACGTTCCGCTGAGCGGCCGATTCCGCTGATCGATCCGATCGAGACCCCAGGGTGCGCCGCTCTGAGTCGCGCTCGCTTCGACGATACCGTCCGGCTCGATGAAGTCGACCCGGGCGTCGGACCGGAGCGCCGCGACCTGGGAAGCGGTCAGCGTTGTGACGTAGCCCTTCAGCGCATGGCGAAAGACGCTGCCGACCGGAGCGCCGATGCGGCGCGCCTGCTGGTCGGCCACTGCGCCCGGCTGCGCGACCGAGTCGCTCAGGACGACGATGTACCGCTGCTTAGCGGCCGACGCAGCCTGGCCCGGAAGGACGAACAGAAGCGTCGCGAACGCAGCCAGCGCGACCACGACGAGATGCCGATTCGGCATTTGAGACCCCCCTCGAGAGAAAAGTCGAACAACGACGGTGTTAGTTACTGGACTACAGGATCGGAGCCGCGAGGTCAATCACCCTCCGGCGCGCAACAGCGGGAAGCGCTTCCGGAAGGCACGGTCGAACGCCTCTTCGTACTCCGCGGCCGTGTCGTCGTCGAGGGTCGCGGCGAACGTATCGCGCATCTCCTCCAGCTCGTCCGTGGCGAGCTCCACGAGGTCGAGGAACTCCGAGTAGCGCTCCTCGGGATCGTCGTCGGCGCTCGCGTACGCGGCGCGCGCGTCCTCGATCCGGTCCAGGAGCTCGGCGCTTTCTCCCTCGAACAGCTCGAGCTGCCGGTCGATCGCCTCTGCGAAACGGCGCCGGCGGATGCTCACGCGAGCAACTCGCGGTAGAGCTCGAGATGGGCCTCGGCTGCGGCGTCCCACGTGAGCTCGGTGCGGGCGCGCGCGGCGCCGGCGCGCGCCGCTTCGAGCGCCTCGGCATCGGTGGTCAGCTCGGTGATGGCGGCGGCGAGGGCGTCGACGTCCCCGGCGGCGACCACGCGGCCGGCTTCGAAGCGGCGGACCGGCTCCGCGAGCCCGGCGACGTCGTACGCGACGACGGGGACGCCGGCGCCCAGCGCCCGGAGCAGCGCGCCGCTCTGGTCGATCTCGGGCCGGTACGGGAAGACGGCCAGCGTCGACTCGCCGAGCGCCGCGTCCACCTCGGCGGCGGTGAGATAGCGCAGTCGCCACTCGGCTCTGTGGCCGGCTGCGGCCCGGTAGCCCTCCACCGGCTCGAGCGGCTCGCCGGCGACGAGCAGGCGCGCGCCGTCGGCGCGTTTCACGGCCTCGATCGCGTCGCCGAGGCCCTTGTAGGGGCGGATCATTCCGAGCGCGAGCACGGTGTGGCCGTCGTCCCGCCTCGGCGGGTCGCTCGGGAAGACGGGATGCGGGATCACCCGGAGCCGCTCTGGATCGGCGCCGATGCCGGCCAGCGTCTCTCGGCCCCGCTCGCTGTGGACGACGACGCGGTCGAAGCGGTCGAGGAGTCGGCGCCACAGGTCGACCTTGCCGGCCGTGCGGCGTGGCAGCAGGTCGTGGGCCGTGAACACGAGCGGCGCGCGGGAGCGGAGCAGGCGCGCGTCCATCTGCGGCGCGGCGAGCCACTGCAGGTGAAGGATGTCGGCGCGCCTGCGTGCGAGGCGGGCGAGCCCGAGCGGGTGCTCGAGCGCCTTGAGCGGCAGCCGCAATCGCGAACGCCGGAAGAGCCGCGAGCTCACCGGGTAGAAGAGCTCGTTCCGGCGATACCCCTCCGGCGCGATCGTCTCGCCGAAGCGAAAGCGCGAGGTGGCGAGCTCGACGTCAACGCCCGCCCGCGCCAGAGACGAGGCGAGCTCGTGGTCGTACTCGGGCGTGAACGACGACGGGTCGGCGAGGACGATCCGCAACCCGCCTAGAGTAATCAGGTGCTCATTCGAACCTGGAACGTCTTCCACGGGCGCTCGCACCCGCCCGGGCGCACGCTCTTCCTCGAGCGGATGATCGGGCTGGCGACGGCGGACGGGCCCGACGTGCTCTGCCTCCAGGAGGTGCCTCCGTGGGCGCTGGAGCGGCTCGGCGCGTGGAGCGGGATGACCGTCTTCGGCGAGGTGGCGGCGCGACCGTCGATCGGGCCGCTTCCGTCGACCGCGGAGGTCGGTCGCCGCCTGACGGCGCTCGATCCACCGCGGTTCCGCGGGGCGTTCGCCGGGCAGGCGAACGCGATCCTGCTCGCTCCCGAGGTACGCGCGCTCGAGCGCGACTCGATCGTCCTCAACACCCACGGCTTTCGTCGCGCGCAGGCCCGTTGGGTCGGCCTGCCGCTCGTGGACGAGCTCTACTGGGCCAAGGAGCGGCGCGTTTGCCAGGTCGTGCGTGCCGCGCTTTCCGACGGCAGGGTCGCCGCGATCGCCAACTTCCACGCGACGGGCTCGAAGGACAAGCGCATCCCCGACGCGGAAGTGATGCGGGCGGCCACGTTCGCCGACGCGCTCGCCGCCCCCCAGGAGGTGTGCGTACTGGCCGGCGACTTCAACATCACCGCGGAGCGGTCCCTCACGCTTGCGGAGATCACGGGCTCGGAGTGGGGCTTCTCGCCGCCGGCGGAGGGGATCGACCACGTCCTCGTGCGCGGGGGCGACGCGACCCCGCCCGAGATCTGGCCGATCTCGCAGCGGCGCGTGGACGGCGTCGTCGTCAGCGACCACTCGCCCGTGGACGTCACCATCGCATGACGTTCGAGGGGGTTCGCGCCGAGTTTCCTGTGCTGGAAAGGCTCGCGTACCTGAACACAGGCTCGGTCGGGCCGCTCGCGAGGCGCACGGCGGCGGCCATGGCGGCCCGGCTCGCGGCGGAGCTCGAGGAAGGCCGGGGCGGAATCGCGCAGTTCCTCGACGTCACGGAGCTGCGCGGGCGGCTGCGCGCGGCGCTCGCAGCGCTGATCCACGTCCCCGTCGAGAACGTCGCCTTGACGAGCTCGACGACCGAGGGCTGCAACATCGTCCTCGGCGGCCTCGATCTGGGGCCGGACGACGAGGTCGTGACGACCGACGTGGAGCACTTCGGCCTGGCCGGGCCGCTCGGCGTGTCCGAGGCGTGCGTTCGGGTGGCGCGGGTTCGCGACCGGCCGGCCGAAGAGGCGTTCGACCTGATCAAGGCCGAGGTCGGGCCGAAGACACGGCTGCTCGCGCTGTCGCACGTCGCGTGGACGACCGGACACGGGTTGCCGATCCGCGAGCTCAAGGAGGCGACCGGGCTGCCGATTCTGGTGGACGGCGCCCAGTCGGTCGGCGCGCTGGCGGTTCGCGCGGGCGAGTTCGACTTCTACACCGTCTCCGGTCAGAAGTGGCTGTGCGGGCCCGATGCGACGGGCGCGCTCTACGTGGCCGACCCCGAGGCGTTGCGGATCTCAAAGCCGAGCTACTTCGCGCAGGACGGGTTCGAGCCCGACGGCTCGTTCACCGCGCGAGCGGGTGCGGCGCGGTTCGACCCGGGCTGGATTCCGCCGGCGTCGCTCGTGGGGTTGGAGGCTGCCCTCGGCGGCGTGCCCGAGTGGAGATTCGAGCGTGCCGCAGAGATGGCGGCGCACGCGCGCGAGCGGCTGGCCGCGCACGTCGACCTGGTGACCGAGCCGGGTCATGCCGGGCTGATCTCGTGGCGGGTCGACGGCGACGCGTCGAAGCTGGCGGCCAGCGCCTGGGGGCGTGGTGTGGTGATCCGCGACCTGCCGGGCCTCAACTGGTTGCGCGCGTCGGTCGGCTACTGGACGAGCGACGAGGACGTCGAGCGGCTGGTCGGAGTGGTCGACGGCGGCGCGCCTATGGAGCGGTAGTCACCGTTGCGGCACACCGCGTGACACACGCGCGCGGATTTCCCCTTTAGCCTCGAAGGTGGTGGGTGGTCAGCGGCCGGCCCCGCACGCGATGGCCGAAGCGGCCACGTTCGGGAAGAACTGCGCTACGCCGCCGGCGCGTCCGCCGCCGTCCGGAGCCCGAGCTCCGGTGCGATCGGCTGGAGGGCCGCGATCACGTTGCGGATGTGCTCGTCCAGCTCGAGTCCGAGCAGCTCCGCGCCCGCATAGACCTCGTCGCGGTGGACGCCGGCGGCGAACGACGGCTGCTTCAGCTTCTTCTTGACCGACTTCGGCTCCAGGCCGTCCACACCCGTCGGCCGCACGAGCCCGCAGGCGTGGACGAAGCCGCTCAGCTCGTCGCACGCGAACAACGTCCGCTTCAGCGGCGTGTCGCGCGGCATCTCGAGGTGCTCCGCGTGCGAGAGCACGGCCTCGACCACCTCCTCGGGCCAGCCCTCCTCCCGGAGGATCGCGGCGCCGTCCTGAGGATGCTGGTCGAGCGTCGGATGGATCTCGTAGTCGAAGTCGTGCAGCAGCGCGGTCGCACGCCACAGCTCCTCGTCCTCGCCGGAGCGCTGCGCATACGAGCCGACCGACGCCTCCACCGCCAGCGCGTGCCGCAGCAGCGCCTCGCTCTTCGTGTAGCGCGTCAGTGTCTCCCAGGCGCGTTCGCGGGTGACCTCCACAGCCTCGTTTAGGCTACCCCGATGCCCGACACGCTCGTCGCCGAGACACTCATGCAGTCCTTCGTCATCGAGGGCGGCCGCCCCCTCAGCGGCCACGTCCGAGCAGCCGGAAACAAGAACGGCGCGCTGCCGATCCTCGCCGCGACGCTGCTCGCGACGGAGCCCGTCACCCTGCGCAACGTCCCGCGGATCCGCGACGTCGAGACGATGTGCGAGCTCCTGGCCGACGTCGGCGCCGAGGTCGAGTGGACGGGCACCAACGATCTCGTCATCGACAGCTCCGGCGCGCACAAGACGGAGCTCGATCCCGAGCTCTGCAGCCGCATCCGGGCCTCGTTCCTGCTCGCAGGCCCGCTGCTTGCCCGCTTCGGACGCGCATCCGTGCCGCCGCCGGGCGGCGACGTGATCGGGCGCCGCCGCCTCGACCCGCACATCCACGCTCTCGCAGAGCTCGGCGCGGACATCGACCTCAACGGCCGCTACGACATGCGTACCGACGGCTTCCGCGGCCGCGCGATCTTCCTCGACGAGGCGAGCGTGATGGCCACGGAGAACGCCGTCATGGCGGCCTCGATCGCGGCCGGGGAGACGATCATCGGCAACGCCGCATGCGAGCCGCACGTCCAGGACCTCTGCCGCTTCCTCGGCTCGCTCGGCGCGCGCATCGAGGGCACGGGCTCCAATGTGCTGCGCATCGAAGGCGTGCAGGCGCTCCGCGGCGGCGAGTGGCGGATCGCTCCGGAGCACATCGAGGTCGGAAGCTTCATCGGCCTCGCCGCGGTGACGGGCGGGGAGCTCACCATCGACGACGTCGTCCCGGCCGACCTCGTGCCTCTGCTTCCGGCGTTCGCCCGCCTCGGCGTCCAGGTCGAGGTCCGGGACGGCAGCGTGCGCGTCCCGGCCGGCCAGGAGCTCGTGATCCAGGACGACATCGGCGACCAGATCCCCAAGATCGAGGACGGGCCGTGGCCCGGGTTCCCCGCCGACCTGACCTCGATCGCCCTTGCGGTCGCCACGCAGGCGCGGGGCACGATCCTGATCTTCGAGAAGATGTTCGAGAACCGCCTGTTCTTCGTCGACAAGCTCGTGAGCATGGGCGCGCGGATCATCCTTTGCGACCCGCACCGTGCGGTCGTCACCGGGCCGGCGAAGCTCTACGGGCAGCGCATGGCGAGCCCCGACATCCGCGCCGGGATGGCCATGCTGATCGCGAGCCTCTGCGCCGACGGCGTCTCGACGATCGGGAACGTCGGCGAGATCGACCGCGGGTACGAGCGGATCGACGAGCGGCTCCGCGGCCTCGGCGCGCAGATCGAGCGCGTCGAGAGCTGAGATGGACCAGCGCCTGACCGTCGTCACGCTCGGCGTCGATGATCTCGAGCGTGCGCGGGCGTTCTACGAGGCGCTCGGCTGGAAGACCGGCGCCGCCCCGGACGAGGACGTCGTCTTCTTCCAGGCCGGCGGGCTGATCGTCGCGCTCTGGAGCCGCGAGTCGCTGGCGGAGGACAGCGCCGTCGAGGACACGGGCGGCTGGGGAGGGATCACACTCGCGCACAACGTCGGCTCACCCGCCGACGTCGACGCGGTGATCGCGGAGGCCGAAGCGGCCGGCGCGACGATCGGACGCCCGGGCGCAGCGACCTTCTGGGGCGGCTACTCGGGCGTCTTCATCGACCCCGATGGGCATCCGTGGGAGGTCGCCCACAACCCCCATTGGACGTTGCGGGAGGACGGCTCGGTTCAGCTGAGCTAGCTGTGGTGCCCGTGGCCGGCGAGCTTCCGGGCGGCCGGCCGGTGACGACCGGGAAGGCGCACGAACCGGCTGCTCGCGGGCGTCAGGTCGGGCGCGCCGAGGTAGCGCACACGCAGCTGACGATGCACCCGCGCATAGACGGCCCAGCGCACGCGGCCCGACGCGTCCGTCCGCGCCGTCGCAATCGTCCGCCAGCGGGCGCCGTGCCTCGCCTGGAGCCGCACGACCCGGCGCGCGGGTGAGATGGCCGGCATGAGCGACCTCAGTCGCGCCGAGATGCTCACCCTGCCCTTCGAGCCGAGGAGCTTCATCCTGAGCGCTGCACGGGCGCGAAGGGCAGGAAGCTCGCCCGGAGCGGCGGTCCCGAGCGCCGTGGCGACGGCCGCCGCAACGTCGATCACGCCGTAGCCGAGGGCGGGGCTCCACGCGCCGCGGCCCGAGGCCGTCTGCTTCAGGATCTGCGCGACCTCGGTCGCGGTCGCGGTCGGCTTGGCGGCCCACACGAGCGCGGCCGCGCCGGCCACCTGCGGCGCCGAGAACGACGTCCCGCTTGCGTAGCCGTACAGGCCCGAGCCGGCGCCGGGGAGCGCGAAGCGCGGGTAGTAGGACGGCTGCGACAAGGACGACAGTGCGCCGAGGACCTGCTCGCCCGGCGCGGCGAGCGAGAGGTGCGAGCCCGTGTTCGAGAACGGGGCGCGCGTGCCTCGTTGGGTCGACGCGCCGACCGAGAGGCCAACGCCGCCCAGGCCCTGCGAGCCCGGCGGCTGGAGCAGCGCGGCCGGGTACTCGAGCGGGTTCCCGGTCTCGTGCTCGTTCCCCGCCGCGGCGACGAGCAGGACGCCGTGCGCCGCGGCGTACTCGACGGCGCGGCGCTCGGTAGCCGAGGTCTCCGAGCCGCCGAGGCTGAGGTTGACGATCCTTGCGCCGTGGTCGACTGCGTAGACGATGGCGGCCGCCTCGTCGACGTCGGTGAAGGAGCCGTCGGGGCCGCCGGCCTGCACGGCGAGGAGACGAGCGTCGCCGCCGAAGCCTGCGATGCCCTCGCCGTTCGAGACCGACCCGGCCGCGATCGAGGACACGAACGTGCCGTGGCCGTTTCGGTCCCGCACGTTCGTCGTCCCGTTCACGACGCTGTACGACTCGGGCGCCTTCGAGCGGAGATCCGGAGCGCTGAGGTCGGCGCCGGTGTCCACGACGGCGATCGTGATCGCGCGGGCGGCACGGAGGACCGACGCCGGGACGGCGTTCGCGCGGGTCGCGGCCCACTGCCACTCGAACGGCGCATTCGCGAACGGCGCGGTGGAGGACGTCGAAGGGGCGAGAGCCGGCTCGGCGGCGGATACTCGGCGCGAGACGGTCTCGACGTAGTCGATCCCGGCATGCGACAGCAGCGCGGACGGAC
>Ga0126309_10000876_pt1 | contig 10271 bp, 7 predicted proteins | sample Plot56_FD_92541 | JGI IMG/M metagenome (GOLD analysis project Ga0126309, IMG submission 92541) | Serpentine soil microbial communities from UC McLaughlin Reserve, CA, USA - Plot56 | ecosystem: Environmental > Terrestrial > Soil > Grasslands | place: USA: UC McLaughlin Reserve, Lake County...
GGGTGAACGCCATCGTCGTGTCGCTGGCGGCTGGGTCGCGCACGAGCGCGGTCCCGCACTTCGAGCAGAAGTTGGCTGTCTCCGGGTTCTGGAACCCGCATTCGGGGCAGTAGACGTGCGACAAGCGGGCCCTACACCTCCGCCGGCGGCGCCGCCTTGCCGGCCAGGATCGCAGAGAGCTTGTCGACGTCGACCTCGCTCAGCGGGCTCTCCCCCGCCCCGACCTGCTTCTGGAGGCGCGAGACGAGCTCCGCGCGGAGGATGTCGATCTTCCCGTGTAGCAGGCGTCGGCGGTACGAGACCTCTTGCTCCTGGTGCTGAAGGTCGTCGATGAGCGCCTTCAGGTCGGCGTCGGACATTGATGCGAGATCGGGCAACGGTTCCATCTACACCTTTCGTCGGAGGGGTCAGTAAACCAGCCGTTGTGCTAAGGGTCAACCTGAACTTGAGCGTTTGCGGTCACGCGGGAGCCTCGTCGCCTTCTCGGAGGACGTTCTCGACGAGGCCACGAAGCTCCTGCTCGAGCTCGGCCGACACGCCGTCGCTGTCCCCCTCCGCGTAGATGTGCACGAGGGGCTCGTCCGGGTCGGGGAGTACCTGCGCCCAACCGCGGCGATCGAAGACCTTGATGCCGTCGCGAAGGTCGAGCTCCCGACCTTTGAGCCGCTCGGCGAGCACGCGCATGACGAGACCCTTCTGGCCCCAGGGGCAGGGCAGCTGCCTGTGCACGACCCTCGAAACAGGAAGATCCGAGACCAGCTCGGAGAGCGGCCGCCCTACCGCCGCGAGCAGCTCGAGCAGCTTGCAGAGGCTCGCGATCGCGTCGTAGGCCGGCAGGAACTCCGGGAAGACGTAGCCCCCTCCGACCGCGCCGGCGAAGATCACTCCGTCCTCGGCTGCCGCCTTCGTGAGCGCCGGCAGCGAGGCGGGCGTGCGAACGACCTCGAGGCCGCTTCCCTCGACGATCCGCTCGACCTGGCTCGTAACCGTGACCGGGAACGCCAGCTTCCCGCGACGGCCGTTGCTGCCGATCAGCCGGAGGTAGAGCAGGAGCGCCTGCTCCACGGGAATCTCACGAGCGGCGTCGTCGACGAGGTAGATCCGTTCGGCGGCGCGGTCGAAGACGACCCCGAGGTCGGCGCCGACGGCGCCGACGAGCCGCTTCGTCTGGCCGACGAGCGTCCGGAGCGGTGCCGTCTCGCCCCCGTCGGTGGCGAACTGGTGGGCGGCCACGGCTTCAACGCCGAGCGGGGCGAGGAGCAGCGGCAGCACGAACGAAGCGGCCGAATAGCCGTAGTCGACGACGATGCGGAACTCCCGCGAGCGGATTGCGTCGGCGTCGAGGCTCGCGAGCAGGTCGTCGGCGTACCCCTCTCGCGCCCTCGCGGGGTAGCTGATGCTCCCCACGTCACCCGCACCGGCGCGGCGGAGCTCGTGGCGGCTGAAATGCTTCTCGATCTCCTTCTGGAACGCGGCCGAGGCCTCGATGCCCGGGTGCTCGAAGAACTGGATCTTCACGGCCTCCGGGTCGGTGCTGCTCAGGCCGACGTGGAACCCCGCCTCGTACCCGTGGCTCTTGAGGAGGTGACGCGAAATCGCGGCCGGGAGCACGCGCAGGTCGGCGACGTCCACGCCGGTCGAGTTGATGCCCGAGATCATCGCCCGCTTGATCATCCGGCAGGCCGCCGCCGACTCCCGGCTCGCGACGATCCTCGCGCCACGCTTGAGCGCAGTTCCCATCGCGGCCGCGAGGCGAAGCGCCATCTCGGGGGTGACGTCGACGTTCACGAGGCCCGTCACGCCTTCCTGACCGAAGACCTGCGGCGTCGTCCTGGCCTCGAAGACCAGATCCTCGAAGATGTGGGCGCCCGACTCGACGTCCTTGAAAGGGAAGATCCGGACGCCGGGCATGATCACGCTCTGCTCCCCGATCGTGACCTCGTCTCCGACCGCGACGTCCTCGTGGATCCGGACGTGCGACCGGATGTCGCAGTTCCGCCCGATGATCGCGTTCTCGATCAGCGCGCTGCGGCCGATGTGCGTCGAGGGGTCGACGACCGACGCGACCGTGCGTGCACGCTCGCGGAGCGTCACGCTCGACGAGAGGACCGAGTACGGGCCGACGGTCGCGTCTTCGCCGATGCGGCAGTAGTTGCCGATAAACGCCGGGCCCTCGATCCGCTCGATGTCGTCGATCTCAACGCCCTCGCCGAGCCAGATGTTGCCCCGAAGTCGCACGCCGGGCACGTCCAGCGCGACGCTCCCGTCGAGCGCGTCGAAGTTCGCCTGCCGATACTGAGTCAGGTTTCCGATGTCCTGCCAGTAGCCGTCGACGACATGGCCGTAGACGGGACGGCCCATCTCGAGCAGCAGCGGGAAGAGCTCCTTGGAGAAGTCGTAGGGCCGGTCGTCGGGGACATGGCGCAGGACTTCGGGCTCCAGGACGTACACACCGGTGTTGATCGTGTCCGAGAAGACCTGCCCCCAGGAAGGCTTCTCGAGGAAGCGCTCGACGCGTCCGTCCTCGTCCGTGACCACGATCCCGAACTCGAGCGGGTTCTCGACGGACTTGAGCGCGATCGTCGCGGCCGCGCCCTTCTCCTTGTGGAACTCGACGAGTTTCGACAAGTCGAAGTCGCACAGCGCGTCGCCGGAGATGACGAGGAAGGTGTCGTCGAGGCGCCCGCTCGTGAGGCGGACCGAGCCGGCGGTTCCGAGCGGCGACTCCTCGACCGAGTAGTCGACGTTCATTCCGAGCGTCTGGCCGTTGCCGAAGTAGCTCCGGATCGCCTGCGGGAGGAACGCGACGGTGACGATGACGTCCCCGAAGCCATGCTTGCGAAGGAGCTCGAGGATGTGCTCCATGCACGGCTTGCCGACGATCGCAACCATCGGCTTCGGCTGGTTCGAGGTCAGCGGGCGCAGCCGCGTGCCCTCGCCGCCCGCCATGACGACCGCCTTCACGTCCGGCTCCTGACCGCCCCGAGGACGTACGCGGCGCCGGCGACGAGTGCGAGCGCCAGCCCGGCCCAGAAGAGCGCGTACGGGACGTCGGTGCCCGCCTCGGTCGCGAGCATCAGCGCAAGCGCGGCATACAGGATCCAGGTCGCGGCCTTGCCGACGAAGTTCACGGAGAGCTCGTAACCACGGGGCACGACGAGCTTGTACCCCCCGATGAGCACGAGGTCACGCGCCAGGATCAGCGCGAGTGCGGGCCAGGGCAGGCGGTCGTAGAGGTAGAGCCCGATAACCGCCGTATCGATCATCAGGCGGTCGGCGAGCGGGTCGGCGACCGTCCCGAACCGCGACTCCACGTGCCACCGGCGCGCGAGCCACCCGTCGATCTGGTCGGTGAGACCGGCGGCGGCGAAGATGAGCGCCGCGGGCCAGCTGTGCCCCTCGTCCGCAGTCGCGAGCAGCGCGATGAAGACCGGGATCGCCGCGAACCGCGCGAGGGTCAGCGCATTCGGAATCTGGCCCACGCCGGCGGGCACGACTCGTTCGGCCATCCCCGGCAAGGATAGTGGCGCTGGTCGCACCGCCTCATGGCGGACCTTGCATTCGGCCGTTTGGGGTGCCGCGGCGCAGGTACCCCGAACCTCCTCCCCGCTGCGAGCGTAGCGCTGGGCGACGCACGCGTGGGTGACGCGACAGAGCCGAACCTGTGACGATGGGCGGGCGTGGGCCAGTCCGAAACGATCACGATCCCGGGATTCGTCAACGCGCACTGCCACGCCTTTCAGCGCGCGCTACGGGGACGCCGGACAGGGTCGGACTTCTGGGCCTGGCGTGACGCGATGATCACGGAGGCCGAGCGTCACACGCCCGAATCGGTGCGCGAGGAGTATGCGGCGACGTACCGAGAGCTGCGCGCCGCCGGCTACACCGCCGTAGGGGAATTCCACTATCTGGGCCTCGAAGAGGCGCGCTCAGCGGTCGAGGCCGCAGCTGACGCAGGCATCGAGATCGTCCTCCTGCTCAGCGCCTACGCCCGGGGCGGAACCGACCGGTTCCGACAGGCCTCAGCGGGTGAGTACCTGACGCAGCTCGAGACCCTTCTCGAGGCGGGCGCACGGGTCGGGTGCGCCCCGCACTCCGTCCGCGCCTGTCCGCCAGAGTGGCTCGACGAGATCGGGCGCTATGCGGCCCGCGAGGGCCTCGTCCTCCACGTGCACGCCGACGAGCAGCCGCGCGAGATCGAGGAATGCGTTGCGGAGCACGGCGTGCGGCCGATCGAGCTGCTCGAGCGCTCGGGCTGCCTCGGTCCGCACACGACGGTCGTCCACGCGACGCACGCCGACGATCGTGAGCTCGACCTCCTCGCCGCGAGCGGCGCGCGGGTGTGCGTCTGCCCGACGACCGAGGCGAACCTCGGAGACGGCTTCGCGCCGTTCGCGCGGCTCCGAGAGCGCGGAATCGGCATCTGCATCGGGTCCGACTCGAACGTCCGGATCGACCCGCTCGAGGAGCTCCGCGAGCTCGAGACGTCAGCCCGCCGCCTCGCGCTCCGCAGAGAGCTGTGCGACGCGGGGACGCTGCTGTGCTTCGGCGCGGACGAGGGCGCCGCAGCGCTCGGTCTGGAATCGTGGCCCGACGCCGAGGTCGACCTCGCGCATCAGTCGCTCCAGGGCGTCGCGCGCGAAGACGTGCTCGACGCGCTCGTCTTCGGCTGTGACGCCGGCGTGTTCCGCTAGCGGACGCGGACTCGGGCGGACCCGACCAGATACCCGCGCTTCGTCGCCTGGAAGAAGACCAGGCCCTTGGTCGTCGGCCTGTACCGGAAGACGACCTGGCCCCGGCGATTCGTCGCGCGCCAGCGCGGCTTGAGTCCAGGCGCGAGCCCGCGCACCTTTGCGCCGCGAACGACCCTGCCACCGGCCTTCACGGTGACGACGATCCGGCTCATGCGCTTGGCGCGGAGCCGGCCCTTCAGGCCGAGGCGCAGGCGCTGCGTTGTCTGCACGCCGCCTGGACCGGCCGTCGCCTTCTTCAGCGCGAAGGAATGAGCGCGGGTGAAGTCACCGACGTTCAGATCCTCGTCAATCGCCGTCACGCGCCAGTAGAAGGTCCCACCCTGCAGGTAGCCGGTGTTCGTGAGCGGCGGCGCGTAGCTCGTGTTGTCCGTCAGCACGTCCTCGACGGTCGTCGCGAAGTCCTCGCGGTTGGCCACGAGCACTCGGTACCGCTTGGCGCCCGGCTTGGGATCCCAGCGGAAGAGCAGGTGATCCGCGGACGCGTCTGTGGCAGCTCCCGTGGGCTCGCCCATCGTGCGCGTGAACGAGGCCGTTCCGGACCAGGGGCCGGGCGTGGTCCCGCCCGTCTTCGTCGGGAAATTCGCCCTCACGCGGATTCCCACGACGCCCGTCCCGGTCATCTTCACGAAGGCTGCCGCGGCTGACCGGAAGTCGTCGTACTCGGCATGGTCGCCGTCGGGCTCGTCGACGGCCACGCGGTACGACACCGCGCCCTGCACTGGTGCCCAGGACATGAGCGGGAACATGTCGCCCGTCGGCGGAGTGAACTGCGGCGCCGGAGCAGGGAGTCGGCGCTGGAAGCTTCCGACGGTCGACCAGCGGAGGCCGATCCCGTTCTCGTCGTCGGCGCGCACGCGCCAGTAAAGGACCGTGTCCGCGGGGTACGACGTGGAGCTCGTGTACGCGGTCGCCGCCGTCGTGATTTCCGGATTGTCGAGCACCGTGCCGAAGCTCGGATCCTGCGAAACCTGGACCCTGTACTTCCGCGCGCCCTCGACCGCGCCCCAGCGGAACGTGGGCTGGCCGGCGACGTCGCCGCCCACTGCTGGGCTGACGAGCGCCGGCGGGTTGGAGAGCTTCTGGAAGTTGCGCGGCGCCGCCTGGAGGGGGTTTCCGACCGCGTTGTCGCCGTCGGCTCCGGTCGCGGGCAGGACGGCCCAGTAGTAGAGGGTGTCCTCGTCGCTGTAGCTCGTCGGCGCGAACGGTCCACGGGGCGCATAGGCCGGCACCTGCGTGAACGCATAGTCGACGAGGTTGCTGAAGGACGGATCCTTCGAGACGAGCACGTAGTAGCTCGCTTTTCCGGCGAGCGGCTTCCACGTGAAGAGCGGTGCGCGTGTGTGCGAGGTCCCAGTCGTCGGAAGCACGTAGTCGTCGCTCCCGAGGTTCCCATTCACGCAGGAGGGTGAGCAAGCGGCGCCGGCGGGCGCACCGAGGTACGTGAACGCGGGGCCTGTCCCGTCGTCGAGGTAGGTGTAGTCGCCGTACACCTCGGCGTTGAGGATGTCACGGTCGGCCCGAGGGCGGACACGCGCGCAGTAGGACTTGCCGTCGACCATCGAGTAGATCTCGTTTGCGACCTGTCGCGCGTCCGGATACGGCTTCACGCCCTTCCACCCGTGTCCGAGCGGCGTCCAGTAGGTCGACGCCGTGGTCGAGTGCCAGTGATCGAGGTCGGAATCGGACCAATCGCAGATACCTGCTTCGAACGGGAAGACGTCGACCTCGTAGCTCGACGCGCCGGGCACCGGGCTCCACGAGAGGATCGGCACACGGGTCTGGTAACCGGGTGTCGCGCCGTCGAGGTCGCTGCCCGGGTCGGCAAGGTTGTCGCGCATCCGGACGTTCTTGACGCTCGAGGCTGTGACCGGCGGAACCTTCGCGAAGGTCTTCGTGAACGGCGAGCCCAGGTTCCAGGAACCGGCGTTCCCGAATGCGTCGAGGGCGCGGACGCGCCAGTAATACGTGTTATCGCGCAGCAGCCGGTCCGGCGCATGCGCGTTCGCGATCATCGATCCGTTGCAGCACACCTTCGAGCCGGGCGAGAAGTCTGCCGTCGGGTTGACCTCGAGCTCGTACTTCGCGGCGCCGGGGACCGGGTTCCAGGAAAAGTACGGATCGAAGACCTCGGGATCGCTCACGAGGTCTTGGACGGCTCCTGAGGTGCTCGTCGCCCAGGTCCACGTGAACGACGCGACAGGCGAGGGGACTCCGCGGTGGTTCTGGGCATCGAGGGGCGTGACCCCCCAGTAGTAGGTGCCCGGAGGCAGGAGGAGCGCGCGGGGCGCGTAGACCGTGCCCGCGGTCTCGATGTCCTGCTGTCCCGCGACGGCCGAGCCGAGCAGCGGGTCGCTTGCGATCGTTACGAGGTACTTCGCGGCGTAGGGCACGGCAGCCCATCGCAGCACGAGCGGGTTAGCTGGATGGGAGACGACAGCCCCATGTGCCGGCGCCTGCAAGGCGGGCGCGGCCGTCCAGGCCTTGCGCAGCGGCCGAGGCGCTGACCACGGGGAAACCGAACCGTTCTCGCTGACAGCGCGGACACGCCAGTAATAGGTCGCGTTCGGAACCGTCTTCTTCAGCGTCGCGCGGGTGTTCCGCGTGAAGAACTGGTCCTCCCCACGCCCGAGCACCGGCGAGTTGAAGCCGACATCGGCGGCGAACTGGAATTCGTAGCGTGCTGCGCCGGCGACCGCGCTCCACGCGAACGTGGGAAGCGACTGGACGGTCGCACTCGAGGCGGGCGCGAGCGGAGTCGGTGCGGCGAGGGTCGCGGCGGGACTGGGCGCGGCGGCGAGGAGAAGGCCTGCAACGACGACACCTGAGACGACTCTGAGGTTGCGAGCGACCATGCGATTCGAACGAGCTCAGCGGCCGCAGAGCTGTCTCGGTCCCTTCTCCTTCCGTAGGGGCCTACGCGGCCAACATCGGGGTCGGCGGGAGAACCGCCAATCCCTCGGCTGAGGGGATCGCGACTAGCTGCCGCGTTCGTAAAGGTTCTCGGCCCACGTCTCGCGCGTCGTCACCTGCCAGCGCCTGATCGGCCGCGCTGGGCGAAGGTAACGCGCGTTCAGCTCCGTGGGACGAACCTGACCGCGGGGTTCAGCGCCCGCCTGCCGCGTGGCGTCCACCGCGTCCGGATCCTCGTCCCGCAGACACCGGGCTACCTTCGCGCGACGAGCGCCCACGTGGGCGTCGTTCTAGGCGATCGACATCCGAGGGAGCGAGAGCGCCGGTACGGCCGGCGCTCTCTGTTTATCGCGCCATCACGAAGCAGGCGTCGTGCGACGACCGCGCCAGGGTCTGACGACGAAGCGGGCGACCGGACGCGTCGAGCACGCAGAGCGTCCCCTGCGAAAGGGACGGAGTGAGGATTCGGCCCCAGCCTTCCTGCACGTTGTACGACCCCGTCGGAATCGCGGTCCGTCCGAGTACCCGCCCGCTTCGTGCGGCGTGGACGACGAGGCTTCCGTCGTCGCCGCTCGTCACAAACGCCCGCCGCCCGGAGAAGGTCACGTGCTGCGGGGGCGCGCCCGCGTCGAGCATCGCGACCGGGCGGACAGTACGTCGGTCGAAAATCGCCGCCCGTCGACGGCCGCCGGACGTGACCCAGACGCGGTCGCCGTCGGGTGCGAAACCCACGTCGTGTGCGAGGAACGGCGGCCGAATCCTGCCGAGGAGCCTCGGGTGCGCGGGCGCGCTGACGTCGACGACGGCGATCCTGCTCGCCTTCGTCCCGAGCGCGGCCCACAGCACGCCCCTCCGTGCGTCGACCGTGACGTGCCTGGCCGGGCCGCCGAGTTCGATGCGCCCGACGACCCGGCCGCGCACGACGTCGACGACGACGAGCCCGCCGAGCCCCGAATCGGTCACGAACGCAAAGCGCCGGTGCAGGCCGGCTGCGTACCTCGGCTCGGAGAACTCGCGGAGCACTCGCCGTACGCTCAGGGTCGCGCCGTCGACGATCGAGACGGCCCCGTGAGCGGTATGCGCCACGACGGCGGCGTTTCCAACGGTTTGGATGCTCCGCGGCCCCGGCATCGTCCGGATCGAGGCGAGGCGCTTCCCGGTGCTCAGCTCGACCGCGGCGATCCGCGATTCGAGGTCGGCCGTGACGAGCGCGACAGGCGTCCCCCCGAGCGACCGACCAAGTGCGTCGGGACCGAGCAGCGCAGCCCCGGCGACGACGAGGAATCCGCGGCGATCCATGCCTTCGCTACGACCGCCGCGGCCTCGGGGGTCCAATCGGCGCGCCGAGATTTGAACCCGGGACCTAGTCCCGCAGGCGTATCAGCGGAGTCAGCGGCGTGGCTAATCACAGCTCGGCCGCGCGAGACGGCGAGTCGAGCGGATGGTGCGACGCTTCTCGAATGCCCCTCATCCTCAGGCACGAGCTCGAGGACGGCACACCGGTCGACACGGCGGCTTCCGCCGCGCTCGGGGCGGGCTTCCAACGTTTAGGCCAGCGTCGACAATGGAAAAGCGCCTTTGACAATATCGTCGTTCTGGGAGGCAACGATGAAGAAGGCTCTCACGGCTTGCGCGGCCATTTTCGCGGCGGCGTGTTTGACGCCCGCAGTAGCGCTCAGCGGCCCCACCGACGGGGAGATCGACATCTCGGGCGTCGAGCTTGCGGGCAGCCTTAGCGGTGCGATCGACATCAACGTCTACGGGACGGTGCGGTGCGCCGGCGCGGGACCGTTGAATCTCGACGTGAACGTCACTCAGCCCTCCACGGTAGGGACCGCCGTAGGCGGAAGCAACGGATACACATGCCCCGAACCGGGCGCCCTCGTCAAATGGGCGGTAACCGCAATCGGCGCAAGCTTCGTCGTGGGTGACAAGGTGATCGTCGACGCGATCGCACTCGGATCGACGGTTGCCACCGACAGTGAGGAGCACGTCTTGCGCTGGGGCCGTTAAGGACCGCCAGCTTCGGGGAGTACTGGTTCGTAGTCAGGGCCGGGCTGTGGAGAAGCTTCCCACGCTACTCAACTCGCAGCCCGCGCCCCTGGCTCGCTTAGACCGCGAGAGGCCCCAGCGGATCTGCCACGGGCTCACGGGCCGGTGCTGTCGGGCTGATACACGGCGGCGGGCGTTTGGGCGCGTATCGGGCACCGATCGAGCCGCATCTGAATCGGGGCGCCGAGATTTGAACTCGGGACCTCTAGTCCCCCAGACTAGCGCGCTAACCAGGCTGCGCCACGCCCCGTGGGGCTTAGGTTAGCCGTTCTCGGCTCAAGCGTCTCGGGCGCGAATGTCCACTCAACGTCCATCCGCCCTCCAAAACCGGGACGGCCATTGGGGTTCCGGACGCTATCGTCGCCGGAGACGAGGACGTCGGCCGGCGTTCGCGAAAGTCGGGATACTCTCGGGCCGGCCGTCTCCGCGCCCAACCTTAGCCACAGCCAGTCCCATCGTCTCGTGACCCGCCGTCTGCGTTTCGCCCCGACCACGTGGGGACTGGTCGCCGTCGTCGTCGTCGGTGCGAGCCTCCGGGTCGGCCGACTGGCTGGA
>Ga0126309_10000877_pt1 | contig 10271 bp, 8 predicted proteins | sample Plot56_FD_92541 | JGI IMG/M metagenome (GOLD analysis project Ga0126309, IMG submission 92541) | Serpentine soil microbial communities from UC McLaughlin Reserve, CA, USA - Plot56 | ecosystem: Environmental > Terrestrial > Soil > Grasslands | place: USA: UC McLaughlin Reserve, Lake County...
AGTAAGAGCGGCTGTTTGCAGTAGTGTTGCCTGCTAGAGAAGATGAATTTTTAATTTTGTTTTCTGGAGCGTTCTATGAGCCGGTATCCTACGCCGAACGCAAATACGATGACGACTAGACTTGCAATGGCCAGATCGGTCATTAGTTGAGAAAGCGTTACAATAAGGTTGATGTTCAATGGTGGTATTTTTTATTGCTTTTGAAACCATTGCAAAAGCTAAAGAGAGCAAAGTGCGAGTTGATTATCTCGCAGAACTAAGCAAGACGGGTGAGTGTAAGACGAACATGAATATTGCTATTGCTATGGAAGAGGATTTTGCAAAGTCCTGTAGATATTTCTTCAATTCACTGTAGCGATTCCTGATAGTCACTTCTGTGACGCCCGCTGCAATGGAAAGCTCTTTCTGTGTCTTAGTTTCGCCTGCTTTGAGGCAAGCAATATAGAGCACTGTTGCTGCGATTCCCATCGGGCCTTTGCCTGGAGATATCTGCATTGCAATAACTTGGCGCATGATGTTTATTGCCATCCTCTTGGTCTTTTCGCTGAGGCCTACCTTATTTGCAATACGTGTTATGCATCTCATGTGGTCTATTGCAGGAATCTTGGGATCAAAGGTATGCACAAGGAGCCTATAGTCACGTGAAATTTTCTTTCGTGGGACGTTGCTGGCAGAAGATACTTCGTTAAGAGTCCTAGGCGTCTCTAATTCGCGGCAGGCGAGATATACTGAAGCAGCAAGGACAGATGATACCGTCCTGCCTTTTATTAGGTTAATCCTGGCAGCTTTTCTGTAAAAATAAGCTGATTTTTCTACTATTGTATCGGGCAATCCCAAGCTTTCCTTCAAGTGCTCAAGGGCCGGCAGCGCCTGCTTCAGACTCCTATCATTTGCGGCTTGTATTCTAAAGTCCCAGACCCTTATTCTGTCAAAGTTAAAACCCCTTTCCTTTGAGTCTCTGCTGTTTCCTATTGTTGTGAGGAGTCCTTTATTATATCGTGCAAGTGAAGTTGCGCCACCGATGCGGCACTTGCGGTAGAAGTCGTCAACGCTAAAGGCTCGCCATTCTTGTACTGCCGAACTTTCTAACCTATCAACTACCACACCGCAACGACTGCAAATAACTTCGCCACATTCATGATCCGTTACCACGACCTCGCTCCTGCATGCAGAGCACATAAGTGGTCCTTGCATTAAGGTACTTTCTTCTAGGAAACCAGACACCTATAAACCATTATCTCAGCGCTCAAAACGTATTAACTTCAATAGTGAGCCTACAACACGGAGGACCTCCTCTACCATTATCTGGGACCCCATCGGTGTTGGTACGTCCGACAGAGGGTGAATTAACCAAAAATTAAGGAGCTATTCAATTTTGGCTTTGGCAATCACATAATAATATCTGTCAGTCCACCTGTACAGTACGTGGCACGAAAAGTTTGGAATTAGGGTTTATACACTCTTCGATATGATCCTTTTTACTTAAGGTAGCGGTTATTTCAAGAGTGCGCTTAGCAGAAGCCTAGCTTTTCGTGGTCAAACATATTTTACATCAGGAGGCTCTATACTTCTTGCTTGTTTCCAGATGTTAAGACTACAAGGCTCTGAACGCCATACATCTGATTCATACAAGCAACTCTCTGTATAACGCGCGCATTAAGCAAATTTTTCCTCTGCTAGCATAATAATTTGTTCCCTGGTTCTATTAAAAAATTTTCACTTCTGAAACGCCTATCCTTATCAATTTTATAAACAGAGGTTAATTCGATATTATACTTAAATTATACAGATAATAAATATGAATATGACACTGGGGGATTCGCTTGAGAACGGCGTTGATGCATTAAAATTTAAAGACATCGAATTTGTCCAATTAAGATATACTGACGTCGTTGGGAGGTTTCTGGCAAAGTATATTGCTAGTGACACAGGAGATCCATCTGAGCATTTACAGAACGGCACAGCACTGGATGGCTCCTCTGTTACGGGGTTCTCAAAGATAAATGAATCAGATCTCTTGCTTATTCCTGACAGGTCAACCCTGCGGCTCATGCCATTGCCCAATTACAAGGTCGCCACAGTAATTGCGGACGTTTATGAAGGCTTTGGCAACGGCAGGCTGGTTAGAGACCCCCGGTATGTTACTCAGGTGTTGGAGGAAGATCTGAGGGGCCAAGGACTGATGTGTCAAACCGGCCCTGAGGTTGAGTGCTTTGTTTTTGAGAACATCCTTTTCGACAACAAGGGAGGACTCGAAATCCAGTCATCAGAAAGGACTGGAAAGTACTCCATCCGCAGAAAGCATGGCTATGACGCACCTCCATTCCAAGACTCCCTACTGGAGTTACGATTTGAAGTTGCCAAGATCCTGAAGAACAACTACTCAATTAAGGTTACCAATCTTAACCACGAAGTTGCAAGCAGCGGCCAGATAGAGATCAACTTTATGCATAGCACAATTACAAAGGCAGCGGACAATGTACAAATATACAAAGATGTTGTCCGAAGCCTGGCCAAAAAGTATGGTAAGATTGCAAATTTTATGCCCAAGCCGATCTTTGACGAGAATAATCCAAGGAGCAGCGAAAGCGATAATGGTTCTGGGATGCATGTAAGCGTGAGCCTATGGTCAGGTGAAAGCAACATATTTTACGACCCTGATGACCACTACGCGGAGCTGAGTCAGATTGGACGCTACTTTATTGGAGGCCTGCTAAAGCATGCATATTCTCTAACCGCGTTAGTGGCCCCGACTGTAAATTCATACCATCGGCTGGTTCCAGGCTTTGAAGCGCCAGTGTATGCTGCTTGGTCGAGGGGAAATAGGTCGGCAATTTTGAGGGTACCGGTGAATGACAAGAATAGTAGAAAATCAAAACGAATCGAGTTCAGGGCTCCTGATCCATCTGCCAACCCTTACCTTGCTTTTTCGGCAACAGCTGCTGCTGGACTTGACGGCATCAGAGAAAAGATTGATCCAGGTGATCCAGTTAATCAAGACATTTACAAAATGTCTGATTCTGCACGGAGAGCCTTAGGAATAAAGACACTTCCTCGCACATTGCAAGATTCGATAGACGCGCTAAAAAATGATAAGGGCTTCCTCAAGCCATACTTTTCCAATGAACTTATAGACACCTATGTGGAACTCAAATGCGAAGAGATAACATTTGCGACAGGTCCTAAAGAGCGCCAGTTCATGCTTTACTATGACATCTAGCCTGGTGTTGTGTTTTGACATCTTACGGCTATCGAGGCAGGTAGAGCTATACTATTCGGCCCCAATCGTATCCAGCCTCTGTTTTTGCTTTCTAATAGTTCCCTTGACAAGTTGAATCAGAGGAAGCAGAAAAAAGGCTCACTGATGTCAGTCTTGTGATGGAACGTCCCTTGCCAATACGCTTTCTTGTCGAGTAGCAGACACACTCACACATATAATACGCAATTCAAGTTCTATTTTCCTTTATTTTATGGTGGTGCAAGGAGCATAATGGCAATCTGTGGACTCAAGTATGCAAAACCCCTTAATCTTAGCTTTGCACGCTTAATCCAAAAAGGTTATTGCCTCAAGATTAGAGATAAACTGATGAATTGCATAATCCTATCAATACCGTCATTTCATTTGCTGTGCTGATTTCTGTAGTTGGAGCTTCATTTTATTATGTTTCTGCTACCGATGCAGCAGAGCCATGGCTTGGGATAGAAGGTAGCAATGTCACGCCGGCTATTGCTCAGACACTTGGTCTGCAGGAACCTGTAGGCTTTTTGATCTTTTCTGTCGAACCATCAAGCCCAGCAGAGGTGGCTGGATTGAAAGGAGGCGACAGGGTTGTAACTATTGATGGAAGGCCGGTTGTTCTTGGAGGAGACGTAATAATTGCTGTTGACAATATTCAAATTCAGGATGCACAAGACATAGAGGCTCTGCTGATTCAAAAGTCAATAGGCGACGTTGTTGAGTTTAGCGTAATCCGAGGAAGCTCCACCAAACATATTGAAGTCGAACTGGGTGCGAGGTGACTTAGCTGAAAAATACTATATATCAGTAGAGAACATTTTGATTAATTCTGGGTCATTCTATTAAGAATTCCTTTTTATAATGAGAAAATTGATTGGTGAACTTTGATACCATGTGTACACAGACTAGAAAATATCGATAAAGTATTTTAGTAGCAGCAGTACCGGCAGTAGTCTCAGGGGGCAATATGATCAAGCATAGGATGCGGATCAGGTTGAGTTCACAGAGATGCAGATTGTCTGACTTTCATGTAGCTAGAGCCGGTATTGAAGGATGATTAGATGAGAACCCCTCAATAATTTTTGATGAAGCATTATACCGAGCCAAGCATACATGATATTGACCAAGTACAATACACTCAGTATTCATAGAATCATATACTGATGTTGATGTTGATATTTGATGACTTGGCTTAAGGAGGCTACTTCAGAGTCTCCTAGACTCAATGCGTCCGGTAACTGGGCCCAGTACTGCTATAATTCATGTTGAGTGAGTCTGCAAAAAATTGCAATTTTGGGCAAGAAAATCTGTGACAGACATATAGACACTTTGCATCAAAGCCGTACATAGAAAAGCCGTTAAGCCTTCTTACCTGGTGTTTCTATTTCTCTCTGTTGTGTGTTAAACCTAACCGACTTAGTTCTCTTTATGTAACGAACCGCTTTTCAAACAAAACCCATTGACTCTTTTCTCTACCATCTAATGTCGCCTTATAGCTGGTTCTACAAAGGCTAGTTATCAAAAGGTACTTGTATGAAACAAAATACAAAGAGTGGCATGCAAGTGAGGAGGGGGTTTGGTTTTCATCTGCTCCATAAAGTGGACACTAACTAAAAAAATCTCCTCAGAAAGCTCGTTGTGGCCCCTCCTGAAAGCAGGTCGCCTCCTATGAAGAGCCCTATTGCCCCTGCCATTGTCAACACCCAGACGATCTTGTTCCATCCAAATATCTTCTGGCCATCAAGCCCCATGAAAGGTATCATGTTAAAGAAGCCAATAAAGCCATTGAACCTTACTCCCACTAGCAGAATCGGGCTTGCAGAGCCCATAGCAGCAAGTATAAGGTAGACGCATAGGAAGCCTATGCCCATTGCTAAGTTAGTGAGAGGTCCAATCAATGAGACTCTGCCGCTGCGAGCCACACTGAGATTGCCGCTGATCATGACTGCCCCTGGCGCTATGAACTTAAACGGAAAGAATGGGAGAGCAGAAATAGCCGTGACCACCGCGCCGTAGAACAATACACGAAATTCTGCCCAAGCCCTGTAGAATTGCGCAAGAAACTTGTGTCCTAGCTCGTGTATAACGAATGCGCTGATAAAGATGGCGAGGAAATCCCATCTAAATTGGAATCTGTACAAGGACATGCCAACTGCTGCTACTAGGGCCGTCGCTATCACCAAGTGAAGAATCTCGACCTTGGAGAAGCGCAGGTAAATCGTCTCATACAGTGAAGATCTAATGCGTACTTGGGGAGAAGCGGTTTTTCCCTCTATACGCTCTAGAAATTCACGATCCTTCCCCGGTTGTTCAAGATAATCCTGCAGAAAAAAGCAGTTATGGTTGGGGGGCAACCGATGAATAGAGCAGAAGGTCTCTTTGCAGTAGCGGCATCTGAAAGGCATTGATTCTTCTATGCCACACAAATCACAATGCATCTAGTGCAATATGCCATACGCATTAACCCCTATTAAATGAAGAGGATTATTGTTGTCTATTCATTGATGTCCTCTACGTCTTTATTCTTAATAAAAAACAGCCATGTCCTATGTAACCTTCTATGAGATTCAGAAGAAAAGTTCTTTTTCAGAAAGGTGGTGGCTAACTTTGTCTTCTGAAATGGGTCTCGATAAAACTCTGAATTATGGCCATAGTGTGTCAAATATTGTATATCCTCTCACTTTCTTGAGAGAGCTTTTTGGATACATTCCTTCAACAGGATTTGCTTCATGCATATTATTACATCCGCTGCACTGATCACTAATTGCGCTTAGAATCGCCAGATATTCAATAGCGACATCTTATTGACTCTTAAGCTCGTGTTTAAAAATGCTATTCGCCGACTATTACATCTGAATGGTGTTCAATATAATGCCTGTCAGCCTCATCTTTTGTCAGAAATTCCTTTGCGCAGTCCCTGCATCGGAAGGTGCCAGACTCATATTCAGACATCTGTCTGGAAATATTAACCGAAGGTGATAATATATAGCTATAACCATCTGTTTTATTAGGCCATGCAACTATACCCGGTGTGAGCAGATTTGAAAATCGATTATGAACTTCTAAATTCAGTGTGTGAGGAAGTTCTTGCAAAGCACAGCTCGATCAGGTGGACAGGAATAGTAAATAAGAACGGTGTCATATTGGCACAGAAGACTAGAAAAGCGGTAAAGCTTCTCCTCTCCGAGGAAGAGAATGAAGAATACGCTGCAACAGCCATCGCTAGGCAAAAGACAAGGGGCAAGTTTGAACCTAAGATCGGCAAGATGGTGTACTCATTCGGCCGATATGAACTACTGCACCGCGCTACAATGCCAATAAACGAAAACTATTATCTGTTAATGACTTTGGACGTTGAAGAAAAGAATTTTGACTCGATCATAATAGACAAGATCTTGCCAGTCATAATCAAGATTAAGAGCCGCTTTGTCACTACGGATGATTCAGTATGACCTTCATGTATGCATATGCGTTCAACTTGTTTTATATGCAAGCTAGAGGAGAAAACAAAAATGAGCAATGAGAACTATATAATAATATTATGGAAGAGACAGGCTTATCGATACTTTATTATTCGCTACTTTTAGTTCGGCGTGTAGATCTTTATCCGCACCGCTCAACAACCTAGCTGAGCAGTGACTTATTTATCTGAACCTATCTTCCTTCTTGTCATATCGCTCTGTCAAGATATTCTGGGTTTTCTTGTAGTGCCTTGTTATACGCCTTATTTGTCAACCTGTCTGCCTCTCTATTCTTTTCCCTAGGTACCCACCTTATCTGAATGTCTTGAAATTTGCTCTTAAGTAGAAGAACCTGCTTGTAAAGCGAGATTATTCTTTTTGCCTTCACCTTGTAATCGCCTCTCAGCTGATTGACTATAAGCTGAGAATCGCTCTTGATCTCAACCTTGGCGGAGCCAAGGTTGTTTTCCAGGAGCCACTGTAACGCCTTGACAAGGGCCGTATATTCGGCAACATTGTTGGTAGAGTCCTCTGAGAAAGGCTCTCCCGCAACGCCATAATCGCTATAAATGATTCTACCGCTGCTTTTGACTACAAAAGCATAGCATGAGATGCCGCCTGGGTTTATTGGCTGACAGAGGCCATCAAAGTAAACTTCTATCAACAAAACTCATTATTGGCTGCCCACAGATATGTCTGTGTCGCCTAATTAGCAGAAGTGGAACTGGATGGACTCTTTACTTCGATATCCAGCTTCTGGAGCAGAAGGTTTCATTCGAGCTCAAGACTTTTGCTTTCGGTATCTGAGGCTAAGGTCTGCCATACAAGTTTGTTTGCAGCTTCTAGACTATCTACCCGCTTACCAGCTAAATAAGTAGATGCACACTCTGGACACGAACGGACATATTAAACCTCAAATCCTAAAGCTAAAGATCAGACAAATAAAAACAAGACTTAAGTTCGCCATGTAGCTGCTGACAAGCTATCTTGAAAATACACAGTACGATGCGAATGAATTTATTAGATCTAAAAATATGCCGACAGAAGCAGAACCGGTTAGCATGCTCGACTGCAAGTTCAATATATATCCTAGATTAGCCTGCCCAATTAGATGAAAAAGCCCTTATAGCGAGCTTTGCCTATGATGCGCCCGCTTTCTCTATCTCTGTAAATGCTAGTCGAGTATTTTGGGACATAGCCTTCCGGCCTAACAAGATGTGGAGTTCCGTAAATATTTGCTAAAATGTATTCATAGCGCCAAAGAACGTATCTCTCTTGATCTGTCATAAGCATCTTTATCGGAACTGAGTGTTCTGTCCTGCCATCTGCTAATAGGGTATTGTCATGCCAAAGAGGATACTTCAACCATTCAGAATCAACTGAGTCGGGCCTATTTCTTGTAAAAAGTAGAGAGGGCCGATAGGCAATTATTATGCTGAAGATAACCATTGAAACCCCAAGAAAAAAGTTCATGCTTGCACCCATGCTGACAGCTGTGGAGGTATACAGGGTCCATCTAAATGTGACTTCTCCAAACGAAGCCTCGCCGGGCTGGGGCTGTGCGTAGTATGGCAGTATCAAAGAATTATGTATAAGCACGATGCCCAAGACGCATATAACTATTGGAACAATTCCTTTCCATACAACTGAGAGAGCTATAGAAGAAACAAGCACTATTGCTGCTATTTGGATAGCGTTTACGTTTTCCTGACTGAAGAACTCAAATGTTGAGGGAAAAAGATGCAGAAAGAAGAGGACAACGATGCAGATAATATCTGTGGCGAGCAGCTTAGACTCATTTCTTTGAAACCAAAGATAGGCTCTGTCTATCGCTTTCTTGCTGATCCCACGGTTTGGCCTAAAGGAACTCCCCTCTCCTACTGACATACTACTATCATCTAGCATCCATTTGCATTAAGTATTACTAGATCGTAACCTTTTTTGATGCAGCATGCGAAAAACAACTACCGTGCCTCCATTTGGGATCTTTAAAAAGAAGCCTAACGATATTGCATCAGCTGAGCACTCCATTCCAACGCCTGCTAGTGACACACTTTCAATACAGCAGGCACAGGATTTGCTCCAGAGCCTTGAAGCTGTAAAGGTGAAAGAACTTTCCGCCTCCTTAGCCCCGATTAAAGAGTCTGCAGCAGAATCTCTCAAGGTTATCGATACACTGGCAAAAGAGATGGATCGAGAAAACATTAAGCTTGAGGACGTAGAGCGGAGACTGAAATCCGTAGTTGAACATTCAAAGACGACGGTTGTGTCATCACTCAGGCGCGAAGCGTCGTTAGAGCTTCCCTTTCCTCAATCTGCAAATGACGCCAAGAAATTCAAAGAAAGGTTCGAGAACATGATGAAGCGCTTTGGAGAAGTAAGTGGCTCGCACAGCAAAGTGCTCAATGCCTTTATGAAAAAACACTCAGGCAAGATAAAAGATGAATTTGAATTTCTGACCAAGCTGCTAAACGAGACAAGAGCGATAATTTCAGAATTCGATCGAAACCGTGAGCCCATAATAAGATGTGAAAATACGTTGAATACTGCTCTGCAAAAGATATCATCTATCAACTTAGCTGAGTCTTCGGCAAAGAACATCGAGAAGGAAATTGAAGATATTGAAAGAGAGCTAAAAAACGTGGAGAACGAGCTTGCTGTAGCCAGTGGTTCGAACGAATTTGAGCAGGCTTCCATCAGAGTGCGTGACATAGCTGAAGCAGAAAGGAAGCAAGAAGAATTTCATGCCAAAATTAGAGATCTCTTTTCCCACTTATCAAGAGCGTTTACGAAATACTCTTACGGCATTACAAAGGAGACAGAACGGCGTCTCGAGACTATGTCAAATGAGCCGTGGCAGATACTGTATGAAAAAAATGTTACACCGTACTCTTCCCTCCTGCTCGAAATTCGTAAGTCAATAGATAGTGGCCAAATCCAGCTTAAAGATTCTGACAAGGTACTGCAATACATAGATACCATACTGGAGTCCTTGCCTGATCTTCAGTATAAGGCCCAGACATTCAAGACAGAAATTAATTCATTTCGACAGCTCAATATAGAAATAGTTTACAAAGTTAAAGATCTTGAACAAAAGGTTATGCAGCATTCCGAAGAACTGGCAAGAAGCAGGCAAGACTTAGAGCAACAGAGGCGCCAGGCAAAGGATAAGACAGAAGAAGTTGATGCCATACTGAGGAGAGCAGGTGAGATATTGGCCGAGCTTATAGGTCAGAAGTACTCTTTGAGATATGACTAAATGTTGTTAATGCTATCCAGTAATTTCCATAAGCTGAGGTTCACCCCGCTGAAGAGCCTGACGTCTTGTCTACAATTGAAAGAATATGGCCCAGAGGACCGTAAAGCATCTCGACTTGGAAGTCATTTTTACTGCTAGAACATTATCTTTGCTGTATCGAAGCTGACTGTATATAGGTGCGTCTCATCATGCTGCTCTGTTAGCAAGTTGCTTACGGGAGGCTCCTTTATCTCCTTGGTATCTCTCGCGTGCTATTTTTGCTTACTACCGACGAATAAATCTATTCTTTGAAGATATCGCCTAAATTCGTAGA
>Ga0126309_10000878_pt1 | contig 10267 bp, 9 predicted proteins | sample Plot56_FD_92541 | JGI IMG/M metagenome (GOLD analysis project Ga0126309, IMG submission 92541) | Serpentine soil microbial communities from UC McLaughlin Reserve, CA, USA - Plot56 | ecosystem: Environmental > Terrestrial > Soil > Grasslands | place: USA: UC McLaughlin Reserve, Lake County...
CTCCCCACAGAATCACCCTCCTCCCCAAGGGGGCGCGCCCGGGCGCGCCCCCTTTTTTTGATTTCCGAGGTAAACCCCTGTCGCCCCTACCGGGGCTCGGGAAGGATGCGGCCCTCCTGACCCGGGGTCGCCGCGCCTACGGCGCTTTGCCCCCGGGCTACATGCTTCAGGCCCCTCCGGGGCCGGGGAAATTGGGGGCTCCGCGATCTAATCGCTCAGCTCAATACAGGATGGTTTCGTGGCGCGTCCTTGCGGTAGAATGGCGTCTAGCGTCACTACAGGAAGGGCCGAGATGTCGTCGCGGCGGAATCGCGAGCCGCCGTCTGGTTGGCAATCTCCGCGCAGCCGGCCCCGGAGGGGCCACAGCATGTAGCCCGGGGGCAAAGACCCCGGGGTGAGGAAGTCCGATTTTTCCGCGCCCCGGCGGGGCGCCAGCATGTAGCCCGGGGGCAAGCGCCGCAGGCGCGGCGACCCCGGGGTGCGAAACCGCAACAATTTCATGAGCCCCGGAGGGGCGACACCTTCCCTATGGCAAACACGTTCACCAATCTCCTGATTCACATCGTCTTCAGCACGAAAAACCGCATCCCCTTCCTCCACGACTCCGCTCGCGAGCGGACCTACGAATACATGGGAGGGATCATCCGCGAGAAGGGCGGCATCCTCCTCGAGATCGGCGGCATGCCCGATCATTCTCATCTTCTCGTCCGGATCAAAGCGGCCTGCTCAGTCGCGGACATGGTCGGCCCGATCAAATCGAGCTCTTCGAAATGGGTTCACGATACGTTTCCAACGCTCGATCAATTCGCATGGCAGGTAGGCTACGCAGCCTTCTCGGTGAGCGAATCGCGGGTCGCAGCGGTCCGGCGGTACATCCGGAACCAGGCGGAGCACCATGCGCGCGTGTCGTTCGAGGACGAGCTCATCGCGCTGCTCAGGAAACATGGGATTGAATATGATGAGCGGCATCTTTTTGATTGAGGGGTGAAGGGCTGTCGCCCCTCCGGGGCTCATGAAATGGTTTCGGTCTCGCAACCCGGGGTCGTCGCGCCGATGGCGCTTTGCCCCCGGGCTACATGCTTGAGCCTCTCCGAGGCTCTGGCGATTCTCGTGGGAGGCAACCCTGCCGTCTAGCAATACGAAGATCGATCCGGTATCCCGGCTCTTCTCCGAAATCCATGCCGAAGCAGCCTCCGAGGAAAACGCCGAAGGCATGACGACCTCGGATTGCTCGCCTTCAAAAATCATCCAGGCCCCGGAGGGGCCACAGCATGTAGCCCGGGGGCAAGCGCCGTAGGCGCGGCGACCCCGGGTCAGGAGGCCGCATCCTTCCCGAGCCCCGGAGGGGCGACAGCAAAACAGACTGGGGCGACAGCAAAACAGACCGGGGCGAAGGCCGAATGGATCGGGGCAACCGCCGAACAGACTGGGGATGTAACAAAACAGACTGGGGATGAGCGGAAATCGATTGGGGCGAAAGCCGAACAGATCGGGGCCGTGGCCGAATCGAGTGGGGACGAAGCCCGGCAGACTGGGGACGAGATGAAATGAAGTGGGGATGACCCCCTCCCCACGAGGGAAGGCTTCATCCCCGTCACAATCGACCTTCGCCCCGATCCATTCGGCCTTCGCCCCAATCCTTTTTGCGTCATCCCCACTTCATCCGGCGATCGCCCCGATCTGTTGCGAGATCGCCCCGAACGATCCGGACCTGGCCCCGACTCCTCGCGCCTTCGCCCAAATCCTCTCGGGCTTCGCCCGGATCCATTCGATCATCGCCCCAACACAAACGACCTCCGCCCCCTACTCCGCGCTCAGGGCAAGCAACGGATCGACCCGCGTCGCCCGCCGCGCCGGGATGTAACAGGCGATCCAGGAGACGACCGTGAGCAGCACCACGATGGTGGCAAAGGTCACCGGGTCGTTCGAGCCCACGCCGAAAAGGAGACCCGAGAGGACGCGCGTCAGGGCCAGCGCTCCGGCCAAGCCGACTGCGATCCCGATCAGGGTGAGGAGGAGCCCCTGCTTCAGGATGAGCTTCAGAACCTGGCCGGGCTGCGCGCCGAGCGCCATGCGGAGCCCGATCTCGCGGGTCCGCAGGGTCACCGAATAGCTCATCACGCCGAAGATGCCGACCGCCGCGAGAATCGTCGCCAGAGCCGCGAAGAGGCCGAGCAGGATGGTGTTGAAGCGGGCGCGGCCGTTGAATTCAGACATCACCCGGCGCATCGTCCGCACGTCGGCGATGGGCTGCTCCGGATCGATCGCGCGGATGGCGCTGCGCACCGAGGGGACCAGGTCGGCGGGGTCGCCGGCGGTCCGCAGGACCAGGGTCATGAAGGGATAGGGGAGATCCGGGAACGGCATGAAGACGGTCGGCGGCGCGTCGGTGACGAGGCTCTCGTGCTTGACGTCGGCGACGATGCCGATGATCTCCGAGGGGAAGGGCTCGTCCGACATGTTGACGGCGATGCGCTTCCCGAGGGGGTTTTCTCCGGGGAAGTATTTCTGGGCCAGCGCATCGTTGATGAGGATGACGTGCCGCGCCTCCCGGTTCTCCACGCCGGTGAAACTGCGGCCGCGCAGCAGGGGGATGCCCATCGCGGCGAAATAGCCTCCGTCGGTCACCCGCACGTCGGTGGTGGGGGCCAGGCCCGGCGGTGGCGCGGGCCGGCCCTCGACGATGAAGTCGGTGGCGGAGCCGAGCCCGCCGTAGAACGGCAGGTAGTTCACCATGCCGACGTTGCGGACGCCGGGGAGGGTCCGGAGGCGCTCCATGGTTTGATTGAAGAAGGCGGTGAGCTGCGTCTCCTCCTTGTACTTGGCGCCCGGCAGCCGCAGGACCATGGTCAGCACGTTCTCCGGATTGAAGCCGGTATTGACCCGTTGCAGGCCGACGAAGCTCTTCACCAGCAATCCCGCGCCGGCCAACAACACGAGCGCCAGCGCGATTTCCGTGATCACCAGGGCGCTCCGCAGGCGCTGGCTGCGGGCGCTCTGCCCCGTGCCCTTGCCGCCTTCCTTGAGCGCGTCGTTCAGGTTGAGGCGCGTCGCCTCCAGGGCAGGCACCAGGCCGAAGAGGATTCCGGTCGTCAGGGAAACGGCGAGCGTCACGGCGAGCACCGGAAGGTTCAAGCCAACGCCTTCCAGGTTGACGAGGTCGGCCGGGCTGATCGCCACCAGGGCCTTGAGGCCCCACCACGCGAACAGCAGGCCGAGCAGGCTGCCCAGGACGGCGAGCAACAGGCTCTCGGTGAGCAGCTGGCGGACGACGCGGGCGCGGCGGGCGCCGATGGCCGTGCGCAGCGCGATCTCCTTTTCCCGGGCCGCGGCGCGCGAAAGCAGGAGGTTGGCGACGTTGGCGCACGCGATCAGCAGCACGAGAGCGACGGCGCCGAGAAGGATCAGGAGCGCGGGGCGGACGTTGCCGACGAGCTGCTCGCGCAGCGGGACGATCTCTCCGCCGAAACCCTTGTTGTACTCCGGAGACTCGATCTCGTTGCGAGCCGCGATGGTCCTCATCTGGGCCCCGGCCTGCTCGAACGCGGCGCCGGGTTTGAGGCGCGCCACCACCGAGAGGTACCGGCCGCGCGTGCGGGGCCCCTCGGCGGGCAGCGCGAGCGGCATCCAGACTTCGGCGGGCCGGCCCCCCGTGGTCGCGCTCTGCCGGATGTACCACTGGAAACCGGGCGGGAGGATGCCGATCACCGTGGTGGGCGCGCCGCTGAGGGTGATCGGCTTGCCGATCATGTGCGGATCGCCGCCGAAGCGCCGCTTCCAGAGACCGTGGCTCAGGACGACGACCTTGCCCGCGCCTTCGACCGCGTCCTCGGACGTGAAAAACCGGCCGAAGGCCGGCTCGACGCGAAGCACCCGCAACAGCTCGGGCGTGGCGTACTGGACGATGAGCTCCTCCGGCTCGCCGCCGCCGCCGGTCAGGCTGATGCGCCGGTCGGTGAATGCCGCCATGCTCTCGAAGGTCGTGCTCTGCGTCTGCCAGTTGCGGTAGTTGGCGGGCGAGGACGAGTTCTGGTGCCGGCCTTCCGGAGTGATCTCCCAGAGCAGGCCGAGCCGCTCCGCGCCGGCGTAGGGCAATGGCCGCAGGAGCAGCTCGTGGACCACCGAGAAGATGGCCGTATTGGCGCCGATCCCCAAGGCGAGGGTGAGCACCGCGACCGCGGTGAATCCCTTGTTTTTCGCGAGGACCCGCGCGCCGTAGCGGACGTCCTGCCAAAACGTCTCGATGAATCCGCCGCCGCGCACCTCGTAGGCCGTCTCCCGCAGGCGGTCCAGATTGCCGAAGTTCCTCTGAGCCGCCCGGCGCGCCTCCGCCGGCTGCATTCCTCGTTCCATGTTCGCCTCCGTTTCCATCTCGATGTGGAGGCGCATCTCCTCGTCGATGTCCCCCAGGACCGCCTCGCGCTGATGCAGGGCGCGCACGCGCGTCGAGAAAACGTTGAGCAGTCTCATGGCCGCAGATCCCTCAAGTCGCCTGCCGCATTTTGGCGACGGCGAGCACCAGGCGGTCCCAGCTCGCCTCCTCGGCCTCGAGCTGCTTCCTGCCGGCTTTGGTGAGCGTGTAGAACTTGACGCGGCGGCCCGTGTCGTTCACGTCCCACTTCGCGGAGACCCAGCCGCGCTGCTCGATCCGGTAGAGCGCCGGGTAGAGCGAGCCCTGCTCCACGTCCAGCATCTCGTCGGACATCTGGTGGATGCGCTGGATGATGCCGTACCCGTACAGAGGGCCGAGCGAGACGGCCTTCAGGATGAGCATGTCGAGCGTGCCCTGCAACAGGTCCGCTTTCGGTTTTGCCACGCGCCGTACCTCCCAGGGACGAAGCCAGGACGATGCCTAGAACGTCATGACAAGTACGTTAGGAGAGGATGCCTAGAATGTCAAGAGTAGGAACGGAAGCTCAGCCCCCGAGGGCGGCGACCTGCTCGCGGAGCGGCAGCCACATGCGGAGCGCGCGAAAAGGTTTCGAGAGCTCGGGCGAACCGACCAGATCGGCCACCCACCGGATCAGCATGTTCTCCATCCGGACGGGTCCCGGGCCGGTGAAGAAGATCCCCGCGTACTTGTTGCTGACCGCGCCCAGATAGTCGCCCAGCGCCGCGTGGTAGAGCCCGCCGCCCGGGATGTAGGCCAGGTGGCCCGCCGCGGCCGGATTGCCTCCGGGGTGGAGCACGTCATGCTCCAGGTGCTCGATCGCGCTTCGAGGAGGCGACCACCGCATCGAGGAGCTCCATGCGTTGGGCGGCCCCGGGGTCGAGCGGGGGGCTGACCGGATCTCAACTTTTCGGCGGGACGGCCAGCTCGGCCAGGAGGAAGGCGCGGGCCTTGCGCCAGTCGCGCTTGGCCGTGCGCTCGTTGAAGCCGAAGACCTCGGCGATCTCGGCGAAGCCCAGCCCGGCGAAGAAGCGGAGCTCGACGAGGCGGGCGAGCCGCGGGCTCTCCGCCTCGAGGTGCTCCAGGGCGGCGTCGAGGGCGAGGAGATCCTCGGTCAGCCGGGAGTCGTCCTCGGCCGCGGGCTCCCCCGGCCCTCCCACCTCGATGCGGACCATCTCGCCCGAACGCTTGCCGGCGTCCCGGCGCCGGGCATAGTCCACCACCACGTGGCGCATGACCCGGGCGGCGAGATTGAAGAAGTGCGCCCGGTCCTCGGCGGAGAGGCCCGCCGGCTGGGCCAGCCGCAGGTAGGCCTCGTGCACCAGGGCCGTGGTGTCGAGCGTGTCGCCCGGCCGGCCGCGGGCAGAGAGCTGGGCGTGCGCCAGGCGGTGCAGCTCCCGGTAGACGCTGGCGAATAGGGCGTCGGAGGCGGCGCGGTCTCCTTCCCGGGCCGCCGAAAGCAGCCGGGTGATCTCTTGGGTGGGCTCGGGGGACGACACGAGAAAATTCTAGCCTGTTCTGCGCAGAAGGGCTTCCGCCTCGCGGGTCGACGGATGGTCCTTGCCCCGGTGCTCGCGAAGGCGGCGGACCGCTTCGGCGAGATCCCGCCGGGCCCGCGCCGGATCGCCCGCGGCGAGGGCGATCCGGCCGCTCGCGACGAGGAACTTGTCGATGTAGGGGTGGCTCTCGTCGATCTGGCTCAGCATGGCGACCGCCCGGTCGACCTCCGAGCGGGCCTCGGCCAGAGACGCGGCGGTCCCCAGGTCCAGCAGGTCGAACGCGATCTGATAGTGCGAGAACGCCACGCCGGGATGGATCGAGGAGCCGAACAGCTTCAGCTCCATGTCGAGGGCGCGCCGGTGCATGGCCAGGGCCTCGTCCGGGTGCCCCTGGAGCCGCCGGACCTCGGCGAGATGCTTGAGCGAGGAGCGGTCCGCATCTCCTCCCGGCAGCGTTCTCTCGAAATAGACCACGACGCGGGAGAACGTGCGCTCCGCTTCGTCGAGCCGGCCGCTCCGGAGCTGCGCCAGGCCCTGGCTCAACCGTGCGCCCCAGACCGACGGATGATCGTCGCCGATTTTCCCGCGCAGGAACCGCTCCATCTCGATGAACTGCTGCTCCGCCTCGGCATAGCGCTCCTCACCCATCAGACAGAAGCCCAGATAGTTCCGCGCCGAGCCGATCTCGTAATGCTCGAGCGGCTCCAGGATGTGGATCGCCTCGCGCAGCGCCCCCTCCGCTTCCCGGTAGCGCCGCAGCTCGCTGAGCACGTACCCATAAGGGATCAGGATGACAGCCACCTCGACGTGCTTCGGCCCGAGAGCGGCGCGCTGCAGGCCGAGCGCCGCGGCATACTGCGCCAACGCCTCCTGCTGGCGGCCCTGGACCAGGACCAGGTCGGCGAGCTGCCGGTGGGCGTCCGCCTTCTCGTACCGGGTCGCCTCGGGAGAGGTCTCCAGGACGGCGAGCCCCTCCCGCGCGATCCGCTCGGCCTCGGCGAAGCGCGAGAACTCGCCCAGAATCGTGGCCACCATGATCAGGCGGCGCGCCGTCTCGACGCTGCCGGAGCCGAAGCGCCGGCGGGCGGCCTCCGCCATCTCCTGCGCGAGAGCGAGGGCCTTCTCCCGCTCTCCCAGGTTGTTGAGCAGGACGGCGCGGAGGCGGGTGAGGCGCTGCCCTTCCGGGCTCTCCGGGCCGAAGCGCCGCTCGACGACCGGGCGCGCCTGCTCGGCGAGCCGCAGCGCTTCCTGCGGGCGGCCGCGGCCGGATTCCACCTCGGCCAGGGTGGTGAGGCTCAGAGCCGCCTCCGCGGAATCCGCGCCGTAGAGCTTGCGCCGTTCGGCGAGGGAGGTCTCCGCCGCGGCTTGCGCCGGATCGAAGAGGCCCAGGCTCCGCTGGATCTGGGCGATGGAGTCGAGCAGCTCGGCCTGGACCTCGGGCTCCGTCCCAAGCTCCGTCTCCACCCGCCGCGCGCCGGCGTCGAGGATCTCGCGCGCCGTCAGGGCCGGTCCCTGCCCCTTTTCAGGGTCGGCCTCGCGAAAGATGGAGATCAGCAGCTCCTTGACCCGCTCGGCCCGTTGCGCCTGGGCGCGCGCGTTCTCGGCCTGGCGCAGGGCGACGGCGAGCCCCACGAGGAGCGAGAGGACAGCCACGGCGAGCGCCGCGGTGGCGAGCTTGTGGCGCAGGACGAGCTTCCGCCCCCGGTACAGCACGGAGTCCGCGCGGGCCTGGATCGGCCGCCCTTCGAGGAAGCGCCGAAGGTCGGCGGCGAGGTCGGCGGCGGAACGATAGCGCCGCGCCGGGTCGCGGCGCAGCGCTGTGAGGATCACCGTGTCGAGATCTCCCTGCACGCGGCGGGCGAACCGCCGGCGGTCGGGAATGCCGGCCAGGTTCTCGTCGACATCCGAGGGATCGCGGCGGAGGACGCTCGAAGGCCGCTTGACGGTCTCGCGGCCCTCCCCGGTCTCCAGCGTGACGAACGGCCGGCTGCGCGGGTACGGGAAGCGGCCGGTCAACAGCTCGTAGAGGATCACGCCCAGCGCATAGACGTCGGTGGCGGTGGTCACCGGCTCGCCGAGGAGCTGCTCCGGCGCGGCATAGCCTGGCGTGAGGAGCTGGCGCTCGTGCTGGGTGGCGAGGTTCCCCGGCTCCTCTTCGAGGAGCTTGGCGATGCCGAAGTCGAGGAGCTTGACCTGCCCCTCGGCGGTGACCAGCAGGTTCGAGGGCTTGAGATCGCGGTGGACGACCAGGTTGCGGTGCGCGGCGTCGACCGCCTCGCAGGCGGCGATCACCAGGCGCAGGCGCTCCTCCAGCGACGAGCCGACGCGCCGGCAGTGGGCGATGATCGGCTCGCCGTCGACGAGCTCCAGCACGAAATACGGCCGGCCGTCGGGAGCGGTGCCGCCGTCCAGGATGCGCGCGATCCCGGGGTGCTCCAGGCGGGCGAGGATCTGGCGCTCGCGGTGGAAGCGGCGGAGGATCTCCTCGGAATCCATGCCGCGCTTGACCAGCTTCAGGGCGACCCGCTGCTCGAACACCCCGTCCGCCCGTTCGGCGCAATAGACCTCGCCCATGCCGCCGCGGCCCAGGAGCCCGAGGAGCCGGTAGGGGCCGATCTGAGCGCCCATCGCCAGCTCCTCGCGCGGAGCCTCCAGCGCCCCGTCGTGGGCGAGGGCCGCCGCGACGAGAGCCGGGGCGCGCTCGACGACCGGGCGGGAGAAGAGCTGCGATTCCCCCTCCTCCGCGGCGAAGAGTTGCGCGAGCCGACCGGCCAGCTCCGGCCGGTCCGCGGCCAGCCCGGCGAGCCGGACCGAGCGCTCGCCGGCCGGCAGCTCCGCCAGCTCGTCGAACCAGCGCATCCACTCCGGCTCGCCGCCCGGCGGCGCCCAGGTATCGTCCTGTTGGTCTTCCACTGCTCCAGATTGTGGCAGAAACCGGTCGAGTCAGGGAGAGCCTCCGGCTAGAATCGGGCGTGCCCTTCGTCTACATGCTCCGCTGCGGGGACGGCTCGCTGTATACCGGAATCGCCAAGGAACTGGACAGGCGGCTCGCGCAGCATCAGGCGGGGCGGGCCTCCCGCTACACGCGCGCGCGCCAACCGGTCGCCCTCGCCTGGTCGCGCGAGATCGGGTCCTGGGGCGACGCCCTGCGCGAGGAGATCCGGATCAAGGCGCTGTCCCGGGCGAAGAAGGAGGAGTTGGTGGAGAGAAAGGACCCAAAGGACTGAAAGGACATCAAGGACAAGGATGGTCCTTTGGGTCTTTTGGCGTTGCCGGCTACGGGTACGCGCAGCAGCCCTTCGTGGGACAGAAAAGGTTGCAGACGCCGCCGGGAGCGGTGGTGCAGTCCCGGTCGCGCCGGCAATATTGGTCGTTGACGCAGCCGATCAAGGGACAGACCATGGGCTGCGCCTCCGGCGTGAACAGGTCGAGCGGTGCGGGGACCGGGGCGAGCGCCTGGGCGTCACAGACGGGCGCCTGCGAGACGGCCGGTGCCGGGTCCCCGGCGAACGCCATGCCGGCGGCCAGCAGCAGCCCGAGGGCCAGAAGGACAGAGGTACGTCGAGCCTTCATCGCGAGACCTCCTTTTCGAGTCGGGGCCCTCGATCGGGAAGGCCCCTACAAAGAAGGTGCTTCTCGGAGCGTTTGGCGGGCGGCGCGCTGTGGAAGCCGACCTGATGCTGGCCCTTAAAGAGGAGTAGCGTGCTCGCTTGACAGAACAGTGAACCAGGGACTATCCTTCGCCAGCTTCTGGAGCCATGGTCGGCTTCAGGGCCCAACCAGACACACACGCAAGGGGACCTGGTTCTACCCAGGTCTTTCGTGTTTCTGGCCAATCACAACAAACCAGAGAGAGAGCACACACACAATGCGCAACACAGGACGAGTGAAGTGGTTCAACGACAGCAAGGGTTTCGGTTTCATCACGCCGGAGGACGGCAGGGCGGATTGCTTCGTCCACCACTCGGAAATTCAGGGCAACGGCTTCAAGAGCCTTGCCGAGGGTGATCGCGTCGAGTTCGACATCGTGCAGGGCAAAAAAGGCCCCGCCGCTTCGAACGTCACGAAGATCGCTTGAGATGAGCGGTCTCGCCCTCGCGGCGAGAGACGCTCGGATCGAAAGGCCACCCGGATCGGGTGGCCTTTTCTCTTTTGTGGGCACCTCACTCTGTCGTTATGGAGCCGCCGCAATCCCCGCCTCTCGACGGGCTCCGCGGGCCAGATCGCGCGCCAGCCGGCTCCTGACCGCGAGGGCGTCCAGCCGCGCCAGCTCTTCGCGCAGAGCCGGCGAGTCGCGCAGCCGCGCGCCCGGCGGGCGCCGGCGGAGCCGATAGGGGTCCAGCAGCTCGAAGGCGTGGCAGCCCGGGCACGGCCAGGC
>Ga0126309_10000879_pt1 | contig 10264 bp, 7 predicted proteins | sample Plot56_FD_92541 | JGI IMG/M metagenome (GOLD analysis project Ga0126309, IMG submission 92541) | Serpentine soil microbial communities from UC McLaughlin Reserve, CA, USA - Plot56 | ecosystem: Environmental > Terrestrial > Soil > Grasslands | place: USA: UC McLaughlin Reserve, Lake County...
GCTGGCACTGTTCAACGCCAACATGCGCGAGACCAAGGAGATCCTCTATGAGTTCGAGGAGCCGTTCGTGGTGGATCACTCCAAGTTCGAGCGTGCCTTCGGTGCCGACGCCACGCCACACCGGGAGGCGATACGGCGGACCCTTGACTGGTACCGTCAGAACGCCGCAACGCGAGGTGCCACGGCGTGAGCAATGCGCACCAATGCTTTCGGCTCACCAGCGCCGAATTTAGGAGGGTGACCGACGGGACTCGAACCCGCGCCCTCCGGAGCCACAATCCGCCGACACCCGTTTCTAGGTGTTTCCGGATGTTGCAGAGCGTCTCGTTTTCGCACCCTAAGGCACCCCTTACTGCGCCGGCTAGCTCCCCGCAAGGGTGTTCACTGGAAACGCCTCTCTGGGATGCTTCCGCGCTGAAGCGTCCCCACTACTCCCGACAGGTATAGACACTTGATAGTGGGACTCGGGAGATAGTCGCGGATGCGATGGACGAGGACCACGCCACACTACTGACCCTCGCTCGCTTTTTGGTGCTTAGCTGCCATCTTTGCCACCTCCTAGGTGCATTATCAGCTCGATGGTGTGATGGTCCGGGTTTCCGGAGACGCGGATCTCGTCGACCATTCTCTGGATTAGGAAAAGTCCCCAGCCCCGCGCCGTCTGCCTTTCCTGCAGCTTGGTCTCCAGATCCGGCACCTCCATTGTTGAGCTCGGCAGTGGACCGCTACCACGATCGATGATGCGCACCAACAGGCGCTCCTCCAGAAGCCATACCTGGATCTTCACCGGAACGTCGGGGTTGTATTTGTTGCCGTGCTCCATGGCGTTCATTGTGGCCTCAACAACAGCGGTCTTGAGTCTCTCGAGGGACTTCTCAGGCAGCCCCAGCCCGCTCACCGCCCTAGCCACCTCCTCCATCGCCCTACGCTCGTTGCCTCGCTCGCTGGGGAGGGCAAAGTCAGTAAGAATTCGCCGGTTGCGGTTATCGCCTGCCACATCCGATCGCAGCGGGGTCTCGCGATCACTCACGCTAACCTTCGCTCTCTGTAGGCTTACCAGGGTTATGTCATCCTCCTGATGCCAATTCTTGCCGGTGAAGCGCGCAAGCTCTGAGAGGAGGAAGTCGATCAGTGAAGAGTCACTTGAGCGGTGAGCTTCTATCAAACCTTGCAGACGGGGGAAGCCAAACATCTCACCTTTCGGGTCGTGCGCTTCCACCAATCCGTCGCTGTAGAAGAGGAGATCATCCCCCGCGACGAGGCTGGTCTCGTCCTCCTCGTAGAGCATGCCCGGCATCATGCCCAAGGGCATGCCCCTCGCCCGCAACTCATCGACCTCTCTTTCGTTTCGCTTATAGGACGGGTCATGGCCGGCATTGGCGTAGCGGAAGCGCCCGCTCTCTGAGTCGAGGACGCCGTAGAAGCAAGTGACGAATGTGTTGGGTGGTATGTATGCACACATGAGCTCGTTGGCCTCCTCCAATACCTGCCCCGGAGTAATGCCCCTTCTTCGGGCGATGGCACGAAGCACACTTTGGGTGTTGGCCATAACCAAGGCCGCCGCCATCCCCTTGCCGGAGACGTCGCCTATGACCAAGCCCACCCTGCCGTCTTCAAAGCGGAGGAAGTCGTAGAAGTCTCCGCCGACCTCTCGAGCCGGCTGGTAGTGATAGGCTATCTGCCAGCCCTCGAGCTCTGGCAAGTCCTTGGGGAGCAAGGCGTGCTGGATCCGCCGCGCCATCCTGAGTTCCTGCTCTACCGAGTGGTAGAAGCTCTCCAGCTCCTTGTTGGCTACCGCGAGCTCCTGGTTAGATGCCTCAAGATCTTTGCTTGTACGCTCGACCCTGGTCCGGCTACGCACGAGTATCCAGGTGATCCCAAAGAGCACGAGGCTTACGGCGACGCCGTTGGCGAGCACGAAGGCGGGCAGCTTGCTCTCTGCTCCCTTCTCAAACCTAGGCAGCGTAGCGAAGTACAAGCTCCACTCTTGTCCGGCCACTTCGACGTGGCTCTCTTTGGAGAAGAGGGACTCGTTCCCTCTCTCCCCGGCGCGTTTTATGCCGTCGCGGTCGTAGAGCAGCGGGCTCGACGTCGTGCTCGCGCCGTTGTATACCTCGAAATCTATGGCAGGGTCGAACGATCCCTTGAAGATCCCATCGAGTAGCTCGTCGCTTATGAAGAAACCAACGATGTATCCTTGAAGCGCGCGCCTACGTTCGGCGACGGTCCCCAGCGGCTGGCCCTTCTGGTAGATCGGAAGGTAGACGACGAAGCCGCTTCGCAAGGCAAGGTCAGCGCTATGGTTCGGGGGAGCCTCAGTAAGCACGTCAACCATCTTCGTAGCCTGCGGCTCTCCGGTGTCCCGCGCCTGGTCCATGGCCTCCCGGTGCACAGGATCGGCGTAGAAGTCGTAGTAGAGCCTTTCCTGATTAGCGGTGTTGAGGGGACCAACGTAGGTTATGGGGAAATACGCCCTGCGTTCGCCACCGGGAACCAAGTCGGGGTGAAGGGAAGGTAAGCCCTCCCTTTGCGCCCTTCTAGAGAAGGCTTCCCTCTCACCTGGTTCCACACGCTCGGCATAGCCGAGGGCCTGCAGGCCATCATAACGTTTGTCCGGCTCTATGCCCTCCACGTAGTTGTCCCACTCCTGGCTAGTGACCGAGCGGCTGGCGTAGAAGAGCCCGCGGGCACCAAACATCGCATCGAGGTAGGCTTTGGTACGCCGCTCTATGGCCTGTTGGGTGAGCTGGGCTGTCTCATCGAAGCGGAGATGGTTCTGTGCCTCGACGTTCTGACTCACGTAGTAATAGGCGAGGGCCGTAAGGAGGAGCGAGATGAGCAGCACCCCGTAGGCTGCTACACTGCGGCGTAGATGCTCTCCGATACGGACGTACCCCTGCCGCAACGCCTGCAAGCTGGCGTTCACTCTACTCATGCGAAACCTCGCCCGCGAGGCTTCTCATGATTCCTGGTGCGGTCCCCTTTCGGATAGGTCCTCTCCTAGGTTCGCTGCCAATCTATCTTTCATCTGCGAGCCGTCGCTACCATATATCTGCGTCCTCTTTCCTTATCCTACACTGCTAGCGTCTCGAGCTCGTTACGGAGAGCGTTACGTAGCCGGGTTACTCGCTAGAAATAACCACAGGTACGAAGAACGCTGCTCGGCTCCACTCCCCTCGCATTAACGGTCGCATTAGTAGAGCCTGGACTGAGTACGGGGCTACTTTTTAAGCACTTCCTGCTTGTCCCCGAAGGCCTTCTTTTGAGAGGTGACCGGGGCGGTGGTCGGGCAAGAAGAGTAAAACGAACTCCCTAGGAGTGCGGAGCAGCGGTAGCGTCCCGTAGGATTCTATCGACCCCCATTATTGAAAGGCCGCCTCACCTCCGTAGGGCAGCGGCCCGCTCATATTCACCCAACTGCCTGAAAGTACAGATTCTCAGAAATCCGCTCACCACTCGACTTCGTAACGCATTTCGTAACGCTTAGGAGACGAGAGTACACTAGAGTGGTGACCGTGGCAGATGGGACAACCAAACAGGATCGAAAGGATTGAGACAAGAAGTATGCTCATAAAGACTTACAGAGGGCTGTCGATCCTGTTGCTCTTCTTGACGGTCGGGACGTTGGCCACAGGCTGCAGCGGGTTAGGGGCGGTCTCGGGAGGCAAGCAGCTCACGCTCGGCTATATAGGCTGGGACGAGAACGTGGCGGTCTCCACCCTGACGAAGGTCTTACTCGAAGAGAAACTCGGCTATGTGGTCGAACTACAGCGTTCAGATGAAGCGGTCCTAAGGCAAGTCTACAAGGGCGTTGCCGGGGGCGAACTCGACGCTTTCCAAGATGTGTGGATACCGAACCAGAAAGAGTACCTGAGCGAAGTCAAGGACGAAGTCAAGCACCTCGACCCTTGGTTCGAGGGAAAGACCGAGCAGGGCATCGCCGTACCCTACTACATGGACGTCCAGAGCTTGTCGAAGCTCGACCATGCGGGTACGGATATGATCAACGGAATAGAGCCAGGCTCAGCTGTTATGCCCCAGTTAGAGGAGGTCATCCCTGGCTACCACCTGGATATGAAACTGGTCGAGTCCAGCACATCCGCGATGCTCTCTGAGCTGGACAAAGCATACAAGATGCGCGAGCCGATCGTGTTCTTCGCATGGTCCCCGCACTGGATGAATACCCGCTACGACATACGCTACCTAAAGGACCCCAGAGACCTCCAGGGTCACTTCAACGACTCGGCCGAGATCTCCTCCGTAGTCAAGGAGAACCTCTCCGAGGACGATCCCGCAGCCTACGAACTCATCAAATCCATCTCGCTCAGCAAGGGGCAGATCAACCAGATGGAGGCAGACATCAACGACGCCGGAGATCCAGAGGCGGGCGTCAAGACCTGGCTCGAGAACAATCCCAGCGTCGTTCAGCCCTGGATTGACGCCGCAAAGAAGGCAAGGGAGGCATAAAGTCCTCGGATGGCAGAATCCTCGCCGTCGAAAATGGCCAGGAATAAACAACCGTCATATTGTGGAGCGTAGACCAACGTGTGGCCTTTACTGGCGAAGCAATCCAAGTATATGATCCTGGGCCACCTCACGTAACCCCTCAGGGCCAAGGAGGCAAGAGCTGGAAATGTAGGATATTCGCTGGATGAGGAGTAGGAAATGACAGAAGACTTTGACAAGGATGTACGGAGCATTCTCGGCCAAATGATAGAAGCACGGGAGGACCAGAACGACGCTGATAAGCGGCTCCAAGACTACAGGGCAGCAAATGGGCCTCCCGACGTTCCCAACGAATTCGAAGACGTGGATACCTTCCTCGACTACCACCACCGCAGGCAGAGCTACGAGAATGATCTCAGGCAACACGAGAACGCCCTGACGAAGGCAAAGAAGGAGTACGCAGACACCGCCCACCAGCTCATGCTTTTTCTGCCCGATAGTGTGCCCTTACGTTACACCTACCAAGGTGAGCGGAACGAGTTGTTGCGCACAGAGTACATCCTCGTGCGCAAGCAGGGTGAGATTGTTATCCAGAGTCCCAGCAGGGCGCCGAGCTAGCTGCGAGGCGCCGGAGAGCAAGACACCTGCCCCGGCCCCCGAGGAGTTCCATCGTCGATTCTGGCGGCACTCTGAGGCCGTTTATGCGTCCAACGATTGTGCAAACGGACTATCGAATGACCGGCAACGAACAGCAATAATCCGTTGAGGTAGATGAGAGAAGCGCCATTGGCTTCCCAGATAGGATACTCTCAGGGAAATGGATATAGTCGCATGACACCCAAAGACGCGTTCTACAAGGTGGGCACCGGTATTCACCGGGCGATCTTCAACCTCTCGAAGGGACGCCTCTTCGTCAGAGCCTTCGGGATGCCCATCATCGAACTCGTCACTATCGGTCGCAGGTCGGGTAAGGAACGCTCGACGATGCTCTCGGCTCCAATCTTCGACGGCGAGCGCTTGGTGCTTGTGGCCTCGTTCGGCGGCGATGACCGGCACCCAGCATGGTACCTAAACCTCCGGTCCAACCCAGAGGTACGCGTCACGATCGCAGGCTCAACTCGCACCATGATCGCCCGCATAGCCACTGAAGAGGAGAGAGCCGAGCTCTGGCCCCAAATCACCTCGGTTTACGAGGGCTACGCCCGCTACCAGAAGCGGACCCACCGGCAGATTCCGGTGCTCATCCTCGAACCCCCCGGGTAGCCTTCCTTTCCGATCACTGCAGACGGCAGCATTGAGCTGCCCATCTAAGCACCAAGCGAGTGTGACCGACGGGCTCGAACCCGCGACCTTCACTAGAGCCACAATCCGCCGACACGTGTTTCTGCGTGTTGCCGGGTGTTGCAGAATCGGCTTATCTAAGGGGATTCCTTAGCTGATGGTTGCCCGCCGTTTCCGGGTGTTGCGCTCCGAGTGGTGTCAACCATCATCACTGTGTATAGGTGCTCGGGCTTATAGGACTGCCACTCCTCACCAAGAGGAGGATGGTCCCTCCGGAGTTTGCATGCGCTAAATTGTCTGGAGTTCGCAAGCGCGGGCAGTGAGATCACCCGCCTGTTCACTTCTCCTCCAGTGCGTAGGAGACAGCCTCATCTAGCGCCATCGCTTTGCCCTTGCGCCACGCCTCCTCCCATATTTCCTCTCCCATGCCCAAGCGCACGGCGGATATGCGGGCGTCAGCCTCGGCAAGGAAGTCGATGTCTCTTGGAATACCTTTTGCTTCGTGCAAGGCTTGTGCTGCACCCCACAGGCGCGCTGCCCGTTCCGCGTTTCCTCTTGCTCCAGCCACGCAGGCAAACCCCTCCAAGGCGCTCTGGACTATGGGGTTCAGTCTGGTGTCCCATGAGAGGGAGAGGCTTTCTCTGAAGAAGCTCGCAGCCCTGCCGAGATCGTCTTGGAGCAGGGCCATCCATCCCAAGTTGTAGAGTCCCATAGAGACTCCTCCTCTGGTACCCAGCTCGCGCTGCAACGCAACGGACTCTTCGGTTACCTGTCCAGCCCGCCCTAGATCGCCCTGGGAGTAGACCAGCATTCCCAGATTGATCAGGCAGAAGGCGAGGCCTTGCTTGTCACCCTGTTCTCTGAAGAGATCCATGCTCTCTTCGTAGAGCTTGGTAGCCTTATCAGAGTCGCCCCGGTCATGAGACAAAGTCGCCAAGTTTGCAAGAGAGTGGGCGAGCCACCAGGTGTCGCTCATTTCCCGGCTCAGCGCCAGGCTTTCTTCGAACAACCCCTTTGCCTGACCATGCTCTTCTCTCATCCATGCTACCCACCCCAAGCTTGCGAGGAGCCATAGCTTAGCCTCCCTTGCCTCCCTTGCCTCGTGCTCCAGGAGCTCAAGACCCTCTTCGCAGGCCTGCTTGGCCCGGTCTAGGCCGCCCTGTTCCTCCGCCAGCGCTCCTACCCCGGCCAGTGCCATCGCTCTCGACTCAGGCGATCCTCGCCTGTCCAGTGCCAGAGCCTCTTCGAGCCAGCGTCTTCCCTCGCTGTGGTAGCCCCGTATCAACCAGAACCACGACAGAGCGCCCCCCAGCCTGAGCGCCACCTCTACCTCCTTGCGCTCCAAGGCCCAAGTGAGAGCCGCCCTCATGTTGTCGTGCTCGGCCTCTAGCCTCTCAAGCCACTGAAGCTGATCCGGGCCTCTGAGTTCTGGGTGGGCCTCCTCGGCTAGGGTGAGGAAGTACTCCGCATGCGTACGCCTTATCTGCTCGGCCTCAGCGCTCTTCCCTAGCTTCTCGCGGGCGAACTCGTGGACTGTCTCTAGCATCACGAATCTAGGTTCCCCGCCCGGTCCTTCCTCCTGCCTTAAGAGGCTCTTGTCCAGCAGGGAGGAGACGCCCTCGAAGGCGTCCACGTCCAGATCTCCTTCTGCATCGCAGATTTCCTCTATGGCTTCCAGGGTGCGCCCTCCGGAGAAGACCGCAAGACGGGCGAAGAGTAGCTGCTCGCTTTCGTCAAGGAGCGCGTGACTCCACTCGATGGTAGCCCTCAAGGTGCGCTGCCTCTCTGGAAGGTCACGTGCTCCTCCGGTAAGGAGCTTCAGGCGGCTGCTAAGCCTCTGTAGCATCGCCTTGGGCGGGAGCATCTTGACCCTCGCTGCGGCAAGCTCTATGGCCAGGGGAAGCCCGTCGAGCCTTACACAGATCTCGGCAACGGCTGGAGCACTCTCGTTGGTTACCTTGAAGTCGGGCTTGACAGCGTGCGCCCGGTCCACGAACAGTCCCACCGCCTCATACTGCGTCAAACGTTCTAGGGGAGGTGGATGCTTGAGATCGGGCAAAGTGAGGGGAGGAACAGGGAACTCGTGCTCGCCGTAGAGCCTCAGGGATGTGCGGCTGGTTGCCAGTACCTTCAGCCCAGGAGCCTCCGCAAGCAGCTCCGTTACGGTGGGTGCCGCCCCCAGGACCTGCTCGAAGTTGTCGAGCACCAAGAGCAGCCGCCTCTCGCCGAGGTAATCCTTTAGCGTCTCATCGAGCGATTGCTCCCCACTCTCCCTCACCCCCAGCGTCTCTGCTACGGCCGGGAGGAGCAGTTCGGCTTCGGTCAGGGTGGCCAGCGGCGCGAAGAAAGTGCCGTCGGGGAAGTCATCCAGAAGGTCGGCTGCAGCCTGCAAGGCAAGCCTCGTCTTGCCGATCCCGCCCGGGCCGGTGAGCGTGAAGAGGCGTGTCTCGTCGCCGCGCAGGAGTTTGCACACCTCTGATACCTCCTTCTCGCGCCCTATGAGGGGGGTTGGCTGGAGGGGGAGGTTGTTGCGGTAAGCGGCGAGCGTCCTCAAAGGCGGGAACTCGGAGGGCAGATCAGGAGCCGTGAGCTGGAAGATCCTCTCCGGCCTGAAGAGGTCCTTGAGGCGATGCTCGCCGAGGTCCATCAGGGTCGTGCCCGCAGGAAGCTGATCGCGCACTAGCTCCTGGGTAGGGAGCGAGAGCAGCACCTGGCCCCCGTGACCAGCGGAAAGAAGCCTCGCCACTCTGTTTAGAGGAGGGCCGAAGTAATCTCCGTCCCTCTCCTCCGCCGCCCCCGTGTGCAGGGCCATCCTGTCCCGCATGCCGCCTTCGATCCCCCACTCCTCGGCGAAGAGCTCACGCTGGGCTTCCAGGGCCGCCTCCAGTGCCTCCGTGGCGGTGGAGAAGGCGCAGCAAAAGGCGTCACCAACAGTCTGGAAGACGTAGCCACCACGCTTCTCAATGGCCCTCCTGAGCAACTCGTCGTGGCGGGCCAACGCCGCTTGCATGGCCGGGGCGTCGTGCTCCCACATCCTGGTGGAGCCTTCTATGTCAGTGAACAGGAAGGTTACCGTGCCTGTTGGTGGGCTGGCCACTGCTACCTCGATGTCCTCCTTGCTTCCCTTGGGAGGACACTATAGCAGCGGAGCCTTCTCTGGACCCCCTATTGGCTCAGGTGCCTGGAGGAGTATTCGCGGCCTTGAGCAGAACATGCTCATCCGCTGCCTACCAACCTGTGTGAGAGGGTGACCGACGGGGCTCCAACCCGCGCCCTTCGGAGCCACAATCCACCGACACCCGTTTCTGAGCGTTGCCGAAGGTTGCAGCATTTGATTTAGATGAACCGGTTATCTTGCTGATGCTTGCTCAATGTTTCTGCATGTTGTGTGCTGAGTAGTGTCAGAGGTGGTGGCAATCAGCCTCGGTATTGAGAGTGAGAGCGCCCACTGTGCACTGCATTTCATACACACTTTCAAGAAGGGCAAATAAAGAGGCAAGAAGGGAATCTAAGGACGAGCAATGTACGCCTGGAACCTCAAGGCCCTCCTTCCTCGCCGAAGAGCCCCGGCTGCCGCTCCCGTTCTGGCCCCGGCGGCCCGGTGGTCGCCTCCCCCGCCTCGTCCTGCTCCTCGAGCCAGCGGTGGATGAGGGCCCGGACCAGGGCACTGGTAGGGATACCGCTTCGGAGGCTTTGGCGGCGCAAGCGCGCGTGGACGCCTTCTTCGAGGCGCACCGACACCGACTTTCGCAAGGGTCCCATCTCCGCCCGCAACCCTACACGAGCCGACCTCCGTCCGCCACCGACCGCTCAGGCCCGACGCGGTAGGACTACGACGCTCATGAACGCCTCGTCTCGGTGGCGCTTGCTGTGGAACCGGACGAAGCTTAGAATCTAGCGTAAATACGAAGCGGTCGTTCGTCGACTGAGGAACTTGAGGCGCATCCAGGGTGGGAACTTCGTTGGAAACGGGGTCAGGATTTAAGTGAGAATGAAGATCGCTGCTGGGTTTAGGCTATTGGACATTGCAGCATAACCCCAGTGCGGGTGCGCTATGCTGCATGTGGCGGCGTGTTCACAGGTTAAACCAGCCCGCTGGGGCTGGTCCTCCTGCCTCTCTCTCCCTAACCGCAGAGGCGATACATCATGCCCTTACCTGATGACACGCTCCAGGTTGCTCGCGCGCTTCGGGTTCAGGTGGACGATTCCGGGAGCGCATCCAAGAAGCTCAGAATTCGCACCCTCCTTAAGAAGTTCGGCTACAAGAAGCGCTCGGATTCCAACACTGCCAAGATAACCGCTGCATTAGACGGGATTGGCCTCTCAATCTCCCCGCCGATAATGCGCTTCGGCGATGAGTGGGGCTTGAGCACCGAAGATTGAGTGTACCTTTCATCTTCTAACGTGCCGGACAAAGTGGATAAGCAGGTTGACTCGGTGAACGTGTCCCCTCCGCAAGTATGGAACGCTGAGGGGTTGTTCGATTGTATTGTTTATGGTAAGGCGACCACCGAGAAGGAAGTCGAGATCAAGTTCA
>Ga0126309_10000880_pt1 | contig 10261 bp, 10 predicted proteins | sample Plot56_FD_92541 | JGI IMG/M metagenome (GOLD analysis project Ga0126309, IMG submission 92541) | Serpentine soil microbial communities from UC McLaughlin Reserve, CA, USA - Plot56 | ecosystem: Environmental > Terrestrial > Soil > Grasslands | place: USA: UC McLaughlin Reserve, Lake County...
CGGCGCAGAATTCATAGCCAACATAATCGTCACGCTGGCGGTTGTGGCTCTGGGCGTGATCTTCTACGAGCTGGTGGCGCGCGGCTTGCCGAGGGTTCTTCGGTGGCGGCGGCGCGGGCCGCTGGACGCGGAGGCCGTGTCCAGGATCAAACGCCAGGACACGGCCATAACGCTCACCCGCAACGCGCTGCGGTACGTGATCTTCGTGGTCGTCGTGCTCTTTATCGTGGGGCTCTTCATGCGGAACGTGCTGACCACTATCGGGGGCGCCGCCTTGCTTGCCGCCATCGTCGGCTTCGGGGCGCAGAGTTTTTTGCGAGACGTGATCGCCGGCTTCTCCATCGTGTTTGAAGGCCAGTACAGCGTCGGAGACTTTATACACGTAAAGCCGCAAGATATCTCCGGCATAGTCGAGGAACTCGGCCTGCGCACGACCAAGATACGGTCCCTCTCCGGGGAGGTGAGCTACGTTCCCAACGGCACGATACAGGGCGTCGTTAATTACGTCTCCGGCCAGCAACGCTTCAACGTGGAGGTACAGGTCTCGAATGCGGAGGCGGCCGAGAACGTGCTCAAGTCCCTCGACGAGGCGAAGGAGCTCTACCTGAACCCGCCCCGCCTGGCTGAGCGCAACGAGACCGACGACGGCCGCGTCCGCCTGCGCATCGTCGCCGGCGTCCTGCCCTCGATGGCCTGGCTCGTGGAGGAGCACCTCATCCAGCGCATAAAGGCCGCCGCCGGCGAAGAGTTCCTCGCCGCCGACCCCCTCGTCTACAAAGTAGATCAGACGAACTTGAGAAGGGTCCGAGACCTCCTGCCGGAGGAGGCCGAGAGAAACCTGCCGAAGGAGGCGGAGAAGAAGCTGTAGCGGAGGCTACAGGCTTCAGGTAACCGCACTTTTCGCATGGAGAGTCCGCGCCGCCACAACGCAAGATCGTAGACCCTCACCTGACGTCACGCTCCCCGCGCCCACGTAATGAACCGCGGACCTGAGACCTGATGCCTCACACCTGATGCCTAAAGCCTACGTGCCCGGCCTCCAGTCGTCGCGGAGGTGGCCGTTGGTCTGGGCCTTCTCGCGGGCCTGGCGCTCGCGTTCCAGACGCTCGGCGGCGGCCGTCAGGAGCTCCTTCACTTTCTCCAGGCGTTCTCTCTCGGAGGTCAGCTCGAGGATCTGCTGGCGCGTCTCGGCCTCGAACTCGACGCGGCCGGCGATGGCGAACGAGAGGTTCCTGTAGGGCGGCTCTATCTCTATGCCGACGGAACCCTCTGTGGCCGCCTCAACCACCCGCTCCAGGAGCGCTATGCATTCCTCGGCTAAAGTCTGGACGTCCGGCTCCTCAGGCTCCTCCTCGAAGTACTCGATCTCTCCAACGTAATAAGGCTTGCCCGTGAGCACGTTGTTGAGCTTGAAGCGCCGGGATCCCTCCACCAGGATCAGCATCCGGCCATCGTCGTAGCGCTCGACGAGCTCGACTATCTTCGCCGTGCAGCCGACCTTCCTGGTACCTGACTCGTCGGCGAAGACCATCCCGAACTCGCTCTCCTGTTGGAGGCACTCGTCCACCATCTGCTTGTAGCGGTCCTCGAAGATGTGCAGCGGGAGCGGGGCCCCCGGCAGCAGCACGACGTTCAGGGGGAAGAGCGGTATGTCGGACAAGGTCTGGCTCCTTACGCTAGCTAGACGAGATTCTATATCAACGCCGGATCCCCGCGCCGGAAACCCGTGCGGGTTATAGTGTTACGCGTGGACGGGAGAGCACACGCGGGCCGGGTGGCCCTGGTGACGGGCGGCGGGCGCGGCATCGGCGCGGCCTCCGCCCGGCTACTCGCGGGCGGGGGCGCCGCCGTGGCCGTCGCGTCCCGCACGGAGCCAGAGGTGGAGGCCGTCGCGCGCGGCATAGAGGCCGCCGGCGGCAGGGCCATACCCGTTCCCCTCGACATCACCGACGAGGGTTCCGTCGCCGCGGCCTTCGAGAGGACCCGCGCGGCCTTCGGCCCCGTGGACATCCTGATCAACAACGCCGGCACGCCTGGCGTCCCCCTCCCCGTCGCCCAGACGGCCCTCTCGGACTGGCGCCGGGTCTTCGACGTGAACGTGACGGGCGCCTTTCTCTGCGCCAGGGAGGCGATGCCGCACATGGTCTCGGGGGAGTGGGGACGCATCGTCAACGTCTCGAGCGCCGCGGCCCGCCACCCTATGGCCGGCATGGCCGCCTACGGCGCCTCCAAGGCAGCCCTCGACCAGCTCACCCGCGTCCTCGCCCTCGAGGGGGAGCCGCACAACGTCGCCGTCATGGGCGTCTACCCCGGTGTGATCGACACGAGGATGCAAGAAGAGTCGCGCGCATTCGGCCCGGACCTTATCGGCAAGCAACTCCACCGCATGTTCCACGGCTACCGCGACTTCGGCATCCTCCGCCCGCCGGAAGAGCCCGCGGAGCTAATAAGCTACCTCTGCACGCCCGAGGCCGGCCGCCTCAACGGGCACGTGATCCGCCTGGAGCAGCTCGCAGCGCTGAAGGAGTAGGCTTTGAGGTTCCAGGCATAAGGTAGGCCGTTCGTGGCCCATCCGACCTCGTCGGGCGAGACGACCGTCTCGCGGCGCTGCTCTACACCCCAGCACCCACGAACGGCAGGAGGGCCGCGGTCTAGACCGCGGCCCTCCCCAAAACCTCTAACCTAGAGAGGTTCAGACCTATTCGTCCTTGCTGATCCAGTACGTGAACCCGAGGAAGCTGGAAAAGAACGTCATGATCAGGACGAAAGCCGCGAAGAACCGGAAGACGCCTATGGGCTCCGGGTGGGCGGTGGTTCCCTCCTGCAGGAGAAGCAGCGCGAGGTCGATCATTCGGCGGCTTTCATGATGGGTTCAGTCGGGCATCCTTCGCTGACGACGCTCTGATCGAGCGGTACGCAGTTGTTGATCAGGTAGCCGGGGTCGTTGTCCACCCGGCGGGCGGTCTCGCGGGTGTAGCCCATCGTGACCATCGTGAACACGACGAAGACCGAGCAGGCTATGAGGGCGTACTGGCTCCACCGGCTCGCCCTGCCCCAATGGAAGCCCGTGGCGGTCGCCCTGAGGTAGAGGGCTACCACGAAGAAGCCGACGAGCATAAGGCCGATAAGGCCTATGTACTTCCACGGGTACATGCTCCCAAGCGGGATGCTGGTGTCTTCGCCGCCTAGAAAGGAGAGCCCTATCTGGGGTATCAGGTCCGCGTCGGCGGGGATTACGTTCAGTAGCGTGAAGAGCGCCGTGAACCCGAGGCCACCGACCGCGAGCTTGCGCAGGGTCTCCATCGGCTTGACGGTGAAGCGCAGCTTGTGGACGAAGTAGGCGGTGGAGGCGATGCTCAAGACCGCGATCCAGAAGACCAGCAAGTTGAAGACCCACGCCTTGGGGCCGAGCATGATGGTGTTGAACGACTCGGGCGCGCTCTCGCGGATGCCCTTTAGGTAGCCGTAGCCGATGACCGGCTGCATGATCAGGAACCCGAAGCCCCAGATCAGGCCGAAGTGGCCCATCCAGTCGTAGTACTCCCGCTCGCTGTCCTGGGTGGTCCTCAGGTACCGCCACGCCCCCCAGCCCGCGATCAGGAACCCCGCGTAGGAGAAGTTCCCTATAAAGCGGTGCATGTTGAGCGGCACCATCGTCTGGTTGAGGAAGCTGCGGGCCACGAGCTCGGCCTGCGAGGTGACCTCGGCGGGCGTGAGCATGAACGAGGCGACCGCGTCGATCATGGTCATCGCCATAAGGCCGAAGAAGCCGGCAATAAAGCCGAAGACGACGTGAAGGCTCTTGCGGTAGGCGAGCTTGTCCCACACGTTGTACCAGGCGTAGACGATGATGATCTGGCCGAGGAACATGAACGCCTCGACGAGAAAGACCCAGAAAAAGATGTTCTGGAGGATCGAGAAGAAGACAGGGAACAGCGTGACGAGCGCGAGCACGAACGTGATAGCCAGCGCCGCCCCGCTCGCGAACAGCAGCACCACGAAGCGCGCCAGGTTGCGGGCGAACCGCTCGTAGTTCGGCTGCTTGGTGACCATGCCCAGGTACTCGCTCGTAGCCGCGATCAGGACCGCCCCGATGATGAAGGCGGCAAACAGTATGTGCGTCTGGACAAGAACGGCTATGACGACGTTCTTGCCGATTACGGGAACGTCGAGGTTACCTATGGGCATCCTCTACTCCTTCTAGGCCGTCGGGAAGTTCATGATCCGGCTGACGGCCATCAGCATGTTCAGTACCACGATCACGACCACGAGAATACCTATGATCGTCGCGAAGGGCCTGCTGATGGCGCTGTAGTGCTGCGGGCTCCGGTCGAGCCACGGGACGGCGAAGAGCACCGCTATAAAGATGGTGGGCACGACCACGGCCCCGAAGCTGACCAGCGCGTAGCCGGGGAAGAACATAAGCATCTGCTCGTAGAAGAAGAAGAACCACTCGGGACGCGGCACGTAGGTTACCGTCGCCGTGTCGGCCGGCGCGGTGAGGGGCGCCGGGGCCACGTACGAGAGCACTGCGCAGGCGACGAGGAGGAACGTGAAGACGTAGGTGTCCTTGAGGACCTGCCCAGGGAAGAAGCTCATCGTCTCGTCCGGACGGTCGTAGACGTTCTCCTCGGTTATGACCTCTTCTTCGACCGGCTTGCTCTTGCCCGTCGCCGGAACGTATACCATGACCCTACCTCTCTCCTAGTCGACTGGCCGCAATATAACAGCGGCCCGGCCCATACCTCGGTAAATCCTCTTACTCGTCCCTGCCGTCGCGCCTCGGCTCGTCGTCCTCCGCCTCGAACCCCGCGTACTCCTCGAGCCGCTGACGCTCGTGCAGCTTCGCCAGCCGCTCGGTGTACTCCATCTGGCTGCCGAACACGCCGTGCTTCCTGAAGAGGAACACGTGCAGGCCGATGAACGGCGCTATGGTCGCCGGCAAGAGCCAGACGTGCAACGCGAAGAAGCGGCTGAGCGTCGCCGGTCCGGCCACGTCGCCGCCCAGGAGGAAGTTGACCACGTACCCCCCGACGAACGGGGAGTAGGAGCCGATCTTCATGCCCACGACGCTGGCCCAGAACCCGTCCTGGTCCCACCGGAGCAGGTAGCCCGTGAAGGCAAGCCCGATCACGAGCAGCAGCAGGACGACGCCAACCACCCAGTTCAGCTCGCGGGGCGCCTTGTAGCCGCCGGAGAAGAAGACCTGGGCCATGTGAAGCCCTATCATGGCGAGCAGGAAGTTGGCGGACCAGTAGTGAAGGCCGCGGATGAGCTGGCCGAAGTAGGCCTCGTTCATTATGTAGTTGACCGAGTTCCACGCGTGGTCGGTCGAGGGCACGTAGTAGAAGAGCAGGAGTATGCCTGTGAGGAACTGCACCGTTATGAGCAGCAGCACGGCGCTGCCCAGGGTGTACATCCAGGCCCCCCGCTTCGGCACGGGCTCGTAGAGGGCGTGCTCGAGTATCGTGACCACGCCGGTCCGGTGCTCCATCCAGTCGACTATGAACTTGGTGGCCTCTTCCGTCTGGGACCTTATCCTGCCGATCATCTCTTCGGTCTCCCTCTCTAGACCACGTAGGGCTGCTGCTTGTTCAGCCCCGGCTCGATGTCGTACCCGTGCTTTATGTAAAGGGTACCGTCTCCCCTGATCTGCGCCTGTGTGAACCTGTACATCCCGCGCGGCGGCGGCCCGCCGACGTACCCGCCGTTGATATCGTAGAGCCCGCCGTGGCAAGGGCACAGGAACTCTTCCTTCTCGGGGAACCACCTCACCGGGCAGCCGAGGTGGGCGCACGAGTTCGACAGTATGTTCAGCTTGCCAAGGATCTCGTCCCGCTCGGACTGGGTGAACCCGGACGACTTCTCGTCCACGATCGAAGGCCTCTCCGGCTCGCCCAGGATGTCGCCCCCCGAGCCCTGGGTGCCCTGCACCTTGATCGGGGCCTTCCACGAGACCCAGACAGCCTGCCTGATGGTGAACGTGCTCTCGGACTTCTGGGAGTCGGGGAACTTCTCCTGGATCTCCTTCTCGCTGTAGACCTGCTCGATCGGGAACTCGACCTCGAAGTGGTCCGGCGTGCCTGGCTTGAGTTTCTTGAGGTCCTCGATGGAGGCGGCGCGTTGCCAGCCCTGGTCGATGTCCGTCTGGCCGAGCACGTTCGTCTTTATGACGGGGCTCAGGACGAACGCCACCGGCGGTATCGTCAGGATAGCCCCGGAGATGGCGCCAAGCAGACCAAAGCCAAGGAAGTCGCCGCGGGTGATCGGGTCTTTCTGCAACTCCGCCAAAATTGTCCCCTTCTAACCTACTGCCCGAACCCCGTCGGCGGCTGGCTCGGTTCCACGGTGTATCCTGGCTCATTATAGACGGTGAAGGGCACCCTGGAGTTGGATTTCATGAGGCCCATGTTGAGCGCCAGCACTGCCGCGAGCACCCCCGCGGCCATGAGCACCACCCGGTAGCTCCCGCCGGGGCTGCCGTACCGGAAGCGCAGCCTCGCGCGCAGGTACGTCACGAACGCGCCCAGCGTCGCGAGCACCATGATCAGCATCATGATGTAGCGCATGTAAAGGAACGGGAAGTCGGCCAGCGGCGAGACGGCGTAGAGGCCTGTCACCGCGGCCAGCAGGGCGAAGAACCGGATCGGGACGCGCCCTTCCCGGTCGGGGTGCCGCTCCGACCCGAAGTACATAGCCAGGTTGCCGAGCACGAAGAGGAGGACCACGAAGATCAGGTTCATCACCAGCAGGTTGGAGGTCGGCCCCGAGGTTATCCGCTCGTAGCCGGAGGGCGGCCCGCCGTCCGTCGCGCCCTTCAGCGCGTACATCATCGCGAACCCGACTATGGGCTGCAGCAGCAGGAACCCGACGCCCCAGGTGAGGCCGACGGAGGAGCTCCAGTCGTAGAAGGCCTTGTCCTCGGCGGTCTTGGCGCGGATGTACATGAAAGAGGCCCAAGCGGCGAGGGCGAAGGCCGGCCACGAGAGGTTTGCGAACGTCCGGTGGAGGACCATCTCGGTGAACATGGGGTTGAAGATCCCCTGCAACGCCGACCCGAAGCTTGCGATGTTCTGGTCGATGGCCGGGGAGCCAGGTCCGCCTGTGGTCATGAAGGTGTCTATCCCGGTCATGATGACCATCCAGACCCAGATAAAGAACCCCATCGTGAACCCGAGGGCTATGTGGCGCTTCTTGTTGAGGACGCTGTAGCGGTCCCACTTGTAGTAGTAGGAGTACATCCCCCACAGCGCTAGCCCCATCGAGAGCATCGCCGCGGCTATGAAGACGAAGAAGTGCGTGAAGAGCGAGGTGGTTACGGGCGGGTAGAGCCCCACGAGCAACACCACGAAGAGCACGGCGAAGGTCGCCCCCGTCGAGAAGGTGAGCACGTTGAACCGGGCCATCGAGTGGGCCAGGCGGTCCATCCTCGGGCTCCCCGTCCTGGCCCCCCACGCCTGCAGGACGGGCGCGGCCACCGCGAAGCCCACGAAGATCTCAGCGAAAAACATGTGGATGAGCATCGACCCGCCCGTGATAAAGCGGGCGCCCCCCACACGATCGAAGTTCTCCGCGACGTTTATCTGGGCCAGAAGGTGCAGGCCCGACAGAGTTACCTCTCCCACGTTCTAAACTCCTCCTAGGCTCCGCCGGTACGGTCCAGGACCGATTCGCCCGCCGGCGGCCCGCTGGCCGGCCCCCCGGCCCGGCGCAGGAGCGCCTGGTGAACGGCCCGTGGCTCCAGCCGCCGGTCAACTATGTAATACATCGCGCCCCCGCGCTGCAGCGCCTCGCGGACGGGACGCAAGAGACGCCGCTCGCGGGTCGAGGCGAAGACGAGTACCTTGCCCCTCTCGAACTCCTGGTTCCAGGTGCTGGCCTCCTCCTGCGGGGCCGCCATCTCGACCAGGATGGGATCCACCCCAACCCGGCTCATGGAGCCGGCGACGAGGATCGCGGCGAGCGAGATAAAGACCATGAGGGTCGGCAAGCCGATGGCCGGCGTGGTGATCGCGAAGAAGGTGCCAATAACCACGAAGGCGACGGCGAAGCCGAGCACCACCTCGAGGCCGCGCTTGTCGCCAGGCACCACTATGTAGCGCGTGCCCTCGGGGAAAGGCTCAGGCTCGTTGAAGTCCTGGCGCTTGAGGACGACGGTAAGGTCGTCCCTGTCCACGCCCAATTCCCTCATCTCGGTGACGGCCTGGTTGAGCTGCGAGCCGTCGTCTATGACCCCAATCACGGTGTACCAGGGGGCCTGCTCCGCCGCCTCCCGCCCTTCCGCCAAAATGCTACCTCCAGCTACCCCCGAAGAGGGACGTAGAACCGCGCTTCTCGAGCCGCCCGACAGCATAACACCGTCGCGGCCTTCCATACTAGCCCGCCCCCCGTGCCCCGCGGGGATCTCTTTCACACCCCGGGTCCTCCGGGTACTCTAGCCCCTGTGAAACCTCACCTACCCCGCCCGGCACGCTGGGTTAGACTGTCGGACGTGGACACGCGCGACACCAGCCGGCTCACGGGCCCGGGCAGAAACGACGAAGAGCTTCGCGAGCGGGGCCTGGGGCCCTGGATCCGGCGCAACCCATCGCTTCTGCTGCGCCTGTTTATAGTGCTGGTCTTCTCCTTCGCCGCCTCCACCGTCGCCTCCAACTTCTCCTACGGCCTCGAGGGGGCGCCGACGGTCCTGAGCATCGAGCAGCTCAACTCCGGCAAGCTCCCGGCCGGCACCGAGATCGGCGACTACGTCGAGGTGCGCGGCACGGCCGACGTCGGCGAGAACCTCGACCGCGTGGGCCTGGAGGACTCGGAGATAGCCATCTCCTCCCGCTACAGCACGAGCTACTACTATTTCCGGCTCCAGGAGACCCAAGACAACCTCCTCATCCAGACCACGGAGACCCTCCCCCAGGACCTCAGGAACCCGACGGAGCAGATTTGGGACGGCAAGCTCGAGACCGTCGGCACCGTCATCTTCCACGACACCACCCAGCAGGGCCTCAGGCGGGCCGGCCTCCCGACCGACGAGAGCATCCCCGTCATAAACACAGGCGAGACGCCGCAGTACCTGCGCCAGATCTTCCCCGCCTACTCGGCCATCGTCGGGCTCTGGCTCCTCTCCGTCGCCTGGCTCCTCTGGAAGAGGAACAGGCCGTTTCTGCGGCTCTAGGTTCGAGACCCTAGGCTCTGAGACACCGGGTGTCCCGAATCTACCGGCTCGTATCCCGAGCGATACGGTCCCCGGCAACACCGTCCGCCAGACGCTCCAATTTTGACGAGGCCCAAAACCTTAGAAAACCTTAGAACCCAGAGCCTCGGTGCCCAAAACATGATGCCTTTCCTTGCTATATTGGCAACGCACATAGCTAACGGTCTTTATGAGGGGAGACGGCACTGTGGGAGCGTTCTTCAGGTTCTCGGAGCGGGGGACCAACTTTCGGACGGAGGTGCTCGCGGGCCTCACCACCTTCATGACCATGGCCTACATCATCTTCGTCAACCCGGCTATCCTCGGCACTGAGGGAACGGGGCTTCCGGTGACGGGCGTCTTCTTCGCGACGTGCGTGGCGGCGGCGGTGGCGTGCGTCGCGATGGGGCTCGTCGCCAACTACCCGCTGGCGCTCGCCTCGGGGCTCGGTCTCAACGCCATAGTGGCGTTCACGCTCATACTTGGGATCGGTCTCAGTTGGCAGGAGGCCATGGCCGTCGTGGTCGTCGAGGGGGTGCTGGTCACCATCCTCGTCCTGACGAACCTCAGGGAGGCGGTGCTCAACGCCATACCGCACTCGCTTAAGCTCGCCATCGCCGTCGGCATCGGGCTGTTCATAGCGTTCATAGGCCTGAAGAACGGAGGGCTTGTGGTTCAGGACCCGGCCACGTACCTGAAGCTCGGGGACCTGACGCAGGGTCCGGTCCTGCTCGCGGCCTTCGGGCTCGTCGTGACGCTCGCGCTCGTGGCGCGGGGGCTGCGGGGGGGGATCCTCCTGGGGATCATCATCACCGGGGTCGTGGGTATCATCTTCGGCGTCGTTCCGCTGCCCGACGGGATAGTGGACTTCAGCTTCGACACCTCGACCATCGGCGGTGGGGTCCTGGCCGTCCCGCAGGTCTTGCAGGTCTCGCTCATTCCCGTGATATTCGCGCTCTTCATGACGGACTTCTTCGACACGATGGGGACCATGATCGCCGTCGGCGAGGAGGGCGACCTGCTCGACGAGGAGGACCGCGTCCCCGGGGCCAAGCGCGTGCTGCTCGTCGACTC
>Ga0126309_10000881_pt1 | contig 10258 bp, 8 predicted proteins | sample Plot56_FD_92541 | JGI IMG/M metagenome (GOLD analysis project Ga0126309, IMG submission 92541) | Serpentine soil microbial communities from UC McLaughlin Reserve, CA, USA - Plot56 | ecosystem: Environmental > Terrestrial > Soil > Grasslands | place: USA: UC McLaughlin Reserve, Lake County...
ATGAGCAGCGAAGGACGCTACCGGCAGAGGTTGAGCAGGTTCGCCGAGAACTGGCGGGCCGTGGCGCTACGCGGGCTCGTCGCCGTGCTGTTCGGGCTCGTGATCCTCTTCTGGCCAGGTCTCATCCTCGCCGTACTCTCCCTGTTTTTCGGCATCTACGCTCTGGTGGATGGAGGGGTAGTGCTCGTGCCCGCTCTCAGAACCTCCGATGGAGGCGCGCGAAGGTGGCTTCCACTGGCCGAAGGAACGGTTGGTGTCATCGCCGGGCTCTTAGCCTTGCTCTGGCCCGGGATGACCGTAAGCGAGTTGCTCTACGTCATCGTGGGGTGGGCTGTTGCGACCGGCATCCTCAAAATAGTCACCGCGATCGTGCTACGCAGCGAGGTAGAAAACGGGTGGCTGCTGGCCGGCGGCGGCGCGCTGTCGGTGCTCTTCGGCGTGATTCTTGCGGCCCTGGTGGGCTCCGACCTACCCTCCCTGGCGCCATTCATCGGTGTTTTCGCGATAGTGGTGGGCTTGGCGCTGATCGTCTTCGCCTTTCGCATCCGGGTCCGACAGCGGAATCGGCAGGCCTAGCCACGACGAAGCCGAGCTACTCGCTCCTACAATCCCTTGCGAATAAGTACCGGAAGCGTCATCTAGAGAATTCGGCGCTGAGATGAGTGCTGTCTATACACCTCGAACTAGAGTTTCGGCAGGTACTTCCAGAGAGGACTCCTGGCGCAAAAGCTTATTGATTCTGGGGCCTGAAGTCCCTGTGCGTCGTGAGACGCTGGTATGTAACCGAGGTTGCCAGAGCAGCCAGTGGCGTGATCAGCGAGGCTGAAATCGTAGCGCCAGCCCACTCACCCCACGTGTCTGAGCCCAGGATCCGGTGCCCCACCAACGCTCCCGCATGGACAATGGCCTCCTCCAGGACGAATGCAAGGGTGGCGGTCAGGAATACCAGCCAGAAGTGGTCGCGCACCAGACGGCTGCTGCGCTTCAGTGCCTCCACAGGCCCTAGCCGCTCCCTGCTGATGGCCGGCGCGAACAACGACCAGCGCGTCAGCAGCCACACGCCAGGGATCACCAGCAAACCCGTGGCCGCAGTCGGGACGGTGATGGCGGCCACCGAGGCAACGATCACGGGAGGGACGACGGGAGCGGCCTGTCGCAGTTCGCGAAGCACACCGCGTGCGGCGATGCGATCCGCACCTCGTTCGGCCTCAACCGCCACCTCCTCCGCGTATGCCACGTAGAGGTAGTAAGCGAACGCCGCGGTCAGGAATGTCAGGATCTCCTCCCACGCAAACCCCGAATGCTCGAGGCTGTAGTAAGGAGCATTCGCTAACGCTGCCAGCACTACAGCCGGGACAATCGTCGCCACAGGATAGCGCCGGATTATCGCGAGCGCTTCACGCCAGACGCCGGAGGCACTGACCCGCTCGTCCACGAACACGTCTAATGATTCCGCCCGCTGAAGGGCTTCCCGCAGAATCCCTGGCCGCGCCCGGACTTCGGCTGTTCCACGTACGCTATCATAGAGGATGCCAGCGGTTCGTGAAATGTCTAGTAGCTGGGGAGAACGAAGGTGAGGCGCACGTTCCGACCTCGGTGAAGCATGCCAGGCTGGATCGGGCCATGCGGTTCTCCCGGGGGTTCGGCTGCTTGCCTCCAATTATTCCGGGCTTGGGTGTAGAGTCTCACGACCTCAGGCGCGTGTCTTAGCGGCCCGTCGATGCTCGCATTCTTGCCGAAGTTCAAGGCTGTGCGGCCTTAGCTCGCGAGTAGCATCCCGAGTAAGTGCGGCGCGTTCGTCCGGGAACGAAAATCCCCTAGGGGATGTTCGCCTGCGGGGGATGACGTCTTACCTCGCTGGGACTTATGCTCGAGAAGCGTAATGCAGATCGGTGGATCGATGCGAAAGGACATCGTGATGGACCGCTACCCCGAAATCAGTGAGCACGGCCTGATCGGCGACCTACAGACGGCGGCCCTGGTCACTACCGACGGCACCATCGATTGGTTGTGCTGCCCTCGTTTCGACTCCCCGAGCGTCTTCGCGTCCCTGCTCGACCATGACCGCGGTGGGCACTTCCGTATCGGTCCCGACCGGGACGACTATGTGAGTCGGCAACTGTATTTTCCCGACACCGCGATCTTGATCACGCGATTCATGACCCCCGACGGGGTCGGCGAGATAGTCGACTTCATGCCGGTCGTCGAAGGCGAAGCTACCGATCGCCACCGGCTGGTGCGGCTGCTGCGCGTGGTGCGCGGCACGATGCGCTTTCGGATGGAGATACAGCCCCGCTTCGATTACGGGCGCAAGACACACGAACTGCAGCTCTATGACGACGGGGTGCTATTCGTTGCCGATGACCTCACCCTGACGCTGCACCGCGCCGATATGCCGGGCCGGTCCCTGCACGAGGAAGGGACCTCGCTCGACCGAGACGGCGATGGGCTGCGCATCACCAAGACCTTGCGAGAAGGCGAGATCGCAGGAGTGGTGATGGAGTCGGCGGGTGGTCGGCCCACGGCGGTGCACCCTCAGGAGGTCGTGGAGCTGTTCAATGACACGGTGCGCTTCTGGCGCGGTTGGCTCAGCCGCTCTACGTACAACGGCCGTTGGAAGGAGCAGGTAAACCGCTCGGCTATGACGCTCAAGCTGATGACCTATGCCCCGAGCGGTGGGCTGGTCGCCGCCCCGACGGCCGCCCTCCCCGAACAGGTGGGCGGCGAGCGCAACTGGGATTACCGCTACACCTGGGTACGCGATGCCTCCTTCTCCGTGTACGCGCTGCTCGGGCTCGGCTACACCGATGAGGCTGCCACCTTCGGCGAATGGCTCAAGGACCGGATCCAAGAGCAAGCGGGTGACGCTTCTGGCCCGCTGAAGATCATGTACCGGATCGATGGCTCCTCAGACCTCGAAGAAGTGGTGCTCGACCACCTCGAGGGCTACCGCGGCTCGCGCCCTGTGCGCATCGGCAACGGCGCGGCCGATCAGTTGCAACTCGACATCTATGGAGAGGCGATAGATTCCGTCTATCTCGCCGACACCCACGGCCTACAGGTGGGCCACGAAGGCTGGACTCAGATCGCGGACATGATCGAGTGGCTCTGCGAGCACTGGAATCAGCCCGAAGAGGGCATCTGGGAGACTCGCGGAGGCCGCCAGGAGTTCACCTACGGCCGTCTGATGTCGTGGGTGGCGCTGGATCGCGCCGTTCGCCTGGCCCAACAGCGGGGCCGGCCGGCCGACCTCTCCCGTTGGATAACCGAGCGCGACCGAATCTATACGGAGATCACAGAACGCGGGTGGAGCACCAAGCGCGAGGCCTTCGTCCAGAACTACGCCAATGAGGTCCTCGATGCATCCTTGCTGCTGATGCCGCTGATGGGATTCGTCGCCCCGAGAGACCCGATGTGGCTCTCGACGCTTAGAGCCATGGACCAGGAGCTAGTCTCCGATAGCCTCGTCTACCGCTACGATCCGAGCGCTTCGCCCGATGGGTTACGTGGCACAGAGGGGACCTTCTCCATCTGCACGTTCTGGTACGTTGACGCGCTGGCTCGCTCGGGTCGGCTCGAGGAGGCGAGGCTAACCCTTGAGAAGATGAGCACGTACGCCAACCACCTCGGTCTCTATTCCGAGGAGATAGGGCTCACAGGCGAACAGCTGGGTAACTTCCCGCAGGCGTTCAGCCACCTGGCGCACATCAACGCAGCGCTCAACCTGAACTTCCAGCTTGACCACGGCCCCGGCTGGGTTGAGCCGGTGCTCTCCGCTGGCCAGCGAGAAAGATAACGTGGAGGGTGACAGAAGGAGGAGCAGGGCATCCTCAGCGAGGAGTTCGAGGCCAAGAAAAAACAGATCCTCGGGGCCTGAAGACCTGGTGGTAGCGAAGCGAGCGCAGACTCAGCGTAGAATTATCCCGGCAAAGGCGATCCCACCATTGTCCCTGGGGAGCGTCTCAGGGAGACGATGGGGGATCAGTAGCAAGCACCCCCGTGCGCTTGGGTCCACAGCAAGTGCTGGAGGAGAACGAGAACCAAAGGAGCCGGAGTAATGAACCTAGCAATCCTCCCCCTCGCCATCACGATGAACGCAGGACCACAGATCATGTCGGCGCTCATCTTCGTCACCGCCCCCAAGCCCCTCAAGCTCTCAGCCTCCTTCCTAGCAGGCGTGGTCATCGCCGTCACCGTGGGCGTCACGATCACTTACACCTTCGCCACCACGCTCGGCGGCAGCATCTCGCTTGGAGACTCCTCAGACAGCGGATCGCTCGGCAACATAATCCAGTACCTGCTCGTCGGGCTACTGGTATTTCTGGCCATCAAGAACTACGTGCGCCGCGAGACGATCGAGCCCCCCGGGTGGCTGGGCGCTCTGCAAAACGCTAATCCCAGGACGGCGTTCATGACCGGACTCCTGCTGCTCTCGATATTCCCCTCAGACTTCATCGTTTTGGTTACGGTGGGGGTGAACCTCGCGCAGAACAATGTTTCACTTCTGGCCGCACTGCCCTTTATCGGGGCAACCATCTTTATAGCGGCGCTTCCTGTGCTGTTTTACCTGCTGTTCCACAGACGCGCGCAGCGGTTGATGCCCAAGGTGCGCGACTGGATGAACACCAACAGCTGGCTGGTGAACATTATAGTCTACGTCATATTCATCGTGCTCATCCTCGCCTGACGTCGAGGTGCCGGAAAGGAGAACAACAACGACGAGTTGCATGCGACAATGTTCTACGGGAGCAAGCCGATCCTCACCACGAAGGGAGAGCGGTGAAAGCCACTCGAGACCCAAACGTCGAAGCGGACTCGAAAGAGCCTACCGAGACGGCAGGACTCCACGAGGGGATGAGGACCACAACCTATCAGCAGCGGCGCGAGCGGGGACGCGCGGCGCGTCAGAGAACGCCCCGAAGCAGCCACGCAGAATGGGTGCCGGCGCCTGAGCGGCCGGATCCGGTCGATCTCCTGGAGGCTCAGGCGAAGAACCGGGAATCCGATCTCGTCCGGATCCGCTACGCCCGCATGACGCCTTCCCCGTTCACGTTCTTGCGCGGGGCGGCGATCACTATGGCCAGCGACCTCGCGAATACGCCGCGCACCGGCATCCAGGCCCAGTTATGCGGCGACTGCCACCTCATGAATTTCGGGCTGTACGCTTCCCCGGAGCGAACACTGCTATTCGACGTCAACGACTTCGACGAGACCCTGCCAGGACCCTGGGAGTGGGACGTGAAGCGCCTGGCCACGAGCCTCGTCGTGGCAGGGCGGGAGAACAGTTTCGATAGCGCAGATTGCCGAAGAGCGGCGCGCGAGGCCGTGAGGTCCTACCGGCAGCGAATGGCCGAGTATTCAGAGATGGGAGAGCTCGAGGTCTGGTACTCGCGCGTCATGGCAGAAGAGATTTTCGACCTGATCGCCGACTCGAAGACCTTGAAGCGGGCGCAAAAGGCCATGAGCAAGGCCCGCGGCCGCGATAGTCTGCAAGCTCTCTCCAGGCTGACCGGTGTCGTAGATGGACGCCGGATCATCGTCGATGACCCACCGCTCCTGGTTCGCGTAGTGGAGGAAGGGCTGCGCGGACAGATCAACGATATCCTGCATACGTACGGGGGTACCCTGCAAGACGACCGGCGTCACCTCCTCGACCAGTACCGTTTCGTGGACGTTGCGAGAAAAGTCGTAGGGGTAGGTAGCGTCGGTACCAGAGACTACATCGTGTTGCTCGAGGGCCGCGACGAAGAAGACCCGCTGTTCCTCCAGGTAAAGGAGGCAGACGCTTCGGTGCTTGAGTCTTATCTCCCGAGGAGCATCTACAAGAACCATGGACACCGCGTCGTCGCGGGCCAGCGGCTTATGCAGGCCGCGAGCGATATCTTTCTCGGCTGGCTGCGTGGCCCGGGCGGCCGCGATTTCTACTGGCGCCAACTACGAGACATGAAGGGCTCGGTGAAAGTAGAGCGCTTGTCGCCCGGCGAACTGACCCTGTATGCGGGCATCTGTGGCTGGGCGCTGGCCCGCGCCCACGCCCGCTCAGGCGACCGCGTGCAGATCGCCGCCTACCTGGGCAAGAGCGAGCGCTTCGATGGGGCGATCGCCGACTTCGCGAAGGCCTACGCCGACCAGACTGAGCGAGATCACGCGGCTCTCTACGCGGCCGTGAAGTCGGGTAAGGTCACGAGTGACGCAGGTGCCTGAAGAAAACGTGTCCCAGGGATGGACCACCCGCACGGCGCGGACGAACTTGGGCCCCAGGAGGCTGGCATGACGTGGTCAGGGCATCGGCGATGTTCGTTCTCCCGGCTGCGGGGTTTTCCGGGGGGTCAGTCACGATCGTGGCGTGAGATCAGGTTACACGGGGCGGTCTCTCGCTTCTCCGGCTGTCCCGGCCGCGCACCTGGAAGGCCACGATCAGGAGCAGCACCCCGAACACCACGGCGTACGCTCCGATCAGCCATATGAGGGAGAGTATGCCCACCCCAGGGAGCACTGCGAGGAGCACACCGAAGAGCACCGAGAGTATGCCGCCGAGGATCAAGGCCCATTCGCCCGTTATCTCCTGGCGCAGCCTTATGGCCGTGGCTATCTCCGCGAGCCCGGTGATGATGGCCCAGACCGCCACCAGGTAGAGCAAGGCGATCGCGGTGAGTCCGGGGTAGACAAAGGCGATAAGGCCGGCCAGGATGCTCACTACTCCTTCGAGGAGCAGCAGCCAGCGCGGCGTTCCCGCCCTGGTACCCCGGAACACACCCACTATCGCGAACACGCCGTCCACCAGGGCGTAGGCTCCGAACAACAGGATCAGGGCCCCCAGCGCGATGCCCGGGCGCAGGAGCGCCGCAAGGCCGAAGAGTATGGCGATAGCCCCCCTTAGCGCTAACGCCCACCAGTGACCGGTCTCCGCGGGTAGCGCAGCTTGTGGCTGGGTCACGAGATCCTCCTTTGGCTCGACCGCCTCGACACGCCGTCGCGCGGGGTCGGACGCCAGAAGGTTAGGAGGCGCGCCGATCTCGTCACGACAGACACATTATATGCGCTGTTCACGGGATTCGGAACGCCGGCGTGGCAAACATTTTCCCGCCGCACGTGGGAGCGGGTAAACTTACCTCGCCCGACCAGGAGGAGACGCGGATGGACGCAAGCGATTATGGCTTACCGGGTTCTGCGGGGACGACCGGGCCGCGGGGGGCGAGGCTGGATCGCGCGCTGGCGAGGACCAGCGACGCGTCGCTCAGGGAGGGAAACAGGCTCGAGCTGCTGAAGAACGGCCCGCGCACCTACGACGACTGGCTGGCGGCCATAGCGCGCGCCCGGCGCTGGGTGCACCTGGACAACTACATCTTCCAGGATGACTCCACGGGCCAGCGGTTCGCCATGGCGCTCGCCGAAAAGGCGTCCGAGGGCGTGAAGGTGCGGGTGCTCTACGACTGGTTCGGCTCCTCGGACGTGCCGCGTTCCTTCTGGCGCGGGCTCAGGGAAGCGGGCGTGGAGGTCAGGGCGGTGAACCCGCCGACTCTGGGCGCGCCGCTCGGGGTGATCCGGCGCGACCACCGCAAGCTCCTGGCCGTTGACGGAGAGTACGCCTCGACGGGAGGCGTATGTATCTCGGACGGCTGGCTGGTGCGCTCCCCCGAGACGGGACTTCCCTACAGGGACACGGCCGTGAGCGTCCTCGGACCGGCGGTGGCCGATGTGGAGCGCGCCTTCGCCGGAGTGTGGGCCGAGACAGGACCTCCTCTGGCGGTCGAGGAGGTCCCCGCACGGAAGACATTCAGGCGGCGGGGGAGGAGCGGGCGAGGGTGGTCGTGCAGGAGCCGCGCAGGATGCGCACCCTGCGGATACTGGAGCTATTGTGCGCTGGGGTCGAGCGGCGGCTGTGGGTCACGGACGCCTACTTCCTCTCCATGCCGCTTCTCACGCAGTCGTTGATGTCGGCAGCGAGGGACGGCGTGGACGTGCGCGTGCTGGTACCTGCCACCAACGATTTGCCCTGGATAGGAGCGGTCTCACGCACCGGCTACCGGCAGTTTTTGGAGGCCGGCGTCAGGATCTACGAGTACGGGGGACCCATGATTCACGCCAAGACGGTCGTCGCGGACGGCTGGTGGTCGAAGGTGGGCTCGACGAACCTCAACGTCAGCAGCCTGACGGCCAACTGGGAGATCGACCTCGTGGCCGAAGACCCCGGTTTCGCAGCGCAGATGGAGCGCCTCTTCGAGGTAGACCTCGCCGACGCCAGGGAGGTCGGCCTTGTCGGGACCGCGAGCCGCAGAGAGGTGCGCGCGGACCGCCGGATCGACACCACCAACCGCGGGGCGCGCCGGGGCGTCGTGGGCAGCGGCTCCGGCTCCTCGGCCACCATCGTCAGGGTGGGGTGCGCCGCGCTCCAGAAGAGCGGCGCACCCTTGCGCACGCACGAGCACGCCCTCGCTGCAGCGACCAGCGCCACTCTGCTGGCAGTCTCCCTCCTCGGTCTCCGCCTCCCCCGGCTTCTCGCCTGGCCGCTGGCGCTCATCGGCGCCCTCTTCGGGGGGCTCGGAGTGGTGCGCGCCGCGCGGTCAGCGAGGCTGGACCGCCAGGCTTCCTGACGGCGGAAGCCTACTCGGAGACGGTATTTCCGCCAGCACGCTTGGCGCGGTAGAGAGCCTCGTCGGCGGCGCGGGTGAGGGCTGCGCGGGTCTCACCGTCTTCCGGGTAGGTCGCGACGCCCAAGGAGAGGGTGGGGCTGGCACAGACGCCGTCGCGATCGAAGGCGTGCTCCTCGACGCGGCACCGGATCTCCTCGGCGACCGCGAGGGCTTCTTCTTTGGAGAGGCCGGGCAGAATAGTCTGGTACTCGTCCCCGCCGAAGCGGGTGGCATAGCGCCCCTCTTCCTCGTGCAGCTCGCCGATGATCCGACCTATCTCGCCGACCACGTACTCGCCGAGCAGGTGGCCGTGGGCGTCGTTTATCTTCTTGAGGTTGTCTATGTCGGCCATGAGGACGCTCACGGGCTGCTCTGCTGCGGACGCCGCCTCCAGACAGTGCTCGAACTCCTCGTCGAAGCGGTTCTTGACCAGGAGGCCGGTCAGATAGTCGCGGCTGATCAGACGGTGCAGGGCGCCGTGGAAGTCGGCCCTCACGGGATCCCCGTGGGAGAACTCCAGCACCGAGTCACCTAGAGTGATCCTGTCCCCGTCCGAGAGCCAGTGCTCACCCTCCAGAACCTCGTCGTTTACGCAGATCTCTCTCCCGGCGCCGAGATCCCGGATGACGTAGCCGTCGGGCTCTCGGCGGATCTTCGCGTGCCTCGGCGAGACCTCCACGTCGCGCACGATCACGTCCGCCCGGAACGGATCGCTCCCCAAAACCAGAGACTCCCCTTCGAGCGCGAAGAAGTCTCCGAGACTCGGTCCTCGCAGGACTATAAGGTGCGGCCTCTCGTCCGCACGTATAAAGTCTTCTCTCTCCATGCTTGCCATAACGGTTTCAACCGATTCTAGCATCCGGCGGTGGTACGCAGCGATGCTAGAATGACTCGTAGGGCATTCGAGACGCGAGGTGCTGTTCACTTGGAAGTGCAGGATAAGCGGACATACCAGGCGGTCATAGGACTGGAATTCCACGCCCACCTGGCTACCGTAACCAAGATGTTCTGCGGCTGTCGGGTGACCTACGGCGAGCCGCCGAATACTCACACCTGCCCGGTCTGCCTTGGGCATCCGGGGGCGCTACCGGTTATCAACGAGAAGGCTATAGAGCTCGGCGTGATGGCGGGACTCGCGCTGAACTGCGAGATCGCCGAAAGGTCCGTCTTCGCCCGCAAGAACTACTTCTATCCCGACCTGGCGAAGGGGTATCAGATCTCCCAGTACGACGCACCTATCTGCACCGGGGGGTATCTGGATGTTCCGACCTCTGACGGTACGATCCGGGTCGGCATCACGAGATTGCATCTCGAAGAAGATGCGGCCAAGAACGTCCACGTCGGCGAGTCGGGTCGGATGCACGGCTCGGTCGGCTCGCTCATCGACTTCAACCGCGGCGGAACGCCCCTGATGGAGATCGTCACCGAGCCCGACATCCCCTCGCCCGAGGCAGCCCGCGCCACGGCCAACCAGCTCAAGAACATCCTCAGGGCGATAGGCGTCTCCGAGGCCGACATGGAGAAGGGCCAGCTCCGCTGCGACGCCAACGTCAGCATCCGCAACCCCGACGGGACTTTCGGCACCAAGACGGAGCTCAAGAACATGAACTCCTTCCGCTTCGTCG
>Ga0126309_10000882_pt1 | contig 10256 bp, 7 predicted proteins | sample Plot56_FD_92541 | JGI IMG/M metagenome (GOLD analysis project Ga0126309, IMG submission 92541) | Serpentine soil microbial communities from UC McLaughlin Reserve, CA, USA - Plot56 | ecosystem: Environmental > Terrestrial > Soil > Grasslands | place: USA: UC McLaughlin Reserve, Lake County...
CCGCGCGTCGAGCGACCCTTGGCCGCGCCGCGCGTGAATGGGTCGCCGCGAACCGCACCTGGCGGCAGAACGGCCGACGATATCGCGAGCTGTACGAGCGCCTCGGGGTTCCGATGCCGTGAGCTGACCCACACACCGCAACGCCCGGAACCACCGCCGCCCCTGGGACGACCGGTCGCGACGCCGTAAATCCCCGATCCCCGACCGCCGACTATCCTTCCGCCGATGCCTTCCACGATCCACGCGACCCTGGCGCCGACGGGACCCAGTGGCCGACGGTAGTAGCGACTCGAAATCGAGACCCGCGCGCGCGTCCGGCGTGACGGGCTCGCTCAAGGGCGCGGTCAGGAAGGTCGCCGATTTCCTGCCGCCGCCGCGCGACGAGGCGCTCGTGCGACTCGCGCGCGATGCGTACTCGCTCGTCTCGGGGTCCTCGCCGTCCCCGGGCGGCGCAACACGGCGGCGCTGGACGCCCGCCGAGCGCGGCCAGCGTCTCGACCCGTGGCAGGACCCCGTCGCCTGGCGGCGCGCTCGCCGCGCCTTCGAGCGACGCTCTTACGAGGAGGCGCTCGAGCAGGTCGACGGCCTCCTCGCCCGGCACCCCGACAGCCGAAAGGCGCTCGCCTTCAAGCGGGAGATCCACGCGAGGCGTGGCGACCTGACCGAGGTGGTGTTGACGATCAGGCGGATCCGGGCGCTCGGCGACGATCAGCGGCTGGCCGATCAGGAGCGATTTTGGCTCGGCCGCCTCGTCGAGACGGATCCACGATGGGTGCCGCGAATCCCGGGCGCGCCCCGGCCTGTCGAGCCGCGCGGGGACAACGTCGTCATGCACCTGCTCAAGGAATCGGTCCCGTACCTCCAGAACGGCTTCACGATGCGCAGCCGGTACACGCTCCTCGCGCAGCGCGACGCCGGTCTCGATCCGTTCGTCGTGACCTCGCTCGGCTTCCCGCGCAAGGAAGGCGTGACGACCTTCCCGACGACGGAGGTCGTCGACGGCATCGTCCATCATCGCCTCGACTTGGGGCCGGGCTACCCGGCCGAGGTGCCGTTCGACGTGCAGCTGACTGATTACGCGTCGCTCGCCGCGCGCGTCGGCCGCCAGGAGCGGCCGGCGATCATCCACGCCTCGTCCGGCTTCCGGGGCTTCGAGACGGCGCTCGTCGGCGTCGCTCTCCGCGAGCACCTTCGCCGCCCGCTCGTCTACGAGGTCCGCTCGTTCTTCGAGACGACGTGGTCGGCCGACCACGACAGGGCGGAGGCCGGCGAGCACTACGAGCGGCGGTTCGAGACGGAGAACCGCTGCATGCAGGCCGCGGACGCCGTGGTCACGATCGGGGAGGCGATGCGAGACGACATCGCGGCGCGCGGCGTCCCGCGCGATCGCATCTTCCTCATGCCGAACGGCGTCGACCCGTCGTCATTCGAGCCGACGGAGCCCGACGCCGAGCTTCGGCGGCGCTACCACCTCGATGGCCGCACCGTCTTCGGCTACGTCAGCACGCTCGACCATCCTCGAGAGGGCCACGAGCTGCTCATCGAGGCGACGGCAAAGCTGCTCATGCGCGGGCGCAAGGTCGCCTGCCTGATCGTGGGCGACGGGCTGCGGCGTGAGGAGCTCGAGGACCTGGCACAGCGCTCCGGCGTCGGCGAAGCCGTCGTGTTCACCGGTCAGGTGCCACACAGCGAGGTCCGCGCGCACTACGCGCTGCTCGACATGTTCGTCGTCCCCCGCCGGAACGACCGCGCTGCACGCTACGTCACGCCGCTGAAGCCGTTCGAGGCAATGGCGATGGGCAAGCCGCTCGTCGTGTCCGACCTTCCCGCGCTCATCGAGATCGCGGCGCCGGGAGAACGCGGCGTCGCGTTCGCGCACGACGACGCTGACGCGCTCGCGATGGAGATCGAGTCACTCATCGACAACCCGGAGCTGTGCCGCGCGTACGGCGACGCGGGGCGGCGGTGGGTCCTCGCCGAGAGGACGTGGGCCGCGAACGGGAAACGGTACCGGGACGCCTACTCGTCATTGCTCGGCGGAGGCGGGGCCGCGCGACTCGCGACCGCGACGGCCGGCGTCGGCGGCGGCGGGCGATGAACGGCACGTTGCGTGGGCGCCGCCCTGAGCCCGGGCGCCTCGTCGCTGATGCCGCGGCGGCGGTCCGCGAGCTCGAGGGCCTCGGTCACCGGGACCCGATCCTCGTCGCGTACCACCCGATCGCGAGGATGAACCCCTACCAGGCGCTGCTCTACGCCGGAGCGTGGAGGCAGGGAGTCGCGAGCGTTCCGCTGTTCGACCTCGAGGAGCTGGACCACCTCGTCGCGCTTCGCGACGCGACCGGAGCGCGCCTCGTCCTGCACCTCCACTGGACGAACAGGATCCTCGAAGGCGCGGCGGACCCGGTGGACGCACGCGCACGGCTCGACATGTTCGTGGCCCGCCTCGACCGGTTCGTCGCCGCCGGCGGCGCGATCGCGTGGACCGTCCACAACGTCCTGCCGCACGGCGCTGCCATGCCCGCGCTCGAGGCGGCGCTCCAGCAGGCGATCGTCGACCGCGCGACCGTCGTCCATGTGATGTCGTCGAACGCGGCTGCCGAGGTGGCGGAGTGGTTCACGATCCCCGCGGACAAGCTCCTCCACGTGCCGCATCCCAATTACATCGGGGCGTACGTCGATTCGATCTCCCGCGAGGCCGCGCGCTGGGAGCTGGACCTTCCGGTCGACGACACGGTCTACGCACTCCTGGGCGCGATCAAGCCCTACAAGGGGCTCGACCAGCTGCTTGGCGCGTTCGCGGAGATCTCCGCGCGCGACGGTGGACGGCGACGCCTCGTGGTCGCCGGGATGCCATCGAACGAGCCCGGCGTCGACGACTTCCTCGAACGTTGCGAGCTCGATCCGTTTATCTCACTCTACCCGCGGTCCATCCCCGGCGACGACATGCAGGTCTTCCTCCGTGCCGCCGATATCGCCGTCCTGCCGTACCTGCGGTCCCTCAACTCCGGCGTCCTGATGCTCGCGCTGTCGTTCGGTGTGCCGGTGGTCGCCCCGCGTGTCGGCGGGATCGCGGAGATCGTCGGCCCGGAGGTCGGGCGGCTCTATGACCCGCTCGAACCGAACGGGCTCATCGCGGCGATGCTCGCCGCGGACGAGCTGCGGACGCCGCAGGCGCGCGACGCCGCCCGGCGGGCGGCAGAAAGGTACGACCCGGCTCGTCTCTCATCCGAGTTCGCACGCGGCATCGCCGACCGTCTTGCGACTCCGGTGGGAAGTGTCGGCGAGACGAGCGTTCCCGCCGGTGGTGCGTGATACCCTTCCCCGGCGCATGAGGGGTTCCCAAACGGAGGCACTCGTCCCGCCCCGCCCGACGACCTCCCGGCGCACTCCCGTGTCGCTCGCGGCGCAAGGATTCCGCGACATGCTGGGACGCCAGCGGCTCATCCGCTACCTCGTCGGGGCGGACCTGAAACGCACCCATGCCGACACGGCGTTCGGGCAGCTCTGGTGGGTCATCGACCCGCTCCTCCAGATGGCCGTCTACGTCGTGCTCGTCCAGGTCATCTTCCAGCGGAAGACGCCGGACTACCCGCTCTTCATCTTCGCGGCGATCCTGCCGTGGAAGTGGTTCAGCACGACGCTGAGCGACGCGACGTCGTCCGTCGTCAACCGACAGGCACTGATCCGCCAGGTCCAGTTCCCGAAGGTCGTCCTCCCCGTCGCGGCGATCACCGCGGGGACGCTCAGCTTCCTCATCGGGCTGATTGCGCTCGGGATCGTCTACCTGTTCTACCTCGACCGGCTGAGCCCGTGGGTGCTCCTCATCCCGGTCATCGGCGTCGTCCAGTACGTGTTCACGCTCGCGCTCGGGATCCTGCTCGCCGCGGTCGACACGTTCTACCGCGACGTGCAGAACATCCTGCGGCACATCCTCCGACTGTGGTTCTACCTCTCGCCGGCGCTGTACTCGATCGGCGAGGCGACGGCTGGCGGCAACAGCCCGGTCCGGGCACTCCTGCGACTCAACCCGTTCGGGCCGCTGTTCGAGTCGTACCGCGCCGTCATCTACTCGGAGACGAGCCCCGACTGGATCGGCCTGCTCGTCGTCCTCCTCGTGTCGCTCGTGCTCCTCGGCATCGCTCTCGCGGTCTTCAAGCGAGTCGAGCCCGCGTTCGCCCGGATCCTGTGATGGCCGCACGCGTCGCGCCGAAGCCGAACGTCCTCGCCCAGTCGGCGCCGATGCCGTCGCCGTCGACGCGGCCGCCGGCGATCGCCGTCCACGAGCTCGGGATCCGGTACAACCTGCGGCTGACGCGTCGCACGACGCTGAAGGACTCGCTGCCGGGGCTCGTCCGTCGAGACGACGGCGTCCCGAAGCATTTCTGGGCGCTCCGCAACGTCACCTTCCGACTCGAACACGGCGAATCCCTTGCCGTCATCGGCCCGAATGGCGCCGGCAAGAGCACGCTCCTCCTCGCGCTCGCGGGCATCCTCGAGCCGAGCGAGGGATTCGTCGAGACCGACGGACGTGTCTCGACGCTGCTGACGCTGGGTGCCGGCTTCGAGTCCGAGCTGTCCGGGCGCGACAACATCGACCTCGTCGCCGCGTTCCTCGGCATCGACCACCGGGAGATGGCCGCGCTCACGCCGTCGATCATCGAGTTCGCCGACATCGGCCAGTTCATCGATGCGCCGGTGAAGACGTACTCGACCGGCATGAAGGCCCGTCTCGGGTTCGCAATTGCAACGGCGATCACCCCGGACATCCTGCTGCTCGACGAGGTCCTCGGCACGGGCGACCAGACGTTCCGGGCGAAGAGCCAGACGCGAATCCGCGAGCTCGTCGGGAAGGCCAAGGCGATCGTCCTCGTCACCCACGACCTGACGTACGTGACGGAGTTCTGCAATCGCGCGATCCTCATTGAGCGAGGCACGATCGTCCGCGAGGGCGAACCGCAGGAGATCGTCGACCTCTACCGGACGCGCGTGGAGGAGCGGAAGCTGCTCGCCGAGGCCAAGGCGCGGAGCGTCGCGAGCACGGCGAGCGCCTGATCAGGACGGGACCGCAGGGACGACGCGGACCGGAGGCACCACCGCCTCGCGCGCGTACGATCAGAGGCCACGCAGGCGAGGGATCACGCTGACGATTTTCAAACGCTACGCGGCGTCATCGGGACTTCGCCGGTCGGCGAAGTCAGTCATCGAACGCCTGCCGTTCGGCCGCACCGTCGCGCTCGGAGCGGGACGCCGTGTCCTGCGGGTCGTTGCGACCGTGCGAATGACGCGCGCGGTGTCCGCGGCCCCGCCGACGGCTGCGACCGAGTTGGTCGCCGGCGTTCCGCCGCGGCGATTCGTGACCGACCCGAAACCGGCCCCCGTGACCGACGACTGGCCCTCGCCCCCCGCCATCGACGCACCGTTCGCGGTCGTCGGGACACGCTACCCGGACGATCCCGGCCGGGAGCCCGTCTTCGACATCGACCTGTTCGAGGCGCTCAACGCGGAGTACTCCGAGCACCGACTGGTCGCCGATCCCCCGAAATACGACGAGGCGTCGATGGCGACACGGGCACGCGACCGCGTCGTGCGCGTCCACAGCTCCATCGGCCTCCGCGATCGCCGCGTCCTCGAGTTCGGCTGCGGCGCCGGCTTCGAGGTCTGGCTCCTCGGCCATCATTTCGGCGCCGATGCGTGGGGCGTCGACGTCCAGAAGCGCGCGTCGTGGGCGGCGCTCGCGGGCGACCGGACGCACCTGGTGCTCGCCGACCTCGCCGTCGATCGCCCGTTCGCCGGGAACTACTTCGACCGCGTCTACTCGTTCTACGTCTTCGAGCACGTCGAGCACCCGCACGCAGCGCTGGCGGAGCTGTACCGGGTCATGAAGCCGGGCGGGCTCGCGTGGATCGCGGCCAATCTCCACCGTGGCCCGATGGCGTCGCACCGTTACAGGGACGTCCATTTCCCGTTTCCGCATCTTCTCTTCGGAGACGAGGTCTTCCGGGAGTTCTACCGCCGCCGAAGCGGCGAGCCCCAGGGCGCGGCCTGGGTCAACCGGCTGACATGGGCCGAGTACGAGGACCACTTCGAGCGGATTGGCTTCCGGACGAAGGCGCTCAACTTCCGCGAGACACCGCTGGACGAGCCGTTCTACCGCCGGTTCGAAGGGGTCCTTGGCCGGTACCCGAAGACGGACCTGACCCGCGACTTCTTCGAGGTTGTCCTCGAGAAGCCGCGGCGGCCGAATCAGCCGCGGGCGACGAGGTCCGCGTAGACGTCGAGGAGCGCCTCGACCTGGCGCTCCCAGGCATACGGACCGCGCGCCGCGGCCAGGCAGGCCGCCCGTAACGCGGCCCGGCGCTCCGGCCGCGCGTCGACGACCTGGCGGATCGCGCGGGCGATGTCCGCGGGGTTCGTCGGGTCGCACACGATCCCGCAGCCGGTATCGCGGACGATCGGCGCCATCCCCGGCAGGTCGCTGGCGACGACGGGCACGCCGGCGCCCATCGCGTCGAAGAGCTTGGTCGGCGTCGTCAGGCGATGGTTCAGCGTGCTGGGCTGGATCGGCATCGCCGCGACGTCCGCGCTCGCGGTGAACGGCAGGATCTCGTCCGGCGGCACGGCCGGCAGGAAGAAGATCCGGTCCGCGGCAGGGGATCGGGCCGCCAGCTCCTCGCATGCGACCTTCCGCGGGCCGTCGCCGAGGACGACGAGCGCCGCCCGGTCGACGAGCGTGATCGCGGCGATCAGCTCCTCGACGCCGCGGTGCGGCGCGACGGACCCGAGATAGAGGATCACGGGCGTCTCCGGCGAGAGCCCGAGGCGATCGTGGAATCGCCGCTCCGGCGGGTCGGGCGGCTGCCACGGGACGGGGCCGTTCATGACGATCGCGGGCTCGACGCCGAGCGTCCGTCGCAGCACCGCCGCGTATGGCTCGCTGACGGTCACGACGGCATCCGCGGCCTGCGCCCAGCGGCGCTCGCTCTGCGCGAGCACTCGTCGCCACGGTCCCGGGAGCCGGGCGAACCGCGCGCTCTGAACATGGATGTCGCGCGAGTCGTACACCACCCGGCCGCCGGCGAGCGAGCGGAGCCGGAGCGCGACCGGCAGCGTCACCAGGCCCTCGGACTGCCAGACATCGGCCGACGGGACGACGGCGCGGATCGCGGCCGCCCACGCACGGGCGAGCAGCAGGTAGCGGATTCCCTGCGCGGCTCGACCGGCGGTATCGGCGACCAGGCCACGGCTCGTGGCGATCCCATCTGCTCCGCTGCCTGGTAGCCGGGGCGACGGCAGCCATCCAGGCGGGCGCGGCTGAGCGACGCGGACGACCGTGAATCCATCGCGTGACTCACGGCCGGGGAGGCTGCCGTCGGCGCGGGCAACGACCGTCACGTCCCAGCCGGCCGCGGTGAGTGACGTCGCGAGCTTCCAGGAGCGCGAGTCCGCAGCGAACGGATTGTTCAGCAGGAGCGCGATTCGACGACCGCGCGGTTCCGGATCGCCGTCGGCGCGCGTGGCACGGCGCGCTCCCACGTCGATCGCGAGCGCACGGAACCGCGCGACGAGTGCCTCTCGCTCGACCTCCCAGTTGTACTTCCGCAGGGCCTCGCCGCGGATCGTCTGCCGCAGCTCGTCGTGCTGCGACGGCGCGAGCGCGCAGAGCTCCGCGATGGTTGTTGCGATCCCGGCCGACGTCCAGGGCTCGACCACGCGGCCAAGGCGAGCCTCGGCGACGAGGCTCGCGGTGTACGTCCCGCCCGCGACGACGACCGGCACCCCGGCCATCGCCGCCTCGAACAGCTTGTTCGGCGTGGTCAGCCGCTGGTTTCGGGTCACCGGCGGCGCGCCGACGAAGACAACCGATGCGCCGGCGACCCAGTCGAGGAGCTCGTCAGAGGGTACGGCCGGCAGGACCACGATCCGCGTCGGATCGCTGGACGCCGCGGACCGCAGCTCAGCTTCGAGCGGTCCGAATCCCACGAACGCGGCGGTCACCGGAGCGTCGCGAAGCGGCGGCTCGGCGAGCGCGGCGACCAGCTCCGCGATGCCCTGGTCGGGCCGGAACGCTCCGTGGTACAGGACGATCGGTCGATCCGTTGGCGCTCCCGCTGCCGCGATTGCTGTTGCCAGGCGGTCGGACCGCGGAGCGGGGGCATCTGGATCCCACCGCGGACGGACGTTGAGGACCGCGGTGGGACGCGGCACCGGGTGGCGGCGCGCGATCTCGTCCGCCATCGCCGGGGTCGACGCGAGAAGCGCGGACGCGCCGCGAAGCAGGCGCGCCTCGCTTGCCGCGATTCGCGCCTTGAGTGGCCCGGGAAGCGAGGCGAGGCGGCCGGACTCGACGTGGAGGTCGGCGACGTCGTAGACGTAGTCGCCGTGGCGTTGACGTGCTGCGGCCGCGACGACGGGGAGCGCAACGAGGGCCTTGGCGACGAAAACGCTCGCGTCCGGCGCTGCCCGGAGGACCGCGTCCGTCCACGGACCCGTGCGCCGGCGCCAGGCAAGGATCTCGATCGCGCGGCGAGCGATCGCGCGACCGCGGTCGGCCGCCGTCGGGCCGCGCGGCGGGAGCGCGGTCGCGTCCCGGTCGAGGCCGACGATCCTTCCAACGGCGCCGCGGGCAACGCCTGGCAGCGGTCGCAGGGCGGTCAGGATTCGCCGATCGACCGGCGGCCGCCGAACCACGACGCCGCTCACGCGGCGCTCCTCCGCGGGCAGATGCGGCGCCGCGAACGCGACGACGGTGACGTCCCAGCCGTCGGCGGCCAGCGCGTCCGCGGCCCGGGCGGTCCGCGAGTCGAACTCGAACGTGTTCGCGGTGACGAACGCGACGTGCCCGCGCCGCGCGGCCCTCACCGAACTGCCGGCGACGCGGCCCCGACGGGCTGTGGGTCGTCGATGGCGAGGCGTCGCGCGATCGCGTCCGCCGCTCCTGCCGGCGCGAGGGCAAGCGTCGCCGCGCGCCGGATCGCGAGGTTCGCTGCGGCATCGAGCGGCGCGAGTCGCGCCAGCTCGCGGACCGCGCGATCGGCATCGAGTCCGATCACCGCCATCCGCCCGCCCGATGTCTCGACGGCCTCGACCCACTCCGTCGTCGAGCGCAGCACCAGGCACGGCGTCCCGAGCCACGCCGCCTCTCGCTGGACCCCGCCGCTGTCGGTGAGCACTGCCGCGGCGTGGAGCTGGAGCGCGAGCGACGTCCGGTAGCCGAGCGGCTCGACGACGACGACGTCGGCGCCCAACGTGTCAACGTCGCGATCGAGGACGGCGCGCGTGCCGGGATGGAGCGCGAGGATCACCGGCCGGTCCGGTGCCGCCACCGTGCGGAGGAGCGCGGTCCAGCGCCGAACGGATTCGGGGAGCCGGTTCTCCGCCCGGTGGATCGTCGCGAACAGGAAGCGGCCGGGCTCGAGCGCGGCGCGCGCGACGCCGTCGAGGACCCGCGGGTCGCGGACCTCGCGCGATACGCGAGCCGCCAGGTCCTGCATCAGGTCGCCGACGAGCTCGACGCCATCCCTGAGGCCTTCGGCGGCCAGGTTCGCCACGGCCGTCGGCGTCGGGGCGAACCGCCAGCGCGCGAGGTGGTCGGCGACGATCCGGTTGACCTCTTCCGGCATCGACCGGTCGAAGGATCGCAGGCCGGCCTCGACGTGAGCGACCGGCGTGACGAGCTTCGCCGCCGCGAGGGTCCCGGCCAGCGTCGAGTTCGTGTCGCCGTAGACGAGCACCGCATCCGGCCGCTCGCGCAGGACGACCTCCTCCACCCCGCGCAGCATCCGGGCGGTCTGCTCGGCGTGCGTCCCGCCGCCGCCGTCGAGCGAGACGTCGGGGCGCGCCAAGGCGAGCTCCGCGAAGAACGAGCCGGCGAGCGACTCGTCCCAGTGCTGCCCGGTGTCGACGAAGACCTCGTCGTGGCGTTCGCGTAGCACCGGCGACAGCGCCGCGGCCTTGATGAGCTGGGGGCGCGTCCCGACGACGCTCACGATTCGCACGGCTCGCAGCGTACCGGCCGCGGCGGCTCAGCGGATGGCGGACGCCTCTGCTCGGGGAGCCCGGACAGGAACGCCTACCCCCTGGTACGTGACGCCGGGCGGCAGCTCGACGCCGCGCAGGCTGTTGCGGCCGTCGAACAGCAGCTCCAGCTCCGGGAAGAGACGGAAGTCGAGGTCGCGGAAGCGCGCGTCCGCGGTCTGGGTGACGATCGCCCGGAACGGGGCGGCCTCGCCCCAGCTCCACGGCGTCGCGCAACAGCG
>Ga0126309_10000884_pt1 | contig 10250 bp, 11 predicted proteins | sample Plot56_FD_92541 | JGI IMG/M metagenome (GOLD analysis project Ga0126309, IMG submission 92541) | Serpentine soil microbial communities from UC McLaughlin Reserve, CA, USA - Plot56 | ecosystem: Environmental > Terrestrial > Soil > Grasslands | place: USA: UC McLaughlin Reserve, Lake County...
ACGACGGCGTCCGGCATGACGACCATGTGGTTCTTCGCGCCGCCGAGCGCCTGCACGCGCTTGCCCGCCTTCGCGGAGCGCTCGTAGATGATCCTCGCCACCGGCGCCGAGCCCACGAACGAGATCGCGTCGATGCCGGGGTGGTCGAGCATGCCCTCGACGACGTCGCGACCGCCGTTCACGAGATTCACGACGCCAGGCGGCAGCTCGAGCGAGTCGAGCACCTCGAACGCGATCTGCTGCGTGAGCGGCACCTGCTCTGAGGGCTTGAGGATGAACGCGTTGCCGCAGCCGATCGCGAACGGCAGGAACCAGAACGGGACCATCGCGGGGAAGTTGAAGGGCACGATCGCGGCGCAGACGCCCACCGGCTGGCGGATCGTCTCGGCGTCGATCCCGCGCGAGACGTCCTCGAGGACCCGGCCCTGCATGGTCGTCGGGATGGCGCAGGCGGCCTCGACCATCTCGATCATCCGGGCGACCTCGGCACGGGCGTCCACGATCGTCTTGCCCATCTCGGTCGTGACCGACCGGGCGAGCTCCTCGCGGCGCGCGTCGAGTCCTTCGCGGAGCGCGAACAGCTTGCGCGCGCGGGCGATCACCGACACGTCGCGCCACGCCGGGAGCGCCTCGCGGGCCGCGCGAACCGCCGCGTCGAGGTCGGCGGCGTCCGAGAGCGGAACGCGCGCGAGCACCTGGCCGCTCGCCGGGTTGGTCACGTCGAGCTGCTCGGAGGAGCCCGCCGGCGTCCAGGATCCGCCGATGTAGTTGTCGAGTACGCGCGTTGCGGATTCAGTTACGGCCATGCGGCGAGGTTATCCGCTCACCGTTCATGGCCTGATCCGAGTCCCCGTCACGGCGCTCGATCAGCGGGCGGAGCAGGTCGACCGGGACCGGGAACACGATCGTCGAAGCCTCGTTCGAGCTGATGTCCGACAGCGCCTGCAGGTAGCGGAGCTGGATCGTGACCGGGTTCGGGCTGATCACGTCGGCGGCCTGCGCCAGCCGGTCGGCGGCCTGGAACTCGCCCTCGGCGTTGATCACCTTGCCGCGCCGGTTGCGCTCGGCCTCGGCCTGGCGGGCGATCGCCTGCTGCATCTGCTGCGGGATCTCCACGTCCTTGATCTCTACGAGCGTGACCTTGATGCCCCACGGCTCGGTTTGCTCGTCGATGATCTGCTGGAGGCTTTCGTTCAGGCGCTCGCGCTCCGCGAGCAGCGCGTCGAGCTCGGCCTTGCCCAGAACGGACCGCAGCGTGGTCTGGGCGATCTGGAGCGTGGCCGCCATGTAGTCCTCCACGTCGAGCACCGAGCGGCGCGGGTCGATCACGCGGAAGTACGCCACCGCCGCCACCCGGACCGGCACGTTGTCGCGCGTGATGATCTCCTGCGGCGGGATCGTGAGCGTGACCGTGCGGAGCGTCACGCGGACCATGCGGTCGATCGCCGGGATGAGCAGCACGAGGCCGGGCCCCTTGTCGTCGATCACGCGCCCGAGCCGGAACACCACGCCGCGCTCGTACTCGCGCAGGACCCGGACCGAGGCGGCCGCCAGCGCGGCCGCGGTCGCCCCCATGATCGCGAGCACGATCAGGATTGCCGTGAGCATCAGATCTCCTCCCACTCCTCCGCTTTGCGCACCGCGAGCGTCAGCCCGCTCACGCGCTCGACCACCACCGCGTCACCGGCGGCGAGGCGCTCCTCGCCCTCCGGCCAGCTCGGGCGCGCGCGCCAGAGCGCTCCGTCCACGAACACCTGCCCGTCGCCGTTCTGCCAGCTGCGCACGACGCCGGCGCGACCCGCGAGCGCCTCGCGGCCGGAGGCCGAGCGCGGGCGGTTCGCGGCGAGCGCCTTGCGGGTCGCCACCGCCAGCCAGAGACCGCTCACCACGAGGCTGCCGAGCACAACCCCGACGATCAACCCTGCGCCGGCGCCGGCTGCCCCTATCGCTAGCGCTGTGCCGCCCGCGAGCGCCAGGCCGCCGGCCGCCCCGAGGAGCCCGCCGGGCACGTGGGCCTCAGCCACCAAAAGGGCGACTCCTACAACGATGAGAGCCACGCCAGCCTCGACCATTCGCTCCCCCCAATCGTACGCCCCCGCCATACGCGGCGCTCGAATCTGGCGCGTCGCTACAGTGCCCCCGCTTGCGCTCGACCGGCAGACCTGGCGTCACCCGGCGCGACCTGATCCGCTACTCCGGCGCCGGCGCCGCCGGTGCAGCCGCGCTCGCGGCAAGCGGCTGCGACCTCACCGACTCCTCGGACGACGGGGGCGGCGGCGAGGTGAAGCGAGTCGTCGCGCGCGAGGGCGAACCGCTGAACGTGCTGCTGATCGTGACCGACAGCACGCGCCGCGACTTCGTGAGCGCCTACGACGGAGACGAGCTCGCGGACACGCCGAACCTCGACGCGCTCGCCAAGGAGGGGCTGCGCTTCGACCGCGCTGTTCCGGAGGCCATGCCGACCGTGGCCGTGCGGCGGGCCCTGCTCACCGGCACGCGCTCGTTCCCGTTCCGGGACTGGAGAGTCGCGCCGAAGCTGCCGCCGTTCCCCGGGTGGAGCCCGATCCCGCCCTACAAGCGCCTCTTCACGGAGTTCATGGACGAGGCCGGGATCGAGACGGCGTACGTCACGGACAACCCTTTCCTGATCGGCCCCCGCTTCGCCCGCTTCCGCGGGACGCTCGATCACGCGACGCCGATCTACGAGCAGGGCGAGTACCGGAGCTGGAACGTGGGGATCGACCGCGACCGCGTGGCGTCCAGGGAGCAGATCGCGAACTACCTCCTGCCGGCGCTTCAGGGAACCGAGGCGGAGAAGCGGATCCAGGAGAACGTGGGCTTCAATCGCGGGCGCTCAGGCGATGAGCTGTCCGGCGCCCGCGTGCTGAAGGCGGGGATGAAGGCGCTGAGGGAGCTGAAGGGCAAGCAACCCTTCTTCCTCGGGGTGGACGCGTTCGACCCGCACGAGGCGTGGAACGTGCCGACGGCGTTCAAGCTCCGCTTCAAGGACCGCGAGGGCGTCGAGCCGATCCTGCCCTTCAAGACGCCGTACTCCAAGGTCGAGGACCTCGACGTGACCGACGACCAGGTCGAACAGGTGCGCGAGCTCTACGCGGGGGAGCTCACCTACATCGACTCGTGGATCGGGAGGCTCCTGAACCTCCTGGACGACCTGAAGCTCGCGGAGAGCACGGTCGTGTACTACCTGTCGGACCACGGCATCCTGCTCGGCGAGCACGGCCTGATCGGAAAGGCGAACTCAATGCTCGGAAGCGCGATCCACTCCGTGCCGTACATGATTCGCCACCCCGAGGGCAGGCGCGCGGGCGACACGAGCGATTACTTCGTCTCGACGCACGACGTCGCGCCCACGATCCTGTCGTTCCAGGGCCTGACCGTGCCGGGCCGGATGGACGGCGAGGACCTCTCGGTCATGTTCGACGGGGCCGATCCGCCGGAGCGCAGGTACTGGACGACGGCCTATGCGGACCACGTCGCCGCCGGTGACGGGCGCTGGCTCCTGATCGCCGACAACCAGGGCAAGGAGAGGCGTCTCTTCGATACCGAGGCAGACCCGGGCGAGGAGGACGACGTGGCCGGGGACAACCCGGACGTCGTCGACGCCCTGTGGCGGAGCATCGTGAACGACGCCGGCGGCACCATGCCCGTGTTCGGCAAGACCGGCGTCATAACGGGCTAGGCCAAAAGCTCAAGTTAGCTGTAGCATTTGCTAGCGGATGCCCGCAACGAGCTGCTCCGCACGCACACCCAGCCCGCGCGCCACGCGGACGATCGTCCCGAGCCGCGGGTCGCGCACCGCGCGCTCCAGGCGCGAGATCTCGGTGGGATGGAGCCCGGACTTCGCGGCGAGCTGCTCCTGGGACAACTCCGCGGCGGCGCGGTATCGCCGGAGGTTCGCGGCGAATCGCTCCTCCGGGCTCACGCGAGGGATCCTCCGGCAGGTGGGCCAATGAGTACAGAGCCAATAGCTCAAGCCGTGACGGCGCTCCACCGGGTGGAGCTCGCCGGCAGCTATCACCGGGCGGCGCGCGCCCGGCGGCTCGGCATTCCGCAGGTCGAGCTGACCGCTCTCGAGCACCTCGACGCTCTCGGAGGCCTCACCCCGGGGGCGCTCGGCCACCGGCTCGGCCTCACCTCCGGCGGCGTGACCGCTCTCACCGGCCGGCTGGTGGACTATGGCTGGGTCGCGCGCGAGCGCCATCCCGAGGACGGCCGGATGCGGCTCCTGACCGTGACTCCCGAGGGAGCCGAGCGGCTCCGCGACTACCTCGACCCGGTGCTCGAGCCCGTGGAGGAGGCGCTGGCGGAGCTGACCGGCGCGCCCGCGGAGGCGCTGGCGCGGCTGCTCGCGGAGCTGGCGGCCGGGCGCGAGGCGGCGGCCGAGGCCACGCCCGGCCCGGAGCGCGTCTACTCCACCGACGGGTACTCGCGCGCGCTTCTGATGTAGTTCGCCGCCGGCTTCAGGCGGGGATGGCTTCGCCCAGCCGCACGAAAGCGGTGAGTGCGTCCACGACCTCGGCGTCGAACTGCGTGCCGGCGTGCCGTCCCAGCTCGGCGAGCGCGGTCTCGACGTCCAGCGGAGCGCTGTACGGCCGGCGCTTGGTCATCGCGCCGTAGGCGTCGCAGACCGAGACGATGCGCGTGGCGAGCGGGATGCGGTCCTCCGCGAGCCCATGCGGATAGCCGCGGCCGTCCGGGCGCTCGTGGTGGAGGCGCACGATCAGCGCGACGGCCTCGAGGCCTGGGATGCGCGCGACCATCTCGGCGCCCCACTCCGGGTGCAGGCGGATCAGCCGCGCCTCCTCGGGCGTGAGCTTCCCGGGCTTCGACAGGAGGTCGCGGGGCAGCCGCAGCTTGCCGACGTCGTGAAGCAGCGCGCCGAGCTCCACCTCGACGAGCTGGGCGCGAGCCAGGCCGAGCCGCCGGCCGAGCGCCGTGGCCGTGGCGGCGACCTCGAGCGAGTGGCGGTAGGTGTCGCCGTCGGATTCCGCGAGCGCCTTCACGAGGGCGCGTATCTCCGCCTGGGAGTCGCCGGCCGCGAGCTCGCGGCGCGCATGGTGAGAGAGGGCTTCGCCGGCCAGGATGCCGATCTCCCGGAGCAGCTCCATCTCCCCGGGTTCGAGCTTTCGCTCCTCGTCCCTGCCCCCGACACATACGGCGCCGGATTCACCCGCGCCGCGCACCACGGGCGCGGAGGCCACCGCGCCGAGCTGCGGCACAGACACGCGGCGGCCGATCAGGTCGGACTCGATTCCCGCTCCGGCCACGGTCGCGAAGGTCGCCTCCTCGCCCGGGCAGCTCACCACGATCCAGGCCTGGCGGAAGCCGAGCACCGCCCGCGCATGCTGCGCGAGCCGGTCGAGCACGACGCTCGAGTAGCCGGATCCCTGAGGCGACGGCACCCCTGCCGGCGATGGGGCGGCGAGCCCCAGCACTGTGCCCATCGCAGGAGTGAAGTTTTTGCGCAAATTGCGGTCAAGCGAAATCCGCGTGCGCGCTGCGACGCTGGAGCTTTCCGTGCCGAAGGTGTGCGCCGCGAGGAGGCTTCGTTGCAACTACGGCCTGCGGAAGCTCATCCTTGCCGAGCTTCCGCCGTCCACGCGTATCACCTGGCCCGTGATGAACCCAGCCATCTCCTCCGACAGAAGGAAAGCGACGAGCGGGGCCACATCGGCGGGCCTGCCCACCCGCCCCGCGGGAATCGACCGGGCGTAGGCGACCGGGTCGTAGGCTTCGCCACGCTCGCGAAAGCGCGGCACCTCGATCACGCCTGGTGCAACGGCGTTCACCCGGACCCTGGGAGCAAGCTCCACGGCGAGGGCCCGTGTCCAGGCCTCGAGCGCACCCTTCGTGCCGGCATAGGCGGAGAAGCCGGGCAGGCTGGAATGGCCGTGAATCGACACGATGTTGACGAGCGCGCGGGCGCCCCTCGCCACCGCCCGCTGCGCGCACAAAAAGCTCCCGCGGAAGTTGAGCGCGACGAGGGCATCGAGGGCGCCGGCAGCGATGTCCTCGAACGAGCGCTCGAGCGTCACTCCCGCGTTGTTCACGAGTCCGTCCAGGCCGCCGAGTGCATCCGCCGCCTCGTCCACGACTCGGGCACACTCGCCGGCGTCGGACAGGTCGCCGCTCACCGCCGCCGCCTCGCCTCCGAGGAGCGCAAGCGTCTCGTCGGGCGGTGTGCTGGCCGTGTGGACGCACACCGCCGCGCCCTGCCGCGCCAGCTCGAGCGCAATCCGCTGCCCGATCCCGACGCCGGCGCCGGTCACGAGCACGCGCTGTCCGGCAAGGGCCGCGATCGCTAGCCCGCGAACGGGGTGGCGGGAAGGCCGCGGACGCCAGGCCGGTATGCGAACAGGGCGCCCGCGAGCGGCTCGCGGGCGGCGCCGCGCGCCGCCGTGGTCACGTAGAGCGTCGTCAGGTCGGCGCCGCCGAAGCAGCAGCTCGTCACGTTCGTGACCGGCAGCTCGAGGCGCTCGTCGAGCTCGCCGCCCGGGCTGTAGCGCTGGACGGCCGACCCGCCCCAGAGCGCGACCCAGACCCCGCCCTCGGCATCGACAGCGAGCCCGTCCGGCGTGCCCAGCTCGGCGGGTACGGGGACCACCGCACGCCGGCCGGCCACCGTGCCGGCCGCCGCGTCGAAGTCGTATACGTCCACACGCCTGCGAGGGCTGTCCACGTGGTAGAGCGCGGACCCGTCGGGCGACCAGCCGATCCCGTTCGACACCGAAAGCCCCGGCAGCACCCTCGTGACGCTGAGATCGGGGTCCAGGCGGTAGAGCGCGGCGGTGCGCGTGTCGCCGGTGAGCGACATCGTGCCCGCCCAGAAGCGGCCGCGCGCGTCGCAGGCGCCGTCGTTCATGCGCGTGTCGCCTCGCTCCGCCTCGACCGGCGCGACGAGCCGCGGCGGGCCTTCGCAGTCCGCCGCCGAGAGCGCGAACCCGTCGCGCACCGCCAGCGCCAGGCCGCCCGCTGCACGCGGCACCGCGCAGCCCACCGGCTGCCCCACGGCGACGGTTCGCTCCGCGCCGCCGCGGCGGCGGTGCACGACGCCGCGGTCGACGTCCACCCAGACGAGCTCCTCGCGCGCGGCGTCCCAGACAGGCCCCTCGCCGAGCTCCGCGCCCGGCGCGCTCACTGCGCCGTCCACCCGCCGTCCACGAGGAGGCTGGTTCCGGTGACGAGGGCCGACCCGTCGGATGCCAGGTAGAGCACGGCGGCGCTCACGTCCTCGACGCGGCCGAGGCGGCCGAGCGGGATGCGGGCCTTGACCTGGGCCCTGAAGCCTGGATCGGCCAGGAAGGGAGCGGTCATCGGCGTCTCCACGAACGTGGGCGCGACGGTGTTCACCCGGACGCCGCGCGGCGCGAGCTCCACGGCGGCGGCCTTCGCCAGACCCTCGACGGCGTGCTTCGTCGTGCAATAGACGGTGCGGCCGGCGGCACCGACATGTCCCATCTGCGATGAGAGCAGCACGATCGACCCGCGGCCCGCCGCGGCCATCCTCCGGGCCGCCGCCTGGACCGCGACGAAGGCGGCGCGCACGTTGAGGGTGAGCAGCGCATCGAGGTGCGCGTCCGTCACCTGGAGCAGCGGCTCGGGGATGTTGGCGCCGGCACCGTGCACGAGCACATCGAGCCGCGGCAGCTCGGCCGCCAGCATGCGGACGCGCTCCGAGTCCTTGACGTCCAGCGCCACCGGGCGAGCGGCCGGCCCGAGCTCCCTCACCTCCTCGGCGAGGCCCTCGAGCTCGCCGGCGGAGCGGCTCACCAGCACCAGGTCGGCGCCCGCCTCGGCCAGCGCGAGCGCGCAGCCACGGCCGATCCCGTGGCCGGCACCGGTCACGAGCGCGGTCCGGCCGGCGAGATCGTTCATGCGGTCGTCCCGAGCCGCTCCAGCCTCATCCGGGCGGTGATCGCGTGGCCGGCGAAGGACTCGGCGTCCGAGATGGCGGCCGCGGCGGGGGCGACGCGGCGCGTGCCCTCCTCGGTGAGCCGCTGGTAGGTCGCGGTCCGGAGGAACTTGCCGACCCAGAGCCCGCCGGTGTAACGCGCGGCCCCGGCGGTCGGCAGCACGTGGTTGGTGCCCACGGCCTTGTCGCCGTAGACGACCGTGGCCTCGGCGCCCAGGAACAACGAGCCGTAGTGGCGCAGGCCGCTCAGATAGGCCTCGAGCGCCTCGTCGGGGGCGTGCACCTCCACGTGTTCGTGGGCGTAGCGGTTCGCCACCTCGATCGCCTCGTCGCGGTCGGCCGTCAGCACGATCTCGCCGTGGGCGCGCCACGCCTCGGCGGCCACCTCGCGGGTCGGCCAGTCACGCAGCAGGCGGCCCAGCGCGTGCCCGACCTCCTCGCCAAGGCGGCGCGACGGCGTCACGAGCACAGCGGGGGAGTCCGGCCCATGCTCGGCCTGCCCGAGCAGGTCCGCCGCCACGAGCTCGGCGTCCGCGCCGTCCTCCGCCAGCACGAGTATCTCCGTAGGGCCCGCGGGCAGGTCTATCCCCACCCGCCCGAACAGCTGACGCTTGGCCTCGGCCACGTAGGCGTTGCCGGCGCCGACGATCATGTCCACCTGCTCCGCACCGCCGAGGCCGAAGGCCAGCGCGGCCAGCGCCTGGACTCCGCCGAGGCAGAGGATCTGCTCCGCGCCGGAGCTCGCGATCGCGTAGAGCGTCGTCGGGTCGATCCCGCGACCCTCCCGCGGCGGCGCGGCTCCGATCACGCGCGCCACACCGGCCACCCGCGGCACCACGATCGTCATGAACGCCGAGGCCACCATCGGGTAACGCCCACCGGGCACGTAGGCGCCCACGGCATCGACCGGCAGGTGCCGGTGGCCCAGGTGGACGCCGGGCAGCGTCTCGACCTCGAGGTCGAGCAGGGTCGCGCGCTGGCGCTCGGCGAACGCGCGCACCTGCTGCTGGGCGAACGCGATGTGTTCCTTGAGCTCGTCCGGCACCGTCGCCGCGGCGGCATCGATCTCCTTGGGCTCCACGACAAACGAGTCCGGCGCCCAGCCGTCCAGCCGGAGCGACCAGTCCCGCACCGCGGCCTCTCCCCGCCGCTCGACGTCGGCCAGGATCTCGGCGACCGTCCTCCGCACGTCCTCGCTCGCCTGGGCCGGCCGCGAGGCCGCGCGCTTCAGGTGCTGGGCCATGCCTACGCCGCCACTGCCGGCACGTGACCGAGCTCGGCGGAGAGCGCCGCGGCCGCACGCATCACGGCGCCGCCGACCTCGGCGTAGCGGTCCGCCTGGAGTCGTTCCACCGGCGCCACCACCGCGAGCGCCGCGACGGCCTCGCCGCTCTCGGCGAACACCGGCGCCGCGAGGCCGCGCGTGCCCGGCTCGTACTCGCGGTCCTCCACGGAGTAGCCGCGGGCGACCGTGCGCGCCAGCTCTCGGCGGAGCGACTCGGGTCCGACGCTCGTGCGGTCCGTGAAGGCGGTCAGCGGCTGCTCCAGCACCGCCTCGCGCCACTGCTCACGCCACGCGAGGAGCGCCTTGCCCGCCGCCGTGCAGTGGCAGGGCACGAGCTCGCGCAGGTGCGGCCGGCAGCTGGCGCCATTGCCCTCGTCGTGAACCAGGCAGAGCGCGAACAGGTGGCTCGGAACGCACAGGTGGCAGCTCTCGCCGAGCCGCTCGCGGAGGGCGGTGACGTGCGGGAGCGCCGTCACGGGCAGCTCCGCCCGCTCCACCACCTGGCCGGCCAGCGCCACCACTCGCATCGTCGGGCGGTAGCGGCGCCTGCGGTCGTCCGTGAGGGTCACGTAGCCCTCGCTGTCAAGCCGCTTCAGCACGCGCCGCGCCGTGCGCACGTGGACACCGAGCGCGTCCGCGAGCTCCGGCGCCGAGCGCGGCCGGACCGCGAGCAGCTCCATAGCGCGCAGCGTGCGCGTCACGTGCCAGGCCTCAGGCGCCGACATGCGCGTCCTCAGCTCCGGACGGGGACTCGAGCGCGGTCTCGTGCAGGCGGCCGAAAGCCTTGTTGACCGCGGCGGCGTAGATCCGCACGTCCGCACCCAGCACCAGGATGCTCGAGCGTCCCGCCGCGAGGGCGGCGAGCAGGGACGCATCGGCAGGGCCGGCCACGCCGGAGGGAATCCCCGCGGCCGCGGCCGCTCGCTGGACCTCCTCCACGGCGATCCGGAGGTGCTCCGTGGGGTGCGCAGCGTCCTTGCCCTCGTCGAGGGCGAGGTCGGCGCAGCCCACGACCAGGGCGTCGACCCCGTC
>Ga0126309_10000885_pt1 | contig 10243 bp, 7 predicted proteins | sample Plot56_FD_92541 | JGI IMG/M metagenome (GOLD analysis project Ga0126309, IMG submission 92541) | Serpentine soil microbial communities from UC McLaughlin Reserve, CA, USA - Plot56 | ecosystem: Environmental > Terrestrial > Soil > Grasslands | place: USA: UC McLaughlin Reserve, Lake County...
GACCCGGAACGGCGCGAGGCGCTCGGCGCCGCCGCCGCCCGGCGCGCCCGCGGCTTCACCGCCCCTGTCGTCATCCCCCGCTTCGAACAGGCCTACCGGGACCTGATCGCCGCCGTCCGGGCCGCGGAGGGCTGATGGAGGCCGGGGGGCCGGTCCCCACCGGTGTGGCGGCCCCGCCCGCTCCGGGAGCGCTGCGCGGGCACCTCAGCGACCCGCTCTTTCGCAGCGGCTACCTGCTGATCGCGGGTTCCGGCGCGGGCGCGACCCTCGGCTTCGTCTTCTGGCTCGTCGCCGCCCGTTCCTACACGCCGGAGGTCGTCGGCCAGACTTCGGCTGCGATCGCGGCGATGATGCTGATCTCCGGCATCGCGTCGCTCGGCCTGAACGCGGTGCTCGTCCGCTACGTGCCCACCGCAGGAGCCGCGACGCGCGCCTTCGTCGCCCGCACATACGCGGTGACGGCCGGCGTCGCGCTCGTGGCCGGCCTGGCCGCGGCGCTGACCAGCTCGGTATGGGCGCCGACCCTCGACTTCCTCGGCGACGACCTGGGATGGCTGGCCGGCTTCACCCTCGCCACCGTAGCCTGGACGATCTTCTCGCTTCAGGACAGCGTGCTCACCGGGCTTCGAGCGGCTCACTGGGTCACGGTCGAGAACGTCTCCTACTCGGTCGCGAAGCTTCTGCTGCTGGTCGCGGTCGCCGGGGCGATGCCGGTGGCGGGGCCATTCGTCGCCTGGAACGTCCCGGTCGGGCTGGCGATCGCCGGCGTCGCCGTTCTCACGTTCGGCCGGTTGATCCCGATCCATGCGCGCGCCTCCGGGCCCGGCCGGCTCGACCGCGAGCAGGTGCTGCGGGTGGCGCGGGGGAACTACGCGGGGACGCTGTTCTCGCTCGCCGCGACCATCCTGATGCCGGTAGTGGTGGCGAACGCCACCGACGCAACCCAGACGGCGTACTTCTATGTCCCCTGGACGATCTCGATCGGGATCGGGTTGATCGCGATCGGCATGACCTCCGCACTGACCGTGGAAGCGGCCCACGACGAGGGTGAGATGCGGCGCCTCACCCGGCGCTCGCTGGCGGCGACGATGCGGCTGGTGATCCCCGCAGCGGCTGTCTTGGCGGTCGCCTCGCCGCTCGTCCTCCGGGCCTTCGGCGGCGACTACTCGGACGAGGGTTCGGCCCTGCTCCGGCTCCTCGCCGTCGCCGCCGTGCCGAACGTCGTCGTCACCCTCGGTCTGACGGTCGCGCGGCTCCAGCACCGGGGCGGCACCGTCCTCGTGATCCAGGCCGCGCAGGCCGTCCTCACGCTCGGGCTCAGCCTGCCGCTGCTGCCGGGCGAGGGCATTGAGGCGGTCGGCTTCGCCTGGCTCGCCGCCCAGCTCGTCGTCGCCTCGGCGCTGATCGCGGGCATGCTCCGGCCCCTTCTCCTGCCGCTCCGCGAGGAAGCGACGCGATGAGGATCCTGCTCGTCGTCCCCATGGTCCCCCGCGAGGAGGGGCCGGCGATCCCGCAGCTCCTCCACGCCCAGGTCGAGGCGCTGAGCGGCCGGCACGAGGTGACCCTCGTGACCGCGGTCGGCGACGAGCCCGGCGAGGGGGCGGCCGCGGCGGCGTTCGAGCACCGGACCGACCTGGAGGTGCGGCTCGCCGACCGGCGCCGTCCCCCGCCCGGGCGGGGTCGCTGGGGTCGCCGCGCCCGCCTCGCGGCGGGTTGGCTGCGGGGGTCCGCCTGGCGTACCGTCTGGTTCGCGGCGCCGGGGATCCAGCGGGAGATCGACGCGGCGGCAGTCCAGCCCTTCGACGTCGTCGTCGCCGAGGACTCCTCGATGGCCGGCTTCCGCTACCCGCCCGGGGTCCCCAGGGTCCTGACGGAGCACGAGGTGCGCCGCCCACGGCCGGTGCGCCTGAGCGGCACGGAGGGGAGTCTGCCGGGACACCTCTTCGCCGAGGTCGAGTGGCGCCGCCTCACCCGCGCGCAGCCGCGCGCCTGGGGCCGGTTCGGCCTCCTCCAGGTGTTCAGCGCCCGCGATGCGCGATCGGTCGAGCAGCTGGCGCCGGAGGTCGGGCCCCGGGTGCGGGTCAACCCGTTCGGCCTGGTCGTGCCGCCGGCAGCCGAGCCCGCGCGCGAGCGCGACGGGTTGATGCTCTTCGTCGGCGACTTCACCCACGCGCCCAACCGCGACACCGCTCGCTGGCTGGCCGAGGAGATCCTGCCCCGGGTCGAGGCCGAGGCCCCCGGAGCGCGCCTGCGGCTAGTCGGCAAATCGATGCCCCGCGAGACCCGGGCCCTGGCGGGTCCCGCGGTGGAGCTCGTTCCCGACGCCCCGTCGGTGCGCGCGCACCTGGAGGAGGCCGCGGTCGTCTGCGCGCCGGTACGGATCGGCGGCGGCATGCGGATGAAGGTGCTGGGGGCGATGGCCGCCGGCAAGGCCGTGGTCACGACGCCGCGCGGGGCGGAGGGCATGAACGCGCTCGACCCCGACCCGCCCCTTGCCGTCGCCGAGGGCCGCGAGGCCGTTGCCGCGGCGACCGCGAGCCTGCTTCGCGACGGCGCGGTTCGCCATCAGCTGGGCCGGGAGGCGCGAGCCTTCGCCGAGCGCCACCACAGCCCGGAGGCCTGGGGCCACCGGCTGACGGCCGTTTACGAGGAGGCGCAGGCGACACGTGGAAGTCAGGCGGGGCGATGAGCACGGAGCCGATCGACGCCGGAGCGGGCAACGAGGCCCTGAGGCGCGACGACTGGAGGTTCCTGCTGCGGCAGTCGGGGGCTCCCGGTCGCGGGACCCTGGTCGTCACCGGGTTCCCCCGGGCGCGGACGCTGCGTGCGGCGCGGGCGGCCCTCGCCGACGGCGGCGAGGTGCTCTGCGTCTGGCGCCGCCCGCGGCTGCGCGGAGTGCAGCGCGCCCGCTCACGCCTTCGCCGCGCCCGCTTCGACGACGTCGCCCTGTACTGGCCCGGCCCCTCGTCCCGCCGCGCCGCGGAGTTCTGGCTGCCGCTCGAGGAGCCCCGCGTGCTCTCTCACCTGCTCGCCAGACGCCCTACCGCGGACCGCCGCCGGGCCATCCTGCGCCCGCTCTGGCGGGCGGCGGAGCCGGCGGGTGTCCTCGCCCCCGTCTACGCGATCGCGCGGTACGGCGGTGCGGGCGATCCCGACAGCGACGCATTCGCCGAGCTGCTCGCGGGCAGGGCCCTGCTGCTGCTCTCCCCCGGCTGGCGGCGGATCAGCAAGGTCGTCGGCCTGGCCTTCGGCCCAGGCGAGACCGATCCAGACGTCCTCGTCAAGTTCTCCCGCGTCGCGGCGACGGACGCGGCGGTCGAGCGAGAGGGGGAGGTCCTGGGCCGGCTCGGCCGCGAGCGGCCGGATCTGCGCGGCGTCCCGCGCCTGCTCGCCACGGGGCGGCGCGCCGGCCGAAGCGCGGTCGCGCAGTCCCGCCTCGACGGGCCCGGCATCCGGTCGCTCCTCACACCGGACACGTTCGAGGACCTGGCCGGGCGGGTGACGCGCTGGCTCATCTCGCTGGCCGGCAGCCCCAGTCCGCAGCCAGCGGAGCGCTGGGAGCGCCGCCTGGTGACGGGTCCCCTCGACCGGTTCGAGGAGATCTTCGGGCCGGTCACCGGCGAGGACACCGTGCGCCGGGTCCGTGACCTGCTGAGCGGCTTGGGGGAGCTACCGCTGGTCTGGGAGCACCGCGACTGCGGACCCTGGAACCTCGTGCTCGGCGCGGACGGTCAGGTGGCCGCCGTGGACTGGGAGACGAGCGAGCCCCACGGACTGCCGTGCACGGACCTCGCCTACTTCCTCGCCGGCTCGCTCCTCGACATGGAGGGCGCTTTCGCCGGGCGGGTGGACCACGACCTCGTCGCCAGGCTCCACGCGCGCCTCCTGGACCCATCGACGCCCGAGGGCGCCGTGGCCGAGCGCTGCGTGGCCCGGTACTGCCACGCGCTCGGCATCGATCAGGCCCTCTACCCGCGCCTGCGGCTGCTGGCCTGGGTCGTCCTGGCTCTGATCGACTACGAGCACCTCGCGATGGAGGCGGGCGGGGACCCCCCCGAGCGCGACGTGCGCGGGATCTTCTTCCTGGCGCTGATCGCCGGCGAGGTCGGGGTCCGGTGAGCGACGGGCGCCTCGAGGTCTCGGTGGTGATTCCCAGCCACAACCGGCGCGAGACCCTGCGCCGCTGCCTGGAGTCGCTCGCCGAGCAGACCCAGGACCCGGCGACCTTCGAGGTGATCGTCTGCGACGACGGCTCCACGGACGGGACCGCCGAGATGGCCGAGTCGCTCGACGTCCCCTTCGGCCTTCGCGTGATCCGCCTCGACCAGGGTGGCTGGGCGTCGGCGCAGAACGCTGGCGTCCGCGCCGCCGGCGCGCCCGTCTGCCTGCATCTCGACGACGACGTTGTGGCCGATCCGGGACTGATCGCGGCGCACGCCGTCGCGCACCGCGATAGCCGGCGCCTCGTCGGCATCGGCCGGCTCCTCCAGGCGGTCCCGCCGGACCGGGACCGGCACGCGCAGGCCTTCGCGCGGATCTGGAACCTGCGCTATGACGACCTCGCGGAGCGCGATGCCGATTGGGCCGACTGCTACGGCGCCAACATGTCGACCCGGCGCGACGCCGTGATCGGGGCCGGGGGCTTCGACCCGGGCCTCGAGGCGGCCGGCGACATCGACCTCGGCTACCGCCTGGTCGAGGCCGGATGCGAGATCCGGTACCTCGCGGGCGCGGTGGCCGTCCACCACGACGACAAGCCGGGGCCGGGCCTGCTCGCCAAGGAATCCCACTTCGGCCGCATCTGCGTCCAGTTCGCCGAGACCCGGCCGGGGGTGCGGCGGCGGCTCCTGACCTGGTTCAACGAGCCCAGCGCCCGCGAGGTCACGTTGCGCCGGCTCTTCTTGGCGCTGCGCGTCCCTCCGGTCTTCCTCGCCCGGCTCGACAGCCTGGTCCCCGGCGAGGAGCGGCGCTACATCTGGTCGTCGTTTGCCTTCCGCTACGCGTTCTGGCACGGGGTGAGGAGCGGCGTGACCAGGCGCGGCTGGCTGCGGACCACGCGCGGCGTGCCGGTCCTGATGTACCACGCGTTCACGGACGCCGACCAGGGCGGCCGCTTCGTCATGCCGCGCCGCTCCTTCGTCCGGCAGATGCGGCTGCTTCGGGCGGTCGGCTACCGGGTGATCGCCTTCGAGGAGCTCGCCCGGCTGCTGCGCGAGGGCGAGCCGTTGCCGCGCCGCGCGGTCGCGATCACCCTCGACGACGGCTACAGGGACAACCTCGAGGTCGCGGCGCCGGTCCTGCGCCGGCGGGGTATCCCCGCGACGCTCTTCCTGGTCAGCTCGAAGCTGGGGGAGCGAAGCGACTGGGACGGCGACAGCTCGGTCAGGGACCGGCCGCTCCTGTCGGCCGAGGAGGCCCGGCGGCTCCGGGAGCACGGGGTGCGGCCGGGCGCCCACACCAGGACGCACCCGCGCCTCCTCGGGCTGCCGGAGGAGGACCTGGACCGCGAGGTCGGAGGTTCCCGGCGCGAGCTGGAAGGTGCGCTGGGGGAGGACGTGGCGGTCTTCGCCTATCCCTACGGGCTCCACGACGCCGCGGCCGTGGCGGCGGCGGAGCGCGGACGGTTCGTCGGCGCCTGCACGGCGGAGGCGCGGATCGCCCTGCAAGGGGACGATCCCCTGCGGATCCCGCGGATCGAGGTGAAGGGACCGGATGGCATGATGCGCTTCCTCCGCAAGGTCTGGTTCGGGGGCGACTGAACGCCACGGGTGCGCGAATGGACGAATTCGACATCGTCGTGATCGGTGGCGGCCCGGCCGGGCTGAGCGCCGCGATCGAGGCCCAGGAGAAGGGGGCAAGCGCGGTCGTGCTCGAAGCCGCCGGAGAGGCGGGCGGGTTGACCCGCAGCTTCGAGCAGGACGGCTACACGTTCGACTGCTCCGGCCACCTGCTGCACCTCTCGGACCCCGAGGCCGTCGCCCTGGTCGAGCGGGCGACGAGCGCCGAGGACTGGAACCGGATCGACCGCGACTCCGTCATCTACCTCGAGAACGCTTTCATCCCGTACCCGTTCCAGCTCCACCTGGCCTACGCGCCGGAGCGGGTGCGGCGAGAGTGCGTCGAGCTGCTCCCCGAGGAGGCGCCAGGCTACGAAGACCCCGAGCTGCTGAACGACTTCGGCAGCTGGATCACGGCCAACCTCGGGGACGGGATCGGCCGCTGGTTCATGGTGCCCTACAACGAGAAGCTCTCGACCGTCCCGGTGGGCGACCTGACCTGCGAGTGGCTGGGCCGCTTCGTGCCCCGGCCCGGCATCGAGGAGATCCGGCAGGGGGCGGCGCAGAAGCGGACCCGGCAGACGGGCTACAACCGCTCCTTCCTCTACCCGCGACAGGGAGGGATCGCGACCATGAGCAGGGGCCTGGCCCGCCTCGTCCCCAACCTCGTCACCGGCGCGCCGGTCACCGCCGTCGACACCGAGGCGCGGATCGTCCGGAGCGGGGACGGGCGGGAGTTCTCCTACCGGAGGGCGGTCGTCGCCACCCAGCCTCTGCCGGAGCTGGCGGCGATCGTCACGCCGGCCGACGAGCGGCTGGAGCGCCGCCGCGAGCTGCGCGCGAACTCGGTGACCTGCGTGAACGTCGGCGTCCGCGACGCGAACCCCGCCTTCGCAAGCCACCAGTGGGTCTACCTGCCCGAGGAGCGCTTCGCCAGCTACCGGTTCGGGTTCTACGCCCGCTTCGCGGAGTCGATGGCGCCCCCCGGGCGCGAGGGGATGTACGTCGAGGTCGCCCACGGCCCGGAGGCCGCCGAGGCGGAGGTGGTCGACGCCGCGATCGGGGACCTGCTCGGTGCCGGCGTGATCGATGATCGAACCGCGGTCGAGACGGTGCTGCCGGTTCGGATCGAGACCGCCTACGTGATCCACGACCGCGCGACCTCGGGCGCGCGCGCCGCCCTCCGGGAGGCGCTCGAGGAGCGCGGCATCTTCGCCGCCGGCCGCTACGGCAACTGGGAGTACTCGGCGATGGAGGACGCGATCGTCGGCGGCATGCACGCCACGCGAGAGGCGCTCGCAAGCGGCTCCGCCGCCCGGCGCTGAGCGCTCAGGCCGGCAGCCGCCAGGTGTGGGGCAGCATCACGTCCCCGTCGGAGCCGTGGGCGGGCATCGGGCGACCCTCGACCACGCCCGGCTGCACGTCGAAGTAGGCGGCGCCCAGGAGCCCGTCCTGGACCCGTTCGCGGGCCTTCACCCGGACGTCGATCCGGTAGCGGCCGGGAAGCAGGGGCAGCGAGTCGATCTGACACTCGATCGTCGGGCCCACGCCGGAGTCCCGCCGGTCTCCGGCCGAGGAGACTTCGCTGTCGAGCCGGGTCACCGGCTGGCCGAGGCTGTTGACGATCAGCAGCCGGCACTGCATCTCCGGCAGCACCTCGGTGACCTCGACGGTCACGGTCGCCTGGCGGCCGCCGACGACCACGTCGGGCTGCCCGCTGCTCGCGTCGCGGATCGCGACATGGCGGATCCTTGTGGCGCCCTTGCCGGTGGGGTCGCGGTCCGCGCGGTCGAGGAGGTCCTCCGACGCGGCGCGCTCGAGCATCTCCAGGTAGCGGTCGATCGCGTCCTCGACGGGGGCGTCGGCGACGATCTGGCCGCGGTCGAGCAGGATGCCGCGCGTGCAGAGGGCGCGGATGATCCCGAGGTTGTGGGAGACGAAGACGACCGTCCGGCCCTCCCGCGCCACCTGCGCCATCTTGTCCAGGGACTTGCGCTGGAAAGTCGCGTCGCCCACCGCCAGGACCTCGTCCACGAGGAGGATCTCGGGCTCCAGATGGGCGGCGACGGCGAAGGCCAGCCGGACGGACATCCCGCTCGAGTAGCGCTTGACCGGAGTGTCGAGAAACCGCTCGACCTCGGCGAATTCGACGATCTCGTCGAAGCGGCGGCGGATCTCGCCGCGCCGCATGCCGAGGATTGCCCCGTTCAGGAAGACGTTCTCGCGGCCGGTCAGCTCGGGGTGGAAGCCGGTGCCGACCTCGAGCAGCGAGCCGACCCGGCCGGTGACGTCGGCCCAGCCCTCGGAGGGCTCGGTTATCCGCGAGATGATCTTCAGCAAGGTGCTCTTGCCGGCGCCGTTGTGGCCGATCAGGCCGAGGACGTCGCCGTGCTCGACCGAGATCGAGATGTCGCGCAGGGCCCAGAGGACGTCGGCTTCCTTCGCCAGGCGGCGGCGCCTGGCAAAGGTCCTGAGCGGATGCCGCGCCGCCTCCGTGACTGTCTCGCGCAGGTTGCCCATCTGGTGCAGGCCGAGGACATAGCTCTTGCCCAGCCCGTCGGTCTCGATCGCGACTCCGGCCACGGTCAGATCAGGTCGGCGAAGCTGCGCTCCACCCGGTCGAAGTAGGCGAGGCCGGCGATCACGATCACGACCGCGGAGAGGCCCGAGATTGCGATCAGGCCGAGCGGCGCGTCGACGCTGCCCAGCACCGCCCAGCGGAAGCCCTCGACGACGCCGACGAGCGGATTGACCGCGGAAAGGGTCCGCAGCGGCTCGTCCAGCAGGCTGCTCGGGTAGGCGATCGGGGTGATGAAGAGCCACATCTGGACCGTGAACGGCACGACGTAACGGACGTCGCGGTAGCGCACGTTCACCGCGGCGAGGAAAGCGGTGACGCCGAGTGCCGTCGCCAGCAGGATCAGGATCAGGAGCGGCAGGGTGAGCACGGCCAGCGGAGGGACGATTCCGTAGACGAGGACGACGACGAAGAGGATCGTCGTCGCGATCGCCAGGTCGACCATGCCGGCGGCGATCACCCCTACCGGCAGGAAGATCCGCGGGAAGTAGATCTTCGAGACCAGCTCCTGGTTCATGACGAGGCTGTCGGCGCCGAGGGTCAGCGTCGTTGAGAAGAAGGTCCACGGGACCAGACCGGCGAGGCTGAAGAGGGCGTAGGGGAGGCCGTCGGAGGAGATGCCGGCCAGGCGGCCGAAAAGCAGCGAGAAGACGACCATGAAGCCGATCGGCTGAAGGATGGCCCAGGCGGCTCCGAGCGCCGTCTGACGGTAGCGGACGGTGATGTCGCGGGCGGCGATCTGGTAGGCGAGGTCGCGGTAGCGCCAGAGCTCGCGCGGCGCGAGGACGCGGCTGAAGCCGCGCGTCGCCTGGAGGCGGATCGTCTCGGGTGCCTGTCTGGGCTCGGTCATCGGTTGCTTGAACATGGCGAAGGCGTCTGCGGGGGTACGGCAGTATGGGCGGCGCATGCGGATCCTGCTGGCGGCAGAGCACTATCCACCATTCATCGGCGGGGCCCACCGGCAGGCACAGCTTCTTGCCCACGGGCTGGCCGGACGTGGCCACGAGGTGAGCGTGGCGGCACCGTGGCACTACGGGCTCCCCGAGTCGGAGCTGGAGGGCGACGGGGTCCAGGTCCGACGGGTGCGCGAGCTGCGGACGGCGGCCACCGCGCTGGTCCGCCACCGCGGCCAGCGCTATCAGCCGCCGTTCCCGGACCCGGTCACGACCTTCGCCCTGCGGCGCCTGGTGCGGGAGTTGAAGCCCGACCTCGTCCACTCCCACGGCTGGATCTCGTTCTCCGCCGCCGCCGCGCTGCTCGGCAGGCGTGAGCCGCCCCTCGTCGCCTCGGCTCACGACTACGGCTACTTCTGCCCGACCCGGACCCTGTTGCGCAACGGCGAGGCGCTCTGCTCCGGTCCCGGGCCGGCCAAGTGCCCGCGATGCGCCGCCCACTACTACGGGCCGCCGCGGGGCCTGGTGACGGCCCCCTCCGTCGCGCTCTCCAGGCGGCTCCTGGCGCGGAAGCTCGCCGGCCTGCACTGCGTCAGCGCCTTCGTCGAGCAGGTCACGGCGCCCTACCTGCTCGGCTCGGTCGCGTCCAGGCGGGGGGTGGTCACCGCGACGATCCCGAGCTTCGAGGGGCCCGAGCCCGACGACGGGCGGGCCGACGAGCACGGTGTCGGCGCGTACCTGGCCCGGCTTCCGCCCGAGCCCTTCATCCTCTTCGTCGGCGCCTTCCGCCGGGTGAAGGGGCTCGAGACGCTGTTCGCGGCCTACGAGCGCCTCGCCTCGCCCCCGCCCCTGGTCCTGATGGGAACGGTCGAGCGGGACACGCCGGCCGATTTCCCCGCCGGCACGGTCGTGATCGAGGACGTCCCCCACGCCGCGGTGATGGCGGCCTGGGACCGGGCCATGTTCGGCGTCATGCCGTCGCTGTGGCCGGAGCC
>Ga0126309_10000886_pt1 | contig 10241 bp, 11 predicted proteins | sample Plot56_FD_92541 | JGI IMG/M metagenome (GOLD analysis project Ga0126309, IMG submission 92541) | Serpentine soil microbial communities from UC McLaughlin Reserve, CA, USA - Plot56 | ecosystem: Environmental > Terrestrial > Soil > Grasslands | place: USA: UC McLaughlin Reserve, Lake County...
CAGGCGCAAGAGACGGCCGGTGAGGTTACCGACCAGGCCAGCCAGGTGGTGGAGAACCTGCCCGAGGGCTTCGAGGCGATAGACGAGCCCACCACCGACGAGGAAGGCAACACCGTCGTGCGCGCCGAGGATGCTGAGGGGAACCTCACGGACTTCACCTTCGACCCGCAGGGCGAGCTGGTGGACGAGACCCTAGCGGACGAGGCCAGCCAGATGGCGGAGAACCTGCCCGAAGGCTTCGAGGCGGTGGGCGACCCGACCACCGACGAGCAGGGCAACACCGTCCTGCAGGGCCAGGACGAACAGGGCAACACCGTGACCGTCCAGCGCAGCGCGGACCCCGAGGGGAACGTCGTTGACTCTACGTACGATCAGCAGGGCAACCTGATGGACGAGACTCCGGTGGAGAATCCCGCCCCTCCTGGGTCCACGTCCTCGGTCACGACTCGACCCTCCGCGAACGAGGAGAGCACCGAAGATACGTCGTGGACGGACAGTGATACGACGACGGTCGAGCAGCAAAAGGGCAGCGAGGGTCTTCTGGGCGGCGGCCTTCTCAGCCTGGACCTCCTCCCGCCCATGGAGAAGCAAACGACCACCGTGGCGTCCGAAGACTCCGAGGATGTCGACGAGTCGTCATCTGAGTCTTCATCCCAAGGAGGGGAAGAGCAGCAGGGAGAGGAAGCTGAGCAGGGAGAAGAAGGCGAAGGCGGCGGAGGACCCCTCGATCAGGTGCAGGACACCGTTGGCGGCGTGACCGAAGGCCTGCCCGTTGTTGGGGACGCCGTGGGCGGCGAAGGCGGAGGACCCCTCGATCAGGTGCAGGACACCGTTGGCGGCGTGACCGAAGGCCTGCCCGTTGTCGGAGGAGACGGCGGCGGCGGAGGACCCGTCGAGCAGGTGCAGGACACCGTGGGCGGCCTGACCGGCGGCCTGACCGGCGGCGGTGGCAACGGAGACGACGAGGAAGAGGAAGGTGGCGGCGGAGGCGGTGGCCTCTTGGGCGGCGGAGGCGGCGGGGGACTCCTGTAGACTTCCTGCAATGAGATTGGTGGGGTTGATCTCGGTCAGCCCCACCGCTTACCAAAAACGAGAGTCAACGAGCAATAAGGAGACCAAGTGACTGACCAAGCACCGAACCTTCAGCAGCAGAATCTTCAGGCGGCCACGGAGAACGCCCAGAACTTCTACGGGCAGTCGATAGGCAGCCTCAAGAGCCAGGTCCAGAACTACCGCGAGCAGCTGGAGCAGTTTTCCCAGCAGCTCCCCGAGGATTCGCAGGCCCAAGTCCAAGAGATGATCGACTCCTACATAGAGCTCGAGAGCTCCATGGATCAGGCGGCCCAGGACGCCGGAGTACAGGACCAGATGGAGTCGGCCGCCCAGCAGACCCAGCAGCAGATCCAGCAGGCCGCCGGAGGGGCCGCCCAGCAGGCGCAGGACGCCGCCGGGCAAGCCACCGACCAGGCCCAGCAGGTCGCGGGGCAGGCCACCGACCAGGCCGGGCAGGTTGCCGGACAGGCCCAGGAAGTAGCCGGGCAGGCCACCGACCAGGCCGGCCAGGTCGCGGGCCAGGCCCAGGAGGCCGCCGGAGGGGCCGCCCAGCAGGCGCAGGACACCGCCGGACAGGCGGCCCAGCAGGGGCAGCAGGCCGCGGGGCAGGCGGCCCAGCAGGCCGGAGGCGGTCAGCAGCAGGGAGGCCAGCAGCCGAATGCCACGCAGGCCGCCCAGCAGAAGGCCCAGCAGATGGGCGTGGACCTCTCCCAGGTGCAGGGCTCCGGGGCTGACGGGCGCATCACCGTCAGGGACGTGCAGAGCGCCGCGAACCAGCAGTAGTTGCGGACCCTGTAGAGCGTCGAGGGGAAGGAGCAGCTATGGACGACAAGGCCAAAGGCAAGGCCAAGGAAGCCTACGGCGCCTTGACCGGTGACGAGGCCAAGAAGGAGGAGGGCCGGGCGCAGCAGAGAAAGGCTGATGCCCAGGAGCAGGCGGCACAGCAGGCAAAGACCAGCCAGGCGAAAGAAGAGGCCAGGCGGGCGGAAAGGCAGCGGGACCGACAGAAGGGGAAGGACAAGGGCCTGCTAGGCGGCGTCACGGACTCGTTGTCCGGGCGTGACCGAGGCCCCGGGACCTGACACGGCGGGGCCACCCCGCAATAAGAGCCGGGTTAGGGACGCATCTCCAATGTTTGTCGGAGAAGCGTCCCACGCTCGGCTCTTCGTTTTTTCACTGCATTGACATTACCGCGGAGGAGTTGAAAGCGCATGAGTAGACGTAGGAGACGGAGGGGGCCTGGCAGCGGAAGGCACGCGAGCCGCGGTGGTGGTTCGAGGCGCAGAGTTTTCATAACCTCGGTGCACCCTTCCGGAGACGTCAGCAGCGTTAGCCCCACCATCCGGGCTATCGTTGCGGACAGGGACGGCGACCTCCTTTCCAGGCACGACATAGACCTGTACCTCGACGGGGAGGAGAAGAGGTTCACCTATAGGCGGGCCAGCGGCGAGCTGAAATGTCCCACCGGGAGGCTCTCCCCCGGAACCCACACGGTCGAGATAGAGGCCTACGTCGAAACCGATGACGGAGGGAGCAAGAGGGGCAGGAAGAAGTGGACCTTCAACGTAAAGAAGTAAGGGGTAGACAACGAATGCGGTTTCGGGTACGAGCCATGCCGGACATCTGATTCGCATTCGTTGCCACTCTTCGCGCGGCGAGAAAGCGATGCGGCCTTGGAGGCGTCCGTATCGTCAGGGATTCCATGAGGAGGGAATCGCGTGGCCAGAAGACGGAGGAAGAACGGCCGAAGTTCGCGTCGGTCCTCGGTCAGGGTCGTCAGGGTCACAAGGACGAGAGGCTCCGGCGCCAGCCAGACCACAAACTATCGCGCGGCAGGCCTCTCCATAACCGGCGTGGCCCCCACCGGTAAAATTGCCAGCTCCCGTCCCACCATACGGGCGACGGTGAGGGACGAAGGGATTAACCTGTCCAAAAGGGACATAAGCCTTTACCTCGACGGGTCCGAGAAGATCAGGTTCCATTACGATCGGGTCAGTGGCCGCTTGAGATACCGCGTCCGCGGCGCGCTTTCTCCTGGCACCCACTGGGTGGAGATAGAGGCCGAAGCCGAGTCCGGGGATAGTCAGGTGCGATCCAATAGTACGGCCAGAAAGGAATGGACCTTCACGGTGACGCGTCGTTGAAAATCCGGAAAATAAGTCTGTACTATGGCGTCGAGGCGGGTGCGGCTCGAAGCAAGCCAGGCTTACATGCGGGGTGCGGTTGAGAAAGGTGGCCTTCACCAACGCGAAGGGGGGTGTCGCGAAGACCACGACCTGCGTGAACGTGGGCGCGGCGCTGGCGCTGGCGGGCCACCGGACCCTCCTCGTGGACTGCGATACGCAAGGGCAGGTGGCCAAGAGCCTGGGCGTCCAGGCGGGCGAGGGGTTGGCCGAGCTCGTGCAGGGCGATGCCAGCCTCGACGACGTGCAGGTAGAAGCCCGCGAGAACCTGTTCGTGATCTCCGGCGGGGGGGCGCTCTCGGGGGTGAAGCGCATGATCTCCCGGAAGGATATGCGCTCCGAGCTGGTGCTGAGCGAGGCCCTCGAAGGCCTCAAGGGCTACGACTTCGTGCTGCTGGACGCGGCGCCGTCCTGGGACGTCCTCAACGTCAACAGCCTCTTCTACGTCGACGAGATCCTGATCCCGGTCTCGATGGAGGTGCTGGCGCTGCAGGGAGTGGGTGACTTCCTCGGCCGCGTCAAGGAGGTGCAACGATACCGGGAAGGCCTGACCATACGGGGCATAATCCCCACCTTCTACGACGGCCGGGTGAAGAAGAGCGCGGAGATCCTGGCCCAGCTCGAGCGCCACTTCCCCGACACCGTCTGGCCGGTTGTGCGCTACAACTCGAAGCTTTCGGAGGCGCCGGGCTTCGGCCAGCACATCTTCGAGTACGCGAAAAGGAGCCACGGGGCCGCCGATTACGACCGCCTGGCAAAGCGGCTCGCCAAAGGGGGATAAGGGAAGCATGGGCAAGAGAAGAAGCGTGCCGGAAGACCTCATGGGAACCATCTTGAGCGAGAGCTTGGAGGCCACCGAAGAGGAGCAAGCGCCCCCGGAGTCTCGCGGGTCGCCCGGCGCCGTCGTCTCCTGGGACGAGAGGCCGGAGCGGGTGGGCATCACCTTCAACCTCTCCAAACAGCTCGGCGCCGAACTGGAGGGGCTCCGGGAGGAGCTTCGGTCGGAGGGGGATGTCCGTCCTTCCAGGTCCGAGATCGCCGAGGCGGCGCTTCGGATCGCCGTGGAGGACGTGAGGGAGAGGGGCGAAGAGAGCGAACTCTCCCGGAGGCTGGGCGAGCGTCGCGCGGCCCGGATCTCGGACGCCGCCGGCGGGACGACCCGCCGCAGCGTGGACGCATCCGGCTGGATCTTCGAGACAACCCACGACGAGAACGGGCAGATAGTCGACGAGGACGTGGTCGGCAACGTCGCCGACCTTCCGGTGATGGATGAGCACGTGGACGAGCAAGGGCGGCTTGTGAGCGTGGCCAAGGACGAACTGGGGAACACCTTCGAGCAGATCATGGACGAGGCGTTCAACACCCTCGGGACGAGGCTCGTCCAAAACCGGGACCAAGAGACCCGGTGAGATCGAGAATAACTCGCCCGTTCGTCTCTCGGCCAGGGTGCAAGGCGCCCACGAGCCATTACGGTACCGGCGGGCTGACGAGCGGGACGATCTCGGCCGGGCTCGATGACGCAGACGGAAGAGACGGAGCATCGACTCTAAGAGAAGAGGGGCGGTTAGGGCGGGTCCGCTCGGGTGTGAGCCGTACGGGGCATCTGCTCGACGTTCCGGGTCCGTCTTCGCTCGTCGAGTAAGGCCAGGCTAAACATTCGCGATGGTTCCTGGAAAGGGGCAGAATGGCCGACGACACGAACGGCAACAAGACCAGGGTACGCGAGTTCAAGGAACAACTCGTCAAGGCGGCCCGGATGTACGCCATGTGCCAGAAGGCCGAGGTCCCGGAGCCGATGGACGTGACGGGACTCGCGGTCGCCGCCTTTGAGGACATGCAACTCAGGGAGGCCATGCTCTTCGTCCGAACGAACGAGCAGAACATAAAGGACTTGGCCTGGGCACTTGGTAACTCCAACTCCGCAGAAGAGTTCGAGCAGAGGGTCAAGGAGATAAAGACCCTGCCGGACCGTGGCGACCCGCGCCGATAGGTCCTGGTGCGGTGTGGAGGGAAAGCCATAAGGGTCCCTGCGACAAGCCACGCGAGCCGCATCTGGACGGGTGATTTCGCGGTTCCTCAAGGTATTGTGGTCCCCGAAGAAACGTGTTTACGTCGAGGCCTCTTCCCACTTAGACTGCCAGAAAAGCGTGGAGGTAAGGATGTCCGAGGGGTTTCCGCTGGGGGAGAGATCGCTGCAAGATCGCCGCGCGTGGCGGCTGCTCCTGGCCCGGCTGCATCCGGACGCCGGAGGGGACCACGAGTTGTTCCTGTTCGCCTGTGCCCTGATGGAGAGCGTGTGCGGAAAGCGTCGCGCCGGACCCGGCCCGGATCATGTCTTCTCCCGATGGAGGGGCAGCATGGACTCCTGGGCGTCGCGCAACCGGGAGGGGCTCCGGAGGCCCCACCGCGGCCCGTAGGCCCGGACCACGTCCTCGGAGAGGCACCCGCTAAGGGTAGGTTACTGAGAGCCCTGCTGCTGGGACTGCTGCATAGACTGGATCACCTGCCACACCAGGTCCCCGGCCTCCCGCTGCATCTTGATCGCCTCTGTCTGCCCCGGGTTCTGGAGCTCCAGCATGTTCTGCACCTTGCGGATGTCCGTCAGCGCGCGTCCCATGAGCTGCACCGGGCTCGGCTGCTGCTGTTGCCCGCCCTGCTGCTGACCGCCCTCTGCCACGGGGTCTCCTCTCACTCTGATCTCCGACCCATCGAGTTTTCTACCCGCAGAGTCGCCAAACTAGACCACGAAGGTGAGAGAACCGTTACGGCGCGCGGCGTTTATGCCCCGTTTGGCGGGGGCACGAAGACCGAAACACTACGGCGAGGTGCATTCTCCTATGGAAGATCGGCGTGACACAGCGCGAACCTAAAGACCGTCTGGAAGAAGAGGCGCGGGCCAAGGCCACGGGCGAGGACGACACCGACATCGTCCTCGATATACCCGTCCTCAACATCGAGGAGCTCGACCTCGAGGTCGAGGAGCTGCGGGCGCACATATCGGCCCGGGCGGAGCTGGCGGGCTTCCTGAACATCAACGTGGGCGTGGACGCGTACGTTGATAAGGTGAAGCTGAGGATCAAGGGCGTAGAAGCCCAGGTCCAGCTGAAGGTGAAGCTTGAGAGGATCCTCGGCAGCATAGACCGAGCCCTCCAGGCCATAGACAACAACCCGCAACTCCTCGATCCAGACTTCAGGAGGTCCCACGCCGACGACGCGGAGGACGTCGGCAAGGACGAGGGGCCGCGCGAGCTGACCGCCGCCACCGACGCAGAAGCCGGAGAATCGGGGCGGGACGGCTCCGGACCGGATGCGACGCCCGCGGCGAGAAAGAAGGCAGAGGAGCTCGGGCTCGACCTCTCGGCCGTGGAAGGGACCGGGGCCGAAGGCCGCGTCGTCGTGCGGGACGTGCTCAAGGCCGCGGGCGGTTAGCCCTCCACGGTCTCGCCCCCGGGTTACAATACTCAGGGCATCGACAGGAGGACGGACGACGGTGGCGAAAGACTTCAAGCAGAGCTCGGCGGAGATCATCTCGGAGATCCTCTCCGACGCGAAGGTAAAGCGCGTGCGGGAGTACGTGGGCGGCGAGGAGTTCAAGTCCGACCGGGAGCGCGTCCGCCAGGAGGCCGCCCGCCGCCTGAAGAACGTCCGCGACCGCTACCGGCGCAAGGGCCGCACCCCCGAGACGGCCGCAAAGGAGCGGGAGCTCACCCTTCGCCTCGCCGAGGTCGAGGCGGAGGCCGCCGAACTGCGCGTCCGGCTCTCGGAGCTTCTGGAGGAAGAGGAGAAGCTCCGCGCCGCGCTCGACGGGCTTTAGGGAGGCCCCGGCGCGTCCCGCCCAACCGCCGTATTCCACAAGCCCTCAACCGCGCTAGTATGCAACGGGATTGTTACGCCCTTGTGCTCTCCTCGCCATTCGTGTAAAAAGTGGGTTGCTTCCGTACCCCAGGCGCCGAAGGAGAGCATTCGTTGACCCCTAAAGCCGGACTATACGATGCGTTGTACGAGCACGATGCTTGCGGGCTCGGCTTCGTAGCGCGCATCGACGGCCGGCCCACGCGGGAGACGGTCGAGCAGGGTCTCGAGGTCTTGCACAACCTGGAGCACCGGGGCACCACCGGCAGCGACCCCGAGACGGGGGACGGGGCCGGGGTACTCACCCAGATCCCCGACGCCTTCTTCAGGCGTGCGTGCGGGGAGCACGGCATAGAGCTTCCCGGCGCCGGGGGCTACGGGGTCGGGATGCTCTTCGAGTTCGGCGAGGCGGCGGACTGCGCGGGGAGGCTAGCGGAGATCTGCGCCGAGGAGGGCCAGGAGCTTCTTGGCTTCCGGGAGGTTCCGGTGGAGCCCGGGGCCGTCGGGAAGGTCGCGCGCAGCGTCATGCCGCGCATCCGGCAGTTCTTCGTGGGGTGCCGTGGTGGCGGGGACGAGATGGCGTTCGAGCGGAAGCTGTACGTGATCCGGCGCCGGCTGCACAAGGAGATCCAGGACTCGCAGGGGTGCTACGTGGTGAGCCTCTCTTCGAGGACCGTCATCTACAAGGGCCTCTTGAAGGGGCGGCAGCTCGCGCGGTTCTACCCCGACCTTACGGACCGGAACTTTGCGAGCGCGATCTCGCTGGTCCACGAGCGGTTCTCGACGAACACTTTGGGCTCCTGGGAGCTGGCGCACCCGTACCGCTTCATCGCGCACAACGGCGAGATCAACACCATAAGGGGCAACATCAACTGGATGCACGCCCGCGAGAGCCGGCTGCGCTCCGAGCTTTTCGGTGAGGACCTCGGCAAGCTCTCGCCCGTCATAGCCTCGGGCCAGAGCGACTCGGCCGCCTTCGATAACGCCCTCGAACTCTTGCATCTGGCGGGACGCTCCCTGCCGCACGCGGTCGCCATGATGATCCCCGAGGCCTGGGAGAACGACGACCTCATGGACCCCGACCGCCGCGCCTTCTACCAGTACCATAGCGCCCTCATGGAGCCGTGGGACGGCCCCGCGGCGGTAGCCTTCACCGACGGCCGCCTCGTCGGCGCTACGCTCGACAGGAACGGGTTGCGGCCAGCCCGCTACTCCGTCACCAGGGACGGCCGGGTGGTGATGGCCTCCGAGGACGGGGCGCTGCGGGTGCCGGCCGAAGACGTCGTGGAGCGGTGGCGGCTCCAGCCGGGCAAGATGCTGGTTGTCGACACCGAGCGTCACGAGCTTCTGCACGACGGGGACGTCAAGGGGCCGCTCTTCGGGCGGCAGCCCTACCGGGAGTGGCTGGACGAGGGCGAGATCCACCTGAAGGCTATGCCGGAGCCCGAGGCGGGCTCGCGCCCTGAGCCGGCCACGCTCCTGCAGCGCCAGCGGGCCTTCGGCTACACCATCGAGGACCAGCGCATAATCCTCGCCCCCATGGCCCAGAACGGCAAGGAGCCCGACGGGTCTATGGGCACCGACACCCCGCTCGCGGTCCTCTCCGAGAGGCCGCAGCTGTTGTTCTCGTACTTCAAGCAGCACTTCGCCCAGGTCACGAACCCGCCGATAGACCCGTTACGGGAAGAGCTCGTGATGTCGCTCAAGATGTCTTTGGGTCCCGAGCAGAACCTCTTCGACGAGACGCCCGAACACTGCCGGCGGGTGCTCATAGACCAGCCCGTGCTCACGGCCGTGGAGCTTGAGAAGATACGGGCTCTGGGCGACGAGCGCGCCAGCTCCGCGACGCTCTCGACCCTCTTCCCCGTCGCCGCCGGCGAGGCCGGGATGGAGGCCGCGCTTACCACCCTTTGCGAGAAGTCCGAGGACGCGGTGCGGGGCGGGTCCGCGGTGCTGGTCCTTAGCGACAGGGGCGTCAACGAGATGCAGGCCCCGATACCAAGCCTGCTCGCCACCGCCGCCGTCCACCACCACCTCGTGCGGGCCGGCATCCGCACGGCGACGACGCTCGTCGTCGAGACGGCCGAGGCCAGGGAGGTCCACCACTTCGCCCTGCTCGTCGGCTACGGGGCGACCGCCATAGCCCCATACCTCGCATTCGAGACCATCGAGGAGCTCGCCGGTTCGCACCTCATGGAGGGCGTAAGCCCGGAGGAGGCGTCGGAGAACTACGTAAAGGCCGTCGGGAAGGGCCTGCTCAAGGTGATCTCGAAGATGGGGATCTCGACGCTCTTCTCCTACTGCGGGGCCCAGATCTTCGAGGCCGTCGGCCTTAACGAGGAGTTCATAGAAAGGCACTTCGTCGGCACCGCCTCGCGCGTCGGGGGGGTCGGCATCGAGGCACTTGCCCGCGAGACGCTCGAGCGCCACAGGAGCGCCTTCGCCGCGGCCGAGGACAACGCCGAGGAGCTGGAGATAGGCGGCGAGTACCAGCTGCGCCAGCAGGGCCAGTACCACCAGTGGAACCCCGACAGCATCGTGCCGCTGCAGAGGGCCGTCAAGACGAACGACTTCGAGACCTTCAAGGAGTTCACGCGCCACTTCGACGAGCAGAGCGCGCGCTACTCGACACTGCGCGGCCTCTTCGAGTTCGAGGGGGAACCGATACCGATAGAAGAGGTCGAGCCGGCCAAGGACATCGTCAAGAGGTTCGTGACGGGTGCTATGTCGTTCGGCTCGATCTCCAAGGAGGCCCACGAGACGCTCGCCATCGCCATGAACCGCATCGGCGGCAAGTCCAACACCGGTGAAGGTGGAGAGGACCCTTTGCGCTTTACGTCCGATCCCGGCGGGGACGACCGCCGCAGCGCCGTCAAGCAGGTCGCCAGCGGCCGGTTCGGGGTGACGGCCGAGTACCTCGTCAACGCGGACGTCCTGCAGATCAAGATGGCCCAGGGCTCCAAGCCCGGCGAGGGCGGCCAACTCCCCGGGCACAAGGTCTCCGAAGACATAGCGAAGGTGCGTTACTCGACGCCGGGGGTCGGCCTGATCTCACCCCCGCCCCACCACGACATCTACTCGATAGAGGACCTCGCACAGCTGATCCACGACCTAAAGAACGCCAACCCCACGGCGGACGTGAGCGTCAAGCTC
>Ga0126309_10000887_pt1 | contig 10240 bp, 7 predicted proteins | sample Plot56_FD_92541 | JGI IMG/M metagenome (GOLD analysis project Ga0126309, IMG submission 92541) | Serpentine soil microbial communities from UC McLaughlin Reserve, CA, USA - Plot56 | ecosystem: Environmental > Terrestrial > Soil > Grasslands | place: USA: UC McLaughlin Reserve, Lake County...
AGATGAGCCGCAGCCGGACCGTCACCCGTGCCGGCGGCCCGGGCGACGCCGTTCCCCGTCGCCACGAGGACCGGCCTGCCGCGGCGCGCGAGGCCGGGCCGGGACGGTGCCCCGGATGGAGATCCTCCCCGGGCCATCGACCGTGACCTTGACCGGAACGCCAGCGCGACCTGGTCAGCGCCCTCGCGGTCACCTTCGCCGGGGAGCATCACCGCGAACGGGAGCGGCGCGGCCGGGCCGGGCGCCGGGGAGACGGCGACAGGGGGCGGGGTCGTCGGCGGAATGGCCGGGGGGTAGGGTCGCCGGCGGCTTGGGCAGGAAGCGGGCGACGTCCGCGCCCAGTTTGGCGGGCACGTGCGCACAGCGAACCCCCCGGACGGGCAAACGCTGTCCACTTCCTCAAAGCACAGTAGGCAGCTCGCTGGTTCACCCGTCCTCCCCGTGCACGCCGGTCTGCATGGGATCGCCGTCGCTTCGCTTGACCAGACCTAGGCACACGCGGCGTGCCCGATCCAGTCTGCGTAGCCATGGGCGTCAGCCTTCAGGCCCTGTGCTGACGCGCTGCGCCGTGGCGCTTCACACGCGAGAGGTCGCAGGTTCGAAACCCGCCGCGCCCATCGGACCCACGCCCGCCGCAGCGCGGTGCGTTCGTCGATCTCGGCACCGGGCCGACGAGGTGGTGAGACGCTGTACGCGACTTCGGCCCGGCGGCTACCGGTGGCGCTTCTTGACAACCGATCCCGGATACTGCGCCGTCCGAGATGTCGCCGCGGCGCCGGCCAAGCCCCTCCCAGCAAACCGCCCCGGCGCGCACCTGGCGCCGGCGCGCGCTGTCGCCGACGGCGGTGGCGGGGCTGATCGCCCTGCTCCCGCGCCTGCCCTATCTGAACAACGACCTCTATCTCGACGTCTCGGTCTTCACGACGGTCGGCTCCGGCCTCGTGCACGGCCTCGTTCCCTACCGCGACCTGTTCGACCACAAGGGCCCGCTGACCTACGAGCTGTTCGGCGCCATCGACCTGCTGTTCCCCGCGTCGGTGATCGGGGTGCGGGTGATCGGCTTCGGCTTCGTGCTGACCGCGATTGCGCTGCTCGTGCGTCTCGTCCGCCGGCACGTCTCGGAAGCGGGAGCGTGGGTGGCCGCGATCCTGCTCGCGCTGACCGTCTCGAGCGAGGTCTTCGGGCTCGAGCCCGAGACCGAGCAGCTGGCCATGCCGATGCTGATCGGCAGCGTCCTGCTGGCCGACCGCTACTCCCTCACCGGCTCGCTGCGTGCCGCAGCGGGCACGGGGGCCGCGCTGGCCGGAGCGGCGATGCTCAAGCCAAACCTCGCGCTCCTCGGCCTCGTCGGCCTGGCGCTGCTGCTCTCGCGTCGTGACCGCCGCGCCGCGGCCGTGGCGGCGTTCGCCGCCGGGGGCGCGATCGTAGTGGCGCTGAGCATCTCGCCGTATGTGGTGACCGGGACCGTGGGCACCATGCTCGACCGCGTCGTGGGCTACAACGGCCGCTACGTCTCGGCGGCGGCCCACGCTCTTGCGGCTGCGGGGCTGCGCGACAAGATCGACTGGCTGCGCGATATCCCGGCCCTGCCGTTCTTTGCGCTCGGCATCGCCGGCGCCGCCTACAGCCTGTGGATGCGCCGGCGCGCGCGCTTCGCGCTGATCACCCTCGCATGGGCGCTGCTCGCCCTCGCCGCGGCCAAGGCCGCCATCCGGCCGATCAGCGAGTACTACGTCGCTGCCGCCGCCCCCGCGGCAGTGGGCGTCGCGCTCGGCATTGAGGCCGTCTGCGACGCGCTGGCGCCCGGTGCCCGGCGCGCGCGCCTCGGTGTCGCGGGCCTCGCCGTCCTGCCGGTCGCGGTCGCGCTCACGTTCACGACGCTCGGCGCGCCCGAGCGGGCGCGCCTCGGCACCGATCCGATCATGTTCCCGCTCGGCGACCGGCTCGACAGCGACCTGGCCGCGACGGCGCGCGTGAACCTGCACACGATCGCGGCGGAGGTCAAGCGCGCGACGCGCTCTTCGGACCGCATCTACGTTGCCTGCGACGAGTGCCAGAGCGTCTACTGGCTCTCCCGCCGGCAGCCCGCGACGCGCTACATCTTCCCGGGGATCATCGTGCCCCGGCCCGCCTACGACGCGGTCCGGGCCGACCTGCTGCGCACGCCGCCGGCTGCGGTGGTGACCTTCTCCGGGGTCCGCTCGGACTACCTCCGCGCCCCGATCGCGCGGGCGGGGCTGCGTCCCCTGCCCGGGCCCGCCGGGGCCCACGCCGCCTACCGGATCTACGCCCGCACGGGCTGACGCGCGGCCGTCGCGCCGCGGCGTTTGGCGTGTGCCGGCATCTCACGCCCATCATCAATGACTTCGCGCGGGTTCCACCTCGACGCGGTTGTCGTTGAACGTCGGAGCGTTCCCCGCGTCCGTCAGACGCTGCGAGGTCGTCGCCTGCGCACCCAGTCGCTGGTCGTGATCGGCTGACCACCATCCCATCGGCGCGACAGCGACCCCGGCACGCGCATCGTCGGACACGCGCGCTCGCACGGTGAAGCTGCCGCGCTCGTTGAACACCCGGACCATGACACCGTCGACCACACCGCGTGCGTCGGCGTCCTCGGGATGCAGTACGACGAATGGATCGGGCTGAGCGGCGTGCTGGCGTGCCTGGTTCGCGAACGTCGAGTTGAGGAACAGGTGCGTCTTCGGGGTGATCAGGGCGAGCGGGAAGCGGCGATCCAGCGCTGCGTCCAGCGCCTCCGCGGGCTCCTCGAACTCGGCGTGCAGCGTCATCCGCCCGTTTCCGGTGATGAAGCCGCCCTCCGCGTGCGGCGCCTCGCCCTGGCCGAGCCGGACCTTCGCGAAGCCGTTGCTGCGCAGGTCCGCGAGATCAAGACCGGCCGGGCGATCGGCAAAGAGCGCTTCAAGCATCTCCTCGTCGCTGTCGGCGAGGCTCGGATCGTCGAGGCCCATCCTCTCCGCGATCGCCCGGAAGATCTCCGTGTTGGGCCGGGCCTCGCCGACGGGGGCGATCGCCGGCTCGTTGATGGTCATGTAGTGATGGCCCCAGGAGAAGACCACGTCGAGATGTTCGAGCTGCGTGGTGGCCGGCAGCACGACATCCGCGTGCGCCGCCGTGTCGGTCATGAACTGCTCGGCGACCACCATGAAGAGGTCGTCGCGGCGGAGGCCCGCCAGCACCTTGTTCTGGTCGGGAGCCACCTGCGCCGGATTGGAGTTCCAGCAGACCAGGGCGGCCACCGGAGGATCCAGGGACGGGTCGGTGAGCGCGCTGCCCAGCTGCGACATGTTGATCGTGCGCGCCGGCCCGCGGCGGAGACCTGCTCCCATGTGCTGGTCCGTCCGCACGGCGGCGGCGGTCGCCGTCGGGATGTACGAGCAACCGCCTCCGACCTGTCGCCAGGCCCCCGTCAGTGCCGGCAGCGAGGCGATGGTGCGGTATGCGGCGGGCGCCCCCAGGTGACGCTGCGCGCCCACCCCGAGCCGCAGCAACGCCGGCTGGGTGGTCGCGAAGTCCCGTCCGATCCGGTCGATGTCCTCTGCCGGAACGCCGCAGACCTCCGAGCAGCGGGCCAGCGGCCAGTCGCCCAAGCGGGCGACCAGCTCGTCATAGCCGTCCGCGTACGTGCGGCACCACTCCTCATCCTGCAGCCCGGCATCGAGGACGGCGCGCATCATCCCGAGCGCGAGCGCCGCGTCGGACCCGGGCAACGGGCGCAGGTGCTCGTCCGCGACCCGCGCCGTGCGGCTGCGGTACGGATCGACCACCACCAGGCGGGCGCCCGCCCTGCGGGCCTCGAGCAGCAACCGCCACAGGTGCGGTGCGGTGGACATCGGGTTCCACCCCCAGCACAAGATGAAGCGAGCCCGTGGCCACAGCTCCGGATCCACCTCGGCCGACAGTCCGTGCGCTGCCAGGGTCCCGGTCAGCCCCGCGGTCGCGCAGATGGTCCGCTCGAGCTCGCTGGTGCCTAGGGCGTTCATGACCCGCGCGCTCATCAGGTTTCCCTGGAGCAGTCCCTGCGTCCCCATGTAGCTGTACGGCAGGATCGACTCGGCTCCGTGCCGGTCGATGGCGCCGCGCAGCCCGTCGGCCACCACGTCGAGCGCCTCGTCCCACGAGGCCCGCCTGAACGTGGCCGAGCCCTTGCGCCCCGCGCGGATCAGCGGATGCAGCAGCCGGTCCGCCGCGTAGACGCGGTCGAGGTAGTTGGAGACCTTGCCGCACAGGAAGCCGGCCGTGACGGGCTGCCGGGGATCACCTTCGACTCGGGTGGCAAGGCCACCGTGGTCAACCGTGACGAGCATGGCGCACGTGTCCGGGCAATCGTGCGGGCACGCCCCGTGCACGACCCTGCCGGCGAGATCTGACGACATGGGCGATTCATACCGAAAGGCGGCGCCCCGCGCCCATCCTCACCGGCCGATCTCCTCCGCGAGCTCGACGATGATCCCCTCCGGGCCGCGGAGGTAGCAGAGCCGATAGCTGTTCCCGTAGCTCACCACCTCGCCGACGAGCTCCGCGCCGTGGGCGCGCAGGCGAGCGAGGACCGCGTCGATGTCGTCGACGGCGAAGGCGAGATGGCGGAGGCCCGGGGTGTTCGCCGGCGCGTGCGGGTCGCCGCCCCGGGTCGGCGGTGACTGGAACTTGATCAGCTCGAGTCGCCTTGTGCCGTCGGGCGTCTGCATCATGGCGACGTCCGAACGCACGCCCTCGAGCCCCACGATGCGGTCGACCGGGCGGCCTTCGACGGTCATCGTCTCTCCCTGCAGCTCCAGCCCGAGCGCGACGAAGAACGCCGTCGCGGCCGCGAGGTCGTCGACCACGATGCCGACGTGATCCATGCGACGGACCGTCATGCGCTCGACGGGAGCCCGGAGGCCCGCGCGCGGGCGGCCTGGCGGACCAGGTGGTCGCGCTCGGCGAGGTTCGTCGCCCGGTGGGCGGCCTCGGCGTAGGCCGTGGCGGCGGCGGGCAGGTCGCCGCCCAGCTCGCACAGGTGGCCGCGAACCGCGTGCCAGCGGTGCCGGTCGCCGATCACGTCGCGCAGGCGGTCGGTCTCGCGCAGACCGGCGGCGGCGCCGAGGACGTGCCCGACCGCGACCGCCCGCGCCAGCACCGCGGCGGGATCCTGGCGCACCGGCTCGTCGGTGAGGGCGACGAGCTCGTCGTACCAGGCGAGGATCTGCGGCCAGTCGGTCTCCTCGGCGCTTGCGGCGTCGTCGTGCAGGGCGGCGATGGCGGCCTCGACCTGGTAGCGGCCCGGAGGCCGTTCGTCCGTCTGCATGGCCAGCGCCGACTGGAGGACGCGCACCCCCTCGGCGATCTCGCGCCGGTCCCATAACGTGCGGTCCTGGCGGTCGAGCGTGACGATGCGGCCCTCGGGGTCGACGCGCGCCGGGAGGCGCGCGTGGTTGAGCAGCATCAGCGCGAGCACCCCCCGCGCCTCCGGCTCCTCGGTGGCGAGGGTCAGCTGGCGCGCCAGCCGAATCGCCTCGCCGGCCAGGTCGATCCGGCCCGCGTGGCCGGCCGTGTAGACGAGGTAGAGCACGCGCAGCACGACCGCCAGGTCGCCGGGCTGGTCCAGGCGGCGCCCGTGCAGGGTCCGCTTGGCCCGGCTGATGCGCTGCGCCATCGTCGCCTCGGGGACGTAGAAGGCGGCGGCGATCTCGTGGGTCGTGAGGCCGCCGACCGCGCGCAGGGTCAGCGCGACCTGGGAGGCGGGCGAGAGCTCCGGGTGGCAGCAGCAGAACAGCAGGAAGAGGGTGTCGTCGCCCTCCTCGGTGGGCCCCGGCCGCGGCTCCGCGTACTCGATCTCCTCGCGGCGCTGCCGGGCGGCCTCGCTGCGGCGGGCGTCGACGAGCCGCCGGGTCGCCACCGTGGTCAGCCACGCGCGCGGCTCGCGCGGCGGATGCTCGGGCCACACCCGCAGCGCCTCCAGCAGCGCCTCCTGGAGCGCGTCCTCGGCGGCATCGAAGTCCTCGCCCCGGCGGACCAGGCCCGCGAGCACCCGCGGGACGAGGGCGCGCAGCGCGCCCTCGTCCAGGGGTTGCACCGGCTCGTCGATCACGCCGGTCAGTCCTGCGACGGCGCGTGGGACATGACCTCCCGGACGTCGATCCACTCGTGCAGCGGCCCTCCGCCGGGGCCCGGCTCGGAGGAGATGAGCGCCGCGATCTCGAGCGCGCGCTCGCGGGACTCGACGTCGACCATGTACCAGCCCGCGACGAGGTCGCTGGTCTCGGGGAGCGGACCGTCGGTCGTGACCGGCGCGGCGTCCGGGCCGCCGTAGCGCACCCAGGTCTGCGCCGGCGCGAGCGCCTGCGAGTCGACGTACTCGCCGTTCTCGCGGAGCACCTCGCCGACGTGCCGGAGGAACGCGAAGTGCGCCTCCACGTCCTCGGGAGCCCACTGGTCCATCGGCGGGAAGGGGTGGTGCGGCTCGGGGCCGCCGCTGTAGTGCTTGAGGAGCAGGTACTTCGGCATGGTGGAGGTCTCCTGGTGTCGTGGGCCGCGTCTGTCGAGGCCCTTCACCTGGTGAGCGGAGCCGGTCGGCGCTTCTCGACATCGAATCACCGATCCGGTGTCAGGTGGCTCCGACGACGTCCGCGTCGATCCAGCCGTACAGCACCTTCCCGCCGTACATGTTCGTGTCGGGGTGGTAGGTGCGCGACACCTCGAGGTGCTGGAGCTTCGCCGCCGACCCCTGCCCGCCGTCGTACGAGGTCCACTGCTCCACACCGTCGCCACCGGACGTCTGGATCTCCTTGATCACCCCGGTGTGAGCGAAGTCGCCGGAGTCGGCGGTCGCGTCCTTGGCCGTCCCGGAGTGCATGACGAAGATGTCGCCGGGCGACGGCCGCAGGTCCGGAGGCATGCCCTTGTAGGCCTTGACGAACGCCGGCGACGCGTCGGGGAACACGGGCGAGGGGAACGCCGACTTCTTGATGCCCACCTTCATCAGCCCGACCGCGAGCCGCCGGACCGCGAAGTCGATGCAGTCGGTGTACGTGGTGCCCCGCCCGGCCGCCCATTTGCGACCCTTCTCGATCGAGTCCTTGTCGACGCCGGCGTAGAACTTCTGCTCACCCTCCGTGGCGGGCACGAGCTCTGCGCCGTTCTCCACGATCGCGTCGCGCAGCGGCGAGCTCTGCGGGGAGTACGAGCGGGTCCGCTCGTTGATGACGCCGTCCTCGTGGACGATCCGGCTCAGCATCCGGGCTCGCGCGCGGTTGGAGCTGGGCGCCCGGCCGCCGACCATGGCGCCGACCACCGCAGCCGCGGATCCTCCCGTGCCCGCGAGGCGCGCCATCGACCGGTTGCCGACGGCGCCCGGCACGACCACCGCCGCGGCAGGAGCCGGCGCCGGCTCCGCGCCGGCGTCGTCCGAGTCGTGCGTCCGCACATCCGTCACCAGCGCCGACCCTAACCCAGGTGTCGCGGCGCTGCACGCGTTCGGGCGCTCTACGGTCCGGTGGGCTCCACCTCGTCGGTGTCGACCCGGCGCAGGCGACCCTGCTCGGCGCGCTGCCCCGCGCGATCCTCGACCCCGGTCGAGCCCTCGCTGAGCAGGCGGCGGACGATGTCCGCCTCGTCCTCGAACTCCCGCCAGAGGACGGCGGTCTGCGCCTCGACCGACTCGCGCCGCGTCGCCAGGTCGAGCTGACGCTGCTCGAGGTCGTGCTGTCGCGCGGTGGCGTCCGAGCGCTCCTCGGCCTCCTGGGCCTGGCGCGCGGAGCCGGTCAACACGCCGTGGGGACCGACGTAGACGTCGGCCAGCTCGACGCCCTGCGCGGTGAGCAGGAACTCGCGGATCTGGTTGGAGTGCGCCATGCCGCGCGACTTGAGCACGTAGAGGATGCGGTTGAGCTCCCCGTCGCCCTCCATGCTCTTCACCTCGAGCCAGGTGTCGACCAGCGCCTCGAGCTGCTCGTCGGCCTGCGTCGGGTCCGCGCCCGAGGCCAGGCTCGTCAGCATGGCGGTCACGCCGCGCGCCTTGAGGAAGTCGACCTGACGGGTGAGCATCGCGGACACGTCCGTCCCGGTGCCGACGCGCAGCAGGCTCGACACGGGATCCTTGACCACGACGGCGGGGTCGAACTCGCGCACGAACTTCTGCATCGCGAAGAGATGCGCCTCCAGGCCGAGCAGGCTGGGGCGGAAGCAGTGGAACTGGAGCAGGCCCTCGTCGACCCACCGCCTGAGATCGATGCCGACGGAGTCCATGTTGCGCACGATCTCCGCCTCGGACTCCTCGAAGGCGAAGTACATCGCCCGCTCGCCGCGGCTGCAGGTCGCGTCGCAGAACTGCGCCGCCAGCGTCGACTTGCCGGTGCCGGCGCCGCCGCTGACGAGGACCGTGCTGCCGCGGTAGAACCCGCCGTCGCCGAGCATGGCGTCGAGCCGGGTCACGCCCGTCGACACGCGCTCCTTGGAGACCCCGCCCTGCAGCCCCTGCGAGGTGATGGGCTGGACGGAGATCCCCGTCTCGCTGATGAGGAAGGGATACTCGTTGGTCCCGTGGAGGGAGCCGCGGTACTTGAGGATCCGGAGGCGCCGCGTCGAGGTCTGCTCCGTCACGCGGTGGTCGAGGACGATCACGCAGTCGGAGACGTACTCCTCGATGCCGTAGCGCGTCAGCGTCCCGTCGCCCCGCTCCCCCGTGATCACGGAGGTGACCCCGCTCTCTTTGAGCCAGCCCGCCAGGCGGCGCAGCTCGGCGCGGAGCACGGCCTGGTTCGTGAACGCGCCGAACAGCGTCTCGACGGTGTCGATCACGACCCGCTTGGCGCCGACCGCGTCGATCGCGGCTCCGAGGCGCAGGAACAGCGCCTCGAGGTCCCAGTCCCCGACCTCCTTGAGCTCGCCATCGCTCGCGGCGACGTGGTCGACGACGAGGCGGCCGTCGGCCTGCAACTGGGCGAGGTCGAAGCCGAGCGACGCGACGTTGGCGACGAGGTCCTCCGAGGACTCCTCGAAGGCGAGGAACACGCCGGGCTCGTCGAACTCGGTGACCCCGCGCACGAGGAACTCCATCGCGAGGAGCGTCTTGCCGCAGCCGGCCGGGCCGCAGATGAGCGTCGAGCGCCCGCGGGGCAGACCGCCGCCGCTGACCTCGTCGAGCCCGCTGATGCCGGTCGGCGCCTTCGGCAGCGCTGCCAGGGCCGGCCGGGCAGGGGCGGCGCCGTTGGAGACCCTCATGGGAAACGTCCTCTCGTTACGGGAGGCGTCGAGGCGTCTCTCGGGACCGCGTCCTGACGATCAGCGCCAGGGTCCAAGAGCCCTATCGGCAGGGGGCAATCCAAAGCTTAGGAGTGGTCGCCTGCGCCTCCGCGCCTGCGGGTGGCCCATACTTCCCGCGGTGACGAGCCCGACGCGGCGGCGCAGCTCCCCGGACCGGCCTGCGCGGCGCGGCGCGCTGTGGCGGCTGGCCCGCGCGCCCACGGCCGTCGCGGGGCTGATCGCGTTCATCCCGCGCGTGCCCTACATCAACAACGAGTTCTACCTCGACATGTCCGTCTTCATGACCGTCGGGTCCGGGCTCGTGCACGGCGTCATGCCGTACCGCGACGTCTTCGACCACAAGGGGCCGCTGACCTACTCCCTCTACGGCGGCATGGACCTTGTCGCCCCCGGCTCGGTGATCGGGGTCCGCCTGATCGGGTTCCTGTTCGTCATCGCCGCGATCGCGCTCCTGGTGAGCCTGGTGCGCCGGCACGTCTCCGAGGCGGGGGCCTGGGTGGCGGCGATCGTCTTCGCGCTCGCCGTCTCGAGCGAGGTGTTCGGCCTCGAGCCCGAGACGGAGCAGCTGGCCGTGCCGCTCCTGATCGGGTCGGTCTGGCTGGCCGACCGGTACTCGTCCACCGGATCGCTGGGCACGGCCGCCGGCGCCGGCGGCGCGCTCGCCGCGGCGGCGATGCTCAAGCCGAACTTCGGGCTGCTGCTCGTGGTCGTCCTGGGGCTCCTGCTCTCACGCCCCGTCCGGCGCCTGCCGGCGGTGGCCGCGCTGGCCCTCGGCGGCGCCGTCGTGGTCGCCCTGAGCGTGGCGCCCTACGTGCTCACGGGGACGTTCGACGACATGCGCCACGCGGTGCTCGGCTACAACGGGCGCTACGTCTCCGAGGCGACGGACGCGCTGCGGGCCGCCGGCATCCGCGGCAAGGTCGACTGGCTGCGCGACATCCCCGGGCTGCCGTTCCTCGCGCTCGGGATCGCCGGCGCC
>Ga0126309_10000888_pt1 | contig 10234 bp, 9 predicted proteins | sample Plot56_FD_92541 | JGI IMG/M metagenome (GOLD analysis project Ga0126309, IMG submission 92541) | Serpentine soil microbial communities from UC McLaughlin Reserve, CA, USA - Plot56 | ecosystem: Environmental > Terrestrial > Soil > Grasslands | place: USA: UC McLaughlin Reserve, Lake County...
TAGAGGCTCAAAGCCACCGCCACGGCCACCAGCCCGAGGGTTAGCAGCGCAGATCCTACCGTCTCCAAACCTTCCACCTACAACCTCCCGGAGATGAACCGCCTCGCCTGCTCCCCGCCCTCGTCGGAGAAGAACTCCTCCTTGCTCCACTCCCCCTCACTCCGGCCCGCCGCCAACAGGACGACGCGATCCGCGACGCGCTCTACCTGGTCCAGGGCGTGGCTCACCAGGACTATCGTGAGAGCAAGACTGACATTCAGCTCCCGGACGAGCTCCTCGACGTGTCGGCGTGCGGCCTCGTCCAGGGCGCTCGTCGGCTCGTCCATGAGGAGCACCTCGGGCTCCAGGGCCAGGGCCCGCGCTATCGAGACCCGCTGCTGCTGGCCCACGGAGAGGGTCTGCGGATCTCTGTTCTCTAAGGAAGCATCGAGCCCAACCATCTCCAGCAGCCGGCCCGCGTCGGCGCTCTGTCCGACCAGGCGTACCCCATAGAGAATTGCATCCTCGACCGACGCCCCGAAGAGCGTGGGGAGCTGGAAGACCATCCCTACCCGCCGCCGGAGCACGAGGGGATCCATCTCGCTCGTGGGCGACCCGTCCAGGTACACCTCCCCGCCAGTCGGTTCTATGAGACGGTTGATGGCGCGGAGCAGGGTGCTCTTCCCCGCCCCCGAGGGTCCCACGACGGAGGTGATCTTCCCCTCTGGGATACGGGTGTCCACCCCTTTCAGGATCGCCGCGCCATCAACCGCGTACCGGAGCTCCGAGATCTCGACCTTATACGATTCTATGCCGGGTCACCTCCCGGCCCTGCTGCACGCAAAGTCTCCAAGCGGCATGGCGTGGCTGGTTGGTCTTGTCAGGCAGAGCACCCCGATTTACCGACAGCGGCATCTGAAGGATTATCTCACCTATCGGGTGGACCGCGTGCAAAACTCGCGCAATGAGGCGGCTAGGAGCCGGAGAAAAGGGTGACGAGGACGGGCACGACGACGACGACCGTGCTCAGCCTCACCAAGTGCATGAAAGTAACGACGACCGCGTCAGCGTCAGTCTCCTCGGCGACCGGGATGACCCCGCTTATCCCACCGGGGGTCGAGGCCAGGGCGGAAGTCGAAAGGCCGTAGCCAGAGAGCTTCACGAGCAGCCAGCTCGCCACGAGCCAGAAGAGCATCTGGACGGGAATAATGATGGCTCCGGCCGCGGCGAGCCGGCCGAGCTCGCCAAGGAGCGAACTGGAGACGTCGAGCCCTATGACGACGCCGCCTAAAGCCTGGACCCCGATCCTGAACCTCGCGAGCGGCACGGACCTGCCGGTGATCAGCTCGAAGGCCGCCGACCCCACGAGGGCGCCCACGATCCCGCCGGCCGGTATCCCGCTCACCAGCCCGATCACGCCGCCCAAGACGGCCCACGGAGCGGCCACTCCTAGATCCTTCAGCTCCTTCTTGTGCCCGGCCTCGTCAGCGTCTTCCTGTTCCTCTTCGTCCTGTTGTTCCCCTTCGTCCTTCGACTCCCTGCTCTTCAAGAGGACGTCTACTACGGTGATTGCCAGGAGGACTCGGGCCAGTTGCAGGGCGGCCACGCCGACCGCGTCGGCGCCGAAAGCTATGCTCGTTGTGGTCATCTCCGTCAGGCCGCCCGGGGCGGCGGCGAACATAGCCGTGACGATGTCCACGGAGGTGAGAGCGGTTGCGAGCAGGGCGGAGGCGACCGCGACGGCGGTTATGGCGATGGCGAGCAGGGAGGCGGGCAGGAGGGCGTGCAGGCCCGAGCGCAGGGCGTCCCGGTCCATCCTCAGGCCGACCATCGCGCCGAGCAGGACCTGCAAGAGGGGCGTGGCGCCGGGCGGGACCGGCACCTGCGTGAGCCCCAGGTACGGACTCGCGACGCTCACCGCGCCCACCGCCACCAGGGTCCCCAGCAAGACCCCCGCCGGCACGGGGAGCCGGTGGCCCAGGTAGGCCCCCGCAGCCCCGAAGACCACCACCGCGACGATGGCTGCGGCGAGGCTAATGCGCGCACCTTCTCCAGCTCAAAGTAACCTCGCGGAGACCACTCTTGCCCCGATTGGCGTCGCTGGCCGCAACCGATTAAGCACTGTTGGTCTCGTCGAGGGCGGCCCGGAGCTCCTGCGCCAGCGTTTCGGCGTCGTCGTTGGCCCAGAAGTGCATGTAGAAGAGGCGCGGCTCCTCGCCTAGATGGTGGTTGTGCAGCGCCACCACCTCGATGCCGTTCTCGCGCAGCGCCTGGATCACGGGGTTGACCTCGTCCTCGGTCATCACGAAGTCGCCGTTGATCGCCGCCTGGCCGTCGCCGGTGGGCTGGAAGTTGAGCGCCGTGGCGACGCCCATGCCCGGCGGAAGCTCCGTACCGTCCTCGGCGGTGATCATCTCTGCGCGCCCGATGCTGTACTTGTGGACGCCGCCCTCCGTCTTGCCCGTGTGCCCGATAATCTCGTCGAGCTGTTCGGTGTCTATATCGAGGTCCTCCGATCCGCCGCCCGATTCGGAGAGCGGGGTGCCGGTCAGATCTAGTGCCGCGCGGATCGTCTCGGCCATCTCCACCGGCTCTCCCTGGCCCTCGATGTGTGTCCACCAGATGGCGGGCGACTCTTCGAGCAGGTGCTTGTGGATCGCCGTCTGCTTGATACCGTCCTCCTGCAGCCGTGAGATCACGTCATTGTACTCGTCCTCGGTGAGCACCAGGTCTCCCATCACCATCGCCTCGTCCTCGCCGGTCTCCTTAAAGGCCGCGTAGGAGCCGAGCGCGAGCCCCGGTTTTATGTCGATGTCCTGGGAGGTGACGCTGAGGTCGCTGCGCGGCATGTTGATCCGGTAGACGCCGCCCTCCATCATCTCGCCTTCCTTGCCAATGGCCTGCCCGACGTCCTCCCAGTCCACGGAAGCCTCCTCCGAGGTCGTCTCCTGAGACCCTGCTTGCGCGTTGGCGCACGCGCTCAACCCCATGAGGAGAACGGTGGCGACCACGGCCATCCGCCTCATAGCGAGGGGGTTTCTTCGGTTGGGTATGCTCATATTGCTCGTCCTTTCTGATTTGCCTATCTTACTCACGCCGCCTCGACCAAGACGCGGTCGAAGCAGGTCACGGAGTCCGCCTTGGTCCAGAGCCCCACCCTGCCCGCGGGGTACTCGTCGTCGGTCGTCTCGACCACCGGCTCGTCGCCCAGGAAGCCCCGGATCCGGTCCCCGATGGCCTCGACCCTAAGCTCCTGCCACTCTCCAGAGGGCACGTCCACCCGCTCGCTCTTGATCTCGCTGCGCCGACCGTTGACGTACTTGTAGATCGCGACGTTGTCCTCCAGTGCGTTGGCCCGCATGATGTAGTAGTTGCCTTCGTCCTGAACCCGGAAGATGAGCCCGGCGGCCTGGTCCTCCTCGCCGGAGATCGGTTTGAAGCTGGTGGAGAGCACAAAGTCCGTGTACGCCGCGTCTCCTAAGGCGAGTGCAGGGAACTCCGCCTCCCCCGTCTGGCAGAGGACATTCGGAGCGGTCGGCGCGTCGGGCTCGGAGCTCACCTCCCAAGTGCCGCCAAAGACCTCCGAACTCTGCGGGGGGCCGCCGGTCACGTCTTCGTCGAAGGTCCACAGTTCCTTCGGGCCTTCGCCGCTTTGGGGAGAGGGCTGCTCACCGCCCTGGGAAGAGGGCTCTTGTCCACCGCAGCCGGCCAGGAGCAGGATCGCGATGACCGGCCAAGCCGCGGCTCGGGCTATCGTGCTTCTCATCTAGAACGCTCCCCGAATACCCGGAAGATCCAGTACACTCCAGAGAGGAAGATGAGGATGAAGACGAGGTCGTCGAGCGGATCCCAGATGGCCTCCAGGGTAACGTCCAGGATGTTTACGTCGGTTACGAAGAATCCCCAGGCAAAAGCACCTACGAGCAGGAACACAAAAGCAGTCCAGTCGAGAGCGTTCTGTGGGCGCATTATATAGCTCCTTTCTTAGCGTAGAAGACGTCGAGGTTACGGTGTTTCGTTCGGCGGGATATTTGCCCATCGCTCGCCTTCTTACTCCGATATAAGTAACATGGCGTGGCTCGATCCGGCTGACATTACCTCGTGACTATCCCCCGCAACCCGCCAGAGGTTAGCGCGGCTACGTCCACGAGCGCACGCACGAGCGCCAAGCCGCCAGGAGCGACCAGATAGCGAGGCGTCCATTGCGGGTCGAACTTATCCTTGTACTGGCGAAGTCCCTGAACATTGTAGAACTTCTCGGTGTGACGGAGCACGGGCGCGTGGATCCAACTCCAGAGCGAATGATGTGACCGGTCTACCGTTCCGGAGAGAGGAGACATCCCGACGTTGAACCAGATATACCCCTCCGCCTGCGCTCGCTGCATCAGCCGCACGAAGAGCAGGTCCATCGTCCCGCGTGGCACGTCTGGGAGGGCGCGCATGAGGTCGAGGTAAAGCTCCTCCCCAGAATCGCCCTCCCAAACATTGACGAAGGCAATAGGCCGCCCGGCCTGCCTCACCACCCCAACCGAGAAATTAGTGAGATAGGCCTCGTTGAAGTAGCCAATCGAGAACCGTTTCTCCCGGGTACGTCTACTGGCGAGCCAGACGTCCGACACCATTCGTAGGTCGGGAAGCAGCGTCGGGTCATCCGTAACATCCGCAGCCCACTCGAAGGTGCATCCCTCCTTCTCCGCCTTGCTCACCGCGTTCCGCAGGTTGCGCCGTTCGGGGCCGGCGAGCGAGAACGACGCGAGCGACACTCTGCCCTCCTCCGCGATCTCGAGCGGGCGCAACCCGAGGTCCGCGTAGATCGGGAGATTTTCGTCTCGCGTCTCGTGGAACACCGGCCGCACCCCGTTCTCGACACACATCTGGTAGAAGCGCCTGATCAGGGCCGGGGCTTCCTCGGGCGAGCCGACGGGGTCGCCGAGGGCGATCCAGCTCCGGCCCTGATCTCCGTACATGACAAACGCCGATCGTTCGTCGTTGAACAGAAAGCGCTTGTCTCCGAGTAGGGCGAGGTTGCCCTTTGCCGTTGGGTAGGCGTCCACGATCTCCTGTACCCGGTCAAGAGTAGTCCCGTCTGCGCTTACGTCTTTGACTGCGAGAGTAGTCATGTCTTTTCTCCTTTGTAGTTTCCTCGCCACCGACGCGTCTCCAGCACGGCGAACGCCCCGGCGGCGACCGTCAGGGGCAACAGGTAGTAGATAACCCGGAACACCAGGAGTGCTCCGACGACTGACGCGTTGGGCATGCTCGCGGAGAGGACGAGGATCACCACCGCCTCGAGCACACCCGCCGCACCCGGCACCATGCCCCCGGCGGCGATGGAGAGAACGAACGCACCGAGCACCTCAGGGTAGTGCATCCCAGGCAATCCCCAAAGCAGTACGTAGAGCACACCCGCCGTGAGCGCGGTTCGTGCAATGGCGAGCGCGATTTGTGCCAGGGCCATCGGGAGAGGCGGCGTGCGAAACGCCTTCACGCTCCGTCCCGTTGCACAACACGCCAGGTACAACCCGAGCACCGCCAGACATGCCCAGCCCAGCGCACGGAGCGAGATCGACAGGCCGAGCGCACTCCCAGAGACGGGGGGCTCTCCTAAGGGGAACAGTACAGCCCCCCACGCGATGTAGCCCAACCAGAATGTGAACACACTGAAAGCGACCACTCCCCCGATCTCCTTCGCAGAAAGTCCGGCCGCCCGGTAGAGCCGGTGACGCACCGCTCCTCCCGTCAGCCACGCCTGACCGACCGCGTTACTGATCCCGAACCCGATCAGGGAGGCCGTCCCGATCCGCCGGTACGGGAGCGGATGCTCTACGTACCGAAGCGCGAGAATGTCATGGCCGACGAAGGCGCCATAGGAGAGGATGGTCAACCCGAACGCGAGCATCAGGGAGATGGGCGAGAGCGTCGCCAGGTATTGGGCGACGTCCTCATACCGGAACCCTTGGAATTCGCGATAGAGCAGCCATAGGGCGCCGCCGAAGATGATCGTCGCAACCACCGGACCGAAGAAACGCTTGAAGGTCGCCTTTTTGTCTTCTCTCTCGAACACATCGGTATTTTCGCTCGAGAGTCTTGCAGCTCTCTTAACGCCAGATTAGAGATTGGTTAGAGACCTATTCAAGAGGAGCAAATTCCTTGTGCATTCCGAAGTGGTTTGATAGCAATTCATTCGAAATTCATTACCCCCTGCTTTAATAAGGTTCCAACGAAGTGGTGGGGTACTAAACGACGGTGGAGCTTAAGAAGCGTCCCCTTAGGAGAAACCGAGATGGATGATCCCGAACAACGCTACGCAATAGTAGTGATCGGCACCGGCTTTGGCGGCGCAATGACTGCGCTCTCGCTGGCGCACAAGCTCAAAGAGAATGAGCGGGGACCGGACGAGGCTGCGAAGAAAAACATCCTCATGCTCGAGCGAGGGACTTGGTGGACGACCCCCGTTGGGACTGTTCAAGACAAGGACGTAAGGACGTATAGCTTTCTCGCTAAAGACAAGAATCAGCCGGTGCAGTATTGGCCGTCCCAAAATAGTTTCAAGGGAGTCATCGACATCGTCACCCGTTGCTGGCGACGAGGGAGGAACAAGGATGGCCTGTACGATGTGACCGCGTTGGGATGGAAATGGTGGCCCAAGAGATTTGGCGGGGGTGATGGAGTCACCATCCTTCGGGGGAACGGCGTAGGGGGTGGCTCGCTCGTTTACTCCAACATCACTATCCGGCCGCCCGATCTGATCTTCAAAGATCCGCGCTGGCCGTTATCGTGGGACGAAGAGGAGCGCCATTACTACTATAACCTGGCGCGACACGCGATCGGCTATGGAGTGGTCTCTGCCTTAAAGGTCGCCGGCAAAAAGAATAACGGTATCCCTTACGAAAAGATGCCCTATGTGGGTGAGAGTCTCCCCCCTGATAGCGTCAACGCCGGCCTCAGCAATATCGTCACGCGATCGGCCCGGTTAGACCCGCACTGGAGGGTCGTCAACGATCCCTTGAACCCCCGCGGCATCAAGCAGATCGATTCAAACCCGCCACAGAATCGAGTAAACGCGTTCTGGGTCGACAGGGGCCGTGCGTTCCAAACCGCAGTCGAACAGCTCGTCAACAAAGAACAGCTCACGTCCACCAGCGACTTTGGAGCCGTTGATTTGGCGATCAATGACCTTACTCCCGAGGGCACCCAGCCCGGCCCCGACAAGCCTCCCGCTAATTATCCTCCGGAGAACCCGGATAAGAACCCGATCAACTATTGTGAGCGGCAGGGGCGCTGCAACGTCGGTTGCCTTCCCGGCGCCCGGCACACCCTTAACAAACAACTGATGCGGGCGGCCTGCGGTACGTTTGCTGGCGCGCCTCCGTTATTCGACAACTTGAAGATCAAACCCTTGGCCGAGGTGGATTTCATCAAGGAGCTCGACGGCGGTGGCTACGAAATACATTACGATCAATACGAGCACCAGAGCACGCGAAAAACACACACGACGGTGACGGCGGACAAAGTCGTCGTCGCAGCGGGCTGCATGGGCACGAACGAGATCATACTGCAGTCGAAGAAGAGAGGGGGCTTGCCTGGCCTCAGCGACAAGGCGGGGTACGGCTTCTCGACCAATGGTGATTACATAGCTTTCATGGAAAAAACCAAAGAGTCGGTGAGGCTCACGCGTGGTCCCGTCACCACCTCGTTCGCCCACTTCAATACCAATGATTCAGGTGAGAACTTTGAGCCCACGACACCGGGCTCCGAGCCGGAACTGTTCCACACGATAGAAGACCAGGGCATCCCTCCGGCCTTCGCGTCGCTCGTCGGCGCTGGACTCCCGTTGATCCGTTCGTTGTCCAAGGGCCGCAATAGGGGTCTCTTTCTGCTATGGGCGATCCTGTTGTGGGCACGCAAGCAAGCGTCGCTCTACATCAGGGCGCCTTTCGCGAACCCCGAAGAGCGTCAGGAAATGTTCAAATCGGAAGACGAAGTCGTAGCAAACACGATGTGCATCTTTGCGATGGGGCGCGAAGCAGCACTCGGACAATTCCGGCTCGGAGGTTTCGGTCAAACTTCCTTAAGGGTCAAGAGGTCGGATAACAAAAAATTCCACGAGGATCCGGTATATGGAGAAAAACCCGAAGGTGGCGAACCTGCCAACATCAAAAAATCCTTGAAAGCCCTAGAATCCTATCTGGGGGCCGAAGACGACGATAAGGAGCGAGGTGAGTTCCGGAACCCGTTCCTGAGCGATGTCTTTGGCAGGTTCAAGGTCGATTCGATCACACTCAGCCATCCGCTGGGCGGGTGCCGAATGGCCGAGGACGTGGAGCACGGAGTGGTCGACGAACACGGGCGCGTATTCGACAAGAGAAAGCGAGATCAGGAGCAACGATTCTACGACGGGCTCTACATCGCGGACGGCTCGGTCATTCCGACCGCGTTGGGGGTCAATCCTTCGTTAACGATCTCGGCGCTCGCGCTACGGATCGCCGACAAGATCGCCGACGAACTAGAAGCTACCGCGGCCGAAGAGGTGGCGGAAAATTCGAGCAGGAGCTAGATGGTAGGATCGTTTAGGGGGATTCGTAGGGTGAAGGTGGAGCCCCGGCCGGGTTCGCTTCGGGCTTCTATCGTGCCACCGTGGGCTTCGGCTATCTGGCGGGCTATCGCGAGTCCGAGGCCCGCGCCTCCCCTCGTGCGTGCTTGGTCGGCCCTGTAAAAGCGCTCGAACACGAGGGGGAGCTGTTCTCTTGAGATTCCTATGCCGGTGTCCGAGACCACGAGCTCCGCCCGGCCTTCCCTCTCTTGCACCTCCACCTTCACCTTGCCTCCTTGTGAGGTGTACTTTATCGCGTTGTCCAAGAGGATGGAGATCGCCTGCCGGATGCGGGGGCGGTCGAAGGCAGCGATTACGTCGTGCTCGGGAGGGCTGTACTCGATCGTTAGCCTGCTCCCTGCGACGGCCCGAGCGGTCCTTACGACATCGGTGGCGACGGCGCCTAAGTCTTGAGGTCTGAGTTCTAGGTCAGCCCCTTCGTCGCCCTGGGCCAGGCCGAGCAGGCCCTCCACCATATCCCGCACGCGCTTCGATTCCTCCCGGATCGCGTGCACGCTCTCATGGGCGGTCTGGGGATAACGCAGGGCCCACTCCTCCAGCATCTCCGCGTAGCCCTCTATCGTGGTGAGGGGGGTCCTGAGCTCGTGGCTCGCGTCGGCAACGAAGCGGCGCTGGCGCGAAAGGGTCTCTTCTTGGCGTGAGAGGGCCTCTTCCCGGCGAGCGAAGGCCGCCTCTAAGCGCGAGAGCAGGCCGTTTATGGTCGCGGTGAGGCTACCTATCTCGTCCTTCGGGTTCTTCACCGGCAGGCGTTCGGAGAGGTCGCTCTCCGTGATCTTGCGGGCAGAGCCAGCCACGGCGCCCACGGGAGAGAGCGCGGTCCGGGCGAGGAGGTAGGCGCCAATGACCGAGAGCAGGAAGGCACCAACAACGACGGCTACCAGCGCGGCGCCAAAGGTTTCGATGGTCTTGTGTACGCCCTCGTAGGACTGACCCGCTTCCACCACGCGTGCCTGCCCGCTTTCGGGTTTGACGGGCACGGCGTAGATGTAAGCCGGGTTGTCTTCGGAGACCTCTATAGTTCCTCCCTGAGGACTACCGCTCTGGAGCGCTTGACTCCAGACGGATTCCGAGTCCTCCGCCTCGGCCGATAGATCCACGGTTTGGGTGAGTATCCCACCGTTTCCGTCCCGGACGAAGACGAAGACCCCATCCAGGGTCAGCCGCTCCGTTTCCTCCCCTTCCAGGGTGCTCCCGGACTCGACGGTCCGAGCGGCCTCGTAGGTCCGGCTGCGGACGGTATCCTCAACCCCCGAGAGCAGGGCTTCGCGCACCAGGAGAAAGAGCACGAGTCCGGAGATCAGCAGAATGGCCCCGATGGCTAAGGCGTTGAAGACGGTGAGGCGCCATCGGATCGGCAAGACCTACTCCTCCCTCAAGGCGTAGCCTACGCCCCTGACGGTTTGGATAAGTCTGTGCTCCCCGGGCACGTCTACCTTCTTACGCAGGTAGGTTATGTACACGTCCACTACGTTAGTCTCCGCGCCGGATTCCTGACCCCAGACTCGCGAGAGTAAGAGATCCCGCGGTAGGGCCCGGCGGGGATTGCGGGCCATGAACTCCAGGAGCTCGTACTCTCTCACGGTCAGGTCTACCTTTCTTTCGCCACGCCGAACCTCCCGAGTCGCTGTGTTGACCTCGAGA
>Ga0126309_10000889_pt1 | contig 10234 bp, 11 predicted proteins | sample Plot56_FD_92541 | JGI IMG/M metagenome (GOLD analysis project Ga0126309, IMG submission 92541) | Serpentine soil microbial communities from UC McLaughlin Reserve, CA, USA - Plot56 | ecosystem: Environmental > Terrestrial > Soil > Grasslands | place: USA: UC McLaughlin Reserve, Lake County...
GCTCGCCGAGCGCGTCGCCCGGCGCGAGGCCGCGCTCGAGCGGCTCGCCGCCGACGTGGCACGCGCCATCCCCGCGCTCGCGGAGCACTGCGGCGGCGAGGCCCAGGCAGGCGTCGGGCGCCGTGAGCGTGAGCGCCTGATCGCCGCCCTCGCCGGAGCGGCCGGGGTCCCGACCGTCGTGCGCGCGGTCGGCCGCGCGCACCGCCGGCGCGGCGCGCTCGCGACAGGATGGCCGTTCGTGCGCTGGCTGCGGTGCTTCCGTCCCGACCCACTGCGACGGCTGCGGCTGCCCGAGCGACCCGACGAGTCGACGCGCACCTCGCTTCCCGCGCCTTCGCCGGTCCAGCGCTCGAGCGTCGACTCGGCGCTTCGTGAGCTCGGCAAGGCGGCCGGCGCCGGTCTCTCCGAGCCGTGGCCGGGAGTCGTCCGCTCGGCGGCGACCACCTGCGAGGACGAGCTCGCCGACCGCCTCGACCGCACGATCGCCGGGGCCGACCTGAGCATGCGCCGGCCACGCTGGTGGGGCCTCGCCGGCGGGCTCCAGCTCGTCCTCGCCCTCGTCGCGGTCGCCGGGGCGGTATGGCTAGCAGGCCTCGCGGCGCTCGGTTACCTGCAGCTCGCCGAGGCCGTGCCCACCCCGAAGGTGGCGGGCGTCCCCCTCCCGACCGTGCTGCTCGGAGGCGGCGCGGCCGCCGGCCTCGCGCTCGCACTCCTCGCCCGGGTCGTGAACGACCTAGGCGCGCGCAGGCGCGCGCGAGCGGCCGAGCGCTCGCTGCGCGAGCGCATCGAGGTGGTCGCCGGCGAGCTGGTCGTCCAGCCGGTGGAGGAGGAGCTGCGGACCTACGGCGAGCTCTGCGGGGCGCTCGAGGAGGCGGCCGGCGCGCCCGCGCGTCGGTGGCTCAGACGGGGTCTCTGACCCGGGCACTCGTCGATCCTGAGGGTAAGTTCGCCGACGAGGCCGAGCTCTGGGGCAAACGGGAGCACGAGGACGTTCCCGCCGGATCTTCCGCTGGACCACCGCCCGCCAGCAGGCGGTCCGCCGTTGGCTCGACGAGGTCGTTGGGCTTCCGGGCGCCGGGCTCCGGGCTGGCTCAACGTTCCGGTGGCTCGTGGCTTCGCGCGCAGCTCGGGCGCGGACGCCACCCGGGTGCGGGCCGACCTCCAGGGGCTGGCGGCGATGCTCGAACGCGTCGACCGCTGATTGCCGACGGGTATCCGAGGCGCCTCGCCAGACGCCACCGACTTCCAGATCGCGCCGTCGGTTCGCCTGCTCATGGTTTTCGGGCAGCTCCACCCGCTCGTCGAGGGCCGGCCGGCCGGCGAGCTCGCCGTGCGCCTGCTTCCCGACGTGCCCGAGCTGATCCCCGTCGAGCTTCCCGCGTCGTGGCTCCCCGCGACGCGCGCAGCGCTGAGGCGGGGCGCGCAGTCCTTGCTCGGGCCGTGGTCGGTGTTAGGCGACCTGCCGCTGGCGCTCGTCGGAGCGCCGCATGTACTTCCAGCGGCCCGTGCGGACCGCGCGCTGGGGCTCGTAGGCCGCGTGCCAGGTCGCCTCGGCGAAGATCGCCTCGTTCACCTCGTCGACCTCGCCGCGTACGAGCGGCAGGAGCGAGGTTCCCTGCAGGAAGTCGGGTGGCTCGCTGCCCGCGAGCTCGCACAGCGTGGATAGACGTCGAGGTGCGAGACGAGCGCGTCGCTCCCGTGCGCCGACATGAACGTGTTCGGCTCGCAGTGCGGGGCCGAGTGGAGGCGCAAGCCGGTCACCTACCCGTTCCGCTCCTACGGCGGGCGGGTGACCTTCCCGAAACAGCGCTCGGGCCGCCGCGTGTCCGACATTGATAAGGACGGCGTCGCGCACTACAGCCTCTACCCCGACTGGGTCGAGGGACACGCGGAAGGTCGCCCGCCCGGACGGCGCCACGCTCACGAAGGAGATGGGGCGACGCGCGGAGGCCTACTTCGAGAGGTGGGAGCGCGCCGAGGCCGCGGCCGGGGCGCTGAGGCCGGCGCGCGAGCGCGGTCGAGCGCGTTGAGCTAGTCGGCCTGCGCACTCTTGGGGTAGCGAGGCAGCCCGTCGTCCGGGATACGCTCCCAGGCCGCCGCATAGGCGATGAACTGTCTTACGGTCGGCCGGATGCCGGGGTCGCCGTCGAAGGCGCCGAGTCGGACGCTCATGCGCTCGGGGTCGTCCGGGCTGCGGCTGAAGAGCGCCGATCCGCACTCCGAGCAGAACCATTTCTCGAACCCGCCGTCCGGCTTCCACGCGCGGAGCCTGTCCTCGCCCGCCACGACGCGGAACGACCCCGGCTCGGGCCGCGCGTTCGCCGAGGCCCCCGTTCCCGAGCGCCGCCGGCAGCGGGTGCAGTGGCAGTAGTTGGCGGACAGGAGCGGTGCGGAAACCTCGAAGCGCACCACGCCGCACGCGCAGCCGCCGGTTAGGGGGAGCTGGATCTCGTCGACCTCGATCGCCATAGATTCGCACGTCGGCGCGCCGCCTTTGGCGGTCGAGGAGGCCTCGACCACTCGAGCTTTTCAGCTAGTGCGGCTGGGCGACTGGCACCTCGGCCTCGATACCCGACTCGGGCGAGACAAGCAGGGCGCCCTCGCCCGTCACGTAGGCCTCCTCGCCGTGCTGGACGACGTCCATCCCGACAGCCTCCTCGCGCTCGCTGGCGCGCAGTGGCGTGACGAGCCCGATCAGTCGCAGAAGGACGAACGTCACCACGAAGGCGTACGCCGGCGTCGCGACCACGGCGAGCGCCTGCCAGCCGAGCTGCGCGGGGTCGCCGTAGAGTAGTCCGTCGGAGACGCCGTTCCACGAGAGCTGGGCGAAGAAGCCGATGAAGAGGATCCCGGTGAGCCCCGCCACCCCGTGCGCGGCGAGGACGTCGAGCGTCTCGTCGACGCGCGTGCGCGGCCGCCACACGATAACCGCGTAGCTAGGCACCGCGGCCAGCGCCCCAAGCGCCAGCGCCCACCCGGGCGCGATGTAGCCGCCCGCCGGGGTGATGCCCACGCACCCGACGATGATCGCCGTCGCGGCGCCGATCGCGGTCACGTGGCGCCCGCGCACGAGGTCGAGTAGGAACCACACGATCAGCGTCGCCGCCGGGGTGAGGAGCGTGTTGGTGAAGGCGAGCACGCTCGGCTTGCCCGTGGAGAAGCCGCTGCCGCCGTTGAAGCCGAACCACCCGAACCACAGCAGGCCGGCCCCGAGCAGAACGTAGATTGCGTTGTGGGGTAGGAGCGCCTGGCGGCCGTAGTCCTTCCGCGCCCCGACCACGAGCGCCGCGGCGAGCGCGGAGAAGCCCGATCCCATCTCGACGGGGACCCCGCCAGCGAAGTCGAGCGTGCCGCCGGCCTGGAGCCAACCGCCTCCGAACGACCAATGCGCCAGGACGGCGTACACGAGCACCGACCACAGCCCGACGAAGACCAGGAACGGGCCGAAGCGCATGCGCTCGACCACCGCCCCTGAGACGAGCGCGACCGTGACGATGCAGAAGGTCGCCTGGAAGGCCATAAACAGGAGCTCGGGGATCGCCGTCCCCGACCGCGGGGCGAACCCGACGCCCTGAAGGAGGGCGTGGCCGAGGCCGCCCGCGAGGCCGTTGCCCTCGTCGAAGGCAAGCGAGTACCCGACGAGCGCCCAAGTAACGGTGGCGACGGCGAGCGCCGCGACGCACATCATGAACGTATTGAGGGTGTTCTTACCCCGAACCAGGCCGGCGTAGAAGAGCCCGAGCGCGGGGGTCATCATGAGCACGAGGGCGGTGGCCACGAGCATCCACGCGGTGTCGCCCGGGTCGACGCGCGCCGCCGCGACAATCTGCGCCGCGGAGCTCACCGGCCGATCGGGGTGACCGCGTCGTGGTCGGTCTCGCCCGTGCGGATTCGGACCGCGCGCTCGAGCGGGACCACGAAGATCTTCCCGTCACCCACGTCGCCCGTGCGGGCGCAGTCGCATAGCGCCTCGATCGCCGGCTCGACGAACGCGTCCGAGACCGCGATCTCGAAGCGGACCTTCTCGGACAGGCCGATCTTCACGGTCGTGCCACGATAGGTCTCGACGCGCTCGAGCTCACCGCCGTGTCCCTGCACGCGGCTCACCGAGAACCCGCGCACCTCCGCCCGGTAGAGGGCCTCGAGGACGTCGTTCGCCTTCTCCGGCCGAACGATCCCGATCACGAGCTTCACTGGACCTGCTCCTTCCTCGACGTGGGCACGGGCCTGCCGCGGTCGGGCAGCATTCCAGACGCGCGGTCGAGGCGCAGGTCCGACGGCGCGGGCGCTGCGTCCCATCGACCTCGCTCGGCACGCCGAGGAGCTCTGCTACCGCCGGGACTGGGTCGCCGAGCCCTGGCACGCCGATGCTCGCCTGCAATGCGACCGAGGTGCTCATCGCCTCGATCGCCGCGGTGACGCAGCGGATCCGGTCGGCAGCGACGGCGTGATAATGACCCACTACAGCCCGTTTCGCGTCGCCGAGACCATCACCAAGCCGGAGGCTCCGGAGCGCCGCCCTTTCGGAGCCGTGGCTGCTCGGGTCCGTACTTCGACCCCGAGACCATGGGAGCGGTGAGCGGCGAGGTCATGGCGACCACGGAGGCGCTGCTCTTCGGCCGACGTACCTGACAGACGATGGCGGCCGCCTGGCCGGCCGCGCCGGCGACCCGTTCGCCGACCGCATGAACTAGCTCCCCAAGTACGTCGCGTCGCGCACGCTCAGCCAGGAGGACCTGACGTGGTCTAACTCCACCTGCTGCCCGCCGACGACGCGCTCGGCGCGGTCCGGGAGCTCCGAGCCCACGACGGCAAGGGCTCCAGGTCTGGGGCAGCGCGTCGCTCGCTGCGCAGCTGGTCGAGCATGATCTCGTCGACGAGTACCGCCTCATGGTCGAGCCGATCCTGCTTCGTGGCGGTAAGCGGGTGTTCGCCGACGACGGCCAGGCGCGCCCGCTGGCGCTCGTCTCGACTACGACGCGAGCACCGGGGTCCTGATCCGTACCTATCGTCCGGCACGGCAGTGACCGCGCGAGGGCGTCGGGAGTGCGTTGGTCTTCGGCCGTCTGGGTCGGCGCGGCGGTCATGCGAGCGGGCCGTTTAAGCCGCGACAGCTCGGGCGGCATCGCCCTCGGACCGTACGGATACAGCCAGATTCGTCCGAGCGAGGCGCCCCACGTGGCCGTTTTCGGGGGGGGGCGGTCACGCGCTCGCCCGAGGTCGGCCCGTCGACGATGCGCGGTGGCAGCCCATGACCCAGTCGACGCGCTTCCTCGATCACGCTTTTCCTGCGGCTCCTCGTTGGGGAGAGTTTGCCGGCCATGATCGACCTGAGGCTGCCGTACAGCCTCGCTCTCGCCTCACGGGACCGCGCGACGTGATTCCTCACTTGCCGACAACGTGGTCATCCGGGGTGCCTTCCACGACGCGCTCATGGAGAGCAAGCGAGTGGCCCCACTTCCTATTCGGCGTTCTGGCCGAGGAGCTCGGCTCGATCATCGTCACCGAGGGATCATCGAGCGCAACAAGGCTGTGTCGGGGCGAAAAGGTGACGTTGCGGCGAGTGATTCGCTCGGGTGTGTTCCGCACCACGCGCAGTTCGCACCGAGTCAGAACCTCGCGCAGCACTACGCGCATTTCGAGCTCGGCGAACGCCGCGCCGAGACACCGCCGCACCCCACCGCCAAACGGAATCCACGCGTACGTCTCGGGCTTGGTCTCGAGGAAGCGATCGGGTCGGAAGGCATAGGGCTCTGGGTAGGTCGCCTCGCGCGTGTGGGCGAGCCAGATGGCAGGGGTCACGTCCGTCCCGGCCGGGAGCACATGACCGTTCACGGCTAGCTCCGAGCTCAATCGCCGACCCGCGAGCGGCACGACGGGTCGCAACCGCAGCGACTCGGAGATCACCGCGCGCAAATAGCCTTCATCGCCCTCGACGAGCTCGCTCCGCAGACGCGCGAGGGGTCCTGAGTTGCGCAGAAGCAGGTCGAGGGTCCACGCGAGGGCGGTCGCCGTGGTCTCGTGTCCCGCCAGGAGCAGCGTGATGAGCTGGTCGCGCAGCTCCTCGTCGCTCATCCCCTCGCCGTCCTCGAAGCGAGCGCCGACGAGCAGGGAAAGGATGTCTGACCGCTCGGCAACCGATGGATCGGCACGCCGCTCGGCTATCTCCACGTAGAGGAGGTCGTCCGCTGCCCGGGCGTCTCGACGAACCTCCTCGAGCGGATCTCGGAGGCCAAGGCGTCGAGCGAGCGGAACCCCGACCTGGAGTCGAGCGGACGCCATCTTGTCGAGCATCTGGACGAGGCTTCGACGTAGTCGCTCCAGGCGGCCCTCGTCGGTCACGCCGAAGACCGCCCGCAGGATGACCTCGAGCGTCACGGCCTGCATACGCGGGTGGACGGGGAACTGCCGCGCGAGCGGCCACGACTCGATCTCCGCACGCGTCACCTCCGCGATCACCGACTCGTACGCGCGCATCCGTTCGCCGTGGAAGGGCGGGAGCATGAGCTTGCGCCTCGACAGGTGCTCGGCACCCTCCAGCAAGAGCACCGAGCGCGAGCCCATGACCGGCGCGAGCGCGAAGCTTCGCCCCGGCGGAAGCCCGCTCTCGCCGCTCGTGTAGAGCGCCTTGATTGCATCGGGATCCGAGAGCAGGACCATCGGGGACTGGAAGCCGAGGAAGCGCACGCTAAACGCGTCTCCGAACCGGCGCCGGCAAGACTCGAGGAACGCGATCGGGCGGAAGGCCCAGCGCAGGGTCTGGAGCGCGGGCGGCTCAGATGGACCAGGCGGGAGGGTCATCACCGATGGCGTCGATACATCTCCGCTTTGCCCAAAGAAGCGCCGGGCGCTTCCCGTGGGCGGCGTTGAACTCGAGCCAGGCGCACGGCATCCGGCTCGGGCGCCACGGCGTCTGCGGGGGGAGCACAATCGGGTACAGAAGCGAGGCGGCGGTCAGGTCGGCCACGCTGAAGCGTTCGCCCGCGAGGTAGTCGCGCCCGTCGAGCTCCGTCTCGAGCCGTTCGAGTGCTGCGACGACCTTTCTTTCCGCCTCGTCGGCTAGCTCCTCGCTCGCCGTCGAGAACCGCAGGTCGAGGAACAGCCTGAGTCCGCGCTCGGCGACCACCATCGCCGCCTTGGGTGCGTACTGCATCTGATGGGCGGCGAGCTCCGGGAGGAGCTCCCGGTCGCGGGTCAGGTGGTGGTAAATCATCCGACGGACGTAGGGCCGAGCTCCTCGTCGAATTGGTCCTCGAGTACGAGCGCCCGCTTGCGCTCCGTAGGGTCGGACGGGTGAAGCGGTGGCTCGGGGTATGCATCTTCGAGGCAGCGAATTATGGCCGTCGAGTCGCCAATCGCCTCTCCATCGAGCACGAGCACAGGCACCGTGTGGTGTTGCCCGCGAGTAAGCACGAGCGAGGCGAGCGGGTGGAGCCCTCCGGGCGGCACCGCCGAACGTGCGGGATCCGCTTGTAAGTCGAGCGCCCAGCGCGCCTTCTCGCTGTAGTGCGAGATCGGTACGTGCAGGAGCGTCCGGCGGCAGTTGCTTGCGCTGCTCACACTAAGAACTCCCTCGATCCGGCGCTTGCTCCTTGTACCCACACGGCGAGTGACGAGCGTGATCGTGATCACAGCGACCGCGGGGCACAGGGGCGTGCCAAGGCCCAAAGCCCGTGCATGGCTGACGCCGGTCTGTCGCCTCGCTCGTTCGGGCTACTCGACGATGGTCTCGGCTCGGTGCAGCCACTCGTTGTCGAGCTTGCGCCGCCATACGACCATGTTCAGGCGCCCTGCCGGCCGGAGCGATTGCCGCACGTTGCGCCCGATCGCTTCCCCGAGGACCACACTTGGCGCTATGCCGGGTGCGGATGCCGGCGGCCATCAGCGAATCCGCCTCCGGTGAGCTGCGGTCCGGCGTCCTCGAGAGTCCTCGCCGTCTGCCGCCCCCCTCGCGATCGAGGCTCGTCGGCGAAACTCGGCGGCTAGCGCGGCCCGGTCCTCATCAGAGAGCCGCAAAAACTCTCTGTCGCTCAACATTTCCTCGAACGGCCTGTTCGAGAACTTGTCGGCTAAGGCCTTGATTTCGCCGGGTCGCAGACTCATCGGCGTGACCCACGTTGAGCCATCCTCGAAGTCGCGATCGTCGGGCGGACTCTGCTGCCTCCGTCCCCTCCTACTTTCATCCGCCATCAACACGACACCTCCTTCGCCCACGGAGCGACTTAGGGCAAACACACGCCTCTTCGATAGAGGAATCGCCCAGCGCCTCGCTGCCCTGGCGACCGTCGAGCACTCTCCTCTCGTCTCGCATCGGAGTCACCCTCCCCCGGTGTCGTGGCCGGGGGCGCTCACACGCCGCCCGGCCGTGTTCATTGCGTACGCCGCGATCAGCGCTCAACACCCCTGCGTTCGCCAGCGACATGAGCGCCTTGCCTGTGATGTCGTCCTGATAGCTCTGCATTGCGCCGTGGACGGCGACCATCACGCGGGTTCGGGCGATGCGCCGGCCTCGAGCGCCCCGCGCACAGCTCCCCTGTGCCGCCTCCTGGGCCTGGACGTGACCAAAGAAGTACGGGAGGCACTACGGGCTTCCCCGCCGCTCGTCACTGGCTCACGCTCGCCGCAGGTCGTACAGAGCTCGTCGTCGCGCTCCGACGGCTCGGCTTCCTCCCACTCGGTGAGGTACTGCTGAAACCACTTATTAACGGCCATCGCGGCCCTCCTCTCGGTCGAGCCACCGGGAAGCCGCACAGCCGGCGAGGGGGAGGGAGACAGCCTCCGCGCCGCACCGGGACGCGACTCCCTGGTGCCATGGCCCGGCTGTTCCCGCAGAGCGGGAGCCGCTTTTTCGGTCACTCGCCACTCTAGGCCGTCGGTCACTCCCACTCTAGGCCGCCTGCCTGGCCCTGCGCAACCGTTTGAGCCGGTACTCGACACGGGAATAAAGGGCCCGCCGACATAGAAGTGAGGGACTGGACTCCCCTCGCTGTCGGCGTATGACGATCGGCGCGCGGCGTAGGTTCCCCAATCGGCACCGCGCGCCGTCGCCTTTCTCTTAAGAAGGTCGCTCGATCGCAGTCGAACTGCAACGGGTGTTCTGGTACTCGAAGTTCAGAAAAACCGAGGATTCCTACAGGCCGCGGCGACCCTCCCGGCGCTGCGAAGCACGCGCTCGGTCGGCTGACGTGCCGTGGGAGAGAGTGACGGATCCGTTGGGCCCTTGCGATGTCAAGGTCCCCGTCCTAGGCTCTTTCGAAGCTCGGCAGTTGTTGACTCCCTCGCGACACTCGGTCGTGGCCTTCTACTGCACGCGCGGGAGCCGTCTTGAAGGAGTCGGTCGAGTTAGACCCGGAGTCCGAATGGAGGGTGAGCAATGGACCTCGTGTTTCTCATCGGCCGGACCCTCATCGGCGTCGTTTTCATCGGGGCGGGAATCCAGGTGCATCTCATGGCCCGCAAGCAATCGGCCGAGATGGCCCGCGGGGTAGGCGCGCCGTTCCCCGAGGTCTCGGTTCCCCTTACCGGCGTTGTGATCATCGTCGGCGGCCTCATGGTCGCACTCGGGGTATGGCCGGACCTCGCGGCGATCCTGCTGATTCTCTTCCTTGTCTCCTCCGCCTACCTCTTCCACGGGTTCTGGCGGATCGAGGATCCCCAGGAGCAGGGCAACCAGACCGGCCACTTCATGAAGAATATGGGGCTCGTGGGCGCGTCCCTGGTCGTCTTCTTCCTCTATAACCAGCTCCAGGCCAGCGTCCCGCTGTCGCTCGCAGGCCCATTGTTCGGACCGATCGGCAACGTCTTCGAGCCCACCGCTTAACAAAGAGGTGGGCGACGGGCCGGGCGCCCGACCACGGCCCGACCGGCCGCCGGCGCGCGGCCAGGGAAGCTGTGGCGCGTTGCCGCTTCGGGCTAGCTACACCGGGAGAGCGGACTGGCGGGCCGATCCTGGGCTCGTCGTCCAGCTCGATGTCCAACGTCCCCGAATGCTCGCGTTCGTCGCCGTCCTAAATCTGGCGCCACGAGAGGCCACCGACCGTAAACAGCCAACCCGCTGCTGATCTAGGGTCGCGACATGAACGAGCAGCCCAACCGCATCAGTCCGCCGCCACCGTTGCCGGTCCGCGTTATCGGCAAGGCGCTTACGAGGATGGTGGCGCGCGCCCCCTGGACCTGGCCGCTGATGCGCCGGCTGGTGCGTAGGTTCTTCGACCGCTCGGCGGACGGCTGGGAC
>Ga0126309_10000890_pt1 | contig 10230 bp, 8 predicted proteins | sample Plot56_FD_92541 | JGI IMG/M metagenome (GOLD analysis project Ga0126309, IMG submission 92541) | Serpentine soil microbial communities from UC McLaughlin Reserve, CA, USA - Plot56 | ecosystem: Environmental > Terrestrial > Soil > Grasslands | place: USA: UC McLaughlin Reserve, Lake County...
AGAGCCCGGCGCATCGTCGACACGCTGCGCGAGCGGGGCATCAACGCGCACCTGCAGAAGGCCGGGGTCTACCAGTTCGGCGTGCGGGTGTCGGTCAAGGGCGGCCGCGAGGCGATGTGGGACACCGACGGCACGGCCGGGCTCGAGGCCCAGGTCATGCGCGACGGGATGCTCGTGGGTTTCGTCCCGGTCATCGCGGGTTCCGAGAACTTCGACGAGGACCAGGTTGTCGACGCCATCGCCCGCACCGACTACGACCAGCCCATCGCCCGGCAGCGGGCGACCGCGCCTCCCCCGGCAGCGCCGCTGCGCCGCGAGGGGGGCGTCTTCCGTCGTTTCCTCGGCGGCTTCCGCCACGACTAGCGGGTCAGGGCAGGAACTGCTCCGTCAGGCGCGTCACCGTGTCGCCGCGCACCGTTACCCAGAACAGGTGGTTGGACAGGTCATAGGACGCGAGCTTGGTCAGGGTGACCTTGACGTCCTGGTCCGCTGACCCGGTCTCCTCCGCCGCGAGGGTGTTCACCGTGACGCGCGCACTCGAGCCGACCGGAAGCGTGCGCAGCAGCATGTTCGCGTTGCGGATCCAGTAGTCGTTGGGCGGCGGCACCTCGGCGGCGTGGTCCTCGTCGGCCGCCTTGCTCGCCGCGGGACCCGTGAAGAACTGGACCAGGTCGAGAGTGACGGTGCGCGTCCCTGGGCGCACCTTGAGGATGTACGTCGGGTAGCGGCCGTCCTTGAGGATCACCGTGGTGCCCGAGCCGGCCGACGTGGAGAGCGCCGCCGACGGCGATGTCGGACTCGGCGAGGCGGACGCGGAGGCAGACGTGGCCGTGAGGCTGCCCGTTGCGGCGGGCGCACGGGACGGCGTTCCGTCCGAGCAGCCCGCCGCGACCAGGAGGACGCCGGTCACGACGGCGGCACCGAGGCGACGTGCGGGCATGGCCGGAACGATAGGCCCGCCGGGCTAGTCGTCGCTGGTCTCCGAGAGCATTGCCAGCACGAGCTTGCGCACGTCGTCCGGCCCGGCCAGAGAGAGCGCCTGCTGCGCCAGCGTGCGGCATCGCTCGACGTCGAGCTCCCGAACGGCTGCCTTGACCCGCGGCACGGCGTACGGCGACACACTCAGCTCGCGCACGCCTAGCCCGACCAGGACCGGGATGACCAACTCGTCCGACGCCGCCTCGCCGCACACCGCCACGTCGACGCGTCCTTGTGCGGCGCGGCAGACGTGGTCGATGAGATGGAGCACACCCGGGTCGAGGGCGTCGGACAGCGCAGCCACCGCGCCGTTGCCGCGCTCGGCGGCGAGGGTGTACTGCGTCAGGTCATTGGTGCCGATGCTGACGAAGTCCACGTGCGGGAGAAAAGTCTCGATCTTCACGGCTGCAGCCGGCACCTCGACCATCATGCCGACGCGCAGTCCATCGGGCAGTCCCGCCGGACCCGCCGCCTCGTTGAGCACCTGCCGGGCCTCGAGCAGCTCCCCCAGCGTCGACACCATCGGGAACATCACGCTCGTCGGATGGCGCCGCGCTGTCTCGCAGATGGCCACGAGCTGGTCGTGCAACAGGTCGCGGTGATCAAGGCTCAGGCGGATGCCGCGGTGGCCGAGGAACGGGTTGGCCTCCACGGGCATCGGTAGGTAGGGCAGCGGCTTGTCGCCTCCGATGTCGAGCGTCCGGAGCGTGACCGGCCGGCTCGCCATCGCCCCGGCGATCGCGTCGTACTCGGCCCGCTGCTCCGTGATGTCGGGCGCATTTCTCCTGCCGAGGAACAGGAACTCCGTGCGCACCAGGCCCGCGCCGTCGGCGCCGGCTGCCAGCGACGCGCGCGCGTCGGCCACCGAGCCGACATTGGCGGCCACCACGAATGACGTGCCGTCGCGGGAGAGGGCCGGCAGCTCGGCGACGGCCAGATGCTGGGCGCGGCGCTGCGCCAGCGCTGCTGCCCGTGCGCGGAACTCCTCGAGCAGCTCCGGCGAGGGATCGATACGCAGCTCGCCGGAGCCGCCGTCGAGGATGATCGTGGTGCCTTCGGGGACGGTCAGCACGTCGCGGCCGGCCGCGACGACGACCGGGATGTCGCGCGCCCTCGCGAGGATCGCCGCGTGCGCGGTGGGACTGCCCTGGGCGAGGACCACCCCGCTGACCAGGTCGGGGTCGAGGCCGGCGGCCTCCGCCGGCGTCAGGTCGCGAGCCACCAGCACACCCGCTGCCGCGATCTGCCGGGCCGGCTCACCGGTCAGGGCGCGAAGAACCTGGTCGCCGACGGCGTGGACGTCTTCTGCCCGCTCCCGGAGGTAGGCGTCGGGCAGTCCCGCCCACTGCTGTTCGACGTCGGCGACGCAGCCTGCCCAGGCCGCCACGGCGCCGACGCCGGTGCCGATGCGCGCCTTCACGTCCGCGAGCAGCTCAGCATCGGCCAGCAGTGAGAGGTGTGCGTCGAAGATGCTCGCCTCCTCGGCTCCCACCTCGCGGGCGGTGAGGACGCGGACGTGCTCGATCTCCCGGCGTACGGCGGCGACCGACTCCACGATGCGCCGCCACTCGGCCGAGGGCACGGCGACCGTCGTCTGGGCGAGATCCACCGGGACATAGGTCAGCCGGCGCACAGGCCCGATCGCAATCCCCGGTGACGCCGGCAGCGGACCCACCTGGGATGAGGTCTCGGCAGGCACCTGCTCCTTCGCCACGTCGACCGGCTCGTCGAAGCGGCGCCTCGCGAGGGTCAGCACGTGCTCGACCGCCTCTTGCGCCTGTGGCCCCGAGGCCCGGACCTCGACCTCGTGACCATTCAGGGCCGCCAGGGTGGCGACCCGGCTGAGGCTGGCGGCGGGCACCGGTCCGGCCCCGGTGGTGAGGTTGCGCAGCTGCACCGAGGCGTCGAGACCGCGGACCTCGCTGACCAGCCGGGCCGCGGGTCGCGCGTGCAGGCCGTGGGAGTTCTCGATCGTGAACACGCCGACGACGTCGTCGGCGGCTTGCTGCGGGTCCACCGCCGTGACCTCGGCCGGTGTCGACAGGTGCGCCGCCTTGCCCATCAGGGCACCACGGGCCTCGGCGGCGACCTCGGCCCGGCTCGCACCACCAGCGGCGGCAACAGCGGCGACGATGAGGCCTTCGACGATGGGGGCCGGGGACAGCGTCACCCGGTCGCGCACCGACGGGTCGGCGAGCAGGTCGAGGGCCAGCTCGGCGCTGAGCACCGCGCTGCCGAGGTCCATGAGTACGATGACGCCAGCCGGTCCGTCGGCGCGCTCGATGGCCTCCTTGATGCTGACCGCGTCGGTCCCGAACGTCGTGTCGTCGAGACCGGCCGCCAGCTCGATCTGCACGGGGCGGCCGTGCAGCATCTCTGCGGCCAGGGCAACCGCCGCCTGCGCGAGGGCCCGGCTGTGCGAGACGACCACCAGCCCCACACCGTGGCTGGTGTCGACGTTGTCGCCGCCAATGGTGTCGACGTTGTCGGCGTCACTGGTCTCAACGCCGTCGGCGTCGGCCTGTCCGTCTGCCATGTCTGCTGCCTCCCCTCGCTGTGGTCGCCGCTGGTCTGTGCCGTCGGACGGGTGGTTCAGAACGGTGACTCGGTCGCCGCCTCGAGCAGCAGGGCAACAGTCGTCGCGCCGGGGTCCTGATGACCGACGCTGCGCTCGCCGAGGTAGCTGGCCCGGCCCTTCCGTGCCAGCAGCGGGATGGTGGCGTCCCGGCCGGCCTGTGCTGCGTCGCGGGCCGCCTTGAGACCGGCCGCAAGAGGCGACTGCTCCTCGAGGGCGCCGTCCAAGGCGTCGACGGCGGGTGCCAGCGCGTCGTACATCGTCTTGTCACCGGGTTCGGCCTTGCCGCGTGCCACGACGCCGCCGAGCCCGGCGCGCAAGGCGGCGGCGAAGTCACCCGGCGTGGTCGTGTCGGACTCGCCGAACGACGTGCCCATCCGGAGGAAGAACGTCCCGAAGAGCGGCCCGCTCGCGCCGCCGACCGTGGACACCAACGTCATCCCTACTTTGGTGAAGAGGGCACCCGCCGTTGCCGGCGGGTTCTCGTCGAGCGCGGCCACGGCGGCCTTCATGCCCCGATCCATGTTCGACCCGTGATCGGCATCGCCGATCGCCGCGTCGAGCTCGGTCAGGTGGTCGCGGTTCTCCGCGACCAGGGTGGCAAACCTGCGCACCCATTCCTCGAGGACCGCCGTGGTCACGTTCTCAGTCATGCGTCAGATTCCCCATCTCAGCGCCGAAGTCTTGACAGGAGCGTCCCAGAGCGAGAGCAGCTCGTCGTCGACCTTGAGCAGTGTGATCGACGAGCCAGCCATGTCGAGCGAGGTGATGTAGGACCCGACGAGCGAGCGCGCGACCTGTACGCCGTGCCCGGCGAGGATCTTGTTGACCTCGTTGTACATGACGTAGAGCTCGATCAGCGGCGTGCCGCCGAGTCCGTTGACGAACGCGATGACCGCGTCGCCCTTGGAGAAAGGCAGGTCGGCCAGGATCGGCTCGACCAGCAGTGCCGCGACCTCCTTCGCCGGCGCGAGAGGCAGCCGCTCACGGCCAGGCTCGCCGTGGATGCCGACGCCGAGCTCCATCTCGCCCTCACCGAGATCGAACGTCGGCTTGCCCGCCGACGGCACGGTGCACGACGTGAGTGCCACGCCCATGCTGCGGCCGTTGGCGTTGACCGTGCGCGCCACATCCGCTACCTGGTCCAGGTCGCGACCCCGCTCTGCCGCGGCACCCGCGATCTTCTCGAGGAGCACCGTGACACCGACACCGCGGCGACCGGCTGTCCACGTGCTGTCCTGGACGGCTACGTCGTCGTCCGTCACGACGGACACGACACGGGCTCCGGTCTCCGCCGCTGCCAGTTCCGCCGCCATCTCGAAGTTCATGACGTCGCCCGTGTAGTTCTTCACGATGTGCAGGACGCCGGCACCGCCGTCGACCAGCTTGGTGGCCGCCAGCATCTGGTCGGGCACCGGCGAGGTGAACACCTCGCCCGCACACGCCGCGTCGAGCATGCCCTGGCCGACGAACCCGCCGTGCAGCGGCTCGTGCCCCGAACCGCCGCCGGAGATGAGACCGACCTTGTTCTTCTTCGGGGCGTCGGCGCGGTAGATGATCTTGTTGCTGTGGTCGACCTGCAGGTCGGGGTGCGCAGCCTCGATGCCGAGCAGCGCCTCCACCACGACATCGTCCGGGTTGTTGATCAGCTTCTTCATGGGGGTCCCTTTCCGGGTCCGATTCTTGGGGTTGGAGGTCAGGCGTTCGAGCGGCTGGACTGGTGGACGATCTCGGGCTCGGACTCAGGGTCCCCGAGGTCCACGCCGGGCCCGGCGGTCTGGCGGTCGGCCGGGGTGCGGCTCAGCAGGCCGTAGAGCAGGGCAGCAGCGATGCCGGCAAGGAGCTCGGCCGCGAGGTAGACCGGTGCCTGGCTCCACTTCACCTCTCCGCCGGCGAGCTGCTGCACGAACATCGGGCCGACGGTGCGGGCCGGGTTGATGGACGCGCCGGTGGCGGGTGCGACCGGGATGATCGCGGCGAACACGACCAGCCCGATGGCGACACCGGCGAAGCCGGCGGCGGCCTTGCGGTGGATGACGCCGAAGATGGTGAAGACCAGGATGAACGTCCCGACGAACTCCGCGGTGAACGCCTGCGTCCAGCTGATGTCGCCATAGCTCGCGACGCCGAGGCCGACATCGCTGGCCTTCTGGCCGAGTACGCCGATGATGGCGGCGGCTCCGACAACCGCGCCGACGACCTGCGCTGCGATGTAGGCCGGAACCTGCGACCACGGGAACTTGCCCGAGACGGCGAGGCCGACCGTGACTGCCGGGTTGATGTGGTTGCCACCGATGTGCCCGAGCGCGTAGACGGTGGCGATGACGACGGTGCCGAACGCCAGGGAGATCATCCCGAGGTCGGCCATGGTGAACGGCGCGTCGCCGTTCACGATCAGAGTGGCAGGGACGGACCCGACACCGATGAACACCAAGAATGCGGTCCCGATGGCTTCTGCGCCCAGCCGTTGGAACAGGGTGGTCTCGTCAAGCATGTCGTGCCCCTTCCCTGCATTTGGTCCGAATGAGATTCGGTATGGTCGAATGTGACGCGGAGATTACGCCCGTGATTCACTAGCGCGCAAGAGTTTTCGTGAAATTGCTCACACGATGGGAGCGGCAAGCGTGATCCAGTCGGTCGACCGGGCCATCCGTGTCCTCACGGCCCTGCAGGGTGCCCGTCGGATGAGCCTCTCCGAGCTTGCCACCCGTCTCGAGCTCGCGCCGTCGACGACACACGGCATCGTGCGGACCCTGGTCGAGCACGGCATGGTCGTTCAGGAACGCGGGTCGAGCCGCTACCAGCTCGGACCGGCCGTCCTTCGGCTCGGCAACGTCTACCTCGACACCCTCGAGCTGCGGTCCAAGACCATCCCCTGGGCGGAGGACCTCGCCCGGCGTACCGGCTTTGCCGTCCGCACCGGTGTCCTGCTCGTCGACGACGTGGTGATCATCCATCATGAGCCGCGGCCCGACGGGAGCCGTCAGATGCCCGAGGTCGGCATCGTCATCCCCGTCCACGCCAGCGCACTCGGCAAGGCCATGCTCGCGTTCCTCCCCGACGACGAGAAGCGCGTCCTCACCGGAGTGTTGCGGAGCATGACCGGTGAGACGCTCACGTCCGCGGAGGACCTGCGGAACCAGCTCGACGAGGTGCGCTCGACTGGCATCGCGGTGGAGCAGGACGAAGCTGTCATCGGCGAGAGTGCACTGGCCGGGCCGGTCTTCGACTCGTCAGGCGAGGCCGTCGGCGCCATCGGTGTGGTGATCCCGTCGGGAGTCGACATCGCCGAGCATGGCGCTCGCGACATCGTGCGCGAGACAGCCCGATCGCTCTCCCGGGAGCTCGGTGCAGGCACCTGGCCCCCGCGACCACAAGCCTGATCGCCGTGGCACCGAACGAGGCGACGGGCCACGAGCGCCGGTGGCCGGCCAGCCTGACGGTCGTTCGCTGTGGTCGCAGCCCGTGCGGTCAACGTGCTGTAGGGAGGTGGCCCGGTGAGCGCTAGCACGTGCCAGGCAGGCCGCCACCGCCGTGCCGGTGCCACGGACCGGTGATCGCGTAGACCGTGCCAGGGTTGTAAAGGTTCACGAACAGGGTGCTCTTGTCCGGCGAGAAGTTCGGGCCGGTCATCTCGGCCCTGCCGTCCCCTACGTCGTTACGGGCCAGGAAGTAAGTCTGACCGTCCACGGTCGAGCCAATGAGGTGCTGCTGACCCTCACCGTCCTCGGCGAGGATCACACCGCCGTACGGCGACACCGTGATGTTGTCCGGACCGTCCTCGTCCCGGTCCTGGTTGGCGGGGGTGTAGGCGAAGCGGAGCCGGAGCGTGATGGTGCCGGCCAGCGGGTCGTGGAACCAGACCTGCCCGTCGTGCTGGACCGCGCTGCCGTCGCCGGTGCGCGCGTAAGAAGCAACGAAATACACGCCTCCGTCGGCCCACCAGGCGCCTTCGAGCTTGCGGCTGCGGGTGATGTCCCGCGCGGGGTTCGTCGTGCTCGGCACCAAGTTGAACTGACGGCGGACCTGGCTTGCCACGTCGCTCGCGACAGGTACCCGGGTCGTGACCGCTACCCATTCGACTGTGTAGATCGTTCCCGGCTCGGTCGCGACGCAGAGGTCGGCGACAACAGCCCCGGAAGCCGTCCGCGCGCGCATGGCCTCCAGAACGCCGGCGTCTGGAAGCAAGGCCTTAAGGGATCCGTTGTGCAGTGGGAGTGCGGCGGCGGGTGGGGTCCACCGGTAGAAGAGGCCGTGCGGTGAGGTGGCGTCCTCGGTCTCGTAGATCCGGCCGGTGTCGGGATCGACGGCGACGGCCTCGTGCGCGAACCTGCCGAGAGCCCGGATGGGTTGCGGGTCGTTGTTGGCGTCCATGTCGTAGGGGTCGACCTCGAAGACGAAACCGTGCGGCTTGGTCAACGTGTTGGTCGCCAAGGGGCTGGTGAAGACCTCCTCACAGGTCAGCCAGGTGTTCCACGGCGTCTTGCCGCCGGCGCAGTTGGTGCTGGTGCCGGCCAGGCTGACGTACTCGCTCACCCGGTTGCCCTGGGCGTCAACCTCGATCGTCGTCGTACCGCCATTGACGCCCGAGTCGTAGACCAGGCCCTCGAGGTGAGGGACTCCGCCGACGAACAACGGGCCCGGCAGGGCCGAGACCTCGTGGTTGGTGACCAGCAGGACGCCATCCCCTCCGGGGCGGACGAAGCTGGCAGACCCGTCGGTGAGGTTGGGCGTCGGTTCCCCACTCTTCAGCAGCGTCACCGCCGACTCCGCGACAATCGCGTACGTGAAGCCGTTCGGCAGGGCCAACCTGCCGTCCGGGTCGTCCTGCAGCGGCCCGTAGCCGTCGAAGACGGCGTTCGCGGCATTCGGGTTGGCTTGGCCCACCTCGTCCGCCCTGGCCGACCGAGCAAGGGAGCCGGCGAGCGCTATGCCGAGCGTTGCCGCCGCCCCACCGCCGATGAAGCTGCGCCGTGACAGCCCGGCTGCGACTGATGCTTCTTGCGTTGTCATGGATGTGCCCCGTCCAATCGATGTTCCCTGTGAAGTCAGCGGACTCTCATGACCTGAGTGAGGCTGTCGCCGCCGCAGGTCTGCTGCTGCGTTTCCGGATCAGTGCCACAGCCACCCACGAAGCCGATACCACGGCCTCTCCCCTCTTGAAGGACACTCGCGATACGGCCTGCCCGCGTTTACCGGCCAGGAAAATAGGACGATCCGAAGCCTCCCCGCCTCGTGTGTTGAGTGCTTGACTGCTTGCATGACGGGGGCCAGCCATCCCGCCCCGGATGGCAAGGCAGGGCGAGAGGTGGCTGGAGCCATTCCCGAGCCTCCCGGTTCTGGTGAGCCCGATTCGGAAGCGTTCCGCGCGTTCTATGAGCGCGAGTACCGCGGGCTCGTCGCCCTCGCCGCCAGCCTGATCGGCGACCGGCATATGGCTGAGGACATCGCCCAGGAGGCACTGATGGCCGCGTGCGGACGATGGGACCACGTAGCGGCTCTGGAGTCGCCGCTCGGTTGGGTGCGGAAAGTGGTGGCGAACAAGTCCGTGTCCCTCATCCGGCGACGGCTGGCCGAGCTGCGAGCCCTGACGCGGATCGGTTCCCTCGCCGACCGGCGACTCGACTCGCCGGAGAGCGATGCGGACTTCTGGGCGTTGGTCCGGTCGCTGCCTCGGCGCCAGGCCCAGGTGATCGCCTTGCACTATGTGTCCGACATGTCGGTCATGGAGATCGCGGCGACGCTCGGATGCAAGGAAGGGTCGGTCAAGGCCTCCCTGTTCAAGGCCCGACAGCATCTGCTGAAGAGCTTCGAAGCCTCGTCCGGAGAAATTCTGGCGATCGGTAAACCCGTCACCCACTGACGAGCGAGTCTCCTGGCAGGAGATGACCGTGTGCTCACGAGAATGGATCCGGGTGACTGACTTCACGGAGATTGACCAACGCGCTCGAGTCGCAGCAGAGCGGCTGCGGGAGAGCGTGAGCGACTCGATCCCTCCCCTCGAGCATGCCATCCGAAGGAGCAACCAGAAGAGGGCGCGAGGGATGACGGTGATGGCCGCGCTGCTGATCTGCGCCGTCGTCGGGATTGGTGCCGCTGGCGTCTCGATGACGCGCACCGGCTCGGAGCCTCCCGAGGCCGGCGTACATCAACTGCAAGGCGCTTGGGCCCTCCCGAGTGCGACCGATGCCGTCTCTACCGAGCCGCGCCCTGGCGCCAGCAGTGGCGCAAGCGAGCCGCCCCGGACGCAGCGGCCGGCAGCCCGAGTGGTGACGGGACCATGGACGGCAGTCGTGCGCGGAAATCGGCTCACCCTCAGAGATCCTGCGACGAACACCGCGATCGTGCAGCGGATCGAGTCCCCCGAACCTGGGAGGTTCTCCGTCGTCGAGGCCGCATCGGGCGGCACCGCCAGTTTCGGGTGCGCCAACGTCGGCGACTACAGCTTCGAGCGCACCGATGGCGGCGCCTTGCGCGTCCATGAGGTCGCTGACTCGTGCGAGCCGCGCGTGGAAGTCCTCATCGCGGGAGTGTGGACGGGTCTGGGGCCAACCTCGACCGACGGCCTCCCGACAGAGGGACCGACTCCGACGGTCTCCACCTCTCAGGAGCCGGCACCAACGGCGTCCTTCCCGGAGGACGGCACTCCGTCCCCCGAGGATCCGACTCCCAGCGAG
>Ga0126309_10000891_pt1 | contig 10227 bp, 8 predicted proteins | sample Plot56_FD_92541 | JGI IMG/M metagenome (GOLD analysis project Ga0126309, IMG submission 92541) | Serpentine soil microbial communities from UC McLaughlin Reserve, CA, USA - Plot56 | ecosystem: Environmental > Terrestrial > Soil > Grasslands | place: USA: UC McLaughlin Reserve, Lake County...
GAAGAGCACGTCGAGCGCCTTCTCGAGGCGCGGGTCGGGCTCGTACTTGGGCTCGGCCATCTTGAAGAGCATGGACAGGAAGTTGCCCGCGTAGGAGAGGTCGTTGTCGGGGTAGACGTAGGGCAACCCGAGGCTGTGACGGTAGGCGAACGCGGCGAGGGTCGGCATCTTGGCGATCAGACGCACCGCCGCGACGTGGCGCTGGTACTCGTCATCGATATCCTGGGCCTCAGGGTAGAAGGTCGAGAGGGCGCCGACGGAAGCCTGCAGCATCCCCATCGGGTTCGCGTCGTGCCGGAAGCCGTTCATGAAGTTCTTGATGTTCTCGTGAACGTAGGTGTGGTGGGTTATCTGGTAGGTCCAATCGTCCAGCTCGTCCTCGGTAGGGAGTTTGCCGTAGTTGAGTAGATAGGCCACCTCGAGGTAGGAAGAGTGCTGGCACAGCTGCTCGATGGGGATGCCCCGGTGTTCCAGGATCCCCTTCTCCCCGTCTATGTAGGTGATCGCGCTCCTGCAACTCGCCGTGTTGGAGTAACCAGGGTCGTAGGTCATCAGCCCGAAGTCGTCTTCGTCGACCTTGATCTGCCTGAAGTCCATCGCCCGGACCGTGCCGTCTTCTATCTCGATGTCGAAATTCTCGCCCGTCCGGTTGTCCGTTACCGACAGACTCTCGGTCCCCGTGGCAGTCGTGCTCCGGCCGTTATCCGTGCTCTGCGACTCTTCGGTCAACCTGTGCCCCTTTCTCTTGCACGTACGCTCATTATATATGCTCGTGCCACATATGTGTCAGCGCCGAAACGCATCTTGAGGTACGGTATTATCACGCACCGGAGGGGAAACGGAAAGTGACTTCAGGCACCAGAATTTCTCTGAGAGCAGGGCTTAACTAAAGAGAGCCTGCGCGAGGCACGGGCCGGATGATGCACCTACTACAGGGCGAACGAAGAGAGCCAGAGCCCGACGGCTCTGGCCCGGTCGTGTGAGAGGTCAGGTATCTGATCTAGGAGGGATCCTCCAGCTGGAAGGTTACCTCCACGTTGACCTTGTAGCCCGTAATGTTGCCGTCCTGGATCATGACGTTCATGTCCTTGACCCACGCGCCCTCTACGCCTCTAAGCGTCTTGGTGGCGCGGGCGACGGCCTCGTTGATGGCGTCCTCGAAGCTCGTCTCGGATGTGGCGCTCAACTCGGTAACTCGGGCAATGCTCAAAGTATTCGCCTCCTTGATCTCTAGCTTGCTGCTTATCTATCCTGTATTTAGCCGTGCCGGGCAGATATCAAACATCAGGATCAGAGAGCTCTCTGAGGCGCTGGCGAAGAGCTCGCCGCCATAGATCTCCTCTCCGACAGTCGCCTCGTCGTCGGGGTAGGGCCAGGCTCCTCAGCCCGCGATTACGCCGCGGTCGGCATCCCCTTCGAGGAGCGCTGGAAGCGTCTGGCGGAGGCTGTGATGGCGATGCGAGCTCTTTGGCTCGGGGAGGGTTCGTCGCATAGAGGCGAGTTCTACTCTACGGAAGGCATCGTGCTGGAGCCTTATCCGGCACAACGGTCTGGGCCTCCTGTCTGGATCGGGCGCTGGGGGTCGAAAGCTGGTCTGAAGCGGACGGCTAGACTGGGCGACGGGTGGCTTGCTTCCGGCTACAACACCACCCCGGAAGGATTCGCCGACGCACGGGGACAGCTTATTGAATACCTGCACGCCGCAGGCAAGGATCCTCACCGTTTCCCGAACGCCATAGCGACGATGTTCTTCTTCGCGACCGAAGAGCACGCCGCGAAGGACGAGTTACGCCAGCTGGCGGTTTTTCGAGAGCACGTCGCACCAGCCGCCTCCACATAGAGTTTCCTCGGTCCCGGTGAAGCCGCCTAGAGCTTGCTGTCTAGCCTCCCCAGGAGGGTCTTGCGGTTCTTGTGATACCGCCCCCAGCCTGTGCGATTCGTGTTCGCTGACACACGGGCACGCGAGGACGAGAAGGCTCAGTAGAGAGAAGGAACAGGGTGCTATGAGCCTCCACACACTTGCACCTAGCCCAGGCTGTGTGCTAGGACGTCGATGTCGAAATCGGCTGGGTCTACCACGGGGGGTTCGGGGAGGTCCTGCGGCGGCGGGTACTTCTGGCCGATGCCGCAATCGAAGGCGACGACTTCTTCGTCGGGGTCGACCTCGCCCCTGTTGCGCAATTCGGGGACGGCGGCGAGGGCTGCGGCGGACTCGGGACTTACGTACCCGGCTCCCATGCGTCCGGCGAACGTCTGCATCTCGGAGATGGCGTCTTCGCTCACCGAGAGCGCCGTGCCGCCCGATTCTCTCAGGGAATCCAGGATCAGGAAGTCGCCCACGGCTGAGGGGACCCTGATACCCGAAGCCCGGCTATGGGCATCCTGCCAGGGTTCGGCGAACCTGTCCCCCGCCTCGAACGCCCTGACTATCGGCGCGCAGCCCTCCGATTGCACGCTCACCATCCTTGGACGTTCTGATCCGATCAAGCCCAGGGCTTCCAGTTCGTCGAAGGCCTTCCACATTCCCACGAGGCCAGTGCCTCCGCCTGTTGGATAGACGATGACGTCGGGAAGCTCCCAGCCGTATTGTTCCGCTAGCTCGAAGCCCATCGTCTTCTTGCCCTCGACGCGGTAGGGTTCTTTGAGTGTGCTCACGTCGAAGGCACTGATCCTTGGGGCGAGGGAGGTCGAGATCTTACCGCAGTCGGAGATCAAACCTCGCACCAGTATCAGACGCGCCCCCATTGCGAGCACTTCTTGCTGGTTGGTTGGCGTCGCGTCTATGGGCGTTAGTACCGTGACCAGCGCCCCTACGGCCGCGCCGTACGCAGCCAGGGCGCCTGCGGCGTTTCCGGCCGAAGGCGCGATGAAGGAGGTCACGCCCAACTCCACGGCACGCGAGACCGCCACCGCCATCCCGCGCGCCTTGAACGAGCCCGTGGGATTAAGGCCCTCGGCCTTTGTGGATAGGCGCGGGACGCCGAGCGCCTCCCCGAGCCGCGGCTGCGCCAGAAGCGGGGTATCGCCCTCGCCCAGGTACACGACGTTACTCCGGTTCCTCACCGGCAGCAGCTCCGCCCAGCGCCACAGGCCACCACGACGGCGCCCCGACAGAGATTCGGCCGTCAACGTTCGGGCGGCCTTCTCGATGTCGTAGCGGGCCAGCAGGGGGCGTCCGTCCGTGGGGTCGAGCCCGATCAAGTCATCCGCCGTATACCTCTCCCCCGAAAGCGCGCCTTCCAGATGTGTCAGCGTAGAACCCGTGTCGTTCACATCAACCTCTTGCGCCTGTCAGAACCGCCGGAATTCTACTCGCGCCTCGATGGAAACGCTACGAGGCTACGGGAGTAGAGGCAATCAACCAGAATACGCTGCGGCGACCTCCTGCAGATATTCCAGAATGTCCTCGGCGGAGACTACGTCACCGTACTTGGCGTCTACGTCGTAGAGGTTGGCCTCGTGGGCGTCGGGGTTGCGGTCGCCTACTGCTTCGCGGGGGACTACGGGGCGGAAGCCGTACTGGAGGGCGTCGACGGCGGTCGCCCTCACACAGCCCGAGGTGGATGCGCCGGTGATGATAAGGGTGTCCACGCCGGCGGCGGTGAGGAGGCTGGAGAGGCCCGTACCGAAGAAGCCCGAGGCGAAGAGCTTGTTGAGGACCGGCTCCGTTTCTTCAGGGGCTATGCGGGAGTCGATCTCGGCCCAGCGGGTTCCGGCCTGCAGGGTGAGGAGCGCGGGCACCTTGTCTATGAAAGCTGCGGCTGTGAGCTTGTCCGATTCGCGATAAGCGACGGTGGTGAAGACCACGGGAATCTCGGCTCGCCGGGCGGCTCTCAAGAGCTTCTGGATCTCCGAGATAGGTCCTTCCAGGTCGCAGGCTAGCGGCGATTCTGGATCCGTGAATCCGAGGGTCATGTCTATGACGACGAGGGCGGGACGGCGACCGAAGCCGCCGCGGCCGCCGAAACCTTCGATGTGCGCCAAATTACTACCTCCCGTTGCCCCTTGCCTTGCCGAGCTCACCCGAGAGCCACTCGTTGAACGCGCGCCGGGTCTCGGCGATCATCCGCCGCTGTTCATCTAGAGGCGGCAGATCTCCGTGGTCGAACCCCGGCGACTCGCCGCGGCCAGCCTTTATCTCCTCACGCTTCGAGTTCGTCGCTTCCTCGTTGACCGATCCATCGTCACCGACCACCACGCCGTAGACGCTCTCGGCAGCTTCGGGACTAATGAGGCTCCAGCGGACGTCTTTGGCCGTTGCCTCGGGGTCGCGCTCCAGCGGATCTCCGACGCCGCCGGCGCCAGCCGTCTCGAAGATGAGGCGGTCGCCCTCGAAGACGGGCACGTCGCGCACCTTGGCCGGCATGTCGACCTCTTCGCCGCTCGCCCTGAGGAGCGTCTTCTTCGAGGCCGCGCCAGGTTTGCCGCCGTCCACACCGTAGGGGTACGTGTGATGACGGTCGTCCTGGTAGGTGATGTGGCCGTCCGCCAGGAAGCGGTAGACCTTCTTTATCCCGCAGCCGCCCCGGAACTGGCCGGCGCCGCAGGAGTCCTTGCGGGCCGAGTACTCCTCCACGATCATGGGGTAGTAGGTCTCCATGTACTCGGCGGGGACGGCGAGGAACTCGGGCCACCAGGAGTGTCCGTCGAGGCCGTCCTTGCCGGGGATGGCCGGTATCCCGCCGTACAGGATCTCCATGGTCTGGAACGGCTCGCCGGTCTCTTTCACGCCGGAGTAGACGAAGTTGGGGCTCGTCCCGTAGGAGCCGGAGACGTTGAAGCCGATGGCCTTGGCGTAGACGGCGCCGAGGACGTCGAACTGCCGCGCCATGACGACGAGACGGTTACTCAACGGCGCGGGCTCCTTCGGCCGCAGGACCGTGCCGTCAGGGATGTTGACCTTGATGATGTCAGCGTAGCCGTCGTTGAAGAGGATCGTCGGGTCTACGGCGGAGATCAAGAACACCCCCGCGAACATCTGGAACATCTCTTTGTTGAGGAGGAAGTTGACGGGGCCCGGAACCTGTGCGTCGGTGCCGCTCCAGTCGAGGTGCAACTCGTCGCCCTCGCGCCACATCGCGAGCTTGAGCTTTATCGGGCCGTTGCCCAGCCCGTCGTCGTCGGTGTAGTCCTCGAACTCGAAACGCTCGCCTTCGGGGATGAGCTGGTGGATCAAGCCTATGATGCTCGCACGCGTTCGGGCGAGGAGCGCGTCACAGGCCTCGAGGTACGTATCCTTGCCGAAGCGGTCGCAGATGTCCTTTACCCGCTGGGCGCCTGCGGCGGTCCCTGCGGCTATGGCCATGACGTCGGCCCGGGTCTCGCGCGGAGTGCGAGAGTTGTGGCAGAAGAAGCGCAGTACCTCTTCATTCAGGGTGCCACCGTCGTAGAGCTTGACCGGCGGCATCCTGACGCCCTCCTCGTAGATGGAGCGGGCGTCGATGGGGATGGAACCCGCGGTCGAGCCGCCGACGTCCATCAGGTTGCCCCACTGCAAGGCGTAGCCGATGTGATCATCCTCGTAGAAGATCGGACGGACCAGCAGGATGTCTGGGAGATGAGAGGTACTCCCTTCCATCATGTATGGGTCGTTGAGGGCTATGACGTCGCCGTCCTTGAGGTTCTCGACGGTGTAGGGAGAGTTTTCGAGAACGGTGTCCACCGGGCTCCCGAACTGGCCTACGACCATGCGGCCCTTGCGGTCCGCTATGAGTGGGAACTCGTCTGCCTGCTCGCGGATAACGGGACTTACGGCGGTGGTGACGAGCACCCTGTCCATCTCGTGGCGGATGTTCTTCAGGGCGTTCTCGATTATGTCGAGGGTAACGTGGTCTATGTTGTGTTCCCAGACGAAGTCCGGCTGGGACTGCTCTTGCAACGCCATTATTTATGCCTCCTCGATCAGGATGTTCCCGAAGCTGTCGACGGCACCTCTGTAGCCAGGTTCTATGACCGTGGTTGTATCGTCCTGGACGACGACCGCCGGTCCGGCGACCGCGTTGCCAGGACGGAGCTTCCCGCGGTCGTAGATCGGGGTCTCCCTCCACCCGCCGTCGAAGTACACCTGCTCGTTGCGCGTGATCGCGCCCGAGGCCTCCTCTCCAGGCCCGTCCTCACTCTCGACGAGGCTGACGCCCTTTATGGTGCCGCGTCCGACGACGCGGACGGTGGCGATCTCCAGTGGAGAGTCTGGCAGGTCGAAGTTGTAGCGCTGGCGATGGGCCTCCTCGAACCGCCCGCGCAGAAAGGCGCTCCCCCCATCCTCGAGTTCCTCGAGCTCGAAGCGGCAGGGGATCTGGATGTTCTGCAGGTAGTAGCGGCAGTCCGCGTAAAGATCGAACCGCTTATCGTCATCTGAGACCCCCTCGCCTTCGAGCCACCCCTCAGCCTGGGCGAGGAGCCCTTCGATCGTCGCCTTGAGTTCCTGCGCCGGGGTCTCTTCTGCGACGCGCAGGTACGTTTCGGGGAACTCGTTCTGAATGTCTGAGGAGAGGAAACCGAAGGCGCTCATCACGCCTGGAGTCGGGGGGATTATCACGGAGCGGGACCGGATCAGGCGCCCCAGAGCGTTCGCGTGCATCGGCCCAGCCCCACCGAAGGCGACGAGCCCGAAGTTCCTCGGGTCGTGCCCGCGCTCGACGCTGACCACGCGCAGGGCAGCGTGCATGTTCTCGTTGACGATCTCGATGATCGCCTCGGCCGCCTCCTCGACACCCATCCCGAGCTGCTCTGTGATGGTCCCCACGGCCTCTCTCGCCGCGCCTTCATCCATCTCCAGCGTGCCGCCAAGGGCGACACCGGGCGGTATACGATGCAACACCACGTTCGCGTCTGTCACGGTCGGGGCCTCGCCGCCGCGTCCGTAGGCCGCGGGTCCAGGGTCTGCGCCGGCGCTCGCCGGCCCAACCTGCAGGGCGCCGCTCGCTGAGACGAACGCGATGGAGCCCCCGCCGGCCCCGACGCTGTGGACGTCCACCGCCGGGGACTTGAACTGGAAATACCCGAGTTGGATGTCGCGCCGCACGGGCGTCTCGCCGTTCAGGCAGAGCGAGACATCGGTCGAGGTGCCACCCATATCGAAGGTCAGGATGTCTGGGACCCCGATCTCGCGCGCGAGGTAAGCCGACCCGGTAACGCCGCCCGAGGGCCCGGAGAGGGCTATCTGGATCGGGCTCTCCGCCACGGCCTCCGTGCTCATCGCCCCGCCGTCGGAGCGGACGATAGAGAGTGAGCCCCCGAAGCGCTTCTCGTCGATGGACTTCTCGAAGTTCCTCATGTACAGCATGGTGCGCGGCTGCACGGCCGTGTTGACGACCGTGGTCAGCGTCCGCTCGTACTCGCCGTACTCCTGCCCGATATCCGCCGAGATAGACACGGAGAGATCTGGATACGCCTCGCGGACGATGTCCCTGGCGCGCCGCTCGTGAGCAGGGTTCACGTACGAGTTGAGAAAACCGATGGCCAGCGACTCGACGCCCCTGTCCACCAGCCGCTTTACCGCCTCCCTTACTTCGTCCTCGTCAAGCTCTTCGAGCACTTCGCCGCTAGAGCTTAGGCGTTCCGAGACGCCTACGGTGTCCGTCGGATCGGCGGGAGGGTCGGGTTTCTGGAGGGCCATCCAACCGTAGAGCGGGCCTGGGGTCCAGGCGCGGGCGAGGTGCAGGATCTGCTCGTGCCCCTTCGTCGTCAGGAGGCCGACCCGCGAGCCCGTGTTGGTCAGGATCATGTTCGTCACGACGGTCGTGCCGTGGAAGAAGAGGTGGAGGTCGGGAAAAGAGATCCCAACCTTCTCGCAGACCGCCTCTATGCCCTCGACCACCCCCTTCGAAGGATCCTCCGGCGTAGAGAGCACCTTACCCTCGGTCAGCCCGCCTGTCTCCTCGTCGAAGACCAGGACGTCCGTGAACGTCCCTCCGACGTCTACCGCAACGTTGTACATGGTCGCTCCCTTCGGTCGCGTATTAGCACTTCAGCTTGTCAGCATTTCAGCTGGTCAGCTCTTCAGCATTTCAGCAGTCGTAAGCGCTGGCTGACAAGCCGCCTGGCGAAGCCGGAGCGTGCTGACATGCTGATAGCTCATACGAAGTTTCCCGCCTTGTACACCTGTCCGGGAAGCTCTTTGTCGAGTTGTTGGGCGAGCCAGGCTGCTACTTCGATGAGGGCGTCGAGGTCTATCTTCGTGTCGTAGCCCATGCCGTGCAGGAGGTAGACGAGGTCTTCTGTGGCGATGTTGCCTGTGGCGCGGGGGGCGAAGGGGCAGCCGCCTGTGCCGCCTACGGAGGCGTCGAGGACCGTAGCGCCGTTCTCTACGGCAGCGGCGGCGTTGGCTATCCCGGTGTTGCGCGTGTCGTGGAAGTGGCAGCCGATGGTGACGCCGTGGGCGGCGACGCCCTCTACGAGCTTGCGTACCTGGTTCGGGACTGCTACGCCGATGGTATCGGCCAGGACGATCTCGTCCGGGCCCGATGCAGCTACTCTGGCGGCGATCTGGAGTACGTGCCCTGGGTCGACCCAGCCTTCGAAAGGGTCTCCGAAGGCGGCGGAGAGCGTGATGGAGACGCGCACGCCGTCTAGTCGCGCTCGCTCCACGAGTCGCGCGGCAAGCTGTGTCGCGTCCTCCACTGTGGTGTTCTGGTTTCGTTTCGCAAAGGTCTCGGTTACGGGGAAGGCGTAGCGTACTTCGTCTACCCCGGCTTCGATGGCCCGCTCGTAACCTTTCTCGTTGAGGACCAGGCCGGCGTAGCTCGTGCCCGGGGAACGCTCGATGATGGCCATTACCTCCTCGGCGCCGGCCATTTGCGGGACGCGCTTCGGGTTGACGAAGCTGGCCGCCTCGACGCGCGGGATCCCCGCGGCCGCCAGCTTCTCGCAGAGCTCGGCGCGGACCTCGGGGGAGAGAGTTTTGTCCTCGTTCTGGAGGCCGTCTCGGGGGCCTACGTCGACTATCTCGATTTGCATCAGACGATTCCCCGTTCGCGCAGGTCGTCGAGATCCTGCTCGCTCATCCCGAGGACATCTTTGAATACCTCGTCGTTGTGCTGGCCCAGCTTCGGGCCGGTCCAGCGGACTTCTCCTGGCGTCTCGGAGAGGCGGGGGACGACGTTCTGCATCGGGAACGGGCCTATGTCAGGGTCATTGACGGTGACGATGTTCTGACGGGCGGCGTACTGTTCGTCCGAGAGCATGTCCTCTGCGGTGAAGAGCTTCCCGGCAGGGACGCTTGCTTCTTTCATGGCCTCGAGCACTTCTTCCGCGGTACGTTGTCGCGTCCACTCGGAGATCAAATCGTCCAGCTCTTCCTGGTTCTCGCCGCGGGCGTGGTGGGTTGCGTACTTTTCGCCCTCGGCCCACTCGGGGTGTCCGAGCGCTTTTGCGAACCGTCCGAAGACGGTATCGGCGTTGGCGCCGATCACGACGTAGTCTCCGTCGCCGGTGGGGTAGGTGTTCGACGGAGCCACGAAGGGCAGGATGGCCCCCGTGCGGCTACGGATGTGCCCCGTTAGCGCATACTCCGGAATCGTGCTCTCCATGAGGGCGAGGACGGCCTCGTAGATCCCCACGTCCACGACCTGGCCTCTGCCGCCGCGCGCCTCGCGGTTGTAGAGGGCCGTCACCGCGCCGAGGGCGCCGAAGGTCGCCGCGAGCGAGTCGCCGAGGCTGATCCCGACCCGCGGCGGCGGGCGGTCAGGAAAGCCGGTCACATACCTTATCCCGCCCATGGCCTCGCCGATGGACCCGAACCCAGCCTGGTCCTTGTAGGGTCCTGTCTGTCCGTACCCGGAGACCCGCACCATGACGAGAGCGGGGTTGGTCTCGCTCAGGTCCCCGTACCCGAGGCCCCACCTCTCCAGCGTGCCTGGCCTGAAGTTCTCGACGACCACGTCGGCTTCGGAGATGAGGCGGCGGGCGAGGTCCTGGCCCTCCTCTTCCCGCAGGTTGAGGGTGACGGACTTCTTGTTGCGGGCGATGATGGGCCACCAGAGGGTGCGCCCCTCTTTGCGGTGGCGGCCCCAGACGCGCATGGGGTCCCCCTTGCCTGGCGGCTCGATCTTGAGGACTTCGGCGCCGAAGTCCGCCAGGAGCTGGCCGCAGAATGGGCCGGCGAGCAGGCTGCCCATCTCGACGACGCGCACGCCTTCGAGGGGACGGACCCCGTTGTCCCCCTCAGCCATTCATATCCTCCTTGAGGGCTCCTATGACGAAGTCGCGGCCCTCGTAGACGTGCTC
>Ga0126309_10000892_pt1 | contig 10227 bp, 12 predicted proteins | sample Plot56_FD_92541 | JGI IMG/M metagenome (GOLD analysis project Ga0126309, IMG submission 92541) | Serpentine soil microbial communities from UC McLaughlin Reserve, CA, USA - Plot56 | ecosystem: Environmental > Terrestrial > Soil > Grasslands | place: USA: UC McLaughlin Reserve, Lake County...
GACGCCCGCAAGAACCTGATCAGGGTGCCCAAGTACGGCCAGACGATCACGCACCGGATCATCGGCCGCTTCGGCGCCGGTCACGTCGTCCTCCGGCCCGCGAGCCCCGGTACCGGCGTGATCGCGGGCGGCGGCGTCCGCGCGGTGCTCGAGCTCGGCGGCGTCCGCGACGTGCTCACCAAGAGCATCGGTACCCAGAACCCGATCAACCTGGTCAAGGCGACCATGGACGGCCTCGTCCGCCTTCGCCGGCCCGAGCAGGTGGCCGAGCTCCGCGGCCTGAGCGTCAACGAGGTGCTCGGTCTGCACCTGAAGCCCGTGTCCAATGGCAGCCATGAGGAGGGCGGGGACCCGGCTGCGCCCGGACGCGAGAGCGAGGGCCAGCAGGCTGAATCGCCGGTTGGTGCTGGCCCGAACGGGAGCGAGGACGCAGCCGGCAGTGGTTCTGGTGAGGAGGCGGCCGGCAATGGTGATTAAGCAGGTCCGCAGCCAGAACGGGACGAACCCGAGGCAGCGCGCGACGTTGAAGGCGCTCGGCCTCGGCCGGATCGGCAAGGCCGTGGAGCGCGACGACACGCCGCAGCTGCGCGGCCAGCTTCGCGTGGTCGGTCACCTGGTGGAGGTGGAAGGCTGATGGCGGGCTCGCCGCCGCCCGAGGAGATCGGGCTGCACAACCTGAAGCCGAAGCCGGGGTCGCGCCGGCCACGCAAGCGCCTGGGGCGCGGCGAGGGCTCCGGCCTGGGCAAGACCTCGGGGCGCGGCCACAAGGGCTACGGCGCCCGCGCGGGCGCCAAGCGCAAGGCCGCCTACGAGGGCGGCCAGAACCCGATCCACATGCGGATGCGCAAGCTGCGCGGGCCGCACATGAAGAAGTCGATGCCGTTCGAGAACTTCCGGACCCGGACCCAGCCCGTCAACCTCGCCGACCTCGACGACCGCTTCGACTCGGGCGCCGAGGTGACGCCGGACTCGCTTCGCGAGAAGGGCCTCGCGAAGCGGTCGGACCCGGTCAAGATCCTGGCCCGCGGCGAGATCTCCAAGGAGCTGACCGTCCGCGCCCACGGCTTCAGCGCCGCGGCGCGGGAGAAGATCGAAGCCGCCGGCGGAACATGTGAAGTACTGCCCTCGGCGCCCGAGTAACCGATGCTCAAGACGATCGCCAACGCCTTCAGCGTTCCGGACATCCGCCGGAAGATCGCCTTCACCGCGGCGATCCTGGCCCTCTACCGGCTCGGGGCCTACATCCCAGCACCGGGGGTCGACGTCGACACCGTCAAGGAGATCGAGCAGAACTTCAAGGGCTCGAACATCCTCGGCTTCCTCAATCTCTTCTCGGGCGGCAGCCTCGCTCGGCTCTCCCTTTTTGCCCTGGGGATCATGCCCTACATCACGGCCTCGATCATCCTCCAGCTCCTGACCGTCGTAGTCCCGTCGCTGGAGCGGCTCCAGAAGGAAGGCGAGGTCGGCCAGCAGAAGATCACGCAGTACACGCGGTACCTGACCGTGGTCCTGGCCTTCGCGCAGTCGCTGGGCTACGTCTTCCTGTTCCGGTCGTTCCAGAGCCAGGCCGGCACGAGCGTCGTCGGCCAGCTGACCTTCGGCAAGACATTCCTGATCGTCATCTGCCTGACGGCCGGCTGCACGCTGCTGATGTGGCTGGGCGAGCTGATCACCCAGCGCGGGATCGGGAACGGGATCTCCCTGATGATCTTCGCCTCGATCGCCGCCTCGATCCCGGTCGGGATCCAGAAGTGGTGGACGAACCCCGACCAGGTCTTCGTGGTGATGATGCCGTTCGTCGCCCTGGCCGTGATCGTCGCGATCGTCTTCGTCCAGGAGGGCCAGCGGCGGATCCCGGTCCAGTACGCGAAGCGCGTGGTCGGACGGCGGATGACGTCGGGCGGATCGACCTATCTGCCGCTGCGGGTGAACATGGCCGGCGTCATCCCGGTCATCTTCGCCGCCTCGATCATGGCCTTCCCGCCGACCATCGGGCAGCTGCTGAACACCCCGGCGGCGCTCGACTTCGCCGCGTTCTTCAGCCCGAACAGCTGGGCCTACGTGGTCGGCGAGGTGTTCTTCATCATCATCTTCACGTACTTCTATACGGCGGTCACCTTCAACCCGGTCGACCAGGCCGACAACCTGAAGAAGTACGGGGGGTTCATCCCCGGGGTGAGACCCGGCCGGCCGACCGCCGAGTACCTCGACCGTATCCTCTCCCGGCTGACCTTCCCGGGGGCCCTCTACCTGGGTGCCGTGGCGGCGCTGCCGACGATCCTGATCAACCAGACGTCGGCCAACTTCTACTTCGGCGGCACCTCGATCCTGATCGTGATCGGCGTCGCGCTCGACACGGTGAAGCAGCTCGAGGCCCAGCTGATGATGCGCAACTACGAAGGCTTCCTCAAGTAGCGCCGGCCGCAGCGCGCCGATGTCTGACCTGAACCTCGTACTGCTCGGGCCTCCCGGATCCGGCAAGGGCACCCAGGGCGAACGGCTGCAGGGTGACCACGACCTGCCCTACTACGCGACCGGCGACATCCTCCGAGCTGAGGTTCGCGAGGACAGCGACCTCGGCCGCCAGGCCAAGGAGTACATGGATGCGGGCGACCTGGTCCCCGACGAGCTGATCATCAGCATGATCGGGCAGCGGATCTGCTCGGACGAGGCGAAGGGCGGCTTCATCCTCGATGGGTTCCCGCGGACCGTCCCCCAGGCCGAGGCCCTGGCGGAGGAGTGCGACCGGCTCGAGCGGGAGCTCAGCGCGGCGATCCTCATCGACGTCGACGACGACGAGGTCGTCCGTCGCCTCAGCGGCCGCCGCACGTGCGAGGAAGGCGGCCACGTCTTTCACGTCGAGTTCAACCCGCCCAAGGAGGAGGGCGTCTGCGACATCGACGGGAGCCCCCTCGTCGTCCGCGACGACGACAAGCCGGAAGTGGTCCGACGGCGGCTCGAGCAGTACCAGGAGAAGACCGCGCCGCTCGTCTCCTGGTACGAGGAGAAGGCGCTGCTCGAGCGGGTCGACGGCGCCCGCGACCCGGATGACGTCGCAGCGGACATCCGGGACGTGCTCTCCCGGCTCGAGAGCGAGAGCGCCTGAGACCCGTACACCCCGCCGTTAGCCTGGGTAGGGAACCGTGTACCGGATGATCATCAGGAAGACCCCGGAGCAGCTCGAGCAGATGGCGGAGGCCGGGCGGATCCACGCGCGCTGCATGCGGATGCTCACGTCGAAGGTCCGTCCCGGCGTCACCACCGCAGAGCTCGACGACGCGGCTGAGCGCTACATCCGCTCCCAGGGCGCCGATCCGTCGTTCAAGGGCTACCGCGGCTTCCCCGGCTCGATCTGCACCTCCCCCAACTCGATGGTCGTCCACGGCATCCCCGGCCCCTACGAGCTGAAGCGCGGCGACATCCTCTCGATCGACGTCGGAGTCACCAAGGACGGCTGGGTCGCCGATGGCGCCGTGACCCTTCCCGTCGGGCCGGTGACGCCCGGCGCGCGGGGGCTGCTCGACACTACGAAGCAGGCCCTCTTCGACGGGATCGAGCAGGCTGTGCCCGGCAACCACCTGGGCGACATCTCCGCGTCGATCCAGAAGACCGTCGAGCTCGACGGTCTCTCGGTCATCCGGACCCTGGTCGGTCACGGCATCGGCCGCGACATGCACGAGGACCCCCAGATCCCCAACTTCGGTGAGCCGGGGCGCGGCCCGCTGCTCGAGGAAGGGATGGTCTTCGCGATCGAGCCGATGGTCAACGTCGGCGGCTCCCTCGTCCAGATGGGCGACGACGGCTGGGCCGTCTACTCGCAGGACGGATCCCTCGCCGCCCACTTCGAGTTCACGGTCGCCGTGACCGCGGACGGGCCCCGGATCCTCACCCCCTGGCACGAGCAGCTGTAGGGCGCTCCGAGCGGCGCGCCGTCGGTGGCCGTCGACCTATACTCGGGCGTGGCGTGGGGTACGCCGCAGCGGCATGAGAAGCGGGATCAGGAGATGGAGGCGTGCGGGTCCGGCATGGGCGGCCTTCGTCTGCGCGCTCGCATTGGCTCCCGCCGCCGCCGCCCAGGTCGAGCCCTACGGCACGCATGACGCCGGCGGGTTCCGCAACGTCCTGCCGCCGGGAGAGAAGGGGACCGACAACGCGGCTGAGCTCGTCGCGTACCTGAGCACCGGCGCCTACCCCGAGCACTGGACCGACCAGCAGCCGCTCTACGACGACCTGCTGCTCGCCGAGCCGACCCTGACCGACAAGGACGTGCCGAAGTACTTCAAGGACGCCACCTTCGGCGTCCGCGCCGGAGAGGTCGAGTCGACGGTCACGCCGCGGCCCGGTGTGACGATTCAGCGTGATTCGGCCTACGGCATCCCCCACGTCTACGGCGATACGCGGGCCGACGCGATGTTCGGGGCGGGCTACGCGAACGCACAGGACCGGCTGTTCCTGATGGACATCCTCCGCCACACCGGCCGCGCCCAGCTTTCCTCGTTCGTCGGCGGCTCCCCCTCGAATCGGGCCATGGACCGCGCCCAGTGGCAGTTCGCGCCGTACACCGATGCCGAGCTGAACCGTCAGTTCGCGCTCGCCGACGAGTACTACGGCAAGGAGGGCCGCGCGCTCCAGCGCGACGGCCAGGCCTACATCGACGGCATCAATGCCTACGTCCAGGACGCGCTGGCCAACCCGACGCTGATGCCGGCCGAGTACGCGGCGGTGGGCAAGGCGCCCGCCCCGTGGTCGGTCAGCGACCTGGTCGCCGAGGCGTCGCTGATCGGCGGTATCTTCGGCAAGGGGGGCGGGCGTGAGCTCGACTCGGCCCTGACCCTGCGGGCGATCCAGCGCCGGTTCGGCGCCCGGGCCGGAAGGCGCGTGTGGTCCGACTTCCGCGCCAAGAACGACCCCGAGGCGCCGACGACGCTCAGCCGCCGCTTCCCCTACGAGACCGCCAGCCCATTCGCGAAGCGGGGGCTGGCGATCCCGGCGCCCGGCTCGGTCAAGCCGGCGCCGGTGGCGCCCCCCGTCAACGGGCGGCGGGTCAACGCCGCCGAGCGGGACTACGCGGGGATCGCCGGGTTCGGCGCCCGCCTGGTCGAGGCGATCCGCCGCGACATGCACGCCTCGAACTGGGAGCTCGTCTCCGCTCGCGAGTCGAGGACGGGCCACCCGATCGGGGTCCTCGGCCCCCAGGTCGGCTACTACGAGCCGCAGATCCTGATGGAGATGGACATCCACGGCCCCGGTATCGACGCGCGCGGCGCGACCTTCCCGGGGGTCGGCCTCTATGTCCTGCTCGGGCACGGCCGCGACTACGCCTGGAGCGCCACGACCGCGACCTCCGACAACGTCGACACCTTCGCCGAGGTCCTCTGCCGCGACAAATTCCATTACCGCTGGCGCGGCAAGTGCCGGCCGATGAAGAAGCTCACCCGCGAGAACGCCTGGACACCGAACGCGGTCGACGATTCGCCTCCGGGATCCGAGACGCTGACCGCGTACCGGACGGTCCACGGGATCGTCACCGCTCGCGGCCGGGTCGGCAAGCGCAGGGTGGCGTTCGTGATCGCCCGCTCGACCTACTTCCACGAGGCCGACTCGGCGCTCTTCTTCAAGCGGCTGAACGACCCGAAGTTCATGCGCGGCGGGCCCAAGTCCTTCTACCGGGCGGCCAAGAAGATGAACTTCGCCTTCAACTGGTCCTACCTCGACTCGAAGCACATCGCCTACCAGCTCACCGGGTGGTATCCGCGCCGGGCCCGCGGGACCTCGCCCGACTTCCCGATCCTCGGCACCGGCCGGTTCGACTGGAAGGGCTTCGATCCGAGCGGCGACCGACACGACGCCGAGTGGCTGCCCCAGCGCCGGCACCCCCACGCGGTGGACCCGCCGTTCCTCGTCTCCTGGAACAACAAGCAGGCGCCGGGTTGGGCGGCGGCCGACGACCAGTACGCCTACAGCGCCCTCCACCGCTCCCAGATGATCAGCGACAAGGTGCGCGCCGGGACCCGCGGCAAGCGGCGGATGTCGATCGCCCAGCTCGTCCGGGCGATGGAGAACCCCGCCACCCAGGACCTCCGCGGCTACCGGCTGCTGCCGCAGCTGCTCGCGGCGCTCGGCAAGCCGAAGGGCAAGCTGGCTCGCGCCGCGCGCCTGCTGCGCGCCTGGCATCGCGACGGGGCCCACCGCCGCGACCTCAACGGCGACGGGGAGTACGCCCACGAGCGCGCCGTGATCCTGATGGACGCCTGGTGGCCGCTCCTGGTCCGGGCCGAGTTCAGGCCGGCCCTCGGCAAGGCCGCCTATGGGCGCCTCCTCTCGATGCTCGCCAGCGGCGACCACACGCGCGGCTCCCCGGCCGCCCCTGACTACTTCGGCGGCTGGTGGGGGTACGCGTCGAAGGACCTGCGAACCGTCTTCGGAGGCGGCGCGCGCGCCTGGAGCCGCGGCTACTGCGGCCGCGGGTCGGCGAAGCGCTGCCGGGCCGCCCTGCGCGGCTCCCTGCGCAAGGCGCTCGGGGTCACCCCGCACGAGCTCTACGGCCGCGGCGCCTGTGAGGACGACCCCGACCCGCAATGCTTCGACCGCAACCGCCCGACCGTGGCCTCGGGCATCGAGATCGGCTCCTACCCGTTCCAGAACCGTCCCACCTTCCAGCAGGTCGTGACGCTCAGGAACGCGGTTCCCTGAGCACGGGCCGCAGCTCGACCCTGTTATATTTCCCGGTCGGCCCAAGGCCGGTTTGTGCGTGCCCGTGGCTCATCTCCTGGAGCCGCAGGGCCTCCTATTTCGATACGAATCAGAAGGGCGATGAAAGTCCGAGCGTCCGTAAAACCCATGTGCGAGAAGTGCAAGATCATCCGGCGGGGCGGCGCCGTGCTCGTGATCTGCCAGAACCCGCGCCACAAGCAGAGGCAGGGCTAGCCGATGGCGCGGATCGCGGGGGTCAACATCCCGGTCAACAAGCGGATCGAGGTCGGCCTCACGTACGTCTTCGGCGTCGGGCAGCCCACGGCTCAGGAGATGCTGCGCGAGACCGGGATCGACCCGGATACGCCGGTGAAGGACCTGACCGAGGACGAGGTCATCAAGCTGCGCGACGCGGTCGAATCTCGCTCGGTCGAGGGTGACCTGCGGCGCGAGCGATCGCAGAACGTCAAGCGCCTGATGGAGATCGGCGCCTACCGCGGGCTCCGCCATCGGCGCGGCCTTCCGGTTCGGGGCCAGCGGACGAAGACCAATGCGCGCGGTCGCAAGGGACCGCGCCGGATGAGCGTGGCGGGCAGGCGCAAGGCGCCGTCGCCCAAGTAGTCAGGAGCCAGGTGGCACAGAAGAAGCAGCAGAAGGGCCGCTCACGGCGCCGCGTCAAGAAGAACGTCGCCTACGGGCAGGCCCACATAAAGACCTCTTTCAACAACACGATCGTCACGCTCACCGACATGGAGGGCAATGTCCTCGCCTGGGAGTCGGCCGGCAGCGCCGGTTTCAAGGGCTCGCGCAAATCGACGCCGTTCGCCGCCCAGGTGACCGCCGACTCGGCGGCCAAGAAGGGCATGGAGCATGGGCTCCAGCGAGTCGAGGTGTTCGCCAAGGGCGCCGGCTCGGGCCGCGAGACCGCCATCCGCTCCCTCCAGGCCGCCGGCCTCGACGTGACGACCGTGAAGGACGTCTCCCCCCAGGCCCACAACGGCTGCCGGCCCAAGAAGCGGAGGCGAGTCTGATGGCGCGGGACACCGGAGCCCAATGCAAGCAGTGCCGCCGCGAGGGACAGAAGCTGTTCCTCAAGGGCGAGCGCTGCTTCACCGACAAGTGCGGCGTCGAGCGCCGGTCCTACCCGCCCGGCGAGCACGGCCGCGGGCGCATGCGGCAGTCCGAGTACCGCCAGCAGCTCCGCGAGAAGCAGAAGACGCGGCGCTACTACCAGATCCTCGAGAACCAGTTCCGGGCCTATTACGACAAGGCCTCGCGCCAGCCCGGCGTGACCGGAGAGAACCTCCTGCGACTGCTCGAGTCACGCTTCGACAACGTCCTCGTGCGGCTCGGGTTCGCCGCCTCCCGGCGGCAGGCGCGCCAGCTCATCCGCCACGGGCACTGGATGATCAACGGGCGGCGCGTGGACATACCGAGCTACCAGGTGCGGTCCGAGGACGTGATCTCGATCAAGGTCGACTCGGCCGCCGGCGACACCGTCCGGACGGCGACAGAGCTGGTTTCGACCGTGCCGGCCTGGCTGCAGGCCGACCACGATGCCCTGACGGCGAAGGTCCTGCGCCTGCCCGAGCGCTCCGAGATCTCGGCGCCGGTTCAGGAGCAGCTCATCGTCGAGCTCTACTCGAAGTAGCCCCCGACCCGAGCTCCCGCAGGGAGCCGGGCCCGAGAAATCTGCAACCCCGAAGGAACCATGACGACTGATTTCCAGGTCCCCAGAATCACCGCCGACACGATCGACTACAACCAGGGAACGTTCACGGTCGAGCCCCTCGACAAGGGCTTCGGCTACACGTTCGGCAACAGCCTGAGGCGCGTGCTCCTGTCCTCGCTCGGCGGGGCGGCGATCACGAGCGTCCGCATCGAGGGCGTCTCGCACGAGTTCTCGAGCGTGCCGGGCGTCAAGGAGGACGTCACCGACATCGTCCTCAACCTCAAGGACGTCGTCGTGCGCATGCACACCGACGCCGACGAGGTCGAGGCGCCGCTCGTGGCGACCGGCCCGGGCGAGGTCAAGGCGAAGGACATCGACCTTCCGTCCGGGCTCGAGATCCTCAATCCCGACGCCACGATCGCCACCCTCGAGAAGAAGACGAAGCTCGAGATGTACCTGACGATCGGCCGCGGCCGCGGCTACTCCGGCGCCGAGGAGAACAAGAGCGACGAGCAGCCGATCGGCGTGATCCCGATCGACTCGATCTTCTCGCCGATCCGGCGGGCGGCGTACAACGTCGACTCCGCGCGTGTCGGCCAGCGGACCGACTTCGACAAGCTCACGCTGGAGCTCGAGACCGACGGCTCGGTCGAGCCGGCGGCAGCGCTCCGCGAGGCCTCCGAGATCCTGATCAAGAGCCTGGCGATCTTCACCGACGCCGACCGGGTCGAGGAGCTGACTGCGCGCGAGGCGGTCGCGACGCTCACCGATCCGCTCGCCGACGACGGCTCTCGCGCCGCCGGCGACGGGCTCGACGAGATCCTCATCGAGGAGCTCGAGCTGGGCGTACGGTCCTACAACTGCCTCAAGCGGGCGGGCGTGCAGACGGTCGGCGACCTGGTGTCGAAGTCGGAGTCGGAGCTGAACGCGATCCCGAACTTCGGCCAGAAGTCGATCGAGGAAGTGATCGAGACGCTGCACTCGCGGGGTCTCGATCTCCGCAACGACTAGGTAACCCGTAGGGTCGCCACCGGGAGCCCGACGATGCGTCACGCCAAGAAGCGCAACAAGCTGAGCCGCGACCCCGCGCACCGCAAGGCGTTGATGGAGAACCTCTCCAAGCAGCTGATCGAGCACGAGCGGATCCGGACCAGCCAGGCCAAGGCGAAGGCCGTGAAGCCCGAGTTCGAGAAGCTGATCACCCTGGCGAAGCGCGGCGACCTGCACGCGCGGCGCCAGGCCCTGGCCGCCCTGCGGAACGACAAGTTCATCGTCCACAAGCTGTTCGAGGAGCTGGCGCCCCGCTACGCGGAGCGCCCCGGCGGGTACACCCGGATCGTCAAGCTCGGCCCGCGTCGATCGGACTCGACCGAGATGGTCTATCTGGAGCTGGTGTAGGCCGGGGTCGCGCCCCCGACCTGCGCCCGTGCCCGCCGGCATCGGCTAGGGTCGCGCCCATGAGGAGAGCGTCAACCGCCGTCGCGGCCGCCCTCGTCTGCCTCCTGCTCGCCGGTCTCGTGCCGCAGGCGGGCGGCGCAAGCCGGAGCACGGCGACGATCGGCGTCGGGTTCGTCACCAAGAACGGCGACCCGTTCTTCCGGGGCCGGATCAAGTCGAAGGCCAAACGCTGCACCCGCAACCGCCGCGTGGTCGTGTACCGCAACCGCAATCGCGGCCGGGTGACCCGCTTCCGCTCAGGTCGCAGCGACCAGCGCGGCTTCTGGCGGGTGATCATGGCCCACCGGATGCGGACCGGGGGCTACTTCGCCGTCGCCAAGCCCAAGCCGGGCTGCGCCAAGGCGAAGTCCAGGCAGATCGGCGTCGGCCAAAATGGCCCCGACGGCCTCGGCTGAGCCGACGCC
>Ga0126309_10000893_pt1 | contig 10226 bp, 12 predicted proteins | sample Plot56_FD_92541 | JGI IMG/M metagenome (GOLD analysis project Ga0126309, IMG submission 92541) | Serpentine soil microbial communities from UC McLaughlin Reserve, CA, USA - Plot56 | ecosystem: Environmental > Terrestrial > Soil > Grasslands | place: USA: UC McLaughlin Reserve, Lake County...
CGCCGAACCGCCTGTGCCGCAGCCGCCTCAGCCTGACGCTGCCGCGCTCTGAAAACCGCGGACAGGCGAGACTCCTGAATGGATATCGAGTACTGGTGGCTGCTCGCGCTGCCGCTCTTCTTCGCGCTCGGCTGGCTCGCTGGCTGGACGTTCGCGCACCGGTGACCCGTGACCGCCTACCGCACCGACGCGCGCTCGACGGTGATCGCGCACTACGAGCCACACTCGGACGACTGGCAATTCGTCTGCGCGTGGTGCGGCGCCGACGCCCTCGTCGACACCGAGGGCTGCCGGTACTGCACGTGCGAGCGGGCGACCGTGGAGCGCGCGTCGAGGCCGCCCCTCATCCGCCGCTAGCCCCCCGCCATCTTCCCCCCGCCGCGCGCGTACCAAGCCGCTCGGAGCTCCGCCATGCTCTCCACCTCTCGGCCATGGGCGGCGCGGCGGGGGACTACTAACTGACCAGCCATGAGCTGCGCCCGCTGCGCTGAAGCCCGCGACGTCGTCTGCCGGCTCGTCATGGCCATGCCTCGATGCTGCAACTGCGGCGACACGGGGACCCTCGTGGCGCCAGTGACAAGGCACGTGCTCTGCGAGCCGTGCTGGCTCGCGACGCCGGCGTCGGCCGACGAGCCCGAGCGCGACATGCGGCCGGCTATCGCCGCGGCGTACGACTTCCTCCGGCGCCCCGAGGGGCTGCCGCCGACGACCACACCGTGACCCTCGCCACACTCCGCCGCGCCGCGCTCGTCATCGCCGGCCACGACCCCGCGCGCCCGCCGGTCGCCATCCCCTCCGGACCGCGCGCTTCCGATCTACCCGCATGCCCCCGTTGCCACTCGGCCACGGCCTTGCGCGCGTCAGCCTTCGTCCGCGTCGAGCTCGAGCCCGGCGTCATCGCACTCATGCCGCCGGGGGTCCGCGTGCCGCACTGCCTCCGCTGCTCGGCGACGGTGCTTCGGCCAGAGGACCGCGCGGCCGTGCGTCTGGCGATTCGCGAGCGGCGCGCTGCCGCGGTGGCCCGGTCGCTGGAGCAGCGGGCGAGGGAAGCCGACGAGCGTGCGGGCGAGATCCTCCACCGATCAGACCGCCTTGCCCAACGACGTTGAGTGGCGTGTCGTCATTGTGCGGGAGTGCGACTGCCGGACGAGGCGACGAGCGCGGCAGCTTGGCTGCGACGTGTGCCGCGGCCAGGGGCTCGTGCAGCGGCTCGTCACCTTGAGGGAGTTCGAGGCCATGATGCGAGCGAGTAGACCAGGACCGCGCCGATGCCGCTGACCGTGACGCCCGCGCCGGGAGGCTCGTCGGGAGGGGGCGGCGGGGCCATCTCGGGCACCTATGCGGCGCGGCCGGCGCCGGGCGTGCCCGGGCGGGTGCATGTCGCGACGGACCGCCAGATCATCAGCGTCGACACGGGCACGACGTGGGACGAATCGGCGTCGCCGCCGGCGTCCGCGCTCTACCCGGTCACGCCTCCGAAGGCCGCAGCGCTTTGGACGCCGCGCAATGCGACGGCGACGACGATCGTCGATGTGCCGGGCGGCGTGCACATCGACTACACGGGCCCAACCGCCAACCACCTCGCCGGCTTCGAAGAGCCGGTTACGGCGCCACTCACGGTCGTGGCGCAGTTTTACCCGCTGCTCACCGGTCTCGATATTTCGGGCTGCGGCATCTACGTCGCGATCCCTGGGAACAGCAAGATTTACGCGCTGGGCTGGTCCTTCCAGGCCGCCGCCCAGACCTGGCACACGTTTACGGCGGACCGCTGGACCAGCGCGACAGCGATAAGCGCCGAGGCGAAGCGGCTGGTGACGTCGCCATTGATCATCCCCATGCACCCGACGCTCGTGCGCATCCAGGTCGATGCGGCGAACATCCGGTTCGCGTACGGCAACGTGGCCGGGCAGTTCCGCGAGATCTACTCGGAGGCGCTCAGTTCATGGCTCGGTGTCGGTGCCGTCGTTGCGGCCGGAATGTACGTCCGCAAATATTCGTACTCGGCCGCCACGGCGTACTCGGCGGCAACATTCACGTCGTGGAAGGTGACGTGACGTGATGCACCGGCCTCGACGTGTGGAGCTACGACCTGACGTGATGCGCACCGCGTACCGCAAGGCGATGGGACTGGAGTAGCAGTGCCCTACAAATCGAAGAAGCAAAGCGCGTGGATGCACGCGAACAAGCCCGAGCTTGCCAAGCAGTTCGACAAGGACACGTCGAAGGCCGAGTTCAAGAAGCTGCCGAAGCGGGCCAAGAAGAAGACCGCGCGCAAACACAAGAGGAAGTAATGGCGGCGACCTACGATCTTCACCTTCGCGACACGCGCGAAGACACGCTCATCCGGTGGGACTCGGCCGGCAAGGCGGCAAGCGGCGTCGTCCTCGGGAGCAAGTGCTACGTGCACGAGGCCGTCGCTCGGAACGGGCACGCGTCGGCGACGCTCTATCTAATGTTTTTCGATGCGACGACGGTACCGGACGATGGCGCTGTTCCGGTGTTCCTCGGTGGCATCGCCGTGCCGCCGGGCGGGCACGCCGACTGGTCGCCGCCTAGGACGCAACCGTTCCTCACGGGCTGCGTGTGGGCGTGCTCGACGACCGCGGACACGCTGACGCTCGGCGGTGCGGACCTCGCCGTGAACGTGACCTACGAGACCTGATGGCAGCCGCAGCCCCAGCGCTTCCGTCTCTCGCCGAGGGGCGGGCCGCGGTGCGCCTGTGGCGCCAGGACCCAGTGCGGTTTGCGACGGACGTGCTCGGCTTCCAGCCGTGGTCCCGTCAGGCCGAGATCCTGCGCGCTGTCGCGGCTCACGATCGTGTCGCTGTCCGGAGTGGGCACAAGGTCGGAAAGTCGCTATCCGTCGCCGCTCTGGCGCTCTGGTTCGTGTGCTCGTTCCACCGCGCGCGCGTCGTGATGACCGCACCGACGCACCGGCAGATCCGAAACATTCTCTGGAAGGAACTGCGCCGGCTCTATCGCGGCGCGCGCATCCCGCTCGGCGGGGTTATGCACGAGCTCCCGGACATCGGCTACCAGCTCGCCGACGGGCGCGAAGTGGTCGGCTTCTCGACGAAGGAGCCGGAGAGAATGGCCGGCATCTCGGGGCCGAACGTTCTGTTCCTCGTCGACGAGGCGTCGGGCGTGCCGGAGTCGATCTTCCAGGCGATCGAGGGCAATCGTGCGGGCGGCGCGAAGATCGTCCTTACGAGTAACCCGACGATGACGTCGGGGACGTTCTTCTCGGCGTTCAACGACAAGCGGGAGTTCTGGCACGCGATCCACGTTTCGTCGCTCGAGGTGCCTGCGGGTGTCCCCGGGCTCGCGACGCGCGAGTGGATCGACGAGAAGCGCCGCGAATGGGGCTCGGAGAGTCCCTTGTTTTATGTGCGTGTGCTCGGTGAGTTCCCGTCGCAGCCGGAGAACGCGGTCATCGGGCTCGCGCTAGTCGAGGCGGCCGAGTCGCGGTGGTCAGAGACGGCGGCCTCGGGACCGCTCGTGCTCGGGGTCGACCCTGCGCGGTTCGGCGACGACGAATCGGTGATCGTCGGCCGTCGCGGGTTCAAGGCGTTCAGGCCGGCGGTGTTCCTCAACATCGACGAGCACGCGCTCGCTGTGCGCGTCATCGAGACCGCGCAACGCCTGCGCGAGACGAACGAGCGCGTCGTGGCGAACGTGGACGGTCACGGCGTGGGCGCCGGGGTCATCTCGGTCCTTCGCCAGAGTGACGCGTGCCGCGGCGTCGCGGGGTGGCTCACGGTAAACGACGTTCGATCGGGGGACCCGTCCTCGAGTCCCGACCAGTACGTGAACCTGAGGACGCAGCTTCACTTCGCCGTGGCGGAGTGGCTCGAGCAGGGTGGCGCCATTCCGGACGATCCGAAGCTCCACGGCGAGCTCGTCGCGCCGACGTATGCGTTCGACGGTCGGAACCGACGCAAGGTCGAGGCGAAGGAAGAGATCAAGCGGCGACTCGGCAGGTCGCCGGATCGTGCGGACAGCTTGGCTCTCGCCGTATTTACGCCCACGCCGCTCCGCGTGGTGCGTCCGACGGCCGCGCCGACGCCGTATCGCCTTGGCGGAGCGCGCGGGTTCTGACCGATGGCAGCCGAGGTCACACGAATCCGACGACGCGCACGACCGCAGCCGGGGACGCTAGCTATTTCGCAGCTCCCGATCGGGATGCAGCTCGGCCGCATCGGCGGTCCGATGTCGCCCATCGAGGTCTCGTCATACATCCGCGACGCCGATGCGGGCCGGATGGCGGGACTCATGGATCTCGCGAACGAGGCCAAGCAGAAGGACTGCCACCTCCAGTCCGTGCTCGCCACGTCAGAGGAGGCCATCGCCGCGCTCGATTGGGAGTTGATGCTGCCCGAGTCGCCGAAGGCCCGCGAGCGGAAGGCGATGGAGTGGGTCGACGCCGCGCTTCGGCAGAACCGCGGACTATCCAGGCTCATCGCGCACCACGCGGGCGCGGCGTACTACGGTTACGCCGTCAGCGAGGTGATGTGGCGTCGTGTCGACGGGCGGCTCGTGCCGGAGGACTTCCGGCCGGTGGCCCACCGGCGGTTTTGCTTTGCGCCCGACACGGGCCGGCTCCAGTGGTGGGACGCGGTCGGCACGATGACGTACCCGGGGGTGGATTTCCGCGGCGCGTGGCCGGACAAGTTCGTCGTCTCGCAGCCGCGCGTGACGGGCGACGTGGCCGCGCGTGAGGGTCTCGTTCGGCCGTTGATCTGGGCTGCGCTCTTTCGCAACTGGGCGCTGGCCGACTGGCTGAAGCTCGCCGAGATGGCGTGGAAGCCGTGGCGCGTCGGTCGGCACGACGACACCGCCGACCAGGCGGACATCGACGACTTGCAGGCTCTCCTCGAGCAGATGACGTCGAACGGGGTCGCGACGATCCCGAAGTCGGTGGAGCTCGATGTGAAGTGGCCCGGTGGGGCGGGCGCCACGACGACGGGGCAGCACGGCGAGATGTTCTCCGTGCTCGGCCGCGAGATGAGTAAGGCCGTGCTCGGCCAGACGGAGACGACGGAAGCGTCGAAGTCGAGCGGGTACGCGCAGGCGAAGGTGCACAACGAGGTCCGCATGGACCTCAAGGAAGCGCGCGCGCGGTTCGTGTCGGACGACATCGACCGCGACGTCGTGGCGGCGATGTTCCGGTTGAACTTCGGCCCCACGGTGAGACCGTCGACGTTCCGGCTCATCACCGAGAGCAAGGCGGACCTCGTTCCGTTCGCGACGGGTGTGAAGACGCTACGCGACGCGGGCGTGCGGATGGGGGCCGACTGGGTGCGCGACCAGGCGGGTATCCCCAAGCCGGGGAAGGACGAGGAAGTGATTGGCCCCTCCGACGACGATGCCGAGCCCGAAGAAGCGAAGCCGTCGAGTGCGCCCGCGCCCGCGGACGAGCCCGCCGAAGCGTCCTCCGCCGGATGACGCGCCGCCGGGGTTCACGGACCGCATGGTGACGGCCGACGACATCGAAGTGCCTGAGCGGAGGCGCGAGAAGCGATGACGACCGAGATGCTGAGCACCGAGCTATGGCTGCGCGAGGTCGCCCCGAAGGAGCGCGCGGCGGACTTCATCGCGTCGACGAGCGCTTTGGACAGTCACGGCGAGGTGGTCGACCAGCACTGGCGGCTCGACCGATACCGAGCGAATCCCGTCGTGTTCTACGCCCACGACCATCGGGACTTGCCGATCGGGCGCGCTGAGAACGTCCGCGTCGAGGACGGCAAGCTCCAGTGCAGGATCGTGTTCGCGACGGCGGAGGCGAATCCACGCGCTGAGCACGTGTGGCAGTCGATTCAGCAGAGGACGCTCCGGGCGGTGTCCGTCGGGTTCGTGCCGAACGACATGCGGCTCGAGAAGCGGAACGGCGAGGACGTGTACGTGCTCACCGACAACGAGTTGCACGAGGTGAGCGTGGTGCCGCTTCCGTCGAATCCGGAGGCGCTTCTGCGCATGCGGACGCGCGCACAAGAACGAACCGCCGCACTGCGCGGCATCGAGGAGAACAACATGGAAGAGAAGGAAGCCGCGCAGCTCCGCGAGAAGCTGGCGCAAAGGGATGCGGACCTGAAAGTGGCCGAGACGAAGCTCGGCGAGTCGCAGAAGGAGATCGTCGCCGCGCGGACGGCCACCGCCGAGACGGAGACGAAGCTGAAGGCCGTGACGACGGAGCGGGACGCCGCGATGGACCGGGCGACGAAGGCCGAGGGCGAGCTCGTCGTGCGCGAGGTGAAGGCGCTCGTCGGGGTGAAGATCACCCCGGCGGAGGAGCCTGCCATGATCGAGCTGGCCCGGTCGAACCGCGGCCTCTTCGACCAGATCATCAAGGCTCGTCCGGACATGCCGCACACGCAGTCGGTCATGGGAACGGAGACCGTGCAGCGTGCGGCGGCGGACACGCAGGCGCTTGCCGCTCGCGTGAGCGCGCGGGCCTGAACCACTTTCAGCTTCCGGGAGGACATCATGGCCGTTCGAGCCACGCAGGATCTGAAGAATGCAATCATCAAGACGTACATCACGGCGACTGCCACGGCGTCGACGTCCGGGCGGGCCGTGAAGTTCGGCGCGACCGACACGGAGATCACCAACGCAGGCGCCGGTGACGACGAAGTGTTCGCGGGCGTCGCGATGGACACGACCGCAGGCGGCGGCAAGCGCGTTCAGGTGTGTACGCCATCGGGCTCGCCCATCATGCCGATGGTCGTGGGGACGGGCGGCGTGACCCGCGGCACTCGTGTGAAGCTGGCAGCGGACGGCGTCACGGCCGTCACGGCGGGCGGAGACAAATCGATCGGCAGTGCCGTGCAGAGCGGTGCGGCTGGTGACCTCGTGGGCATCACCATCGGCAAGGCCTGAGCGGAACAACAAAGGGAGAACGCACATGTCGACCAGTGCAGCGCTCACGCAACGCGTGGAGCGATCGGCCAGGCCTTACCTCGAGCGCCTGAAGGAAGTTTTCGCATCGAACGATCCGCTCGACGTCGCGGCGGTGAAAGCAGCGAACGACGCGCTCGTGCGCCTGAAGGCCATCACGCCTGGCGTCGTGCACGTCGACACGGCGCTCACGAACCTGTCGATCCAGTACGCAAATCAGGCGTACATCGGCGAGCGGCTGATGCCGGCCGTGAACGTCCCGAACCTCGCGGGCTTGTTCTACAGGTTCGACAAGCGGACGCGCATGGCGTACCCCGACGACGAGCTCGGGCCGCGCGGCTCGCCGAACGAGATCAACGAGAATCTCACGACGGACAACTTCTCGTGCAAGACGTACGGATACAAATCCTACGTCGACAACCAGACGATCAAGAATCAGGACGCACCGCTCGACGCGTTGGCGGACGTGGTCGCGAGCCTGAACGAAGGCATCACGTTCCGGCGCGAGAAGCGCATCGCTACGGTTCTGACGACGGCGGGGAACTACGCTGGGAACACCGTGGCCCTCGGTGCGTCGGTCCGCTGGGACGTGACGGGCGGCGATCCGGTGGCCGACATCATGACGGCGCGGTCGACGCTCTGGGCAGGGCGAGGCCAGACGCGACTCGTCGGGTTCACGACGCTGAACGTGATGAACGTGCTCGCGCGGAACGCGAAGATCATGAGCCTGTTCCTCACGCGCCAGACGGGCAACGCGGCGACGGACCAGGCGGGCTACGCCTCGTCGGACATGCTCGCTCGGTTCTTCGGTCTCGACGAGATCGTGGTGGCCGAGGCTCGCCAGGACACGGCGAACGAGGGACAAGCAGCGAACTACACGCGGATCTGGCCGGACGTGTTCGGCGTCGTCCGCGTGGCGGCGGCTCCGAGCATTCGTAGCGCGGCGTTCGGCTACACGTTCCGGAACGGCCAGCCGTACACCGACCAGTGGTTCGACCCGTCCATCGGCGGCTTCGGCGGGTACTACGCCCGCGTGAGCGTCGCCGAGGACCACAAGATCGTCGCGCCCGACACGGGCTACCTGATCACGACCCCCATCGGGTGAGGAGCGTCATGCCTAATCAACCGCAAGAGAAGAAGCCCGGCCAGCAGAGCAACGTGAAGCCGAACCCGGGGCAGCGTCCGACGGCGCAGTCGCTCGGTACGGGCGGAGCACCGGTGCCTGACATGGTGCAGGACTACGACCCGAACGTGGACATGTCGCGCGCCGAGGCGATCAAGACGGCGCAGGCGAAGCAGGCCATGGGTGAGGACGCGGGCGACTTGCCCGAGGCGCCCGTGTCGATGGCCGCGAAGCATGCGGTGGGGCCGACGGGCCCGGTGCCGCAGGGACACAAGCGTGTGCGGGTGAAGAGCACCGTCGCGGCGGGTCGGGCGGGTACGCATCACGCGCCGGGCACGGTCCTCGACGTCTCGGAAGAGGACTTCAAGTCGCTCGGGGAGCACGTCGAGGAAGTCGGTCCCGAGTACGAGAAAATGCTCGGGCTCCAGCGCGAGCAGAGCCAGAAGCGTCCGGGCGAGCAGCCGGGCGGCGGCGGTCAGCCGGGACAGCCGGGCGGGCACCGGCCGCCGGGCGAGTGAGGAGGCGTGGCGGTGGCGTACAACGGAGAGAGCGATCTCGTGAACGCGCTCGGCCGAGGTTTCGTCACCGCTGCGTTCGATGACAACGGGGACGGCGTGGCGGACCCGGCGCCGATGCAGGCGGCGCTGGACTTCGGCGACGCGCAGGTCAATTCGTACCTGGAGAAGCTGTACCCGATGAACGCGTGGCCGCTGGCGAGTGTGCCGATCGTCGTGAAGCAGGCGGCGCTGGAGTTTTCGATCGCGTTTGCGATGCGGCGGCGGCCGGAGATTTCGCAGGCACTCGGTCAGGACTGGAAGCCATACTTCGACGCCGCGACCGAGTTGATGAAGCGGTTCGTGGAGAACAGACAGGAGCTCCCGAACACGTCGGGGGAGCCGGTGAACACGCGGACGCGCGTGTCGACCATGAGTGCAGAGGAGGAAGCCACCGGGCCGATGTTCATTCACGGCATCGGGGACTTCTCGCGATGATCACCATCGACGGCGCTGCGTGCCGTTCGGCGCTGATGGACCTGAGCATACAGATCCAGAACGCGATGGTGACCGTCGTCAGGGAGTCGGTGGCCGAGACCGAGAAGCACGCGAAGGCGACGACGCTCTGGAAGGACCAGACGGGCAAGACGCGGCGGTCGATCGCGGGACGAGCGCAAGGCGCGATCTACGGCGAGGTGAAGGCCGCGGGTGCTGCGAAGTATCTCGAGCACGGCACGCCGCCGCACGTCATCGAGCCGAAGCGGGGCGGCGCGCTCCGGTTCGTCGTCGCGGGTCGCACGGTGTTTGCCAGGCGCGTGCAGCATCCGGGCACCGCCGAGCGTCCGTTCATGCAGCAGGCCCGCGACCACGGCCAGCAGGTCGCGGACTACGGGGCGGAGTTCTACGTCTCGTCGGCGATCGAGAGATACGACGCGCGTGGGTAAGTTTCAACACGGCGCGGTGGAGTTCCCGCTCACCACCGACAGCGACCGTACGCTGCTCGAGGACGTCGACCCGGCGCTGTTCCACGCGCTCGCCTATTTCGCATGGGCACTGGACTACTACCTCGGCGCTCGTTTGGTGGCGCAAGCCCAGGCGATCGACGCGCCGATCGCGATGGCGGTGAACGGCCGCGTGGCCGTGGAGCCCGCGCCGTACCTCACGGGCGGGCAGTTCCGGTTTCCCTTGCTTGCGCTCTACAGGCAGCGCGAGCGCACCGACGCGCGAACGACGGTGTGGATGCGCGACACGAGTGAGTGGGAAGTGGCATACGTGCTGCCGTTCATGGCTCCGGCGCAGTCGTCGGCGATCCAGCCGGTGCTGCGCGCCGTCGGTCGCGTCATCTCTGACCGTTGCCTCCGCGGCGCCGATCCTGCGTACACGCCTCCGGGGGGCACGGCTGGAGAGAACACCTGGCGCCGGGCGGGCATCGAGCAGATCCGTCTCAGGGAGGCGTCGTACGGCTCGTATCCGCTCATCCAGAGCGAGGTGTCAAAGATGTATCCCGCATGGATCGGGCGGCTCGAGGTATCGGAGCGCGACCAGGCCGTGATCGGTGCGTTCGAGCCCTTCGGCGGGGCGGTGATCCACGAGGACATCGCGTCACCGGACGAGGACCCCGTGCTGGACGTCGTCGTGGTCGACACGGGCGTGACGGTGGAGTGACCCCGCGCGGGGCGACTGGCTAGCGGCTCCGGTTACGGAGCTGGGGAGAC
>Ga0126309_10000894_pt1 | contig 10223 bp, 8 predicted proteins | sample Plot56_FD_92541 | JGI IMG/M metagenome (GOLD analysis project Ga0126309, IMG submission 92541) | Serpentine soil microbial communities from UC McLaughlin Reserve, CA, USA - Plot56 | ecosystem: Environmental > Terrestrial > Soil > Grasslands | place: USA: UC McLaughlin Reserve, Lake County...
GATGTGGCGCAGGTTCAGCCAGTGGCCGACCTCGTGGGTCGCGGTCCGCCCGAGGTTGAACGGCGCGGCGGCGGCGCCCGTGGTGCCGAACGCGGTGTAGAGGATCACGACGCCGTCGGTCTTCGGCGGCCCGCCGGGGAACTGGGCGTAGCCGAGCAGCCCCTCGCCGAGGTTGCAGACCCAGAAGTTGAGGTAGCGGTCGGTCGGCCACGGCGGCGTGCCGCCGCCGGCCTTCGTCTTCACCGAGTCCCCCGTGCCGAACGAGTCGCGTGTCGTCTGCACGCGAGTGATGCCGTTGGTGGGCTTGCCCTTGGGGTCCTTCTTGGCGAGGGCGAACTGGATGTTGGGGTCGGCGACCAGGCTCGACCACGCCTCGGGGACCTTGCTGCGATCGGCGTTCTTGCCGCGGTAGTCCTGGTTGAGCACGTCGATCTGGCTCTGGATCTGCTCGTCGGAGATGTTCTCCTCGTCGGTCTTGGCGACCACGTGGACGACGACCTGGAGCGTGACCAGCCGGCGCCACACCCGCTGGGCGGCGCCCTTCTCGATCGCCCGCCGGCACTCGTCCTCGATGCGCACGTGGCGCTCGCGGAGCTTCGGGTCGAGCTCGTAGAGTCGCTCGTTGACCTGCTGTACGCCACATTGGCGGTGCTTGGGCGGGCGGGCGGGGCTCATGGGTGCGGCATCTCCTCTTGGGTGAGAATGGGGTTTGGACCCGGTTTGAACGGTCCGGGGTGGGCGGTACCGTCGGACCCACCGAGATGACGCGCGTCTACATCATCTCCGACGTCCGGCTCTATCGGGAAGGTCTCGCCCGGCTGCTGCACCGCGACCAGCGGCTCGACGTCGTCGGCGGCGCCGGCGATGTGCCCGAGGCGATCGCGGGGCTCGCCGAGCTCGCCGAGCCACCCGAGGCGGTGCTGCTCGACGTCCCCGCCCCGGCGGGCCTCGAGGACCTGCAGCGGCTCGAGCTGGCGGTCCCGGCGGCGCGGATCATCGTGCTCAACGTCTCCGACGCCGACGAGCCGGGCGTCATCGCCTGGGCCGAGGCCGGCGTGGCCGGCCTGCTCTCGCGCGATGTCGACGTCGACGACGTCGCGCAGGCGGTCCGCACCACGGCGAGCGGCGGCACGGTGTGCTCGCCCCGCCTCGCCGCGCTGCTGCTCCGCCGGCTGGCGCGCTCGGCGGACGAGGCGCGGCCCGCCACCTCGCCGCTGACCTCGCGCGAGCGCGAGATCGCGGCGCTGCTCGAGGAGGGCATGTCGAACAAGGAGATCGCCGCCCGCCTGCAGATCGAGCTGCCGACGGTCAAGAACCACGTCCACAGCATCCTCACCAAGCTCAAGGCCAGCCGTCGGGGCCAGGCGGCGGCCATGCTGCGCGAAGAGCACTGATCCTGGAGACGCCACCGGGGCGATTCTCTCCGCGAGCGAGGCACGCTGTGAATGGATCGCAGGATCTATGCCCGGCATGGATCGAGCGATCCATTGCCCCGCCGGCCGCGGCTCCAGGACAATCCTCCTCATGGCCTCCAGCACTCAGGAGCGGTTTCGCAGAGACAGCCTGCCCGGCGGGCCGCCCGCGCGGACCGAGTCCGGCTCGCTGCTCGTCTACGTCCCGCCGCCGGCGCCCGTCGCGCTCACCGAGCTGATCCAGAGCTACCGCGCGGCGCTGCAGGTCGCGGACAAGCTGCCGCCGGTGCTCACGGTCCGCGCCGGGGACGGGAGGTTCACCAAGCGGATCAAGGTCCCGCGCCTGCGACTGTTCCTGCGCTACTTCCTCGACCAGCACGTCTGCCGGCGCCTCGCGCACCTCAAGCGCGCGTTCCACGCGGACGCGGCCGTCGGGATCGACCGCATGGGCGAGCTGTCCGCGATCGACCACTTCGAGCAGGCCGTGCCCACCGTGCCCGTGCGCCGGATCGTCATCTGGTTCGCGGTGTCCGTGCTGTTCAGCGCGGTCGCGATCGCCAACATCGCGCACGCCCTCGCGGACGAGCCGCTGACCGAGGCCTCGGCCGCGCTGCGCGGCTCGATCGCCAGCGTCATCTCCGTCGACACCAACGGCCTGATCGAGGCGGCGAGCAAGTTCGACGCGGCCAGCGGCGCCGCCGCCGTGATCGTCATCTCCCTCTCGCTGTACCTGATCAGCGCGCTGCCGATCAGCTCGTTCCGGCTCAAGCGGATGCTGCTCAACCTCTCCCCCACCGACGAGGAGAAGCTTGCCGACACCGCGGCGCTCGAGCACGTCTCCCGGGCCCGGGGCATCTATCGCGACGAGCGGGCGGCGTTCTACTCGCTCGGGGTCCCGCCGCCGCGCGAGATCCCGTTCGACCTGATCGCCCAGGCGACGCTGATGCTGCTGCCGCTGCTGCTCGGGATCTCGCTCGCCATCGGCAACGTCGAGCGCCTCGCCTCGGGGGCCAGGGTCGCTCCGAGCATCGCGGCCGTCCTGCTCATCGCGATGGCCTGGCTGTTCCTCGTGGTGCCGCTCGGCCGCCTGGCCCATCTGGCCGGCATCTGGCGCCTGCGGGTGCGCGACGCGGCCGACGCCACGCCGCCGCTCCGCTTCTCCCGCGACGAGCTCTGCCTGCCGAGGCTCCGCTTCGGCGCGTTCGCGGTCGACTCCGTCCTCGGCCTCGTGGCCTCGGCCGCCCTGCTGACCGTGCTCATCGCGCTGGCGGGATGGGGCGACCTCGTGGGGACGCTGTGGTGGTTCCTCGGCGTCCCGATCGCCTTCGCCGCGGTGACGGTCCCGTTCATGATGCGCAAGGGCGAGCACGCGGGTCAGACGCTGGGCAAGCAGCTGTTCGAGCTGCGGGTCGTCTGCGACAGCCATCGCCCCGTGAGCGGGCGCCGCGCGACACTGCGCGAGCTGATCGTGAAGGGCGCGCTCCTGACCGGCTCGAGCTCGCTGGTGTTCCTCCCGGCGCTGGTGAACGGGATCTGGTCGATCCTCGACCCCGAGCGCCGGGGGCTGCAGGACCGGGCGGCCGGCACACGCGTCGTGCGCGCGGCGCCGCCGCAGTGAGCGCGGCCGGCCGGCCGCCGCTCGTGGCGGACCTCCACGTGCACTACCCGATGCACGTGCTCTCGGGGGACCGCGACGTGACGCTCGGCCGGATGGTCCGGGTGCGGCGGCGCGAGGGCGTGGGCAACAAGGCCCGCGGCGCGATCCTGTGGGTCGCGAGCCGGCTGCTCAACTACCGCAGCTGGGACGCCGGCCCGCGCGTGACGGCCGACTTCCTGGCCGCCGGCGGGGTGCGCGTGGCGCTCTCGGTGCTGTACTCGCCGTTCGACGAGATGGACCTCGACGAGCCGTACGGCGCGCTGCCCGAGCCGGGCTACTTCGCGCGGCTGCTCGAGCAGCTCGAGCAGGTGGAGGCCGAGGTCGCCGAGCACGCCGGGACGACCGTGGTCCACGACGCCGCCGAGCTCGACCGCGCGCTCGAGGACGGCGTCGTCGGGCTCATCCACTGCGTCGAGGGCGGCTTCCACCTCGGCCCCACCCCGGCGGACGTCGACGCCAACGTGACCGCGCTCGCCGCCCGCGGCGTCGCGTACGTGACGCTCGCACACCTGTTCTGGCGCCGGGTCGCGGCCAACGCGCCGGCGATCCCCTTCCTCCCCGACCCGGTCTACAACACGCTGTTCCCCCAGAAGGCCGGTGTCGGCCTGACCGAGCTCGGCGAGGCGGCGGTGCGCGCGATGTACCGCGAGCGCATGCTGATCGACGTCTCCCACATGCGCGGCGACGCGCTGGAGGAGACCTTCGCACTGCTCGAGCAGCTCGACCGCGAGAGCGGCTCGCCGCCGGCCGACCATCCCGTCATCGCGTCCCACTCGGGCTGCCGCTTCGGCAAGCAGAAGTACAACCTCGACGACGACGCCGTGCGCCGCGTGGCCGCCCGCGGCGGGGTCATCGGCCTGATCCTCGCCCAGCATCAGCTCAACGACGGCATCCGCAAGCACGCCAAGACGTTCGAGGAGTCCTTCGACGTGATCACGCGCCACGTCGATCGCATGCGCGACATCACCGGCTCACACGACCACGCCGCCATCGGCTCGGACTTCGACGGCTTCATCAAGCCGACGATGGGCGGCCTCGAGCGCTCGTCCGACCTCGCGCGCCTGCCCGTCGCGCTCGGCGACCGCTACGGCGCCGAGGACGCCGAGCGGATCCTCTCGGGCAACGTCCTGCGCGTGCTGCGCGCGACGCTCTAGGCCCGGACGGCCACGGCCGGCACCGGCGGCCGGCGGAGGATCCACAGCGCCGGCACGACCACGAGCACCGTCCCGCCGATCGCGAGCGCCGCGACGCCGATCGCCGACAGCGCGAGCCCGCCGAGCAGCGCCAGCCCGGCCCCGGTGAGCCCGGCCAGCAGGTCGTTGAAGCCGAGCAGCTTGCCCCGCTCGGCCGCGGTCGCGCAGTCGGCCAGCACCGCGGTCGCCGCGACGAAGGACAGGTTCCAGCCGATCCCGAGGCCGAACAGCACGACCGCGGTCGGGGTGACCTCGTCGACCCACAGCAGGCTGATGACCGAGGCGCCCATGACCAGCAGGCCGCCCGCGAGCGCCCGCGTGCGGCCGATGCGATCCACGACCCGCCCGATCACGAGCACGAGCGCGTACATGCCGACCACGTGCGCCCCGATGATCGGGAAGACCGTATGACCCGGGTGATGCTGGTGGTCGACCACGATCGCCCCGGTCAGCGTCATCACGCCGACCATCACGGCGAACGACGCCTGGCCCGCCAGCAGCGCCGGGATCGCGCCCGGGCGGCGGACGATCTCGCGCAGCGGCGCCGCCGGCGCCGGCGCGCCCTCGTCGTCCGTGCGCAGCAGCTCCGCGATCCGGCGGGGATCGGGCCGGACCGCGAGGACGAGCACGAGGCCGGCGAGCATGAAGCCGCCCGCGGCGAGCCACAGCCCGGCCAGCGCGTCGCCGTCGAGGTCGCGCCCGGCGAGCAGGGGGCTGAAGACGAACGGCCCGAGGATCGCGCCGAACACGGCGCCGAAGAGCACGAGCGCGATGCCGTGCGCCCGCCGCTCGGGCGGGTACATGTCCCCCGCCGCGGTGCGCGCCAGCAGCGCGGTCCCGCTCGCCGCCCCGACCAGCGCCAGCCCCGCGAGCACCACCGGGCCGGACGGCAGGGCGCTGCCGAGCGCGGCGAGCCCGCAGCCCGCGGCCCCGATGCAGAAGCCGGCGGCGAGCACCGGGACCCGGCCGACGCGGTCCATCGCCCGCCCGGCCGGCAGCGCCGCGAGCGCGCCGCAGGCGAGCACGATCGCCGGCCCGAGGCCGAGCAGCCCCTTCACGCCGATCGCGGCGACCAGCGTCAGCGACGAGACGGCCGCCGACAGCTGCAGCATCCCCGAGTTGGCCGCCAGCGCGGCCGCGAGGAGCGCGGTGTTGCGGCGGATCGGCAGGTCGGTCGGCGCGCTCACGGCGCGCAACGGTATCCCGCCCCTGGGAACATCGCCAGGGTGGCGATCGCGACCGAGGCCCTCCTGCCCCGAAACGGGCTGCGCCGGATCGACCCGGCGCGGTTCCTGCTCCGGCTCGAGCGCGCGAAGCCGCACCCTGCGGACGGGCCGCCGGCGCGGCTGGAGGGCGTGCTCGCCGATCTCGACCGCCGCATCCAGCCGTTCGGGCGCGGCTTCGGGGCCCCCTGGGCGGCGCGGCGCGCGCACGGCCTGCGCGGCGGCTTCCGCTGGGACGCCGCGGACAGCCGCACGGAGGCCTGGTATCCGCAGGGCATCGCGGCCTCGCCGGACGGCGCGGTCGTGCTCGTCTCCTGGTACCACACGGCCTCGGGCGACGCGCGCGTCTCCTGCGTCGACCTGGCGGCGGGGGCCTACCGCCACGTGCGCCTGACGACCGCCGCCGGGAAGCCGGTGCGCACGCACGCGGGCGGGCTGGCGTGGCGCGAGGACCTGCTCTACGTCACCCAGACCACGGCCGGGCTGCGGGTGTTCGACCTCGCGGGCATCCGCCGCACCGCCGCGACGGGCGACGAGCGCTACGTGCTGCCGGAGGTCGCGCGCTACCGCCCGGCGGGCGAGGCCCTCCGCTTCTCGTTCTCGTCCGTCGACGAGGCGGCGACCGGCCTGCTCATCGGGGAGTACGTCGACGCCGCTCCGGGCGCCCGGCTGATCCGCTGGCCGTTCGCGCCCGGCGGGCTGCTCGCGCAGGAGGCGGCGTCGGACGGCTGGGTGACCGCGCAGTCGAACCTGCAGGGCGCGGTCGCCCTCGAGGGCCGGATGCTCATGGCCGAGAGCCGCGGCGCCCGGCTCCCCGGCCGCCTGCACGTGAGTCCGTACGCCGAGAGGGTCGAGCAGAAGCGCTGGGCCGTCGGCGGTGAGGACCTCGCGGTGGCCCGCGGCGAGATCCTGTCCCTCTCCGAGCACCCCGACTTCCCGCGGCCGCTGCCGCGGCGCCGCACCGTGTTCAGGGCCGCCGCGCCGTGACCGTGAAGCGCCCCGCACCGCGGGCCGCCCGAACCGTGAGGCGCAGCACGCGCCGCCCGCAGTCCACGGTGCGGAGGCCGGCCCGGCGCCCGGAGCCGCGGCTGCGCGCCACGACGCCGGAGCGGTCCGCCAGCGTCAGCGCAAGGCGCAGCCCCGCCGAGCCCGTGGCCTCGGCCCGGACCGTGCCGTCGAGCGGCACCCGCATTGAGAACGTCCGCTGCGGGCGCCCGCGGGTCAGCCGTCCCGAGAAGCGCTGCTCGCGTTCCCCCGTCCACGGGTGGCGGACGTCGGCGAGGATGGCGCGGCGGGCGGCCGGCCCCGGGAAGAGCACCGGATCGACGATCCAGAGGTGGGAGTTGCCGCCCGCGGCGACGCGGTAGGCCTCGGCGAAGCCCTCGGCGGCCGAGACCTCGTAGCGCGCCGAGCCGCTTCCCGACAGCTCGCCGGAGCGCAGCCGCTGGCAGATCCGCTCGTGGGTGAACCAGCGCTTGGTGCCGAGCGAGGGGTCGAACGGCGCGTTGTCGCTCTGGGCGGCGAGGTGGTGGCCGTACTCGTGGCGAGCGATGTCGGCGACGTAGGCGTCGTCCGGGCCCGTAATCCCCGGGATCACCATCTGGCGTAACAGGCCGCGGTAGCAGCCGTCCGCCCCGCGCCCGCAGCGGCGGGTGACCTCGTCGGGCGGGGCGAGCAGCACCGTGAGCGAGTCGATCTCCGGGCCGTGCGGCAGGCTCGTGAAGAACTGCTGCCACGCGGCGTCGCGCGCCGCGTCCGCCGGCAGGCCGGCGGACGCGATCACGCGGGGGGCCGCCGGCGCGGCGGACGGCACGATGACGGCGGCCAGCAGCGCCGCCGTCACCGCCCACCGCGACCGGGCGCTCATCCCGTCGCGGCCTTCCAGGTCACCCCGCCGGTGTCGCACGAGCCGGTCGTCGCGCCCCCGGCGTCGGTTTCCGCGACCGTCACGTGCAGGGTGCCGCGTGCGGCGCGGCGCCCGAGGCTGCCGGTCAGCGAGTAGTCGAAGCGCCGGGACCCGCCGCCGTCGAGCTTGAACGTCTCGTCCCATGTGTCGCCGAAGCGACCGCTCGAGCTCGCGGGGAAGTTGCTCAGCGACTCGCTGAAGCGGGCGAATCCCTCCGGGTTGCAGGGGCCGTGCCAGCTGACGAGCAGGTCGGTCACCCGCCGGCGCTTGGCGTCGACCTTGGCGACCACGGGCTCCTCCTGCGAGGTCTTGCCCCCGTAGACGCGCCCCGGCGCGCGCGTGGCCTTCCAGGTCACGCGGCCCGTGCGGCAGGTCGTCTGGGTGTTGCCGCTGCCCTTCTCGACGACCGTGACCTCGGCCGACAGGGTCCCCGACGCCGACTTCGGCTTGAGCCGGCCGGCGACGTTGACGGTGATGGCCGCGAACGCGTCGCCCAGGTCGCGGCCTCCCTCCTGCTTGCCGGCGAAGCGCCCGCCGCGGTTGCGCGACATCAGCAGATCCGTCGGCGCCGGGGAGAAGCCGGGCGACGCGGACGACGCCGTGACCTCCGTCGCCACCGGGAAGGACTGGCCGTCCCCGCACTTGGCGGTCCAGGCGATGACCGCCGACCTCAGCTTCTTGGCCGTCTTGTCGGCCTTGAAGACGATCGCCTCGGACGCCGAGGTGCTGCCTCCGAACACCGCGTCGGCCGCGGACGCGGCGGGTGCGGTTCCCAGCGACATGGCGAGGGCGGCGGCGCCGCCCGCGAACACTCCTGTCCTGCGCATTTCGGTCCCCTCCTTCAGTGGGATGAGCGTGAGCCGACGCTAGGCGCGGCCCGGCGCGCGCACATCGGGCGTTCGCTCGATCCGCGCGCGCCGGGGCACCTGATCTTCAGGACCCCGCCGCCCTAGGCGTGGGTCTGGCGCGCGTGCGTCTGGGCGGTGTCGGGCCCGCTCGCGAGCTGCGCGGGGGCGGCGGCGACGCCGAGAGCGAGCAGCAGGGAGACCAGCAGGCCGGCGAGACGGCGGTCGATGGCGCTGGTGGACATGTCGGTCCTCCTTGGGTCTGAGGCGCCCCGGTGGCGCCTTCCCCTGCACCGTCGACCAGCCGGGCCGCCGCGGGCACGGGCCATCGGTGGGGTCTGCGGCCCCCCTGGGTGGGGACCGTCCCCACCTACGGGTGGAGGCCGAGCTGGTGCGCGCGCCCCGCGGCCTCGACGCGGGAGTGGACGTCGAGCTTCTCGAAGATGTGCGCGAGGTGCGCGCCCACCGTCTTCTGGCTGATGAACAGGCGCCCGGCGATCTCGCGGTTGGTCAGGCCGTCCGCGAGCAGGCCGAGCACCTCCGCCTCGCGCGGCGTCAGACCGAGGCGCGCCGCCGGGCCGTCGTCGGCGGGCTGCGGCTCCGCCTCCGGCGGGCCCCCGAGCGGGAGCCGCGCCCGGCGCGCGAGCTGCTCGGCGTGCTCGCGCAGAGGCCGCGCGCCGAGCCCGGCCGCGACGGCGTGCGCGGCGGCGACGTGCCGCGCCGCGGCGCCGCGGTCCCCGCCCGCCGCGAGCAGCGCCTCGGCCTGGCGGAGCCGCGCGTACGCCGCGGGGTGCGGCTCGGCGAGCGCCTCCCAGCGCTCCGCCGCCACCTGCCAGCCCTCCGGGTCGGGCGCGCCCTCCACCCGGCTCAGCTCTGCGCGAGCCAGCGCCGCATGGGCGAGGGCATCCGGTGGCGCGCCGCCCTCCCGCCACGGCTCGAGGGTCGCCTCGAGGTCGGCGGCCAGGCCGCGGGCGCGGTCCCGCGCCGCGGCCAGGTCGCCGTCGCGCCGCAGGCCCCGCGCCCGCTCGGACAGATCTGCCTCGGCCCGCACGCCGAGCGCGTGGAGCGCGGGCGTGTAGAGCGGGTCCCTGGCCGCGCCGACAGCGGCCAGCGCCCGCTCGACGTGGGCCCGAGCCTGCTCGGGCTCGCCCTCCGCGAGGCAGAGCGCCGCCCACGCGCCGTGCAGCGGCGTGACGAACTCGCTCGGCAGCCCGTCCCGGGCCAGCTCGAGGGCGCGCGTGAGCTCGGCGCGGCCCGCCTCAGAGTCGCCCCGGAGCGCGTGCAGCTGCCCCGACACCGTGTCCCGCAGCACGGCGCCCGTCGGCCCGAGGTCCCGGCGCTGCGCCTCCTCCAGGCGGGCTCGCGCCTCGTCCCAGCGCCCGAGCCGCAGCAGGTCGTCGGCCCCGTTGACCCGCATGAACGTGCCGAACGAGCCGCGCATGCCGAGGCGCGCGGCGGCCGCCTCCCCCTCCTCCATCACCACCAGCGCGCCCGCGTGGTGGCCGCGCAGGCGCAGGAGCTCGCCGAGCAGCAGGTGGGCGCGCACGCCGTCCTCCCGGCCCTCGGCCGCCGCGAGCGCCTGGCGGAGGTGCCGCTCCCCGGCCTCCGGCCGGCCCAGGAACCCGAGCACGAGCCCGAGCGTGGTCCGCGCGGCGACCGCCGCCTCGCCCTCGCCCGCCTCGGCCAGCGCCGCCTCGCAGCACGCCCGCGCCTCGTCCCAGCGGCGCAGGCCCATCAGCGCGTGGCCCTCGGAGGCCCGCAGCACGGCCCGCCGGGCGTCCGCGTCGCCGGGCAGCAGCTTCAGGGCGCGGCGGTAGCAGCGCAGCGCCGTCTCGTCGTCCCAGAAGTGGAACTCGCCGAGCCGCGCGTACAGGTGCGCTGCGCGCTCGGGCTCGGCGGCGTGGTCGAGCCGCTCGAGCGCCTCCTCGCAGAGCGCGATCGCGCGCTCGGGATCGCCGGCGAAGCGGGCCGCCTGCGCGGCCCGCGC
>Ga0126309_10000895_pt1 | contig 10214 bp, 8 predicted proteins | sample Plot56_FD_92541 | JGI IMG/M metagenome (GOLD analysis project Ga0126309, IMG submission 92541) | Serpentine soil microbial communities from UC McLaughlin Reserve, CA, USA - Plot56 | ecosystem: Environmental > Terrestrial > Soil > Grasslands | place: USA: UC McLaughlin Reserve, Lake County...
ACAAGGAGGATGGTAAATGAGTGCAGTACTAAGTAGGAGGGGCAGCCTGCTGGCGGTCCTGGCCGCGCTGGCCATGGCGTTCGCGATGGCGCTGGTGGTCTTCGCGTCTTCCGCCAGTGCGCAAGAGGTAGGCGTCTGCCACGTCCCGCCCGGGAATCCTGAGAACGCGCATTGGATTGGGCCTGATGAGGAGTCCTTCCCCGCTCATGTGGCCCATGGCGACGAAACATCGACGGAGGAGGAGTGCGAGGGCACCGACACGACCGGAACCGACACGACCGGAACCGGCACGACCGGAACCGACACGACCGGAACCGGCACGACCACCGGCAAGATGACCGGTACCACGGGCACGACCGGCAAGACGACTGGTACCACCGGCAAGACGACCGGTACCACGGGCACGACCGGCAAGACCACCGGCACGACTGGTACCACCGGCAAGACGACCACGACGACCACCGGTAACGTAACGACCACGACCACCGGTGACGTAACGATCAACAACATCGACATAGAGTGCGTCCAGATCGCCGTGCAGAAAGAGGTCAACAAGACGCAGATCAACAAGTTCGGCGACAACATCAACGTCCAGTCCATAACGCAGGTGTGCGGCAACCTCACCGTGATCGAGGTCAAGACGATCATCAACAACTTCCTCAGTATCACCAAGGGTGGTGTTGTGGTGATCGTGAGCGGTGCTTCTGCGAGCGCTTCAGCCAGTGCTTCTGCGAGCGCCAGTGCTGCGCCCACTGTGCAGTATCAGTACGCGGCAGCTAGCGCCTCAGCCAGTGCTTCTGCGCCGGCGGTGCAGTATCAGTACAGCGCGGCGGCGCCAGCTGCCGCACTCCCTCCAACCGGCGGCATCAGCGGCCTGGTGCCGATAGGTGCCCTGCTGCTCCTCGCGGGTGGCGGTCTCCTGGCGTTCTTCGTGGTGAAGAGGGGATTCATCGGCTAGCCGCTGGCTAGCAGTCGTAGCAGGGCTATTTCGAGGGGGAGGGGGGATCTTCTCCCTCCCCCTTTTCGAATCTCCTGGTGATGTAAGAGGCGAGGACCCTTCTCTGTGAGCGCCACACCAAAAGGCTGGTCCGTACAGCGCTGGGTGTACGCGAAGGTTGTTGAGATCTTCGGCGCGGACCTGCGCTCGCTCGCTACGTTTCGCATCGTGCTGGCGCTCCTGGCGCTCTCCGACCTCGCCAACCGGGCCACAGACCTCACCGCGCACTACACTGACGCGGGGGTCATTTCCCGCACCGTTCTCACGCAACAGGTGTTGAGCCCCTCGGCGTTCTCGCTCGACCTCATGAACGGGGGGGCTGTGTTCCAGGCGCTCCTATTCGGCGTCGCGGCGCTGGCGGCGCTCGGCATGCTCGTCGGCTACCGCACGCGCCTAATGACCTTCGTCGTCTGGGTGGTGCTGCTCTCGATCCAGTTGCGCAACCCGCTGGTGAACGGCTCCGAGAGCCCCCTGTTGCGCATGTTGTTCTTCTGGGGCATGTTGTTACCGCTCGGCGCTTACTGGTCCGTGGATCGGGTGCGCTCAGCGCTCCCGCGTCCTTCGCCACGCTTCCTGTCGCTGGCCACCTTCGGCCTGTTCTTGCAGATTGCCTTCGTGTACTGGTTTACCGCAGCCCTGAAGTCCGGCCCCGAGTGGCGCGCGGACTACACCGCGCTCTACTACGTGCTCAGCCTGGACCAGATCGCCACGCCTATCGGCCATTTCCTGCTCAACTTCCCCACCTTGCTCCAGGTGCTGACCTTCGGCACGTTCATGCTCGAGGCCATCGGGCCGCTCCTGCTATTCTGTCCGTTCTTCACCGGCCTCGTCCGCACCGGGACCGCGCTGGCCTTTATGAGCCTCCACTTCGGCATCTGGCTGACGATGGACATCGGGATCTTCCCCTGGATCAGCGCATTCTGCATGGTCTGTTTTTTCCCCACCTGGTTCTGGGAGAAAGCCTCGACACTCCAATCCTGGCTGTTGCAGCGGTTCGAGTTCGCCCGCCGCCTGCAGCTCGCGACGGCGCGGTTGGCCCACGCCATCGTGGCCTTCTTCCAGGCGGTACTGTCGTTCCTGATGGACGCCAGGCAACTCCTATTCGCAAGCCCCGCGGTGCAAGGGGGGCCGTTGGCGGCCCACACCGCGAACGGGACCATGCCCTTGGCAGCCGGGGCGACGGGCCTGGGCGAGACCGCCGTCGAGCGCGAAACGCGCCACGACGATGTCCCTACCGAAGAACCCGAACCGGTGGAGCTGTGGTCCTCGCTCGCCACGAACCTGCTCGCCTTCTTCTTCATCTTCTACATCCTCTGCTGGAACCTCACCACGGTCACTTCGTTCACGCTGCCGGAGCGCGCCGTCCCGCTCGGCTCCTTCCTCGGCCTCGACCAGTACTGGGGCATGTTCGCCCCTTCCCCGAGCAAGGAAGACGGCTGGTACGTGATTCCCGGCAAACTGGGCGACGGCCAGCAGGTGGATCTCATGCCCATCACCCGCGACGACTACAGCATGCACCGGGTCTCTTACGAGAAACCGCAGGACATCCCCGCCACCTACAAGAACGAACACTGGCGCAAGTACCTGGAGAATATCTACATGCAGACTCACGCCAACCAGCGGCTGTACTTCGGGCAGTACATCTGCCGCCAGTGGAACGCCCGCCACACAGGCGCGGACACCCTGAAGACCTTCCGGATCGTCTACATGCTGGAGATGACGTTGCCGGATTACCAGCAGCCCGAGCTGGAGAAGGTGGACATCTGGAACCACAAATGCTAGGGGCGCGCGTGCCCGGCAGTGGCCGGAGATCCTGCCCGATCCGTAGTTGAGGGGCAGTCTGACGTTGGCAAGCGCCGGCCCCCATCCGGATGCGCGGCCGGCCGGACCGTGGCATCCGGCGAGCCTCGTCCGAGGAGCGGTGGCCAATCGATGGGATTGGATCGCCGTGGCCTCCATCCTGGCCGGTGTGGTCGTCCGGATCATCTGGGGCCTCGTGATCCACCCTCCCTTCGAGTACCTCTACTCGGACATGGGCGGGTACGTCGGGCGGGCCGAGCGGCTCGTCACGGGCGCCGGCCTGCTGCGCTTCGACGCCTTCTTTCCGCCGGGGACGCACATACTGCTGGCTACTCCCATGACGCTCTTCGGTACGGAACGGGCGGGATTGTGGGCCGGGGCCGTGTTGTGGTGCGCGCTCTCCGCCGCGACCCCGTTCTTCGCCTGGCGGCTGGCGCGTTTGCTGCTCACCCCGGCCGCCGCGGCCCTGACCGCGCTGCTGTGCGCGTTCTGGCCGCTATACATCACCTACGGCGCGTTCTTTACCTCCGAGACGCCCTCGTTGGCGTTCCTGCTCGCTTCCCTCTGGGCCGGCTACCGGGCAGGCCGACTGTCGGGCAGGAAGGCCGGCTGGCTCGGCCTGGTGGCGGGCCTGCTCGGCGGCATAGCGGTAGCCAGCCGCCCGCAACTAATTCTGAACCTCGCGGTGCTTGTCGTGCCATTGTTGTTCCGTCTGCGCCGCCAGGCGCCGGTCCTGGCCGGCATCGTCGGCGGCACCGCGGTCATCCTGGCGGGCACCGTGTTGCACAACAGCGCGGCGGCCGGCAAACCCACAGGCCTAAGCGAGAACGCCGGCCTGAACTTCTGGATCGGACACTGCGACGTCCACGACGTGACGACCGTAGACACCGACCCGAATTACACCCTCAAATTCGGCAACCCGGTCTGGGCGCAACTGGGACGGGGGGGCTCCTACCGCTTCGAGGGATACCTTGTGTGGGACCAGGCTTTCTTCTACGAGATGGGCCTGCGGTGCATCGAACGCGACGGTTTCGGTCACGTCCGCGTCCTGGCCAGAAACCTCCTGAACATGACCGCCACGACCGTTCCCTGGCCACAATCCAACGGGGACTGGCAGCGGGCCGCGGTGCTGGTGAGTAACCTTGCGTACAGCCTTCTGCTGCCGTTGATCGTGATCTACTCCATCCTTATCATCCTGCGGCGCCCGTCCGGCTGGTCTTCGGGGGAGATGGTGGTGCTGCTCCAGCTGGCCTGCGCGGTGCTGGTGGCGCTCTTCTTCTTCGGCGACCCTCGCTTGCGCAGCACGTACGACGTCTTCGGCCTGGCCCTGCTCGCCGCGTGCATCGCCGACCTGTTCGGCCTGGATGAGCCAAGGAGGAAACCCGCTGAGTAGGACCCTGACCCGCAGAGAGTTCTTGAAGACCACCGGCGTCGGGGTGGCCGGGGGGGCCTTGCTCGGTGCCTCGGGCCTCTCCTCCGGTTGCGCCCGCCGGCCCGACAGGGAAGACGGACCCAACGTCGTACTGGTTATCGTAGACAGCCTCAGGAGGGATCACGTCGGCGCCTACGGCAACGATACGATCCACAGCCCCAACCTGAACGCTCTGGCCAGGGAGAGCCTGCGCTTCAGCAGACCCTATCCGGAGTCCATACCCACGCTCTGCGCCCGCAGGGCCATCCACACCGGGATAAGGACCTGGCCCTTCAGGAACTGGCAGCCCACCAAAGGCGACGACATACTCCTCTGGGGCTGGCAGCCGATCCCCAACGACCAGACCACGCTCGCAGAGATCCTGCGTCGCAACGGCTACGGGACCTACTTTGTCACCGACAACCTGCAACAGTACAAGGCGTCGATGAACTTCCACCGCGGCTTCGACGTCTTCGATTTTATCCGGGGACAGACGACCGACCACTTCAAGCCCAGGTACACCTACCCCCCTCAGAAAGTGCAACGTGCGCTGACCAACGGCGCGGTCGAGCTGGAGGACAGCCTGCGCCAGTACTTCGCCAACGTGGCGGACCGAAGGACGGAGGCCGACTGGTTCTCCCCTATGGTCTTTACCCGAGCTTCGGAGCTCCTCGAAATCTTGAGCAAGGGCGGGCCTTTCTTCCTTACCGTCGACTCCTACGACCCGCACGAGCCCTGGGACCCGCCCGAGAAGTACGTCACGATGTACGACGACGAGCCTTACGACCTCAAGGAGCCCTACTGGACCCTCTCCGGTCCCAACGATTACCTCGACGACCGGGAGCTCGAGAGGATAAGGGCGCGCTACTCGGGGGAGCTGACGATGATGGACCGCTGGCTGGGACGCTTCCTCGACAAGATGGAGGAGCTGAACCTGTTCGAGAACACCCTCCTCATACTCCTCTCCGACCACGGCGTCGCCCACGGCGAGCACGGCTTCAACGGCAAGGTCCCCAAGGCGTTGTACCCAGAGCTCACGGACATCGTCTTTCTAATGCGCCACCCTGAAGGGAAGCGGGCGGGCAAAACCAGCGACTACTACGCCTCCACCCACGACGTCGCGCCCACCATCCTCAGCTTCCTCGGAGCGGAGCCGCCGCGGCCGATGGAAGGCCAGAACCTCCTGGCGCTGATGGAAGGCAAGCAACCGCGTCCACGTCCCCATTTCACGCTCGGATACCACGACCACGCCTGGTGCCGGGACGAAGACTACGCCATGTTCTGCCGCCACGATGGTGCGAATGCCGAGCTATACGACCTGCGCACCGACCCGCACATGGACCGGGATATCGCCACACGCTATCCCGGCATCGCACGACGGATGTTCGAAGAGTACGTGATCAAGGACGCGGGCGGCCCCCTGCCCAGTTACTGATCGCCGCGGCACCGACTTGGGACGTCTCCTCTCCCTGGGCGGAGAGCTGCGAAGCCTCACGACGATCCATCATCCCGTCGCCCGTAAGCAAACAACAAGCTGAAGTGCTGACTTGCTGACCAGCGCGGGTAGGGGAAGGGACTTCCCCTACCCGCTGTATACTACCTGCGTGGCCAGCGTACTCGTCGGGATAACGGGTGGCATCGCGGCGTACAAGTCGCCGGGGGTGATCCGGCGCCTCAGAGAGGCGGAGAACGAGGTCAGGGTCGTCGCCACCGAAGCGGCCTTCCGTTTCGTCCCCGAAGAGACGCTCTCCATCGCGGCCGGAGACTACGTCCACACCGACGCGACCTGGTGGGAGCGATCGGGCCGCGTCGAACACGTCTTTCTCGCCCGCTGGGCCGACCTCGTCCTCATAGCCCCCGCGACCGCGGACTCGATGGCGCGGGCCGCGATCGGGCTCGGGGACGACCTGCTCTCGGCCACGATCCTCGCCGGCGCGAAGAGGGTCCTCTGGGCCCCGGCCATGAACCCGGAGATGTGGCAGAGCCCCGCCACACAACGAAACGTCGAGACGCTGACGAGTTGGGGCCATCGCTTCGTCGGCCCCGCGGAGGGCCTGATGGCGTCAGCGGACGAAGAACCCGGCGTCGGACGTCTCGCCGACGAAGCAGAGATAGTGGCGGCCGTCGAAGAGATCCTCGCTTGATAGCATTTCAGCAAGTCAGCACTTCAGCTTTTTGTTTTTGCTGAATGCTGATGGCTCGTCGTGCATAAGGGTTCGACCCTTATGCACGACGTTGTCAGACCTTTCGCAGGTAGTCTTTCAGGGCCTGTTCGGTGCTCGGGAAGGCCATCTCCGTCCACGGGAGGCTGTCTCGTGGGAAGCTCCTGACGTCCATCGTCTCGTCCAGAGGCGTAGGTTCGCCGCCCGTGACCCCGGCCGCGAAGACGGCTATGGCAGGTGTCTGTCCGTCGTACGTGTAGAGGCCGATGATCTCTCCCACCTCGATCTCCAACCCCGCCTCTTCGAGCACCTCGCGTGCCGCCGCGGCCTCGGCCCGCTCTCCACGCTCCACAAAGCCACCAGGGAAAGTCCACTTGCCGTAGCCGGGCTCGATATCGCGTTGGATCAGCACTATACCCCCGTCCAGCTCGACGATAGCCCCCGCCACCAGCTTGGGCCCCAGGTAGAACACGAAGCCGCACGAGTCGCACACGAGCCGCTCCGGATCGCCGCGTTTGAGCAGGCGGACTCCGAGGCGGCTGCCACATCGGGGGCAGAAACTGTACTCGGAGAACTCGTACTCTACTTCCAAGGCGTTATCAGGTTACTAGAGCCAGGCCCGGCATGCTAAAATACCCGCCCACGCGGACGTAGCTCAGTTGGTAGAGCGCCAGCTTCCCAAGCTGGAGGTCGCGGGTTCGAAGCCCGTCGTCCGCTCGACTTGCAGCCCTCACAGCGAGTTGCCCATTCGGATGCTAGCTATACGCACCGGTGAGAACAAAAAGCTGAACTGCTGAAGTGCTGTCAGAAGTTGGGAAGCGTTCCTGAGGCGTCCTTTTGGGCGTACTCTTTGTACATCCTCTTCACCGTCTCTGGCTCCGCTTCCGCGAGGTCCCTTGTCTGCCCCACATCGTTCACGGCATCATAGAGGTGTGCCTGGGTTCCGTCGCTCCGACAGAACATCACCCGCTCCTCGTCACGACAGCAGATGTAGGAACCGTAGCCCTGGGTGATATGGTCTCGCGTCTGCTCGGGCTCCTTACCCTCTAGCAGTGGCGTGAGATCCTCCCCGTCCATCTTCTCCTGCTGCCTCACCCCGAGGAAGCCCAGGATCGTGGGCGCCACGTCGTGGGTCGACGCGAAGAATTCCGTGGTCTTGCCCGCCGCCTTGCCATCGGGGTGCCTTACCATGAGGACCGTGTCGGTGAGCTCCGCATAGAGGGCATAGGCGAGCTTTCCCGTGAAGCCGTGCTCCCCGAGGAGGTGGCCGTGGTCGGAGACGACCACGAGCAGGGTGTTCTGCAGAACCTCGAGCTCACGAGCTTTATCGAGGAATTTGCCGAGCCAACGGTCCATCATGGTGATCTCCGCCGCGTACAGGGCGCGCATCCTCAAGAGCTGGCGGTCTGTGAGGTAATCGTCCTCTCCGTAATTCGGGATGATGGGCTCCTTACCCTTGTAGCTCTCCTCGTAGAGGGAGACGTACTCCTCGGGCGGGTCCCAGGGCTCGTGAGGATCGTAAGAGTCGGCGACCAGGAAGAAGGGTCGATCCCCTCGCGCGGCCTTTTGCAGCAGCTCGCTCGCCGCGGAGAATACCTTGGGGGCGAACCGATCCTCCTCCGAGTTCCAGCTTTGGGTATTGGCCAGGTGCTGGGAAAGGTAGGATCCGTCCCCGACGATGAGGTAGTCCTCTTTCTCATCCTCACCTACGGAAGCGGGGTTCTTGTAATGGTCCCTGGTCTGGCCGCGGAAGGTACGGGTGACCTCGAAGCCTCGCTCGAAGTTCATCTTCGATGGCAACCACTCGTGCCAGACGTCGGTGGCGAGCGCTGTGTAGTAGCCGCGGCCTTGCAGTATCTCGGCCAGCGTTCTCTGTCCCGTCGGGATAGGCGTCCAACCGAAGGCGGGCGGGTCAGTAGGCCAGGTCCTCATGCCCGTGTGGATGGAACGCCTGGCCGGCAGGGTGGGCATGGCTTCCGGGTGGGCGCGGGTGAAGAGCAGGCTCTCCTTGGCGAGGGCGTCGAGGGTGGGGGTCTTTATCCAGTCGTTGCCGTAGGCGCCGACGTGATCCTTCCTCAAGGTGTCTATGATGATGAGGATCACGTTGGGTTTGTGCTCGGCACCAACCTGGCTCTTCTCGCACCCAGAGAGAACGGTGGGAGCACCCAAGAGCGCGGCCCCCACCGTCCCGGCGCCCACGGTCTTCAGAAAACCCTTGCGGCTCAGCCTCTCCCTTTTGCGTTGCGCCATCTAGTCCCCCGTGCAGTCGGTTACCTGAGCGCCCTACTTCATTGCAGCATCATAGAACACCTCACCCATCGCGACAGCGGTAGTCGAGGAGATAAGCTCATGCGCCCGAGTACGTGGAGAACTCGTCTGAAAAGCGCGAGCCCTTGCTGACTGGCCGAAAGCCGCCAACCGCGGTGGGCTGACTAGCTCCCCCGGATCTTGCGCATCAGCCATTTGGCCGGGTCGTAGTATTCGTCGGCGACGCGCTCCTTGAGGGGAATTATGGAGTTGTCGGTAATGTGGATGTCTACCGGGCAGACCTCGGTGCAGCACTTGGTGATGTTGCAGAACCCGATGCCGTTCTCTTCTTTGAGGTCGCCGAGCCGGTCGGCCTCGTCCATCGGGTGCATCTCCAGCCACTGGTTCCTGACGAAGAACCTGGGACCGGCGAACTCGGGGTGCTTGTGGTGCGTCCTCAAGACGTGGCAGACGTCCTGGCACATGAAGCACTCGATGCACTTCTTGGGCTCGTAGAGGCGCTCGACATCCTCCTCGTACATGGTAAAAGGCGCCTGCTCGCTGGTCTGGAAGGGCTTGATGCCCTTGGACACCTCGTAGTTCCAGGCGACGTCGGAGACCAGGTCCTTGATGACGGGGAAGGCCCGCATGGGACCTACGTGTATCTCTCCCCCATCGTATTCCTCTACGCGCGTCTTGCACAGGAGCTTGGGCCTGCCGTTGATCTCGGCGCTACACGAGCCGCAGTGGGCCGCCTTGCAGTTCCAGCGCACCGCAAGATCGGGGGCCTGCTGGGCCTGTATCGCAAGCACGGCGTCGAGGACGACCATGCCCTCGACGAGTGGTATCTCGTACTCGACCTCCTCGCCACCCTCCGCGTCGCCGCGGAAGATCCTCAGCTTCGCCATCTTGTCGCTGGTGCCAAGACTCTCGTCGGGTACCGGGGAGTGGGCCTTGGAGGTCACTCCCCCCGGGTTGTTGCCGTTGCCTTCGCTCATGCCTTCGCCTTCGCCTCCTCCACGAGCGACGCCAGATGCTCCGGCATCGGCGGTATCTCGCGCCGCTCGATGCCGACCTCGCCCTGAGCGTCCTTCTTCACGATAAAGTTGATCTTCCCTAGCTCCTCGTCGGGACCGTCGTAATCCAGGCGCCACTGCGCCCCCCGGCGCTCCTTGCGCTCCAGGGCCGTCCTGATGATGATCTCTGAGATCTGGACCAGGTAACGTACGTCCTGGGCCGTGTGCCAGCCGGGGTTGAAGAGCCTGGTTCCGGGGACGCTTATCTGCGGCAGCCGGTCCTTGAGCGCGAGTATCTTGCCGAGCCCCTCCTTCAAGGAGTCCCCGTCGCGCATCAGGTTCGCATGCTCCATCATCGTCTCCTGGAGTTCCTGCTGGATCAGGTACGGGCTCTCGCCTTCTCCCTCTTTCTCCAGCGGCTCGAGCACGCGCCCGATCTCGTGCAGCACCTCGCCCTCGTCTATCTCCGCCGAATGCACGCTCTCCTCGATGTAGGCCGCCGCGCCCTCGCCGGCCCTACGACCGAAGACGAGCAAGTCGGAGAGCGAGTTGCCCCCGAGGCGGTTCGCGCCGTGCAGGCC
>Ga0126309_10000896_pt1 | contig 10211 bp, 12 predicted proteins | sample Plot56_FD_92541 | JGI IMG/M metagenome (GOLD analysis project Ga0126309, IMG submission 92541) | Serpentine soil microbial communities from UC McLaughlin Reserve, CA, USA - Plot56 | ecosystem: Environmental > Terrestrial > Soil > Grasslands | place: USA: UC McLaughlin Reserve, Lake County...
GTTGGCGACGGGATCAACGACGCCCCGGCCCTGGCGCGGGCGGACGTTGGCGTGGCGACTGGCACCGGCACGGATGTGGCGATGGAGGCCGCAGACCTCACGCTCGTCTCGGGTGACGTGCGCGGGGTGGCGCGGGCCATCAAGCTCTCCAGGACGACCGTAAGGAACATCAAGCAGAACCTCTTCTGGGCCTTCGCCTACAACGTGCTCTTGATCCCGGTCGCCGCGGGTGTTCTCTACCCGTTCTTCGCGGGCGGGACGGTGCCGGAACTCCTGCGCCCCTTACTCGGCCAGTACGGGTTCCTAAACCCGGTGCTCGCGGCGGCGGCGATGGCGTTGTCGTCCGTCACCGTGCTCGCCAACGCCCTGCGCCTGCGACGGACGAAGCTTTAGATCGAGAAAGGAATACGAATGCAACACGAGACCGAGAACGTCTCCGAGACCACAGCCGGAACCCCTCACGGCTACATCAAGGCGAAGGACAAAGAGAAGATCCAGAACCGCCTGAGACGCATAGAGGGACAGGTGCGGGGTGTGCAGCGGATGGTGGATGAGGAGGCCTACTGCGTGGATGTCCTCACCCAGCTTTCGAGCATCGTCTCCGCCGCCGAGAAGGTTGGGCTGCTGCTCTTGAAGGACCACGTCGAGCACTGCGTCCGGGAGTCGATCGAGAAGGGCGGACTGGAAGCGGACGAAAAGATAGAGGAGCTTACCTCCGCCGTCGAGCGATTTCTGAGGGTATAGAGAGAGGAGGCTCACATGACCAAGACTACTTTCAACGTGCCGGATATGAGCTGCGGTCACTGCAAGACTGCCGTAGAGGGCGAGTTGAACAAGCTCTCGGGGGTGGAGCGCTCGAATGCTAACTTCGAGAAGGGGTTCGTCGAGGTGCGCTACGACGAGGACCGGGTGACGACCGAAGAGCTCAAGGATGCTATCGAAGAGGCCGGTTATTCCGTAACTGCCTAGGAGGGTGACGAGAAGGCATCTAACCGAAAGGACTTAATCGCCCTGCTTTCCGAACCAGTGACGAGGAAGATCCTGACGCCTCTGCTTCTGGTGGCGTTTCTGTCCTGTCATGGCTTTCTGGGCGCTCCCCATCACGCCCCCGGCCAGCCGGACCACTCGCACCTTACCGCGCACCTTGCGGAGGAGTATCCGTCCCACGCGCCGATCGCAGGACTCCCGGACGGTCATACGGGGGTACACCTCGGGCACTCGGGTTACGCGGCCGTCCTGATCTCGGTCCTCCTCGGAGCCGCGCTCGTACTGCTGCTGAGCGGTACTCAAGTGTGGAGCAAGCCCGCTGCGTTCCGAACTACCAGGCGATCCTTCTCGCCGCTCGTCTTTCATCCGCCACGAGGACCTACGGCTCCTCTCATGCAGGTGTTCCGGCTTTGAAGCTTCCCTAGAGAGCAAGCGGTAAGTTCGACTCTAGGGAAGGAATAGCTTTGGAAAGAATAGCGAGATTCGGACTGCTCGGAATCGTGCTCGCAGCGGCCCTGGCGCTGGCCTCCTGCGCGGGCTCCGGTTCGGGCGGCGAGCGGGAAAGCGCCGAGCCCGAAGACGAAATGAAGGGCATAGACGCCTCGGAGATGTTGATGGAGAATGGTGAGTACTCCGACGAGCGTTTTATAGACGCTATGGCTCCTCATCATCAGGGAGCAGTGGAGATGGCCGAGGTAGCGTTGGAGAAAGCTGAGCACCCGGAGCTCCGGCAACTCGCTGAGAACGTCGTCTCCACTCAACGTGCCGAGATAGAAGAGCTGCGGTCGATAAAAGAGGAAGAGTTCGGCGACCCGGAGCTCCCGGCGGAGATGGATTCCGAGGAGATGGAGATGATGGGCATGACGGAGAACCCTGAAGAGCTCGCGAACCAGGAGCCCTTCGACGAAGCGTTCATAGGCGAGATGATCCCGCACCACGAGTCGGCCATAGAGATGGCCCGGACGGCGAACGAAGAGAGTTACAACCCGCGTATACAGGACCTCTCCGCACGGATCATAGAAGCCCAGCAACGCGAGATCGAGCAGATGAGGGAGTGGAGACAGGAGTGGTATCCGGGGGCTAGCCGCTCTGAGGCTGGAAAGCCTCCGGAAGAAGGATAGAAAGGAGACGGAGAATACCCATACCCAAGGGATGATCAAGCCGAACCCAAGCCTCACTCCGGTGGACGTCGCCGCTGCGAGAGCGCCGCAACAACGTTCTGCTCACGATAGCCGCCAAGGTGTTATACAGTAGTTGACATATACCCCTGGGGGGTATATAGTGTAGGCGTCGAGCACGCTTAGGATAGGAGTGCAATGGTCGCGAAAGGCTCTTCGCTCAACAGGACGGCGTTCAGCGCCACGGTGCACTGTCTCACCGGGTGTGCTATAGGTGAGGTATTGGGTATGGTGATCGGCACGGCCCTCGGCTGGGGCAACTTCGCCACTATAGTCCTAGCCATCGTGCTCGCCTTCTTCTTCGGCTACTCGCTGACGATGCTGCCGCTGTTGCGGTCTGGCCTCGCGCTCGCGTCGGCGTTGCCTCTAGCTTTCGCCTCGGACACGCTCTCGATCGCCATCATGGAGGTCGTGGACAACCTTATAATGCTTGTCATACCGGGGGCGATGGAGGCGGGCTTGGGCAGTCTTTTGTTCTGGGGGAGCCTCGTTTTCGCGCTGGCGGTGGCGTTCGTCGCGGCCTTCCCGGTCAACCGGTACCTGATCGCCCGGGGCAGGGGACATGCGGTGGTCCACGAGTACCATGAGGGCCATCACGAGCACCACGGTCACTAAGGGTGCGGCGAGAAAGGGAGCCTACAACGCTCTTTCCTCGCAACCGTCCGCTATGCCGTCGGGCTCGGAAGTGCCGTACTAGACAGTGCCACCAGTACCGACGACTTCTTCAAGATTTCCCTCCTTTTGTGCGAGGCTTGATGAATTAAAAACATCTTGACCTAAAGTACGATCTTTCATCAACTCGAACGGCGATCACGTCCGGTTCGAGCTCGACTTTCGCGAGTACCGCTGTATGTCACTCCGGACTGGCTTCGACCGGTTCGGGTCCATACCCGTTCGCTCTCTGGAGCGATCCAGAGTCGTCTAGGGAAGACTACTCCTCCCTCAGCCGCTCCTCGGCGTGCCGGTGGCGGTAACGGTGTCGAGGATAAGCACTCGTTTCGTTGCCTGAACCTTCGTCTCGCCAGCTTGCCCGACGGGCGTGGCGGAGACGAGCATCATCTCGACCACTATAATGTTGCTCGAAAAGTTCCAGGAGGGGGACTGATGAACGGATGGCAAGAGCGGTACTGGCTGGTGAAACAAGGGCGTCGTGGTTCCGCTACCGATGAACGGCGAGTGGAGGACTTCGTTTGCTGCGAAGCCCCTGTAGGAGGGGACGTAGCAATGGCCCTGGAGGTCTTTACCTCGCGTGAGGGCGCCGAGGCGGAGCTGCGGGGCATGGAGAGGCTGACCTCGGGCACATACTCCTCGCGCGCCGCGGACGAATACCGGGATCGCTTTGCCAAACGGAAGCAGGACAAAACACCCTCCGAAACGGTGGTGGAGCTTGCTGAGTACGAACTCGTCGAGATGCTCGACGATTCCGGTATTCCGTACGTGCTGGTAGATCCGCCACCAGTTGATGGGCCCATACCCGAGGGTCTCCAGATCGAGCTTGTCCCCGCGTTCGCGGGGGAGTTGAGCCGGCGGCTGGGGGTGAAGTAGAAGGGTCGGGTGTAAGACGGCGGCTCTTCTCGGATGAAAATAAGAGCCGGCCACGCGGCAGCCGGAAGACGAGGCCTTGATCTCTGGCTCTATGCCTGGAAAGGATGACTATACCTTTTAAAGGGTCTTAGCCAGTCGGCTTGCGTTACCTCTACTCGCTGGACCGCTGTGCTTCCGGCCTCCGACCTTTTTGGTAGCCTATAGGATCGAAGGTCGGATAAAAGGGGGCAGATGTGAGTCGCAGGACACTGGCAGGGAGCGGAAGGTTTGCCATGCTCGGGGTGCAGCTAGCCTTCGTGCTCGCGTTCGGGGCGCTTCTGTCGGGCTGCGGCGGCTTCGGGCAGAACGGAGATGTCTCGGACGACTTGCCGGCCAGCCCCGAAGAGGCGGGTGAGGTGGTGGTGAGGGTTTCCGGCACGGAGGGCACCGCCTACTCGGGCACCTACGGAACCATCGAGGGAAGGCTGCAGACCGTAGACGAGACCGTAGGAGCAGAGCCCACAGAGTACGACGTCGAGGTCGAGGAGGGCGTCGCCGACGGCGTGACGGCCGGATTCCAGAAGACCCAATCTGGCACAGAGGAGTTAAGTATGGAGATCCTAGCCGATGGCAAGGTCGTCGTCGAGAGCAGGACTTTCGCGGAGTTCGGCGCGGTGAACGCCGACTGGTTCCCACAGATCGGTCCACCCGAGGAGATCCCGGACGATGAGGAGATACTATTCAAGGATTAGGAGATCACGTCTGAAGATAGCCCTGGGAAGGATCTGTTTCTCCCGCTGCAGAGCGAGCGAAGAATGCTCTTCGCTCGCAGGTGGACTGAACCTCGCGTACCGCGTGGCACCGGGAGTCAGAGCGGGTCGGAGCGTAACGTTCCCGGCTTTTTCCTTGTCCAATGCGTAGTAGCTAACGAGCGGGGTGGAGGAGAGCGAAGGTGTAGTAGGAGGCTTGGGCTAAGGGCAGGAGCCGCGATACTCTTTGCGCGCCTCGTCTCGAGACGAGGCGCTTAGGAAAGGATGGTGCTTCGTGGAGACGATCGTACTCATTGTGTTGGTGGTGCTGGTGGTCGTGGTCCTCTTGGGGCGACGTCCGGGTTCGTTGTCGGGACTCATCATCAACGGGCTCGTCGGGTTGGTGCTCCTATACCTGACTAACCTCTTTCTTGCGGACGACATTCCCATAAACATTCTCACCATACTCGTCTGTGCCATCGGCGGGGTGGTCGGATGGTTGATAATCTTGATTCTCCACATCCTGGGGATAGCTTTTTACGTTGCCGTGTAGCGGCAGCGCACATATTCGACAAGGTGATCCACAACCGAATAACGTGGACTAACCGGAGCACCTCGCAGGAACTGGCCGAGCAGGCCCGAAGGGGACAAGAGGCTGAGCTAGTCTAGTTAACCCGCTCGGCCTGGACTATGTAACGAGCCGTCCAGTTTGGACCCACGGTGTTCCAGACGTCTCCGAGGGTCTCGATGCAGGTCTGGAGCGAGATCACGTCCTTCCCCTCGACCGGCTTCTTGACCCAGGTGTCCTCGGGCGTAACCTGAAGGCTCTCGGTGACCCGATACTTGTAGACTCTACCCAGAGTGTCTGTGAGGAACATCTCGTCTCCCGTCTGCATCGCTGGGAGGTTCAGGCATTGCTGGAAACTCTCATTGCCCGGCCAGCCGAGCCGGTGGCAGGCGATGTAGGTGTTGGTGTCCTCCTTCTGCCACGGGAAACCCGTGTCGGGCAGCTTGATGGCACCCAGGTCCAGTGCGTACTCCGAATCGTCGTTCCTCACCGTGTGGCCGTACAGGCCAAGCCTGGGGACCGTCAGGAAGAGCGTCGGATCGTCCGGAGCTACGGCCGCTTTCCTCTCCTCTTCTTCTCTGGCGGCCTTCTCTTCGGCGGCCTTCCTCTCGGCTTCCGTCTCTTTCGGCGCCTCCTCCTTCTCCTCGACGGGAGGCGTCTCGACCTCTTCCGGTGGCGCCTCGCTCGTCTCCTCGGAGGTACCCGAGAAAAGGTATGCTCCGAGGCCGACCACGATCAGTGTAGCCAGGAGTGTGAGGAGGAGTAGACCTATCCGTCTTCTTCTCCTGAAAACGGCATAGTTGGGACGTCTGGTATCAATCTCCTGCCGCTGCTTATCCATGAGTGGCATGATTGAATTCTACATAGCGTCAAAAGAAAATCCGAGAGACGAGTCAACCTGAAGATAAGGTTGATGCTTTGAGAGGCGACACAGGTAGTATCGACGAGTTATCCCTGGAAGGCGCGGAGGCGGATGGTACCATGCTGCCTGCCTGCGCGGGGCGTTCTTGATACTATCCGCGGCGCGACCATCGGGGCCGCCACGTTACGACCGGCGCGTGCGGCCTCTACCCAGTTAGTAGTAAAGAGAAAAGAGAGCGATGCAACCAGGATCCAACTCCGCAACAACCAACCTCGCGAAGATAGCCGTGGCGCTGGTCCTGACGGCGCTCGCGCTGTTGCTGATGCCCGGCGTGGTGCCCGGGGGCACGAGTTCGGCCGGAGCTCAGGAGGGGGTTCCCGAGTCGGGGGCTTCCGGGCCCCCTCCCGAGGAGGCCGGCGGAGTTTCCGGCCCGCAGGCGCCAGAGATCGAGGCACAAGCCTGGGCGCTCGTGGATACCGATTCCGGGTTCTACCTGGCGGGGGAGAACCCCGACGAGCAGCTCCCGATGGGATCCGTGACCAAGATCATGACGGCCCTCGTGGTCCTCGAGGAAGGGGTCGATCTCGACGAGGAGGTGACGATCTCCGAGGAGGCCGAGTCCTACGTCGGGAGCGTCTACAGCAACGTGGGGCTGATAGCGGGCGAGCGCGTGACGGTGCGGGACCTCCTGATGGCTACCATGATCCCTTCGGGCACGGACGCGGCCTACGCCCTGGCCGAGCACGTGGGCGGCGGGAGCGTGGGGAACTTCGTGGAGATGATGAACGATCAGGCCTCCTCGATGGGCCTCGAGGATACCAACTTCGAAACCCCCGCCGGTCTGGACACGAACGGGAACTACTCGAGCGCCCGGGACCTCGCCGAGATGAGCCAGGCGGCTCTCCAGTACCCCTTGTTCGCCGAGATCGTGGATACCACGGACGCTACGATCAGCACCCAAAACAGGGAGATAGATGTCTTCAACACCAACGAGTTGCTCACCACCTACCCGCCCGCGACCGGCGTCAAAACCGGGACCACGCCTCAGGCGGGCGCCAACCTCGTCGCTTCCGCCGAAGCAAACGACGAGTCCTACATATCGGTCGTTCTCGGCGCTGAAGACTCGGCGGAGCGTTTCCGGGCTTCGGAGGCAATACTGGAGTACGGCTTCAGCGCTTACGACCGCGAGTCCCTGGTGAGCGAGGGCGAGGTCTACGGGGAAGCGCCCCTGCCCTACCGTCCGGAGGAGACCGTGGAGCTCGCCGCCGCCGAAGACGTGATCGGCGTAGTGAACGCCGCCTCGGAGGTGGAGCGGAGGGTGACTACCCAGGAAGAGCTTCCTCCCTCGGCCGTCGCCGGCGAGGAGCTCGGCGAGGTCGATGTATTGGTCAACAGGCAGGGCGTGGGAGAAACCCCACTGGTCGCCCGGGAAGGCTACGAGGAGGCTTCGCTTTGGGACAGGATAAGCTACACCGCGGGGGGGCTGCTGGAGAGAGCGCAGGGGGCTATATTCGGGCTCTCCGGGTGAATGCGCTGCTTCTAGCGATCCCGGGGACCGGTAGAGCGCCGAGAGGAGCCTCTTAGGCTCCTAGAGTCTACGGGCCTTTCCGACAAGAGGACGTAGCCTAAAGCTAACCAGACGAGCCCGAACACCAGCCCCCCGCCGTAATCTCCAAGGATGGCAGCTATCGGCAAGACGACGATAAGCGCCGCGCCGCACCACTGCGGCAACACCCTTGCTCGCAGGGTAGCGACGCCCAGGAGCACGAACCCGAAGAACATGCCCACGAGCCCTACCCCCAGCAACAGGTCGAGAACGTCGCGCCCGGCCACGTGGATGAACGCGACGTTCGCGAGCACGAGGGCGGTCCCGATCAAGGCCGCCAGCAAGCCCACCGTTCCGAGCACTCCGTAGCTCGTTGCCTGCTGGGCGTGAAGCCCCAGCAACCCGATCAACGTGCCTGCTAGGGCGACGGTGAGGATGCCCTGTATCAGGTAGAAAGAGGGCAAGCCGGAGGTTTCGGGGCTTTGTCCTGCGATCGTCAGATCGACGATGAACGACGCTATCCACGCCACGCCTGCAAGTAGGGCTCCCAGCGCCCCCCATCGAACAAGATTCAACGACGCCATGATCTCCTTCTCTTAGCTCGAACGTTTTCTTGACTGGTGAATGATACGCCTGGCGAAGCCCAGTGCATTCTCAAGTGACCTTCCCCGAGTTCGACCGTTGCTTCGCGTAGCGCTCCTATCTCGAGGCTTCTCCTAGAAGCTCTCCACCGCAGGGCGGAGATCCAGCTCCAAAGTCCAGGCCGTCGGGTCCTGAGCGTGGAGTTGCCAGTACGTTTGGGCGATGGCGTCGGGTGAGAGGGTAGTGCTCTCTTCCCTATCGGGCTGGGCATCACGCAATGCCGGGGTGTTGATCTGGCCGTCTATTACGACATGGGCTACGTGAACCCCCTGCGGCCCGAACTCGCGGGCCATGGACTGCGCGAGCGCCCGGAGGCCGAACTTGCCCGTAGCGAGCGCCACGAAGTTGGCCGAGCCCCGCAGGGCGGCCGTCGCCCCCGTGAGGATGATCGTGCCGCGCTCCCTCTCCACCATCGCCGGCAAGACCTGTTGTGCCCCGTAGAAGGCCCCCGAGCAGTTGGCCCGGAAGCAGTCGTCGAATTGCTCGGGGCTGAGTTCGAGGATGCCTCCCATCTGGAAGGCACCGGCGTTGTAGACGAAGACTTCGGGGTCGCCGAGCCCCTCTCTCACCCTCTCGAAGGCCGAGGTCACGGACGCCGCGTCCGTAGCGTCGGTGGAGGCCGCGAGCGCCGTTCCGCCCGCGTCTTCGATCTCCTCTCGCACCGCCGCGAGTCTCTCTTCCCCGCGGGCCATCAGACCCACCGCGAAGCCCTCACGAGCGAAGCGTCGCGCCACCGCCGCCCCGAGCGCCGGACCGACGCCCAATATCGCTGCTACCTTCCCGTTCACCAAGCCCTCCTCGCCGCGGCAATCGAAACTTCGTCGTGAACTCTACCCCGACGGTGCATGCTCCCGCCACTCCTCGACACCCAGCGCCGGTGGCCGACAAGCCCGAGAGCAGATCCGGGGCGGCGAGATCGCGCCGTATCCCCATGAAGAACCTTGCGTAGACGTGAGCACCACGATTCCACCGATAAGAATTGGCTGGAGACGCAAGAATCAGTTGCGTCTCTCAGCCGGGTGCGTTTGGACCCGGGGTATCTCGGGAACGGTTTGAGGCGAAAGTAGTAGTGTACGCAGTTCTCGCGGGGGAGCAGGAGAGGTTGACGGTCTTATCGCCGCCGAGCTATTAGAGGGTGTCCACCATGACAAGAGGGCGTCTAGATCATGAGCTTCGGCATGACCGTACTACTCGCACGCGAGGACGTGATGAAGGGGCCCGGAGAAGTTGAGTGGGATGACCGTCGAGGAGATAGATCTTCTCCAACGGCGACAAACCGTGGCCGTCTGCGACCCCACAAGCTGGAAGGAGCGAGATGACCCGCGAAGAAGCTACCGAGCTGATCCTGAAGGCCAAAAAGGAGAAAGGCCTCACCTACGCGGCCATAGCGGACAAGGTCGGAACGCACAAAGTTTGGACCACGGCGGCCTTATTGGGCCAACACCCGATGAGCGCAGAGCAGGCCGACGCGGTCGTCGACCTGCTGGACCTGGACCCGGAGGTTGGCCAGGCTTTGCAGGAGATCCCGATGCGCGGGAGTCTGGAAGGAGACGTGCCGGTCGATCCCACGATCTACCGGATACACGAGGTCACGCAGGTCTACGGCACGACCATAAAGGCCCTCATTCACGAGGAGTTTGGCGACGGCATCATGAGCGCCATAACCTTCCAGATGGACATAGAACGAGAGGAGAGCGACCAGGGCCCCCGCGTCAAGATCACCTACAACGGCAAGTTCCTCCCCTACTCGTGGGGATAGGAAATGATCCCCGGTGAACCCCTCTCCGCCGAGGGCGACATCTAACTCAACGCGAAACGGCAACTGTTCTTCCTACGCTCCGGTGCAGGCAAGGTACAGGTTCGTCCGAGCAGGTGCCATCTTCTGTACCGGAGTATGGTAGCGTAGAGAGCTCTGACAGCTTCAGAGAACAGGGGTAGGGAATGCAACTCTTCGAGAGGCTAATAGACCATCCCGAGGCCGTGAGGCTGGTGCTGGAGAACACACCCCGCCTGCCGGTCGCGCGTGTGCCGCTCGTGGAAGCTCAGGGTCTCGCGCTCGCCGAGGACGTAACCGCCAGGTTCGACAGCCCGCCATTCGACAACTCGGCGGTGGACGGCTACGCGGTGAGAAGCGTGGACGCCGAAGCCGGACGAA
>Ga0126309_10000897_pt1 | contig 10210 bp, 12 predicted proteins | sample Plot56_FD_92541 | JGI IMG/M metagenome (GOLD analysis project Ga0126309, IMG submission 92541) | Serpentine soil microbial communities from UC McLaughlin Reserve, CA, USA - Plot56 | ecosystem: Environmental > Terrestrial > Soil > Grasslands | place: USA: UC McLaughlin Reserve, Lake County...
AAACGCGCCGCGGCAACACGCGATCGCTGTCGATGATCGGCCGCATCTATCCGACCACCGATCCGAACCATCCCCAGTCCCTGCCGACCGCGAATTTCATCACCCAGGAAGACATCGGCGGCGAGGACACGCCGAACATCAACGGAGCGAAGCTGCGCAACGCGCCGAACACCACCGCCACGCGCCGCGGCAGCGGCATGCCGATCCTCCTCCTGACCGGCCTCGTGCTCAACATCGCCGAGAAAAAGCCGACCATCCGGCAGATCTATCAGATCGCCGAGCTCGGGAAACCGCCCACCGAGCCGACGCGCGCCCCCGAGTTCATGCAGCTCACCGTCGCCCCGGGCCAGCCCGTCATCCCCGGCGACGACCTCGACTTCCGCGACGAGATCATGGCCCACATCTACGACCCCGGCGATCCCACGCCGAAACGCAAGCTCGTCTTCGACATCGAGACCTCCGACACCGGCACCACCCACGGCCTCCCGATCAAAGAACGCCGCAACATCACCAACTGGAAGAAGATCGGAACCATGACCTTCGACGCCGCAGTAGTCTCGTTCAACGGAGACCACGTATTTCACGTGAACCATCCGGCGTGGCGGGAGGACCGGAACGACCCGCGGACGGTGGTGGGGTCGAAGGTTTGAGGAGTTGACGACCTGGTTCGGGAGAACTGAAGAGGAGGCAATCTCAGTGCACGGCGCGAATCTTTGACAAGGATTCGATCGTGACGACCCCATCCTCTTCGACATCGAGGATCACACGAGTCCCGACGAGCAGCGCCATGTCCAGGAGGACCCCGCCCTCCGCCGCGAGGACAAGCACCTCGGATGGCTCATTTTCCCAAAGGACGGAGGCCAGGAAGAGATCCAAACTGACTTCATTGCCGTCGCCCAGGATGGCTCGCGCCGTCCCGGCAAATGGGAGATCGAGATCACGGATGAGCGACGAGGGGAGAGTCAGGAAGCCATCGTAGCCCGTGTCAATTCCGGCCTCGACGGGCATGGCCCGTCCCGCAGGACCGAGCACCTGGAGACCGACGACCGCCTCCTTGTCTGCGGTGACACGCCCGGTCAGCATGAGGACGCGGCAACGGCCTTCCGGCCCAGGCGGTAAGCGGCGGGATGGCCGATGCGCAGGAGGTACACGACCGCATCGGGGTGTTTGGACCGTGCCCGCTTCAGGGCCGCCCGTTCGTCGGCGTCGATCTCGTACTCTCCGGTTTCGATGTCCAAAGCGAGAAACTTGCCACGGGTGCTCGCATCGAGCTGATCGCGAATATCGCGGTCGTAGAGCGTTTGACCGCGTTCGGCGATCTCGCTGCTGGAGTAGCGTGCATGGGACATGATGGACCTCGTTTCAGTGCCGACGGGGCACCGAACTCGGGACTATCCTACCACGGAAGGACCGTCGGCCTCTCTCAGGACGTGAGGTCTCCGCTCTCCACCAGCGAGAACCGTTCCCGCCGCGGCGCGATCGGGACGTAGCGGTTGAACCAGATGAAGAAGGAGAGGAGCCAGAAACGCCAGCGCAGCGGCCACGCCGGGCGCGGGTAGACGTGCCCGGCGAGGATCGACATGGCCGCGCGGTGGACTTCGAGGGGACCCTCGCCGGTCAGGAACAACTCGCGGAAGGAGTGGTGGTAGTACATCCGGATCAGGCGGAAGAAGACCCCGGTGCTGTCGTCGATGAACCGGGCGTAGCGCCGCCGCACCCGGTCGGGCGTCTCCGTGCCGCGCAGGATCGAGACGATGCCGCGGGCCACCTCGGTCCCGGTCATCATGCCCATGCAGACGCCGGTCGAAAAGATCGGATCGACGAAGGCTGCGGCGTCGCCGACCAGGAAGTAGCCCGGGCCGGCGTAAGGCGCGCACCGATAGCTGAAGTCGGCGAGCACGTGGGTCCCGGTGGGAAAGACGGCTTCGGCGGTGCGCTCGCGCATCGCGGGGCAGCGCGCGATTGCCCAGGTGAGGATCTGGTCCGGCGGGATTCCCAGGCTCTTCGCCCGGTCCATCCCCATGACCAGGCCGATGCTGGTCTTCGTCTCGTTGAGCGGGATGGACCAGAACCAGCCGTCGTCGGTCATCACGATGACGATGTAGCCGCCTTCGTCGCCGGGCCGGCGCTTCACGTTCTCGAAGTGGCCGAAGTAGGCGACCTTCTTGAGATCGGGAAGCGTCTTGCGCAGCCCCAGGTGCTTGCCGAGGACGGTCGACTGGCCGCTCGCATCGACGAGGACGCGGGCGGTGAGGGTCTCGCCGGCGTCGGTCTCGATCTCGGCCTGCCCTTCTTCGAGACGCAGGACCTTCTTGAGGGCCGTCCTCTCCGCCACCTCCACCCCGGCCTTGCGGGCCTCGTCGAGAAGCATCGCGTCGAAGGGGGCGCGCTCGATGTTGACCGCCTCGTCAGCGCCGGGGACAAGGCCCATGGAGAACGGAAAGAGCCCGGGGTCCTGCCCGTCGCCGAGCACGAACTCGGCACCCAGCTTGCGCACCCGCGGCACTGTGCGGAGCGCCTCGATGAGCCCGAGCTCATGCAACAGCGCCATGTTGCGCGGCAAGAGCGACTCGCCGATATGAAACCGTGGATGTTGCGCGCGTTCAAGAAGCTTCACCCGCAGACCGGCGCGGGCCATGACGAGACCGGCGGTCGACCCCGCGGGGCCGCCGCCGATGATGATGGCATCGTAGGTGGGAGTCTCGGCTGTCATGACCCGGCCATTGTACTCAAGCCGGGCGCCAGCCCGCTCTACCTCTGACCGCTCCAGTGCTTCGGCCAGGCAATGCCGCTGGGTGTCGTGCCCAGCGTCTCCATGACCTGGATGAGCTTCTGGTGCAGCCGCTCGCGCTCGGCCTCGATCTCCGGCGTGACCGGCGTGCTCGGATGTCCGAGGTTCACGACCTCCCGCTGGTCCGGCGGCACCGCCAGGTCATACATCTCGTACTCGAACGGAGCGTCGGTGTGGACGTCGTAGTAGACGGCGTACTTCCAGCGCTTCTCGACGATCGCGCGGATGTGGCCGGCGGCGGGGACGAAGAAGTAGAGGTCCTCGTAGGTGAAATGAAGATAGTTCTGGACCTCGGCTTTGGGGTTCGCGAGGATGGGCGTCAGATCCTTCCCCTTGAAAGTCCAGCGGTCGACGTCCGGCACCGCGGCGAGGTGGGCCAGCGTCGGCAGGAGATCGATCAGGCTGACCAGCGCGTCGCTCGTCGTCCCTCCCGCGCAGAGGCGATGGTTCGCGACGATGAAGGGGACGTTCAGCGTCTCCTCATAGATGTTGAACATCTTTTGCCGTTGGAGACCGTGCGACATCGCCATGTCGCCGTGATCGCTCAGACGGATGATGACGGTATCGTCGAAGTGCTTCGACCGCTGCAACGCCGTGAGGACCTCCATGATCTGATGGTCGACGTGCTTGCAAAGGTAGGCGTAGAAGCGGCAATAGGCGAGCTGTCCCTTCTCGTCGTCGGCGGAGATCGTTCCTCCCCCCTGGTTGCTTACCGCGAGGAACTGCCTCTGCGCCTGCGGCTTGGTCGACAGGTCCTCGTTCCAGGTCGGCGGCCGGTCGATCGGCAGGTGCATGAACTCTTCGTCCCCGTAGCCCGCGGCCTGGTAGAGGGGGGTTCCGTCGGGGAGCGAGCCCGCGGCGGTGCCGGGATAGGCCAGCACGTCGTGGGGGTTGACCAGGGAGAGGATCAGGCAGAACGGCTTGTCGGAATCGTAGGTCTTGAGGAAGTGGAGAGCGCTGTCTTGCTCGCGTTGGGCGAGGGGGATGTCGTCGCCGTACTTGGCCGCCTGGCCGTGCCCGTCGATGAACCGCTGGTCGTTCCGGACGGTGCCGCCGCCCATGTTCTCGACCGCCAGGTTGTCGCCCGCATCGGGCATGGTCCAGCCGTCGAAGCCCCAGCGCTCGGCCAGCTGCTCGACGTCGGCGTCCGTCCAATACTTCTGGCCGAGGCTGGTGACGTAGTTGGCCGGCTTGGTGAGGTGCCACTTTCCCTTGTAGACGACGTTGTAGCCCGCGGTCTTCAGGATCTTGCCCAGGTTCTGCAGGTTGCTGGACATCCCCATCTGGCGCCGCTCCTTGACGTCCAGCGCGACCTGCTGCGTGATCTGCTGGGGGCTCGGCTGGCCGGTGGCGTCAGGGCCTCCCGTCACGTCCTCGATGAACCGCTTGATGTTGTCGAATTCGAGGACCTCCGTGACCCCGTGCTGCGCGGGGTAGAGGCCGGTGAGCATCGTCACGCGGGCCGGCGAGCAGGTGCAGGAGTTGGTGATGGCGCGGTTGAAGCTCGTGCCGTTCTCGCGGAGCCACCGCATCGCGGGCAGATTCTCTTCCTCCCAACGCTCCGGCCAGTACGGTTTGCCGCTCTGCTGGTCGGTGATGACGATCATGAAGTTCGGCCTGCGGGGCATCGACTCCTCCTCTTATCGGATGAACTGATCGGATGAAACTGGGTCGTGATGGGGCGCAGTCTAGCACTCTCGCCCAGGGGGTCTCTTGAACCCTTCCCGGGCAGGAGATATCTTTGGCGGGGTACCCGGGAGGCTGGAATGAACCATTGGAAAGAAACGGCGGAGATCCTTTCGCGGCTCGCTGAGCTGACGGCGGCGGGGCGGCGGGCGGCGCTCGCCACGGTGGTGCACATCGTCGGCTCCGCCTATCGCCGGCCCGGCGCCAAGTTCCTCATCGAAGAGACGGGTGACACCCTGGGCAGCGTCAGCGGCGGCTGCCTGGAGGCCGACGTGCGCGAGATGGCCCGGCAGCAGGTCCTGGCGACGGGGATTCCGAGCCTTCGGCACTACAGCACGGGCGCCGACGAGGACATGGTCTGGGGCCTCGGCCTGGGCTGCAACGGTCTGATCGACATCTTCATCCAGCCGGCGACCTCCGGACCTCTGGCGGCGCTGGCCGCCCCCTTGCGGCAGCTCGTGGCCGGCGATGCGCCCTTCGCGCTGATCACGGTGGTGGATGGCGAGGGCCTGGGCGCGACGCTGGTGGTCGGGCCGGAGGAGACCATGCACGGCTCGCTGGGGTCCGCGGATCTCGATGCCGCGGCGGTGGAGGCGGCGCGCGGCCTGATCGCGTCCGGCCGTTCGGGCGTGCAGAAGATCGCCGGCCGCGACGTCTTCATCGAGGTCCTCCCTCCCCCGCCGCACCTCATCGTTTGCGGCGCGGGCGAGGACGCCCGGCCGCTCGTGGCCTATGCCGCGGACGCCGGCTTCCGCGTGACTCTCGTGGACCACCGGCCGGCACTCCTGGAGCCGGCGGGTTCCCCGCAGGCGTCGCAACGGCTGCTGGCGCGGCCCGACGATCCCGGGATCGTCCTGCCTCCGGCCGAGCGCTCGCTCGCGGTGGTGAAGACCCACTCGCTGGCGATCGATCGCGAATGGGTCCGGCGCCTCCTCGCGGCGGGTTTCCCCTATGTGGGAGTGCTCGGTCCGCGGGCCCGGACCGAGTCGATTCTGAACGAGATCGGGGCGGCCAAGCCCGACGCCGAGAGGGTCTTCGGCCCGGTCGGATTGGATGTCGGAGCCGACGGGCCGCGCCAGGTGGCTCTCAGCGTCATGGCCGAGTTGCTCGCTCACATTGCCCGGCGGGAGCCGCGGCACCTCCGCGAGAGCAGGGAGCCCATCCATGCCGTCTGAGCGGTCGGGTCCCGTCGCCGGAATCCTCCTCGCCGCCGGTACGTCGAGCCGCATGGGGAGCAACAAGCTCCTCTTCGAGCTGGCGGGTGAGAGCGTGCTGCGCGGAGCAGCGCGCCGGGCGCTCGCCGGGGGCCTCTCGCCGCTGCTGGTCGTGCTCGGCCATGAGGCGGAGCGGACCGGCCGCGAGCTCGACGGTCTCCCCTGCCAGATCGTGGTCAACCCATTGTACGAACAGGGGATCAACTCGTCGCTCAAGGCCGGCGTGGCGGCCCTGCCGGCCGAGGTCCAGGCGGTAATGGTGATGCTGGCTGACATGCCGTTCGTGACGGCGGAGATGATCGCCGGCATGATCGATCGTTACCGGACGAGCGAGGCGCCGCTCGTCATCTCGGACTATGAAGGGGTCAACGCACCCCCGATGCTGTACGATCGAGCCCTCTTCGGCGAGTTGCTGGCGATGACGGGAGAGGGTTGCGGACGGCAGGTGGTCAAGCAGCACCGGCACGAAGCCGAAATCCTCCCTTGGCCCGCGGCGGCCCTCGCCGATCTCGACGTGCCAGACGACTACGCGCGGGTGATAGGATCTCTCCCATGCTGAAGCGGATCTTCGCCGACAACTTCCGTGCGCTGGTGAACTTCGAATTCCGGCCCGGTCCCCTAAGCCTCTTGCTGGGGGGCAACGGCAGCGGCAAGACCAGTGTGTTTGAGGTTTTGGGAGGTTTGCACGACCTGATCGTAATCGGCCAACCCGTCGATGAGCTGTTCGCGCCATTCACACGAACCCGATGGGATACTCGGGACGTGCAGCGGTTCGAGTTGGATCTGCAGAGCCGTGGCGGGACCTATCGCTACGCACTTGAGGTCCAGCATCCCGACGAACCTCAAGGCAAGCCAATCATCCGGTCGGAGACCGTCACGTTCGATGGCAACCTGCTTTATCGATTCTCTGCCGGAGAAGTCCAGCTATTTCATGACGATGAAACGGCAGGCCCGGTGTTTCCATTCCGCCCCGACCGGTCGTTCCTGGTGAATCTCGACCCACCCGGGTCCAAGCTGATCGCCCGCCTTGCAGGATTCAAAAAGCTCGTTACCGGATTTCGCCTCGTGCAGCCGAATCCGTTCGGCATGGAGTACTCTTCGAGTCAGGACCAAGCCTTCCTGAAGCGAAACGGCAGTAACTTCCCGTCATTCTTCAGCTATCTCAACAGCGAGCACCCCGAGGCGAGGACCGAGCTTGAACGCCGACTGACCGATGCACTCCCGGGCTTTCGCAACTTGCTCTTCCGGCGCCTGGGGGATGCGAAGCACCTGCTCGCTGCGTTCAGCGATGAAATGGGATCCTCCTTTGCCTACGGCCTCTCCGAGCTGTCCGAGGGGCAGAGGGTGCTGACGGTTCTGTATGCAGCCGTTTGCGGCTTGGTTCACGAAGGAGAGGTGCTCTGCTTCGACGAGCCGGACAACTTCGTGGCTTTGGCGGAGATCCAGCCTTGGCTGCAGGTCCTGCGCGATACGCTCGAAGCTCGGGGTGGGCAGGCGATGATCATTTCCCACCATCCCGAGGTCATGGACTACCTGGCTCTCGATTCTCTCTGGTGGTTCGAGCGGCCCTCCGGGCTGGTGGTCGCCAAGCCGTACGAGGCAGACGCCGCGTCTCCTCTGAAGCTCTCCGAGCTCGTCGCCCGGGGGGCGACGTAGAGTGCAGAAGAATCTGAGATGTCTGCTGCTCTGCGAGGATATCGAACAAGAGCGGCTCCTCCGACCGATCCTGGAACGCCGTTTCCGCCGCGTCTATGTAGAGCCCCGGAAGCCCCACGGCGGAGTCAGCTTCGTGTTGCAGCGCATAGAACGCCTGGCGGCCTACATTCGGCAACACCAGCAAGAAGCGGTGGGATTGCTGGTGGTTGTCGACGGCGATACGGCCGGACTCCGGCGGCGGCTCGAGGAAATCCGTGCATCCGCGGGTTTCACCGGTGCGGAATGGGAGAGAAAAATCGCCCAGTGCGTTCCGTCCCGCACCATAGAGACGTGGATCATGTGGCTGTGCGGCGAGCGCGAGGTGGACGAGCAGACCGAATACAAGGCCGCTTTCCGCCGCAAGGTCGAACAGGGCACCATGAGTTCCCGCAAAGCGGCTGAGGCGTGGTTCGTGCAACTCAGTCCCAAGGAGCAGCAGTTCGAGGAAGAACGGCTCCCGGCTCTGGCACACGGACGTAAAGAGGTGGCTCGGCTTGAGCAGTTTGCGGAACGCTAAGATCAAAACGGAGGCGCCGCCCTATGGGCATGCAGATCGAAAAGAGCTTCGTCGTCAACGCCCCCGCCAGCGAGGTCTGGGCGTTTCTGACCGACCCGCACCGGGTGGCGCGATGCCTGCCGGGCGCCGCCATCACGGAGAAGATCGACGACCAGAGCTACACCGGCACGATGACTGTCAAGGTGGGACCGGTGACCGCCAACTACCGCGGCAAGATGCGCTTCGAGCGGCTCGACGCCGCCGCGGGGGAAGCCGAGATCGTCGCCTCCGGGCAGGAGACGAAAGGCAAAGGCGGCGCCGACATGCGGATGAAAAGCCGCGTCGTCGAGCGCACCCCCGGCGAGACCGAGGTGACCGTCGTCTCCGACGTCAACGTCGTCGGCGTGCTGGCGCAGTTCGGCCGCGGGATGATCCAGGACGTCAGCGATCAGCTCTTCCAGAAGTTTTCGAGCTCCATGCGCCGGGAGCTGGAGGTGCCCGCGGCAGCTCCGGCGCCGGCCTCAGCGTCTGCCGAGGCTGCGCCTGTCCAGGAGACTCCAGCCACTCCTCTTCCCCACCCTGCCCCGAGGGCGTCGGAGATGTCGGCCGTTACGACGGCGCCACCAGTGACAGCTCCAGCAACGGAGGCCGTCTTGGATGTTGGCGCCTTGGGCGCGGCGGCGGCCGGCCGGGCTGTAAGCCGTACGCTGCGCCGGCCCGGCTTCTGGATCGTTGTTGTTGTGGTCGCCGTCGCCATTTACTGGTTCCTCATCCGCTAGGGCGCTGGCAAACTCCTGATGAGGAGTTGATCCCGTCGTGTCTTCGGCGTACTATCAACCGAAGGGAAAGCTACGCAAGAAGGGAAAGAAGCCATGGATGAGCCAGATCCACGGCGGCCTCTCCATAGTTCTACTTTGTCAGACTGGAAGCCTCGGTCGAAGGTCTTGATTTCCGGAGAAGGTGTGGAACATTCTCAAGGAGAAGGGCTGGCGGAGTAGTAAAGGCCCGCCCTCCCAACCGTGAGAGGACGGGCCGTGTTCTTAGTCTTCAATCAGTTCGGCAATCCTCCCCGAATCCCGCCGCGCCGGCGGACCGGCCGAATTCCGTACCGGACCAGCTTTTCGCTCCGCCGGCCCAGCACGCTCTTGATGAAATTGTGCATCGCGCAGACCGCTTCGCGATGGGCCTTGAGATCCGCCCGCAACTGGCGCGTCGCTTCGTGGGTAGCGGCGACCAGGCTCTCCTTGTGCCCCCGGGTGACCAGCAACCGTGAATTCGCCTGCTCCAGGGTGCTCAGATAACGGCAGACGCCCGGAAGATCGGCTTCACTGTCTTGAACCGCTCTCAAGAGCAACGAGCCATCGAACACCTGGTCATTCTGTGAGCTCTTGTTCGTCATGCTAAACTCTCCTTGTCTTCAAAAAGTGGGAGAGCGTGCTCGCAACACACTCTCCCGGGTTGATCCTGCTTACACGGCAGGCTTGGAGGGCGGGGTGGACGGCTGGGAACCAGCCACCGCCCCGTCCACCGGCTTCTTCTCCAGCAGCGGCTTGCGCGACCGCGGGCGGATCGGGGCCACTTTGAACTGCACCAGCCGCTCGCTCTTCAGACCGAACTTCGCCTTCATGATCGCGCGCAGCTGTTGCGCGGCTTCTTTGCCTCGAACCACGGCAAACTTGAGCTGCTGTGTGGTCTCCTGCGCCAACGCCTTCAGCTCGATCTGCCGGGACTTCAGCGTTTCGATCTCCGTCAGCGAAGCCCCCACGGCCTGCCGCTCCTTTTCGACCTCATCCTTTACTTCCGGACTGCGGTCGACCGCCTCGCCGAGCTCTCTCAAGTCCGTGACGACGTCTGCGTGTGAGTTGATGCTTCCCATGGCTTCCTCCTCACGCCGCCTGCGCCGGGAAGCTGCCCTGCTGCGCAGCCCCGCTCGCCGACTCATCGATCGTGATGGCGATCTCCATCCACCAGACGTCGATCACCACCCGTTTCTTCTGGCTCACCGCCAACTGGAAGACCGAAGGCATCGCCGCCTGGCCCGCTTGCGAGACGCTCTCCGGCGCCTGCACCCGCTCGGACTTCAGCTCGATCACCAACGGCGACTCCTCCACCGCCAGCTCCTCCTGCACCCGCTCCGACTTCAGCTCCTGCCCATCGTTCTGCTGCGTGTTCATGCTGCTTCTCCTTTCGGAAGCTCCGGGGTCTGAATTGACCACCGGAAGGTTGATTTCAAACGTCTTCTAGAAAACTTCCAGCCCGGCGTATGTCGTGAACGTCGCGCTGCAATCCCGCGCCTGCACGGTGTGGCGGACCTCATACTCGCCGCTC
>Ga0126309_10000898_pt1 | contig 10199 bp, 13 predicted proteins | sample Plot56_FD_92541 | JGI IMG/M metagenome (GOLD analysis project Ga0126309, IMG submission 92541) | Serpentine soil microbial communities from UC McLaughlin Reserve, CA, USA - Plot56 | ecosystem: Environmental > Terrestrial > Soil > Grasslands | place: USA: UC McLaughlin Reserve, Lake County...
AGGAGGTCGAAAATGTGCTCGATGATCGGGGTGTTCACCACCGGGGCCATGGGTTTGGGGATCTCACCGGTGAGCGGGAAGAGCCTGGTTCCCTTGCCCGCCGCTAGAGCCATCGCTTTCATACGTCTCTCCCTCGCTGTCCTGCAGAGCCCTGATCGGTACTCTATATTCTCTCTCGTGCATGTTGGCACTCTACACCGGCTCTTCCCCTCGGCCAAGTTCGATGAACCCTTGAAGCGCTACACGGCCTGGAAGATCGGGGGCCCCGCAGACGCCCTGCTCGAGCCAACGAGTGTCGATGGGCTGATCGAGGCCACAGAGAAGGCCCGAGAACACGGCGTCCCCGTCACCATCCTCGGCGGGGGCACGAACGTTCTCATAAGAGACGGCGGTATCAGGGGACTTACGATCCGCCTCGCCAAATCCCTGACGAAGGTCGAGGTCGAAGGGACGCACGTTAGTGCCGACGCCGGAGTGCTCTACCCCGTGCTCGCCAACGCCACGGCAGGCCGCGGCCTCGCTGGACTGGAGTTCGCGACCGGCATCCCGGGCACGGTCGGAGGCGCCGTCTACATGAACGCCGGCGCCTACGGCTCCGAGACGACCGAAGTCCTCGACTGGGCCGACGTGTTCAGGGATCACAAAGTAGTCAGGATGGAGAACAGAGAACTGGACCTCTCCTACCGACACAGCACCCTGCACGAGAACCCCGAGTGGGTCGTCCTACGGGCCGGCTATACGCTCGTCCCCGGCGACCCGCCGGAACTGAAGGCCCGCATAAAAGAGTTCAGGGCGCAGCGCATGAACGGCTCCCCCAACAGGCCGAGCTGCGGCTCCACCTTCAAGCGCCCTCCAGGAGATTTCCCAGGCCGCGTAATAGAGGAGGCCGGCCTCAAAGGCACCAGGGTAGGCCGGATCGAGGTCTCCCCCGTACACGCGAACTACCTCGTAAACCTCGGCGGCGGCACGGCGGAAGAAGCCCTCGAGCTCATCGAACTCGTCCGCCAGAACGTCCACGAGAAGCTCGGCATCGAACTGGAGACGGAAGTAAGGGTGATAGGGGAGCCGTGAGCATACCAGCATTTCAGCAAGTCAGCATTTCAGCCGGTCAGCACTTCAGCTTTGTTGCTGACTTGCTGACCAGCGGAGACCTCAGGCCGGAGCGTGCTGACCGGCTGAAGTGCTGTTCAGCTAATCGCTGACCGCTTTCGGCGGCCCGGGCCGCCGAAACAGTTCCGGTATATCGGCGAGATCTGTATGCGCATCGCAGACGTCGAGGAGGGCCTGGGAGGTGCATTGGGCCGCGCTTATTACCTCGACACGGATGCCCTTTTCACTCTGGAGGTACTCGACGGCCTCGACGTAGTCTCCGTCGCCGGAGACGAGGACGTAGGTGTCGGCGTGCCCTGCGAGGCGCATCATGTCGACGACGACGCCTATGTCCCAGTCTCCCTTGTGCGAGACCGTCCTCTCCCCTTCCGGGGTCAGGGTCTCGTGAACCACAAGCGGCTTGGAGCGTACCTTGTAGCCGAACTTGTTGAGGTTGTAGACGAAGGAGCGCGCCGAGTTCACCCCCTGTCCCTCGTCTACCTCCTGCTTCTCGACGATGTAGAAGGTTGCCCGAAGTAACTTCCTCTCTCCGACGGCCGCCGATAAGAGCCTGGCGTAGTCGAGGATACCTTTGTAGTAGTTCTTGATCGAGTGGTAGAGATTCGCCCCGTCGACGAAGACGGCCACCCGCTCTGTGGTTCTCCCTTCCATCACGCCCGAATATTAGCAGAAAACATTGCATGTCCGTACAGAATCGGCGGTTTACCGGGCATACGAACTGCGCTAATATCCATGGGCCGCTCTGCGTTGACTCAAGAGAGGAGGGAGCAGGCACGGACTTCGAGGTCAGCATAGCCGAGCATGCCGAGGGATACTCCGTCGTCTCGGTGCGGGGTGAGATGGACCTCCACACCGCCCCGAGGTTCCAGTACGCTATGGAGCGGGCCGTCGAGAACGAGGGTGTTGGCACGGTCGTCGTCGACCTTGGCGACGTTGCGTTCATGGACTCTACAGCCCTCTCGGCCCTCATGCGCTCCAAAGACACCCTCGGGCAACAGGGGATCTCCCTCCGCCTCGCCGCCCCCTCGAAGGCCGTCGAACGCATCTTCTCCGTGACCGGCTTCCAGGACTACTTCGATATCTTCCCCTCCCGCGAAGCCGCTATTCCCGTCTGACTTCTCGGACAAACAACGCATCTCCGATGTATGGTATAACGTATGGCATGAAGAAGACGACTGTTTACTTGCCTGAGGACCTCAAGTCTGCGCTGGGGCGCATCGCCAGGGAGAAGGGACGCAGCGAGGCCGAGCTGATACGCGAGGCGATCAGGGATCTGGTTCGGGATACCGAGCCGTCGCGTCCGCGATTGCCCCTGTTTTCGAGTGGGGATCCAACGCTGGCGAGGAGGTTCGAAGAGGAGCTTCGCGGCTTCGGCGAGTGACGCTCATCCTCGATAGCAGTGGTTTGCTGGCCGCCATAGACGAAGTGCAGGAGGACCACATCGCTGCCAGGGAGGTCATCGAGTCGGCCCGCGGACCGCTCTTGATGTCTCCCTTTGTACTGGCGGAACTCGACTATATGATCCTGACTCGCATGGGACAGGGGCGCGAACTGGCGTTGCTCGGCGAAGTCGCACGTGGCACGTACCGTTTGGAATACTTTTCGGAAGAGGATGTGGCCGAGGCGATCGAGATCGTCGAGCGTTATGCCGACTTTCGCATCGGCCTCGCTGATGCATCCAACGTGGTGTTGGCGAACCGCCACGAAACGCTCGACGTGCTTACGCTCGACGAACGCCACTTCAGGGCTTTAAGAGGATCGGGTGGGCGTCCGTTCCGCCTTCTGCCGGCCGACGCCGGTTGAGCTTCTGTGACCCGCAGTCCGTTGCGTACTAGAATCTGACCATCATGATGGCCGACATAAAGAAGCTCGAGGTTCCAGGACCTCTCTCGCGCCTCGGTGAAGCATTCCGGGAGGCCGGGCACGAGCTCTACCTGGTGGGTGGGGTCGTGCGGCGGGCGTTGCTCCTGGGGTCCGATACGTACACCGCGAGGGAAGCACACTACGACCGTCGGGACGCCGACGCGACGACGGACGCGCCTCCGGCGAGGATAAAGACGTTGCTGCGGCCTCATGCCGAGAACCTGTGGACGGTGGGGGAACGCTTCGGGACCATAGCGGCCACTGTAGGAGAGTACGAGGTTCAGATCACGACCTACAGGACCGACCTGTACACGCAGGGGAGCCGACACCCCGAGGTACGCTTCGGAGATAGTCTGGAGGAAGATCTGGCGAGGAGGGACTTCACGATCAATGCCGTCGCTGCTGATGCGCTCACGGGTGAGATCGTGGATCCCTTCGAGGGCCGCAAGGATCTGGAGTCGGGTGTGATCCGGGCCGTCGGCGATCCCCTCGAGAGGATGCGCGACGATCCCTTGCGGATGCTGCGTGCCGTCCGCTTCGAGACAACCCTTTCGAAGCCGGAGAAACCCTTCGCCGTGACACCCGACCTCGAGGAGGCGATCCGTAACAACGCCGGCTGGCTGAAGAGCATCTCTGCCGAGCGCAAGAGGGAGGAGTTCGAGAAGATCCTGGTCTCGGAGAACGTGGCGTCTGGTCTGAGGACGCTGGTGCGTCTCGCTCTCATGCCCTACGTGGTGCCCGAGTTCATGGAGACGGTCGACGTCGAGCAGGAGGCCGAGTTCCACCACAAGGACGTCTTCGAGCACACCCTGATCGTGGTAGGTAGCATCGAGGCCGACCCCATCCTACGCAAGGCGGCCTTCTTCCACGACATCGGGAAGCTGCGGACGCTCGTCTACGAGCACCGCTGCACCTACTGCGGGGCGAAGAGCGTGCAGAGGAGCGCCGAGGAAGGAGAGTGCGAGCGGTGCGGGGGGCGTACTCTCCCGAAGAAGATCCACTTCTACGGCCACGAGAACGTCGGGGCCGCCATAGCGCGCCGGGCGATGCAACGCCTCGCCTACCCGAAGGACGACGTGGACGCCGTCTCCCACCTCGTCGCCAACCACATGCGTCCCTACGGGTACGCCGCGAGCAGGGACCCATGGAGCGACGCCGCGGTCAGGCGCTTTATCAGGGACACCTACCTCGCGCGCGGGAACAGAGAGCTCGCGAACGTGGACATGCTCCTCAAGCTAGCCAGGGCCGACATCACGGGGAGCGCGCTGCGGAGGAGGCGCATCGCCGAGGAGTCCTGGCGCAGCCTCAAGAGCAGGGTTGAGGAGGTAAGGGCCGAGGACGCCGTCGAGACGCTGGAGAGCCCTCTCAGCGGCAATGACCTCATGCAGCAGTTCGATATGGGGCCTGGGCGTTGGATCAAGGCTCTCAAAGACTACCTGCAGAACGAGGTGATCGAAGGCCGCCTCGGCAAAGACGACAAGGACAAAGCCCGCGGGCTCGCCGAAGCCTACGTCCGCGAGCACGATATCCTGGAGGAGTAACATGGAGAACCTGGATCCCCTACTCACCACCGACTGGCTCGCCGCCCATCTCGAGGACGAGAACCTTCGAGTCGTAGACATCAGGGGTTACGTGAAGAAGACGGACCTGGGCGGAGGCCGGCAGAAGGCCGAGTACCTCGCCGCCCGCGAGGAGTACGACGAGGCCCACGTCCCCGGCGCCGTCTACGTGAACTGGACCAGCGACATCACCGACCCCGACGACCCCGTGCCGGCGCAAATCGCACCGCCGGAGCGTTTCGCGGATCTCATGGGCTCTCTTGGCATCGGAGACGATACGCACGTGGTCGTGTATGATCACGCGGGAGGACAGTTCGCCACCCGCCTGTGGTGGGCCCTCACCTACTACGGCCACGACCGCGTCTCCGTCCTCGACGGCGGCTGGAAGAAATGGTCGGCCGAGGACCGTCCGACCACCGCCGAAGTTCCCGAACCGGAGCCGGCCGTCTTCACCCCTGAACCTCAGAGCGGCTGGCGAACGGACGCCGACGCGCTCCTCGCCGCGAGCGGTGGCGACGCCTTCGTCCTCGATGCCCGCGATGAGGGGCAGTACACCGGCGCCGTGGCGCGAGGAGAGGCCAGGGCGGGCCGCGTACCAGGGGCCAACCACCTCCACGCCGACAGCCTCCTCGACCCCGAGAGCGGCACCTTCCACTCCGACGAGGAGCTGGCGCGGAGGCTGAGGGAGGCTGGTGTGCCCGAGGATAGAGACGAGCCTGTCATCGCCTACTGCAACGGCGGGGTCGCGGCCACGGTCCCGCTCTTTACGTTGCACCGGCTCGGTTACAGGAGACTGGCCAACTACGACGGCTCGTGGAACGAGTGGGGTGCCAGAGAGGACCTGCCCGTAGAGCGTTGAACTTCGGTCGAGACCGACTAGAGAGCAAGGAGTAACTTCGATGCTACAATCCCCGGGGTTATGAAGAAGTACCACGTCCACAGGTCGAGGGCGAGAAACGCCATTTCCCTGGTGTTGAGCCTTCTCATGATAGTGGCCGGCGTCGCACTGATCGCCTCCTTCCTCCTGGCCGGACGCCTCGACAGCACCGCCACGAATGGTGACGACCCTGGTGGCTTCAACGTGCCCAAGCTGGAGACCACAAAGCAAGAGGACTCGAGCAGCGCCGGCCCGGAGGATAAGACCCTCAAGCTCACCGTCCCCGCGATGGCCAGGATCGAGAACGACGATATTCCCTACACGTCGGGGACCGACGAGGAGGCGCTGAAGACCCACGCCGCCATCCACCTCGAGGGCACCGGCTTTCCCTGGGACAGGACGGCCAACGTCTATATCGCGGGCCACAGGCTAGGCTACCCCAACACAGAGAGCTGGCTGACCTTCTGGGACCTGAGCAATGTCGTCGGCGGAGACAAGATCTACGTCACTGACGCCAACGGCACGAAGTACACCTACAACGTCTTCAAAACCTTCGTCGTCAGCCCTTCGGATACCTACGTTACAGATACCCAGCCGGGCAAGAACATCCTCACCCTCCAGACCTGCACGCTGCCCGACTACAAGCAGCGTCTTATCGTCCAGGGCGAGCTTACCGACACTGCGGAGAAGGCGGCGTAGGATCCCACGCCGTGGACGATAAGCTCCTCGAAGGGCAGCTAGCCTACTACCGGGCACGCGCCGGGGAGTACGACGAATGGTTTCTCCGCGAGGGGCGTTACGACCGCGGTCCCGAGTCGAACCGCAGGTGGTTTTTCGAGTTGGAGCAAGTCCGCCGGGAACTCGCCCGGTTCGGACCAACGGGCAAGGTACTCGAGCTCGCGTGCGGCACCGGTCTGTGGACGGTGGAGCTCGCACGCCATGCGGCCCGCATAACCGCCGTCGACGCCTCGCCGGAGGTGCTTGAGATCAACCGCGCCAGGCTGCAGGAGTCCCGTACCGAGATTCCCGTCCGCTACGTCAAGGCCGACCTGTTCGACTGGATTCCCGAAGAGGTTTACGACGAGGTGTTCTTCGGCTTCTGGCTCTCGCACGTACCGCCGGGACGCTTCGACGCGTTCTGGGAGCTCGTCCGGTCGGCGCTACGGCCCGGCGGACGCGCCTACTTCGTCGACTCCCTCGCCCCGGAGGCTCCCGAAGAGAAGAGACGGCTCGGGTGGACGCCCGGAGACCCCACAATGCTCAGACGCCTCAACGACGGGCGGGAGTTCAGGATCGTCAAGGTCTTCTATGATCCTGTCGACCTCCAGGCGCGGCTCACCGGCATGGGTTGGCGCTTCTCGGTGTGTAGGACGGAGAACTACCTTCTCTACGGTTCCGGCGAGCTTCACACGTAGTCTTTACAGGCTCCTACGTCCGCCGAATTCCTGCGCCTTGAAGCGTTGCCCTGTTACGTCTCGAGATTCGTCTGAGGCCAGATACAGGAAGACGGCGGTGTTCTCTTCCGGGGTTATGCGGGTAGTGGGGTCCTCTTCGGGGTAGGCTGCGGCGCGCATCTGTGTGCGCATCCCGCCCGGGTCGACGGCGTTTACACGGATCTTGCGCTGCGCGAGCTCGGCGGCCAGGATCTGGGTGAGCCCCTCTATCCCGAACTTGCTGACCGAATAGGCTCCCCACTCAGCCCTGCCTTCGACGCTCACGCCGCTGACCACATTGATCACGGAGCCGCCCTCGGGGACGTACGGTATCACCGCCTTCGAGACGAGGAAGGGCCCTGTCAGGTTGGCGTCTATGACCTCTCTCCACTCGTCCTCGGGATACTCTTCTATCGCGACCCTGGGACCCAGAAGACCGGCGTTGTTGACGAGCACGTCTATCCTCCCGAAACGCTCGACCGTCTCGCTGACCATCCTCTCGACGTCGGCGCCCTTCGACACGTCAGCGGCGAGGGCGAGGACCTCGGCACCCATGTCTTCGACCTCTTCGGCGACCGGCCCTATAGACCCTTCGCTGCGGGCGTTGATCACCACCTTGGCGCCCTCTCTCGCAAAGGCGAGCGCGATCGCCCTGCCGAGGCCCTGGCTCGCGCCGGTGATGAGCGTGACTTTGTCTTCTAGCATGTTCCTTCCCTTCGATAGCATTTCAGCAGGTCAGCACTTCAGCATTTCAGCAAGTCGCCTTGAGCAGGCGACTTGTCAGCACTGATAGGAGAGCCTTCCTACGCCAGGAACTTCAGGATGTGCTGGGCCACGGTGCACACCTCACCGCGCTGATTGACGACCTCGATATCGGCGCGCGTCCTCAGATTCTCCTCGTCGATCTCGGAGATGGTGTAAGTAACCGTGACCGTATCACCGATAAAGATCGGTCCTGTAAACCGGATGCCATCGTAGCCTAAAGAGACGGCTTTCGCCCCCGACTTCTCGATCATGAGCGTCGAGGTCGTCGAGGCGAAGCCTATCGAAAGCACGCCGTGGGCTATGCGCTCCTTGTAGGGCGTCCCCTCCATGATCTCTTTGTTCACGTGGTTGGGGCTGAAGTCGCCCGTAATGCCGGCGAAAAGGTACACGTCGGACTCGCCGACCGTCTTGGAGAACGTAACCGAGTCGCCGACCTCGAGAGGTATGGTCTTCTCCGCGTCACCGCTCCTCTGCACGCACTACTCCTTCCGCCTCTAGCCCGGGGAGCGACGCCATCCGGAAGGCGTCGTCTATGCAGACGAAACCTGAAGCCGCGGTTCGCGAAGCAAACCGCTCTAGCCGTGTCTCCCAAGGACGGTGTCGGGCTGCTCTCTGCGCGCCCCGGGCAGCCCGGCTTCTGTGACGACGCGCCGGATCCTCTCCCTCTCGGCCTCCGAGATGCGCCTAAGTGGGGGACGCACGTTGGCCTCGTCGATCCGTCCCAGGATGGCCAGGGCCTCCTTCATCCGGTTGTGCCCGTCGAGGAACGGCTCCGCGTAGGTCGCCTGCACCACGGGGAAGATCCTGTCCGCCACCCTGCGGGCTCCCTCGAGGTCGTCCCGTTTCACGGCCTCGAACATCTCCGCGTGCAGATCGGCTATGAGGCTACCGTGCCCGGAGAGGATGCCGTCGGCGCCGACACACAGCGATGCGAGGAGCGACTTGCTGAAACTGCTGAGCAGCGAGATCTCCTTGTCCAGCGCCTTAAGCTCGCGCCAGTTTCGTTCGTAGACGCTGATGTCGTTGGACCACTCTTTGACGGCGATAACGTTGTCTATCTCGTCGCAGATCCTCACCAGGCTGTCGGTCGGGATGTGCAGCCCCGACGTCACAGGGTAGACGAACACGATGATAGGCAACCTCACGGCTTCGGCGACCTGGGCGATGTGCCCGTACGCCATCTCGGGCCTGAGCTGATGCCCGAAGTCAAGGACCGTGGATGGGAACACAAGAAGGCAATCAGCCCCCCGCCGCTCGGCGGACTTCGCGATCCGAACGGCCTTGCTGGTTCCGTCTTCGTAGATGCCGCACACGACGGGCACGGCCTCAGCCACCTCCTCAAGCGTCATCTCCAGGACGCGCTGCTGCTCCTCGAAGGTCAGCGTCGCCACCTCCGAGGCGTGGGCGTTGGTGGTGATGCCGGTCACCCCGGGCGTGTCGACCAGGTACCGCAGGTGCCTGCGGTAGTTCTCCTCGTCGATCTCCAACTCGGAATCGAAAGCCATCAAATTGGCGGGTATGACACCCCTGAGAACCAGCTCCGGCCTCATCAGACAGACCTCGCTTTACTCTGCGTTTGTTGCGCCGGTTACTTTAGCATCCCGACCGGCCTCTTTCACAGCAAGTCAGCACTTCAGCTTGTCAGCTTCGGTAGGCGCATGTCCTGACCGGCTGACAAGCGAAGCCCGAAGGGCGTAGCGTGCTGACTAGCTGACATGCTAATAAGCGTCGACGGCGCCCACGTAGCCTGGAATGTATTCGATGGGTGTCTCCACGACGGCCCCGTAGTAGGTCGAGGCGTGGATCACCGTCCCGTAGCCGGTCGCTATTCCGACGTGCGAGATGCCGTAGCCTGCCTCGTCGAAGAACACCAGGTCGCCGGCTTTCCCTGACGAGGGCGTCCCGTAAACGTACTGGGCGTCCGGGGAGTCGGGAAGGTACACGCCGAGGTCGGCGAACACAGCCGAGGTGAAGCCTGAGCAGTCCATGCCGTAGGCGCCATAGGGCGTGCCGATGTAAGACTGGGCGTCTTCCACGACCGCCTGTCCTGAGTAGCCCTGGGCGTGCGCTTCAGAAGTCGGGTCTGCCAGTAGAACGGCCGAAAACAGGGCGCAAAAAAGCAGGACTGCAGCGAGTTGCCGCACGATCTTATCCCCCTCCGCTTGTCTTGCTTACACAACGGCGGTGGATGCTAGCAGAGATATGCGCGGTTTCAAGGCGAATCCAGCGCAGGAAGTGACCGCCCACGGCACAAATAGACCAGGTATCGCGAAGGTGCTAAACCCCAAGGTAGGCCGCAGGTCTCTTCGCCCGCGCGCCACTTTATCATCCGCGCCAGCGAGGGCCACACGCGCGATGCGGACTTCGTGCCGACAGAGTGTGTGGAAGAAAAGCACTTCTGGGGTGCCAAAAAGCATCCTCGGTACTAGTACTAGCATTTCAGCTGGTCAGCTAGTCAGCATGTCAGCAAGTGCCTGCCCGCGAGGCTCCCACGCGCAGCCAGGCTCCGTGGCAAGCAATGCGGCACTCTATGAGTCTTGGGGTAAAACGAAACCAAGCAGCTTCCAACAAAGCTGACAAGCTGAAATGCTG
>Ga0126309_10000899_pt1 | contig 10198 bp, 7 predicted proteins | sample Plot56_FD_92541 | JGI IMG/M metagenome (GOLD analysis project Ga0126309, IMG submission 92541) | Serpentine soil microbial communities from UC McLaughlin Reserve, CA, USA - Plot56 | ecosystem: Environmental > Terrestrial > Soil > Grasslands | place: USA: UC McLaughlin Reserve, Lake County...
CCGGCCGGGAAGTTGAGAAGAAACACCGTGAAGCCCACGGGGAGCAGTCGCATCAACCAACGCTGCTGGGGGTCTACGTTCTTCGCCGTGATCTCGGTCGACGCGAGCATTGTCACCGCCGAGATGATAGGCAGGATGTAGTAAGGGTCCGCGTGGGCCAGGTCCTGGAACCACAGGATGCCGCCGTGGGTGAAGCTCTCGTATTCGGGAGGCGTCCTGCCTGGCGTACCGCCGAACTGGCGAATAACGTAGAAAATACCGATAAATATGGGCATCTGGACCAGGATCGGGAGGCATCCGCCGAGAGGGTTGACCCCCTGCTCCTGGTAGAGCTTGGCCATCTCTTCCTGCTGGCGCTGACGGTTGTCCTTGAACTGGGCGCGGATCCTATCCATGTGCGGTTTCAGGTCCTGCATCGCGCGCATGCTCCTGACCTGCTTTACGGTCAGGGGGAAGAGGAGGCTACGCACGATCACCGTCAGCAACACGATCGAGAGCCACCACGGGACGCCGAGCGTCTGATGGAAGTACAGCAGCACTGTGCCGAGGATGTTGACTATGGGACCGAAAAGGGTCTGGAAGAAGTCTGCTATAGAGTTGATCATCGGGTCCTACTCATCTTACCGGGTCGAATCCTCCTCTGGAGAACGGGTGACAACGGAGCACCCTGAGCACGCCCATAAAGATGCCCCTCGGCACGCCGTATTTTTCTATGGCCTGCAGCGTGTACAGCGAGCAGCTCGGTGTATATCTGCAGGTTGCCGGGAGCAGGGGGGAGAGGTAGGTGCGGTAGAGTTGGATCAGCCCTATGCTCGCCTTTCTCACAGACATGCTCCGTCGTCAAACCGGCCCGGCCGACTCGCCTACCCTGCCGAGCGCTTTGTCGAACTCCGCACGGAGCTCCTCGAAGGTCGCCTCAGCGGCGGCAGGCTTCGCCGACACCACGAGGTCCAAATCCCTGCAGGTTTCAGAGATACACGAGTAAAACACCTCTCTGAGCCTTCGCCGCACAGCGTTTCGCGTAACTGCGTTACCGACCTTTCGGGATACAGAGAGGCCCAGCCGTGGAGTACCATGTTCGTTGGGAAAAGCGTGTACCGAGAAGAGCCTGCCTCTGTAAGCCGTGCCCTGCCGGTAGACCCTCTCGAACTCGGGCGAGTCGGTCAGACGCATGCGTTTGCTGCGGGGCAACGGTCAGACTGCCAGGCGCTTGCGGCCCCGACGCCGGCGGTCCGCGACGATCCGGCGCCCGCCCACCGAACTCATGCGCTTGCGGAAGCCGTGCGTCTTGGCTCTCTTGCGACGATTTGGCTGATAAGTACGCTTCATTGAACTCCTCTACAGGCACTCCGAAGTACTCAAACGATCCACACGAGTATATCCGAAGCCGGCAACACCATCCAGCAATCCCGGAGGTGCGCCCGCCCTCTCGGCCACGAGTCCTCGCGGGATGTTTCGCAGAAAAATGCTGCAAAACAGCTTCTAGGATCGCACGTGCCCGGGTCACACATCTACGTTGCGGGGTCCGAATCGGGCCCCTTTCGGCCCCGGGACCACCCCACAGCGTAGGTTTCTTTGCGTTTATCCACAGGCTGTGGATAACCCTGTGGATAACCATGTTAATCACCTGCAAAGATCGATTTTATGTTCGTGGGCTATAGCGCTACGATGAGGGGTGCGTTAAATTCCCATCTGGGGATGATGCACGCGCGGCGGACACCAGGGGAGACGGACCAGGCGGGCATCGGCGTTCGCATAGCAGTCTATCCCAGTGGAGGCGCGCCGGAGATAACCGAGATCTCGGCGGCCGACCCTGCTTCCGCGACGCAGAAGTTCACCAGGTTCGTGTCGGGGAAGGTGAGAGAGGCGGGGGGAGAAGTCCCCGAGGAGTCGATCCGGGAGGTAGTGGAGAACCTCATACATGCCGGCTACCGCGGGGTAGTAATCTCCGTTCTCGACGACGGCAACGTCGTGCGCGTCTCGGACAAGGGACCCGGGGTGGAGAACAAGAGCAGGGCGATGGAGTTCGGCTTCTCCGGCGCCACGCCGGAGACCCTACACGAGATCCGGGGCGTCGGAGCCGGGCTTGGCATCGCGCGCGAGGCGGCCGAGAGGGTTGGAGGGACCCTCACCATCGAGGACAACATCGGCGGCGGCACCGTGGCCACCGTCTCCGTGGCCGGCGACCGGCCTGTCGCCGAGGACGAGGAGGTGGATTCTGGGCCCCCGCAGAGGAGATATCCTGACGGTGTGCCGCGGATGAACATCTCCGAGAGGCAGCAGAAGGCGCTCATCACGGTCTTGGAGTGCGGTGAGGTGGGTCCCTCGACCGTGGCCGACCGGCTGGAGATCAGCGTGAGCACAGCGTACAGGGATCTCTCGGTCCTAGAAGAGCACGGCCTGGTCATGGCCGACGAGTCGGGCAAGCGCCTCATCTCCCCGCTGGGCAGGGATCTGGTCGAGGCCATCATCAACTCCTGGGTCAAGTAAGCGTGGCCGGTAAGGCGGAGCAGGTCTGGACCGAGGTGTTGGATAGGGCCTCCGAACATATAGACGTCTCGTCCTTGCGGGTCTGGTTCGAGGGCATACGTCCCGTGGCGCTGCACGAGGATCAGCTGGAGATCTCGGTCCCCAACACGTTCGCCAAGGAGTACATCGAGAGCCGCTTCAGGCCGCTCCTGGAGGAGGTGCTCGACGACGTAGTAGGCCAGGATACCTCCCTGGTAGTCACCGTCGGCGGCCCCGACTTCCACGCCGGTAACGGCGCCGCCGCCGCCGAGGGTGCCGAGTCGGTTCTGAACGCGCGTACACCGAGGTCTTTTCGGGCCAAGTATACGTTCGACACGTTCGTCATCGGGGCCGGCAACAGGTTCGCCCACGCGGCGACGCTAGCCGTCGCCGAGACGCCGGGCCTGGTCTACAACCCCCTGTTCATCTACGGCGGCGTAGGCCTGGGGAAGACCCATCTGTTGCGCGCCGTGGGGCACTACGTGGAGGACCAGGATCCTAGCATGAGGATCCGCTACGTCACCTGCGAGCAGTTTACGAACGACTTCATAAACTCGATGAGGGACAACGCGCCCCTCGAGTTTCAGAAGCGCTACCGGGAGAACGACGTACTCCTGATCGACGACATCCAGTTCCTGGAGAACAAGGTCGAGACCCAGGAGGCCTTCTTCCACACCTTCAACGCGCTCTATGAGGAGAACAAGCAGATCGTCATAGCCTCAGACAGGCACCCGAGATACATCCAGACGCTCGAGAACCGTCTGGTCAGCCGCTTCGAGTGGGGCCTGGTGACGGACATCCAACCGCCCGACCTCGAGACCAGGATCGCCATCCTGCGCAAAAAGGCCCTAATGGACCGCCTCGAGGTCGACGACGACGTGCTGACCTTTATCGCGTCGAACGTCTCGACCAACATCAGGGAGCTCGAAGGGGCCCTGGTGCGCATCCTGGCCTACGCCTCACTCTACGGCCGGCAGGTCAGCGCCGATCTCGCCGAAGAGGTCCTGAAGGACATCCTGCCCGACCAGGCCTACCGGGAGATCCCCATCGAACTCATCCAGCACGAGGTCTGCCGCTACTTCGGTATCGCCAGGGCCGACCTTATAGGCCAGAGCCGCTCCAAAGGTTTCGCCTACCCCAGGCAGGTCGCCATGTACCTCTCCCGCGAGCTCACGGACGAATCACTCCCCAAGATAGGGAAGGCCTTCGGCGGACGCGACCACTCTACCGTTATGCACGCCACGGCCAAGATATCCAACCTCATTAACAGCGACCGCGACGTCTTCTCCCAGATACACGAGATCACCCAACAGGTCAAAAGCAAGAGGTGATCCCCTACTCCCAACCCCCTCCCCCAGGGAAGGGAGATTGTAACACGAAATATGCATCGAATGCGAATTCTATCCACAACCTATCCACAGGTAAGCGACGCCCTGTGGATAAGTCGCCAAAAAGTATCCACAGTCTGCGCGATTTATCCACAGAAACTGTGGATAAGCCTGCCAAGCTGTGGATAAAGATCGCTGAGATGGAGACTTTTTGGTAGTTTGCATCATTTACTTCTATACACGCCTGTGGATAAACCTGTGGATAAGAGGGGTAAAATCTGTGGATAAAGTTGTGGATAGAATTGTGGACAACTCGATCCTGTGGATAACTCGCCACTTATCCACAATTCGTCCACAGGAAGTCGCGGGTTATCCACATTTTTGTCCACAGGCTCGAGGACGACTATTCGGCTTAGGTAAGGCAGATTTTCCGAGTTATACACATATCCACAGGCCTTATTATTATTATTGTTCTAATACATATATGGTTAGGTAATAATAATAAGGTGAGAAGGGAGGCTGTATGAGGGCAGTTTGCAACACCGAAACGTTCGGCAGGAAACTGCAACTTGTCTCGCGCGGGGTCTCTGCGAGGTCGACCATCCAGTTGCTTGGGGGGATACTCCTCGAGGGTAGGGGAGAGGCCTTAGGGTTATCGGCGACGGACATGGAGATCTCGATCCAGACGTCTTCGCCGGCGGAGGTCGAAGGAGAAGGGCGCGTGGTTATACCCGCCCGCATCTTCAACGACATAGTCAGGTCGCTGCCTGGCGGAAGCTTCTCGCTGGAGCACGACGACTCGGAGGGTACGGTCAGGCTCGTGGCCGGGGAGAACGAGTACCGCATTCGGGCTTACGCGGCCGACGACTATCCCCAGCTTCCCGTCTTCCCGGAAGAGGGCACCTTCCGGATGTCCGGGGCGTCGCTCGTGGAGACCGTGGAGAAAGTGTCGCGGTCGTATTCCAGGGACGAGACCAGGCCTGTGTTGACGGGGATCCTGATCAGCTTCGAGGACTCGCACGTCAGGATGGTCACGACCGACTCTTACCGCCTCAGCATCAAGGAGACAGAGCTCGCTACTACTTCCTTCGAGGGGTCCCAAGAAGCGATCATACCGGCGCGGGCGATGCAGGAGGTCTCCAGGGTCTTCTCCGGTTCGGACGAAGAGGACGTCGAGGTGGCGCTCTCCGAGAACCAGGCGCTGTTCAGGATCGGCGACGTAATCCTCGGCACGCGGCTCATAGACGGCAACTTCCCCGAGTACAGGAGGCTCTTGCCGGGTGGATTCGAGCGGGAGATCTCCGTCTCGCGGGAGGAGTTGATCGGCACCCTGAGGAGGGTCAACCTCTTCGCCGCCCGCCAGACGCCGCCGGTCCCCGTGAGCCTCTCCTTCTCCGAAGGCTCCGTGGAGGTGATCGTGCGCAACGGGGAGATCGGAGACGCGCACGAGAGGCTGGAGGCCAACAGCGAGGACGAGTTCCTGATCTCCTTCAACCCCGGCTACCTGCTCGACGGGGTCTCCGCGATAGATTCGGAGAACGTCGTCTTCAAGCTCAACGAACCGCTCAAGCCGGGGCTGATCGTGCCCGAGCAGAACGGGAACGGCGAAGAGCCCGACTTCCTGTATTTGATCATGCCGATGCGCGACCCGTCCCGCAGCTGACGGTAGGACACCTTGCGGATCCCATCTGGTACGACGCTGGGCCGGGCGCTGAAAGCCGCCGGCCTGGTCGGGACGGGCGGGGAGGCCAAGATCTTGATCCAGGCCGGAGAGGTCAGCGTGAACGGTGAGGTCGAGACGCGCCGCGGCAGGAAACTCAAGAAAGGCGATGTTGTCGAGGTAGGCGAGGGGACCGGGCGGGTGGACGTCCATTGATCCCACACCGGGTCAAGCACGGAGCCTTCCCACCCGGGTCACGGACCAGGACTTCCCCTACTCCCTACTCCCTACTCCCCACTCCCGGGAGCGAAGCGACATGAGCGCCTATTTGCGGGCCCTGCGCCTGGTCAACTTCCGCAACTACGTCGACGCCACGGCCCTGATCGCCCCCGGCCTGAACGTGGTCGTCGGGGACAACGCGCAGGGGAAGACTAACCTGCTCGAGGCCGTCGCCTTCAACGTCACGGGCTCTTCGCCCCGCACCCCGAAGGAGAATGAGGTCGTCCGGTGGGGCGCGGACTTCACCCGCACGGAGGCCCGCATAGCGCTCGACGGCTCCCCGGGCGAACGCGACCTGGCTATCGGATACGCTCCCGGGCAGAAGAAGCGCGTCACCGTCGACGGGGTCCCTGCCCCTTCCCTCACCAACTACGCCGCCGGCGGCGCAGGGGCCCGCGTCGTAACGTTCTTCCCGGACGACATAAGGGTCGTAAAGGGCGCGCCCTCGGACCGCAGGGAGTTTCTGGACGCCCTGCTCTCCTCGCTACGTCCCGCCTACGCCAGCGCCGCCCTCGAGTACGCCAAGGCCGTCCAGCAGCGCAACCAGCTCCTCAGACGCATCAGGGACGGGTTCTCCTCCGAGAGGACGCTCGCGACGTGGGACAAGAAGGTCGTAGAGCTCGGGAAAACCGTCCTCGCGGGGCGCGAGGCAGCTCTGCCGGTCCTCGAGGAACATTTCAAAGACTCTCTAAGGGCCCTGTACGGCTCTGAGAAGGCCGCGATACGCTACTTGCATACGTCGCCCCTCGAAGCGTACTCCGAGGCGCTCAGAGAGGCGCACAGCGCCGATGTCGAGCGGGGGACGACCTCGGTGGGGCCGCACAGGGACGACTTCGAGGTCTCGCTCGGCGGGGTGAACCTGACCACCTTCGGGTCCCAGGGGCAGCAGCGGATCGCGACGCTGGCGCTCAAGGTCGCGGCGAGGGACTACGTAAGGGGTGCTGTGGGGGAGGACCCGATCCTGCTCTTCGACGACGTGATGAGCGAGCTCGACGAGCAGAGGAGGGAGTATCTGGCCGGGTATTTTCTGGAGAGCACGCAGGCCTTGATCTCGACGACCAACCTCGAATATTTCGACGAAGAAATCTTGAGAAGAACCCGTATCATACGCATATCTGGTGGTTCCATCCTGGAGACCGCAACGGATGGTGCCAGACGGTAGCCCCACCCTGCGAAACCGGCTTATTTAAGGCGCAAATGGGCTGAAGGGGTGTTTGGAAAAGGCGGCGGATGTGTTACAATCATCGGGTGCAGAGTTACGATGAAAAGAACGTCTCCGGCGCCTTCGCCGGACTGATCAAGAGGAGGGTCCGGTTCTTTGGCGGCTAAGTCTGTATCCAAGAATGCCAAGAGCTCTTACGATGCAAGTTCGATCCAGGTCCTCGAAGGCCTCGAAGCCGTCAAGCGCCGGCCAGGTATGTACATCGGCTCGACGGGACCGAGGGGTCTTCACCACCTCGTCAGGGAGATCATCGACAACTCCATAGACGAGGCACTGGCCGGACACTGTACAGAGGTACTCGTCACCATCCACCCGGACAACTCCGTCACGGTCGCCGACGACGGGCGTGGCATGCCGGTAGGCAAGATGGCGAAGTACCGCAAGCCGGCCGCCGAGATCATCATGACTACGTTGCACGCCGGCGGGAAGTTCGGCGGGGAAGGTTACAAGGTCTCCGGCGGGTTGCACGGCGTCGGCGCTTCGGTGGTAAACGCGCTCTCCGAATGGCTCGAGCTGGAGATCAAGGTCGACGGGCACGTGTGGAGCCAGCGCTACGAGCGGGGATTCCCGAAGGGCGCCCTCACGAAGGGTCGCAAGCTCAAGAAGGGCGAGGGGACGGGGACGACCACGAGCTTCCTGCCCGACCCCGAGGTGTTCACCGAGACCCAGGACTTCTCCTTCGATACCCTGAGTCGCTGGTTTCGGGAGTGGGCTTTCCTGAACAAGGGGCTCAAGATCCGGCTGGTGGACGAGCGGGAAGAAGCCAGGGACGTTACGTACCAGTACGAGGGCGGCATAAGGGACTTCGTGGAGCACATCAACGAGGCGAAGGACCCCGTACACAAGACCGTCTTCTACCTGGAGCGTGAGGAGGATACGGGCGAAGTAGAGGTCGCGATGCAGTGGAACAGCGGCTTCCAGGACTCCGTCTTCACGTTCGCCAACAATATCAACACGCACGAAGGCGGGGCGCACCTCTCCGGGTTCAGGTCGGCGCTGTCGCGGACGATCAACGCCTATGCCAGGCAGAAGGGCCTTCTCAAGGAGAAAGAGGAGAGCCTCACCGGCGACGACATCAGGGAAGGGTTGGCCGCTGTCATCTCGGTCAAGCTGCGGGAACCCCAGTTCGAGGGGCAGACCAAGACCAAGCTCGGGAACACGGAGGTCAAGGGACTCGTCGAGAGCGTGACCAACCGCTATCTCGCCGAGTTTCTGGAGGAGCGTCCCGGCGAGGCCAAGGCGATCGTTAACAAAGCTTTGCAGGCCGCGCGGGCGCGGCTCGCGGCCAGGACGGTGAGGGAGAAGATCCGCAAGGGCTACCTGGAGAGCTCGACGCTCCCAGGTAAGCTAGCAGATTGTTCTTCCAAGGACCCCGCTCGTAGCGAGCTTTACATTGTCGAGGGCAATTCGGCCGGCGGGTCGGCAAAAGGTGGAAGGGACAGAAATTTCCAGGCGATACTGCCATTGCGGGGTAAGATCCTCAACGTAGAGAAAGCCAACATCAACAAGATCCTCTCCAACGCCGAGATACAGGCCCTGATAAGCGCGATAGGGGCCGGTGTGGGGGAGAGCTTCGATCTCGACCAGGCGCGGTACAACAAGATCGTCATTATGGCCGATGCTGACGTGGACGGGAGTCATATTCGGACGCTGGTGCTGACGTTTTTGTATCGCAACATGCCGGAGTTGATCGAGGCCGGCTACGTCTACATCGCTCTTCCTCCGCTCTACAAGATCACGCACAATCGCCGCGAGCACTATGCCAAAAACGACGCGGAGTTGAGGGAGATGCTGGATCGGATCCAGGCCAACGGAAACGTCAATATCTCCCGCTTCAAGGGCCTTTCGGAGATGAACCCGCAGCAACTTTGGGAGACGACGATGGACCCGCAGTACCGGACGATGCTGCAGGTCACGGTCGAGTCGGCGGCGGTGGCGGATGAGCTGTTCACCGCGCTGATGGGCGACAAGGTCGAGCCGCGCAAAGCCTTTATCGAGGAGAACGCCAGAGAGGTGAAAAACCTGGATGCTTGATACTTTCTCGGGCAACGTACAGCCCCACTCCATAGAAGATGAGCTGAAGGACTCTTTCCTTTCCTACGCCATGAGCGTGATCGTCTCCCGCGCCCTGCCCGACGCGCGGGACGGCTTGAAGCCCGTCCACCGGCGCGTTCTCTACGCGATGCAAGATCTCGGTCTGCAGCCCAATCGGCCGTACCGCAAGAGCGCGACGGTCGTGGGAGACGTCATGGGCAAGTACCACCCGCACGGGGACCAGGCGATCTACGACACTCTGGCGCGCATGGCCCAGGACTTCGCACTCCGATACCCGCTCGTGGACGGCCAGGGGAACTTCGGGAGCGTAGACGGCGATCCACCGGGCGCGATGAGGTACACAGAAGCCCGGCTCACCCGCATGGCGACCGAGATGCTCAGGGACATAAACGCCGACACGGTCGACTTCGTCCCCAACTTCGACGAGAGCCTGCAACAGCCTGAGGTCTTGCCGGCACGGTTCCCGAATTTGCTCGTCAACGGATCGGACGGCATCGCTGTCGGCATGGCGACCAAGATCCCACCGCACAACCTCGGCGAGGTCATAGACGCGACGGTGGCTTTGATAGATAACCCGGATCTCGGCGACGAGAAGATCGCCAAATACATCCAGGGGCCGGACTTCCCGACGGGGGGTGTTATCGTCGGGTTGCGCGGTATCCGCGACGCCATCGCGACGGGACGAGGCTCCGTACGGGTACAGGCCAAAGCTCATACAGAGCAGATCAAGGGCAACAGGGTCCAGATAGTCGTCACGGAGATCCCCTACCAGGTCAACAAGAGCTATTTGCTCCAGAAGATCGCCGAGCTCGTGAAGGACCGCAAGCTGCAGGACATCTCCGATCTGCGCGACGAGTCGGACCGGAACGGCATGCGCATCGTGATCGAACTCAAGCGCGAGGCCGTGCCTAAGGTCGTCCTCAACAACCTCTACAAGCATACCCAGCTGCAGCAGAGCTTCGGGGTGAACCTGGTCGCGCTCGTCGACGGTGTGCCGAGGACGCTCTCCTACAAGCAGGCCCTCGGGCACTACGTCGCCCACCAGTTCGACGTGGTGACGCGCAGGACGCGCTACGAGCTCGGGCGGGCGAAGGCGCGGGCGCACATCCTCGAAGGATTGCTGATCGCGCTGAAGAACCTCGACGA
>Ga0126309_10000900_pt1 | contig 10195 bp, 11 predicted proteins | sample Plot56_FD_92541 | JGI IMG/M metagenome (GOLD analysis project Ga0126309, IMG submission 92541) | Serpentine soil microbial communities from UC McLaughlin Reserve, CA, USA - Plot56 | ecosystem: Environmental > Terrestrial > Soil > Grasslands | place: USA: UC McLaughlin Reserve, Lake County...
AGCCCACGCACTAGCGCAAGCAGCCGGCTCGGCCGGCTGCGCAGCGACTGCCCTAGCGCAAGCAGCCGGCTCGGCCGGCTGCGCAGCGACTGCCCTAGCGCAAGCAGCCGGCTCGGCCGGCTGCGCAGCGACGGTCTAGCTGCCGCCGCGCTCCAGCAGTGCCACGCACTCGATGTGTGGCGTCTGCGGGAACATGTCCACCGGGCGGACGGCGCTCAGCCGGTAGCCGGCGTCGACCAGCTGGCGCGCGTTCGGTGCCAGCGTGGTGGGGTTGCACGACACGTAGACGATCCTCTCCGCCTCGGCCTCCAGGACCCTCCGCACCACCTTCTGGGAGAGGCCGGCGCGCGGCGGGTCCAGCACCACCAGGTCCGGCCGGCCCGACTGCTCCAGCAGCGGGCGCATGGCGGTGCGCACGTCGCCGGCGAAGAACCTGGCATTGTCGATGCTGTTCAGGCGGGCGTTGTCGATGGCGTCGGCCACCGCTCGCTCCACCACCTCGACGCCCCAGACCTCACCGGCGTCGAGCGCCAGCGCCAGGGCGATCGTGCCGATGCCGCAATAGAGGTCGACCACGCGCTCGCGGCCGCTCAGGCCGGCCAGCTCGGCCGCCGCGCCGTAGAGGCGCTCGGCCATCTCGGTGTTGGTCTGGAAGAAGGCGTCGGGCGAGATCTGGAAGCGCAGCCCCGACAGCTCCTCCTCCAGCCGCTCGGAGCCCTTCAGCACCTCGGTGTCGCCGTCGCGGCTGGTCTCCGCCACCCCGGCGGCCCGAGTCCAGAGCACCGAGTCGGCGGGCAGCGAGGCCGCCAGCTCGGCGGCGCGGAAGTCTCCCGGGCTCGTGACCAGGCGGGCCTGCAGGTGCCCGCTGCGCCGGCCCTCGCGCACCACCAGGTTCCGCAGCAGGCCCGTGTGGCTACGGCGGTCGTAGGGGGTCAGGCCTTCCTCGCGGCACCAGGAGCGGGCGGCGTCGCGAAGAGCATCGACGCGCTCGGAGGCCAGGATGTCCGCGCGCAGGTCCTCGATCAGGTCCCAGCGGCCGGGGCGGTGGAAGCCCAGCAGCAGCTCCCCGCGGTCGCCGCTGCCGAACGAGTACTCGACCTTGTTGCGGTAGCGCAGCTGCCGCTCGGCCGGCACGATCGGCTCGACCGGGGGCGATTCGAAGCGCCCGATCCGCTCGAGCGCCTCGCGGACCTGTGACTCCTTCTCCTGCAGCTGGCGAGCGTAGGGCAGCACCTGCCAGGGCGCGCCCGGGTGCGCCACCACCGGCTCAATGCGATCGCGGCTCGGCTCCAGCAGCTCCACGGTGTCGGCCTCGCCGAACGAGCGCTTCGACTTTGTGACGCGCGCGCGTACGCGGTCGCCGGGGACGGCGCCGCGCACGAACACCACGAAGCCGCCCTCGGCGCGGGCCACTCCAGCGCCGCCGAAGGCGAGCTTGGCGACGTCGAGCTCGAGCTCGTCGCCAGGACGCGGGCGGGCGCGCTGCGCTGTCTGGGGCTGGGCCATGCCCGATCTATGCTGGCAGGCGGATGGACCTGGACGCATACAGAGCGGAGGCGGAGGAGTTCGCCGCCGCGCTCGACCGCGAGTACTACCTTCACTTCTCGGGCCAGCAGGATCGCTACGAGGTGGAACCGATCTACGAGCGCCACGCCCGGCTGTTCTCGCGCGAGGCCGTGGACGCGCTGCGCTCGAGCGAGGCGCGGCTGCTGCTCGAGTTCGCCGTGCAGGGGCTGATCGGCTGCGAGACCAGCGTCGAGCAGGCGGAGCTCGCCCGACGCGAGGCCGAGCTCGAGCTCGAGGTCGGCGGCGAGCGGATGCCGTTCCGCTCCGCCGCCGTGACGCAGGCCAACGAGCGGGACCCGGAGCGGCGGGCGGCGATCGAGGATGCGCGCAACGGGGCCACCGAGCAGCACCTCAACCCGGTCCTGCGCGAGCTGCTGGAGCGCTCACACGCGCTGTCGGCCGAGCTTGGATGGCCCAGCATGCGGGCCATGTGCGAGGAGCTGTCGGCCATCGACCTGGGCGCGCTCGTCGCGCAGACCGAGGACTTCCTGCACGCTACCGAGGCGAGCTACGAGCCGCTCGTGCAACCCCAGCTCGAGTCGCAGCTCGGCTTCGGCTTCGAGCGCCTGCGCCGTGCGGACCTGCCGGCGTTCTTCCGCGCTCCCTCACTGGACACGCACTTCCCCGCGGAGCGCCTGCTTCCCAGCCTGACCGAGACGCTCGCCGCCATCGGCATCGACATCGCCTCCCAGGACGGCGTCGTGCTGGACACCGAGCGGCGCCCCAAGAAGTCGCCGCGGGCCTTCTGCGCGCCGGTGCGCGCGCCGGGCGAGGTCTACCTCGTGATCTCGCCCATCGGCGGCCGCGACGACTTCGCCGCGCTGTTCCATGAGTCCGGCCACACCGAGCACTACGCCCACGTGGACGCCAGCCTGACCGTCGAGCAGCGCCTGTTCGGAGACAACTCCGTCACGGAAGGCTTCGCCTTCCTGTTCGAGCAGCTGGTCTCGCGACCCAGCTGGCTCGAGCGTCGGCTGGGCGTCGGCGACCCCGGCGAAGTGCTGGCGCACTCGCGGGCGGTGAAGCTGCTGTTCCTACGCCGCTACTGCGCGAAGCTCGCCTACGAGCTCGAGCTCCACCAAGCGCCGGCGGAGTCGCTCGACTCAATGCGCGAGCTGTACGCGCGTCGGCTGTCCGAGGCCCTGCACGTAGAGTGGCCGTCGAGCGGCTGGCTCAGCGACGTGGATCCGTTCTTCTACGCCGCCCGCTACCTGCGCGCCTGGGCGCTCGAGACACAGCTGCGCCGGCTCTTGATCGAGCAGTTCGGCCAAACCTGGTTCGAGCAACCGGAGGCCGGCGAGCTGCTGCGGGGGCTGTGGCGCCAGGGCCAGGGTCACCACGCCGGCGAGCTGCTGGCCGGGCTCTCGGGTGGCCCCCCCGACTTCTCCCTGCCCCAGGCCGAGCTGGCCCCCTCTTAGGGCCGCCCCCCCCCCCCGCAAGTCCAAGCTTGCGCTGGGGGCCTAGCTCAGCTTCGTCTCGATCGAATTCAGCACGCTCTTGCGATTGGCGTGCCTGCGCTCATAGTCGCGCACCTTGCGCAGCTCGGCGGGCGACAGGTTGGTGAGCCGGCTCTGGATCTGGGCTGCCGTAAGGTCGTCGTAGCCGGTGATGGGGAAGCTCGGCCCCACGCCGGCCGCGCGCCGCATCCTGTCGGCCTGCGCCAGCACCGGGTCGCCGGCCTTGACGGCCCGCGTGCGGGCGCCTCGCACCGCCCCCTCGACCTGCGTGCGTGCGCCTCGCGCGGCCTCGCCGCCGGCGCGGCGGGTGCCCTTCGTGCGGTCGTCGATCTCGTCGCGACCGCGGCCGACGAGCTGCTCGAGGTCCTTGAGCACGTCGTTGGTCTGCTTGCGCCCGCGCTGGAGCAGGCCGTTGGCCAGCGCCTGCGCGTCGTCCGCCGTCACCCGTCCCCGCTCGACCGCCTCCTCGAGTACCTCCTCGATGCGATCGCGGGTCAGCATCACCAGGTCGAACGGCCGGATCAGGTTCTTGCGCAGCGCCTCGCGGAACTCGGCGACGGTCTTCGCCTCGACTCCCGCGCGGCCGGCGGCGCGACCCGCGCCGCGCGACGTGGTTCGAGCGGCCTTGCGCGCCTTCTGCTGCCGCGCCCGGGCCTGACCACCCTTCCTCGCGGCCGCCTTGCGCTTGGCCGACGAGCCCGACCCGCTGGATGCCGACCGGCTCGAGGCGCTCGAGCGCGATGGACCGGAGCCGGAGCGCGAACTGCTCGAGCCCGACGAACCCGACTTGCCTCCTGAGGAGCTGCCGCCCGACGACCTGCTCGAACGGCTGGAGCCTCCGCTTCCCTTCCGCTGCGCCATCTCTTTCTCCCTCCTGACCGCGTTCAAAGTCTGAGCGGGCATTTGTTGCCCAATTGCGGACTATTTCATGCCGAAGCGCGCAAGGACAGGGGCGTGGTCGGATAAGCGGATCGCCAGCCCGTTCTCAGCGCTCAGCTCGCGCTCCTCGGGGGCCAGTCGCCGAGGCGGCTCGACTACCTCGAGGCCGCGCACGAGCAGGTGGTCGATGGCGCGCGCGTCCGTCGGCGGAGCAAGGCCGAAGCTGTCGCGCAGCGCGTCGAACAGCTCCGGCACGCTGCTCGGCCTGAGGTTGAGGTCACCCCCGAAGATCAACGGCCGCTCGCCGGCCCAATCGACAGCCAGCGCCGCGGCGCGCTCCACCTCGGGAGCGGCCGCCTTGTCCCCCACGCTGGTGCTGGCGTGCATGTTGGCCACGCAGAGCGAGCGCTCTCCCGGCAGCGCGACCTCGGCGAAGAGCATGCGGCGCCGCTCCGGCCTCAGCGCCAGCGTGATCCGCCGCAGCTCGGCGATTCGAGCCGGCGGCCGCACCAGCAGCTGGTTGGAGCCGCCCTCGCCCGATGCGATCAGATCGGGGTTGAGCTCGGCCGCCAGCCGGCGCACGAAGCCGAGCTCGTTGCGCGAGGTCAGGGCCAGCGCGCCGTGCGCCTCTGCGCGCCGTGCCAGGCGGCGGAACCAGCGCGGCGGCGCCTCCTGCAGCAGGGCCAGGTCCCAGTCGTGCCCGCCGATCCAGCCCGCGAACTCGTCGAACAGCGAGCGGTTCTCCTGCACGTGCGTCTCGTTACGCTCACTCACACGCAGCAGGCGCGAACGCCAGGAGCGCAGCGCAGGGTCGGGCGGGAAGTCCCGTCCGTGAAACAGGTTCCAGCTCAGGACCCCGAGTACGATGCTCGCTTGACCAGGCACTTCCTGACCGGCGAGGAGCTTACGCGCGACGAGCTGCGCTCGCTGGTCGAGCGGGCGCTCGAGCTGAAGGCCGACCGGCTCGGCTCCTGACGCTCGAGGGAAAGAGCATGGCGCTGGTGTTCGACCGGCCCTCCACCCGCACGCGCGTCTCCTTCGAGGTGGGCGTGGCGGAGCTCGGCGGCAACCCCGTGATCATGCGCCCCGGCGAGCTTCAACTCGGGCGTGGCGAGTCGATCCGCGACACCGCCCTGGTGCTGTCGCGCTACGTCCACGCGATTGGGGTCCGCACCGGCCCGCACGCGACCGTCGAGGAGCTGGCCTCGCACGCCACCGTGCCGGTGGTGAACATGCTCACCTACGAGCACCACCCCTGCCAGGCGCTCGCCGACCTGGTCACCTTGCAGGAGCGCTTCGGCCGGCTCGAGGGGGTGAAGCTGGCCTACGTCGGCGACGGCAACAACATGACGCGCTCGCTGCTGCTGCTGGGCCACGCCACCGGCGTCGAGGTGGCGGTGGCCTCGCCGCCGGAGCTGGCGCTCGCCGATGCGACGAACCATGACCTTGACGACGCGCTGGCCGGAGCCGACGCCGTCTACACCGACGTCTGGGTCAGCATGGGCGACGAGGAGGATGCGGAGCGCCGCCGCGAGCTGCTGGCCCCCTACCGCATCGACGAGCAGCTGCTTGCCCGGGCCGGCAACGGCGCCGTGGCCCTGCACTGCCTGCCCGCGCACGCCGGCGAGGAGATCAGCGAAGCGGTGCTCTACGGGGAGCGCTCCGCCATCTGGGAGCAGGCGGAGAACCGACTCCACGCCCAGAAGGCGCTCCTTGAGTTGCTGGTGGGCGAGTAGGTACGCTGGGCGCTGTGAGGAATCTGCTGGTTCTGCTCTGCGGCGTCGCGCTCGTGCTCGCGGGCTGCGGCGGTGACGACGAGGAGAGCTCGAACAAGGCGCCCGCCAAGCAGGAGACCACCGCCCCCGGCGCCGCCAAGACCGAAACGGTCGCGATGAAGGAGATCCAGTTCCAGCCCGCGGAGGTGACGGTGGCGAAGGGCGCCACCGTCAAGTGGACGAACGACGACTCGGTCGGCCATGACGTCACAAAGAAGAGCGGGCCGGGGCCCAGGTTCAGCTCCGGAGATGCCGGCGGCCTGCAGAGCGGCGACAGCTTCCAGCAGAAATTCGACACGCCGGGAGCGGTGCAGTACGTGTGCACCGTGCATCCCAACATGAAAGGGACCGTTACGGTCAAGTAGTAGCGCCGGGCCAGGCCAGTGTGGCTAGGAGGACGGCGACTTCGGCGGCCGCCGCAGGCCGAACCCGCGCACGAGCAGCAGGGCCGCCTCGGCCAATCCGCCGCGGGCGGGCAGCAGCCCGAGCTGCACGGCAGCGTCGTAGAGGTCGAAGAAGCCGCGCGCGCGGCGCACCAGACCGTCGCTGAGCTCCACGTAGTGCAGCCCGTGCAACGTGAGGAAGCGGTCGGTGGCCGGCACCAGCGAGCCGATGTCGCCGCTGTGCGTGCCGACCGCCCGCCACGGCAGGCAGGCGTAGCCTTCGCGCCCCAGCGGCGGCGAGGTGGCTTCGAGGCGCAAGTCGGGAAGTGCCGCGCGAACGGCGGCGGCCAGGTCCTCGAGCGCGTCGCTGCCGCGCAACGGCGCCACGGTGACCGGGTCCTCGTATGCCACGTCGGGCGTGCAGCAGCCCTCGAAGCCCTCGCCCACCCAGGCCGCGCGCCAGCGCTCGGCGAGCTGCTCGAGGCCGCCGCGCTCGAGCTGGCCGCTCACGTCAGCTCGGGGACGCCCTCTTCGGGCGAGGAGGCCTGCGCGAGCAGCCGCTTGGGAATGCGCCCGGCACGGCGGGCCTGGTAGCCGGCCTCCACGGCCAGCCGCATGGCACGCGCCATCGCGGCCGGGTCCTCCGCCCGCGACACGGCGCTCGCCAGCAACACGCCGTCACAGCCCATCTCCATCGCCAGAGTGGCGTCAGAGGCGGTGCCGATGCCGGCGTCGAGGATCACCGGCACGCGCGCGGCCTCCACGATCAGGCGCAGGTTGTAGAGATTGTTGATCCCCATGCCGCTGCCGATCGGAGAGCCCAGCGGCATCACCGCGACGCAGCCGGCGTCCTCGAGCCGCCTTGCCAGCACCGGGTCGTCACTCGTGTAGGGCAGCACCGTGAAGCCGTCGGCCACCAGCGTCTCGACGGCGTCCAGCAGCTCGGCGGGGTCGGGCAGCAACGTGCGGTCGTCCCCGATCACCTCGAGCTTGACCCAGTCGGTCCCGAGCGCCTCGCGCGCCAGCCGCGCGGTGGTCACGGCGTCGCGGGCGGTGAAGCAGCCGGCGGTGTTCGGCAGCAGCTCGCAGCCCGCTGCCTCGAGCACCTCCAGGATCGAGCCCGGGGCGCTCGGGTCCACGCGGCGCATGGCTACGGTGGCCAGCTCGGCGCCCGAGGCCTCGACGGCCTCGGCCATGACCTCGAGGTTGCGAAAGCCGCCGCTGCCCAGGATCAGGCGCGAGTCGAAGCTTCGGCCGGCCAGCTCGAGGCTCATCGTCAGCCTCCCTGCACGGCCTGCAGCACCTCGACGTGCTGGCCCTCGCGTAGCGGCGTGGCGGCCCAGTCCCCGCGCGGCACCACCTCGCCGTCGAGCGCCACGGCCACGCCGCGGCCGCCCTCGGGCGCGCCGGCCTCGCGCACCGCCTGCTCCAGCGTCGCGGCTGCCGGCAGCTCGCACAGCTCGCCGTTCAGGTACACGGCGGTCATGCGGGCACCCGCTCGAAGCGGCGCGGCGAGAACGGCAGCAGCTCGTCCGGCAGCGGCTCGCCGGTCAGCAGCGCGGCCACCGCCCGGGCGGTGATCGGAGCCAGCAGCACGCCGTTGCGGTGGTGGCCGCTGGCCCAGATCAAGCCCTCGACCGCGCCGGGGCCGATCAGCGGAGCGTTGTCGGGCGAGCCCGGGCGCAACCCCACGCGCGCGTGCGCGATCACGAGCTCCTCGATCTCGGGCACGAGCTCCCAGGCGGCCTCGAGCAGCTGGCGCACGCCACCCGCCGTGAGCGCGGTGTCGAAGCCCTGCTCCTCCACGGTCGCGCCCAGCACCAACCGCCCATCGCCGCGGGGGACCAGGTAGCAGCGCGGACTGCGGACGATGCGCTCGACCGGCTCGTTCATGCCGTGTCGCACGCGCAGCTCCAGGATCTGACCCTTCACCGGGCGCACCGGCGGCCCCTGGCCGGCCGGATCGAGCGCCGCGCTCCAGGCCCCGGCGGCCAACACCACCCGGCCGGCTCGCACGCGAGCGCCCCCGGCCAGTCGCACGCCGATCACACGGCCGCTCGCGGTCTCGATGGCCTCCACCGCGGCGCCGCTGACCAGCTCGCCGCCGGCGCCCTCAAAAGCGGCCACCAGCGCCTGGGTGACCGCCGCCGGATCGGCCTGGGCGTCGGAGTGCGCCAGCACGCCGCCCGCCACCCGCGGCGCCAGGCCAGGCTCGAGCCGGCGACACTCGCGCGGCGACAGCCACTCGCTGTCGAGGCCCAGCCGGCGCTGGAAGTCGTGCAGCCGGCGCAGCTCCCGGGCATCGTCGGGGTCGGACGCCAGCACCAGCGCGCCCGACTCCCGGAACGACGTCGAGCACCCGGTGCGCGCCTCGAGCTCGGCCGCGAAGCCCGGCCACAGCTCCCGCGAGGCGACGGCCAGCCACAGCAGCGCCTCCTCGCCGAACTCGGCCTCGGTCACCGGTGCCAGCATCCCGGCTGCCACGCCGGACGCGCCCGCGCCCTGTTCGGAGCGCTCCAGCACCAGCACCGAGAGCCCGCGCTCCGCGGCGCGCCAGGCCGAGGCAAGACCGATCAGGCCGCCCCCTATGACAACGGCCTCGTAGCTCTCTCTTCGCGGCGCTTGCATGGCTCTCCCTCCGCCGGCATTACCCGGATCAGGTTCCACGGTCGGCGGCGCCGCAGCCGCCCTCTCAGCCCGGTGCTTCCGAGCTCCCGTATTCGCCTCAGATGGTACTCGCCGATAGCCGAGCGAGAAGCAGGAGCGCCAGGACGCGGAAAGCAATGCGTGCTCCGTACGCGAGCCGTCGAGGCCGAGCAGTCCGACGTTGGCAGCCGGCTAGTAGCGCCTGGTGGGACGCTCGTCGTAGTCGACGGCGTCGCGCTGCTGGAACATCACGAACAGCGTGATCACCAGGCCGATGATGCCCACGATCATCAAGATCAGGCCCACGGTCTGCAGCTCGACGCCGCTTATCGTGACCGTGACCGCGTAGCGCAAGATCGCGCCCACGGCAATCAGAAAGATGGACATTCCGAGTCCCACTTCGGCGAACTGTATCCAGCCGATCTGATAACAACCGTGCCCTCGACGCAGTCGGCGCCAGATCGATGCAGGGAACCGCAACTCGGTGGCGCGGCGCTGGTTGTACTTGCTCACGACGCCGGCCTCCAGCGGAAGGACTCATGCGAAGGACGTTCATTCCCATTGCCCTGCTGTGCGCCGCAATCCTGACGGCGTCGCTCGGGCTGCCGGCTGGCGCGGCGGCCTCCCGCGGCCAGCTCACCGTGATCCAGGACGACGGCCTGCTCCTGCGTTCGGGCGGCGCCACCCGCGCCGCCACCCTCGACGAGTTCCAGGCGCTCGGCGCGGACGCCGTGAAGGTACAGCTGTACTGGAGGGAGATCGCACCCGGCGGCTCCGGCAGACCATCCGGCTTCGACGCCGCCAATCCAGCCAGCTACAGCTGGGACGAGTACGACGACGTCGTGCGCGGCTCCGTCGCACGCGGCATGCAGCCCTACCTCGTGCTCGGCAACCGCGCTCCCAGGTGGGCCAGCCGGCGCGGCGGCCGCCATGCCGGGACCAACCGCCCGAGCGCCAAGGAGCTCGCCCTGTTCGCCCAGGCCGCAGGCACGCGCTACTCCGGCGGCTATGGCGGCCTGCCGCGAGTCTCGATCTGGGCGATCTGGAACGAGCCCAACCTCTCCAGCTGGCTCGGCCCCCAGCGCGGCAAGCGCGGCGTGCCGCTATCGCCGTCGATCTACCGAAACCTCTACCAGGCCGGCCACAAGGGCCTGCGCGCCAGCGGCCACGGTGGCGACACGATCCTGCTGGGCGAGCTGGCCCCGCGCGGCCGCGGCGGCTCGAAGGTACCGCCGCTGACCTTCCTGCGCGAGATGGCCTGCCTCAATGCCCGCTACCGCCCCTACCGCGGGCGCTCCGCCAGGGCGCGCGGCTGCCCCAGCAGGCTCGGCCGCATCCCCACCAGCGGCATCGCCTACCACCCGTACACGCCCAACGCCGGCGGGCCGAAGGCGCGGATTCGCCCCGACGAGGCCTCGATAGCCACGCTCAGCCGCGTCTCGCGGGTGGCCGATCGCGTCGCCCGCCGTGGCCGCCTGTCGCGGCGTGC
>Ga0126309_10000901_pt1 | contig 10185 bp, 12 predicted proteins | sample Plot56_FD_92541 | JGI IMG/M metagenome (GOLD analysis project Ga0126309, IMG submission 92541) | Serpentine soil microbial communities from UC McLaughlin Reserve, CA, USA - Plot56 | ecosystem: Environmental > Terrestrial > Soil > Grasslands | place: USA: UC McLaughlin Reserve, Lake County...
CGTTGGGCCTGATGCTGACCCTACGTGAGACGATCTCCGGATCGCCGGAGGGCGAGCGCTACGAGCGCTGCTGCCAGGGCGCCCCCGCTGTCCACCAGCAAGTCGCTTATGGTGTCGGCCATGGTGTAGTGACCCACGAAGAACCACTCGAAGATCTCCCAGTAGACGCCTACGGTGACCCCCAGGGTGAAAACCGAGGTCCCCAGCGCAACGGTCCTACCCTCGGGTACGGCGCCCCCGTAGAACAGAAAGTAGAACGTGAGGCTGACGCAGAAGGTCGTGAAGGCGTGGGTAAGCTCGTCGTAGGGGACGATCTCCTCGAAAAGGCCGAACGCGAAGCCTAAGGCCCCCGCTAGCGCCGCCAGGGCGAAGAGCACGTCGAAGAAGGCGGGGCGTCGGTCGCTTCGAAGCAGGTGGGCGAACGAGAGCCCGACGAAGACGGCGACGATCAGGGCGGCTTGTAGGTCTCCAAGGAAGACCAGCGCGGCGACCAGGATGCACAAAGCGACGCGTAGTGCGCGGAGGAGAGGCAGGTACAGTGGCAAGCGGACCAAAGTACTTCGCTCCTACCCCAGAGAGTCGATGTGATGCACCCAACGACTGGGAAGGTATCCTCGGAAGTCCGTCACCGGAGCGACGCGCCGCTTCTATCTAGGCCCTCCCGGCTCGGGCGACTCATTCAGCGGTGAGCGTGGCATATCCGGCGTGCTACCTTGGGCGGTCGTGCTCGGCCCACCCGCAGCGGAGCCGGCCCCGAATTGCGGCGGTGGCTCGAGGATGCCCAGGTGCTGCTTGGCTTCCTCGGCGACTCCTGTCTGCAAAGCCTGTGTCCTTCTGAAGAACGCAGCCAAGCGCTCGTCGCCGGCCGTCTGGGCATCGAGGGCGTAACGGTCGCACGTGTCGGCGGCGTTTAGGGCATGGTAGAGGACGCTCACCAAGTTGTAGTGCTCATCTCTCGTTCCAGTGATCTGCTCGCCCTGATCCACGGTGGTCTCCTTCAGTTGGTTGTGCTTTTGTATCGTGGGCGTACCCTCGCCTAAGGTGACCGAAACACATGTTTGGCTGCCGCCGCGTTCGTGGCAGAGACTTGTCAAGCAGGAAGGCGGCGCTTTGTGACAAGCGAAGTCAGGGAAACCATGCAGCCCGCTCACGTCTCCTTGCGGCTGCGCTCCGATACGATCTCGAACGTCAAACAGGAAGACTAGCGGTCCCCTATTCGCCACCTTTGGGGAAGGACCGTTCTAGGAAGGCCAGCTTCAGACTGCGGAGTGCTCCAGGATAAGGAGGGTGATATCGTCCTCCTGCTCCCAGCCCTCCCCAACGAAGGAGTAGAGCGCTTCCAAGAGGAGGTCCCCTAGCGGTCGCTCCTCACCGTGCTCGGCGATGAGCGCCCAAAGCCTAGGAAAGCCAAACATCTCACCCTGGGGGTTATGAGCCTCCACCAGCCCGTCGCTGTAAAACAGTACGCCTTCGCCAGCATCGAGTCCGATCTCCTTCTCCTCGTAGCTCATCCCTGGCATGAGGCCAAGGGGCATTCCTGTGGCTCTCAGTTCCTCAGCGTCACCGCTACGGCGCAGGTAGGGCAGGTCATGACCTGCTTTAGCGTAAGTGAGGCTTCCACTCTTGGGATCGAGAATGGCGTAGAAACAGGTGACGAACATGTTGGCGGGTATGTTGGGAAAGAGCGCTTCGTTGATCCGCCCAAGCATCTCTCCGGGCGAGGAGGAGGGGCTCTGGGCTGCGAGGCGCAGCATGGCGCACGTGGTGGACATAACCAGGGCCGCAGGCACGCCCTTGCCCGTGGCGTCTCCTACCGCAAGTCCCAGTTTCCCCTCAGAGAGGAGGTGGAAGTCGTAGAAGTCTCCTCCCACCTCCCTAGCTGGTCGATAGTAGCGATTGATGCGCCAGTCCTGTAGTGTGGGCACGTTCTTGGGGAGCGAGGCTTGCTGGATACGCCTCGCCACCCTGAGCTCCTGTTCGACGCGCTCGCGCTCGCCTATCTCCTGCTCTAGACGCGCCTGCGTCAGCTCTGCGACGTCGCTTGCCTCGGTCCACTCCTCGGCGATCTTGCCTCCCACTATGCGGTGGATGACGATAGCCGTCGCCTCATACTCCTTGCCGGTTGGTGCAAAACCCGCGACCTCGCCTCGATCGTGGGTGCCTACTAGCCTGAGGCGGCTTACCACCCTGTCGCCTTCGGCTGCCATCTGCTCGTCGATGAGGTATTGAACATCGGAGAAGGCAGCATGAACTGCAGCAACACTGTGTATGTATCCCTCGCGGCCGGGGTCTTCTCCACCGGGAAGCAGCCTGTGATCGACGAAGTCGGGGGCGAGCAGCTCCCTTATTGCGTCCAGGTCTCCTTCAGTCAGCGCTTCGTGGAAGCGGCGCACCAGGGTCTTGTTCTTCTCTGCTGACATAGAGGTGCCTCCTCGCCAACCTACGTTCCTCCGCAAGGGGTTGGCAACACGACCATGATGCCACCCGGAGGGCTGCGGCGCATCGACCGGAGGCCCATTCATCTAAGTACAGGACCTTCTCGCCTACTCTCCTCGCGGATCACACCAATGAGTACACCAGTCGGGAAAGGGGAACCGATCTAGGCTACTTGAAGCGGTTCCTGAGAGGCGTATTCTGAGGTTCTTCGACTACCTCCCACTCGGTCTGGGGTTATGTTTTCCTAACCGGCGTCGCTGCAGCTTTCCTAGCCAGGGAAAGTCGTGGATGGCGGGGAGCTGTCGAACCCTTACTTTAATGCGAGCCGCCTCTCGCTGGCGCCTCCCCTGCACGGGTCAACGGCTGGCCATAAAATCGGAATTACTGTGGGGCGTCTGGCGCGCGTTCCATATCGCGCAATCGTTTGGCGAACCTGCCCGGTAGCAGGACGCCGTGTAAGGGGCGCAGCTTGTTGCCGCCTCCGGGCACGAAGCGGTAGCACTGCAGCAGTTCGTCGACGAGGGGGTGCGGCTCGAGCCGGAGAACGTCACGGAGCTCCTCCGGTAGCACACTGGCTTGCACCAGCCGCAGAAGCCGATAGCGCCACGGTCCCAAAGCTCGGCAGTAGCTTGCGTAGAGGTCATCTGTGAGAGGCCCGCGGGCATAGTCCTCCAAGAGCTGCTGGTGGCGCTGGACCCTGTAAGCGGCGTAGGTGGAGGGGAGGCCGCTCAAATGCATTGCGCGCCCTAACGCCAGTCCGACACCGAAGTGAGAGGCGCGCTCGGCCTCCGTCATGGGACCGAACACGACCTCGTGCGCCCGCTTGCCGTAGTCGATCAGTATGAACAACATGTCCCGATATGCCCATTGGGGAATCTCTTCGCCGCGCGCCTCCTCGACGCTGCGGTGGATGCGGTTTATGCGCTCTACGGCGTCGGCCGCGCCGGTGGGGTCGGCGAAGAACAGCAGGATGGCGTCGGGGCTGCCCCAGATGCGCCGCGTGACCGCAGAAGACAAGGTGGGATGGTGCATGCGCTGCCCTTCGGTGGTCGGCAACAACGACGACATTCCGCGTAGTACGGACAGCGAGTATAGCCGAGGGCTTGCAGCTGTGAGCGCGGTCGAAAGGAGATGAATCCTGCTTACGGGAGTCCCGATGCGCTAGCTGAGCATAGCGAGGGGGTAGCGCCGCTGCCAAACCACGGGCCACTTGCGACCCCGCCGGCGCCTCTCTTGCGCGGCCGTGAAGGGGCATCCGCGAACTTCGCATGCAGGGTTCTCGGAAGTTCGACGTTGCCGAGGTGGACGCTACGGGGATACTTGATCCTATAGGTGTCGGTTCGGTCCGAGAGGCCATGGGAGGTGAGGGATACTCGATCACGTGGGGGTCCCAGTGTCGGACTTCGAGCGGAGCAAGCGCTTCTACGAGCAAGCCCTCTCCCCGCTCGGCTACGAGCTGATCATGGAGCCCCGCTACGGAGCCGCAGGACTCGGGCGCTCGGGCAAGCCGGACTTCTGGGTCTTCCAAGGCGAGTCGGGCCACGCCGTCCACGTGGCCTTCGTCGCCGATGACCGTGCGAGGGTGGAGGCTTTTCACGAGGCGGCCATTGCGGCGGGCGGGCGCGACAACGGTCGTCCCGGGCTTCGCCCCGAGTACCATCCGACCTACTTTGGGGCCTTCGTCCTCGATCCGGACGGCAACAACATAGAAGCGGTCTGCCATTGGCCAGCAAAGGAACCCTAAGCGGCAGGCCATCTATGCACCCGAGTGCGTGGGATAGGTGTCCTCCGACGCAGTATCGGTCGCGACGACGGCACACGAATGCGCCTCCCCCATAGCGCCCCTACTTCAGTCGAATATCGGCTCCCATACCAGCTCGGACCACTCGATTACCAGCTCCGTCGACCCCTCCTCCTGCGAGCGGATCTCGCCTACCCCCACGCAAAGCGAGTCGTTGAGCCAACGGTAACGCTCGTCTTCGCTCACATGGGTCGCGCTCGTCACTATCTGCCTCCTCCCAGCCGGGTAGGCCTTACCGTAGCCCCGGTAGTCGAAGAGCACCTCCGCCCCGTCGTCGGTCTCGATGACGCCCTGGAAGTCGGGCAGGAAGGTGCCGTCGCCACGGCGGCTTGGGTGGTTGACGCCTGTGAACCTCCCGGAGATGCGCCCTTCGCAGTGGCCCTCGGCCAGGAAGTAGTAAAGGCCTTCGGCGCTATCCGGCCCTGCCAGGTCCGCGCCCCAACCTCCGTAGTAGGAGAACCGGACGACGTAAAGAGGCTCCAATCGCATAGCCCATCACCCCACCCGAGCGTTTGATTGGCACGGAGCTCAGTATAGCGGTGTTGCGGTGTCCTCTACTCGCTTGCCGGCAGGCCTCATTACTCTATGCGATGAGCCGAACGGTCGTCGCGCTTCTGGACTCAGCCGCATAATGAAGGGCAGCTTTCCCGTCGTCGTAATCGGCGTTGGCCGCGCGCTTTCTTGCAGTAACATTGCAGTAGTACTATCGCCTCAGGGGAAGGGAAGGTCGTGGCAAGACTTAGCGGCCCCGATTTCATCAGCTTGCAGGTGCGCGACCTCTCCGCCTCGCGCGCCTTCTACACGGAGATGTTGGGGTTCGCGACCGATTCGCGCTTCGACACTCCCGATTTCGTCCTCTTCGATACCAACTCGATCCCCTTCGGTCTTAGTGAAGGAAGAGTGAATATCGATGAGGCACCGCATCCGGGATGGGGCGTGACGCTCTGGATCGACTGCGATGGTGTCGATGAGCTGTATGCCGAGTTGGAGGCGGAAGGGGCCACCATAATCACGCCACCCTACGATAGCCCGTTCGGGCGGGCGTTCGTCTTCGCGGACCCCGACGGGTACCGTATCACGGCCAACGAGAACCCCTGGGACCGTTTTCCTCTGGGCGGTAGGCACCCAACAAGCGAGTAGAGAGGATTCCCGAAGCCCACCCCGCGCGTCTGGACGTCGCCGGCAGCACCCTACGCCACCGTGTCGGTTTCGGGTGGAGCCTTACATTCGAGATCACTCGCGGGTCGATATGCCATGACGTACCCTTTCGGGTGGCTAGAGGGCGATTTCCATCTCGACCCTGTTCTGCGGCTCTACCCCCGATAAGATGGCACGGAAGCTCACGTTAGGCGTTGTCCCAGCTTGCTTCCACCCACCTGAAGGCGGTAGAAGCGATCCTCCGGACGCCTGCTACGACTTCTGTACAGGTCCTTCGTGTTCGTCCCTGCGGAGGAGCAGTTTGTCCCGCCCGCACGTGGCCACTACTATGGCAGCGCCGCCCGCGACCACCGAAATCAGGAAGGCGGCTTGGCCCCCCGCACGATCGGCGATCAGCCCCGCCGTCCATGCTCCTATTGCCGCCCCCACGCCCAGCGCAGTGATCGTCCAATTCAACCCTTCGGTAAGCTCCCCGGAAGCGACCAACCTCTGGACGAGGGTGAACCCAGCGATGAGCGTGGGCGCTATCGCCACGCCCGCCAAGGTGCCGGCTGGCGCCATGAGCGCGACGCTAGGCGCAAGTGTGAGCGGGACCGTGCCGCCCCAGAGCACGACCACCGACGCCACGAAGCGCTTGTCCAGCGGCCATCGCCAGCTGCGCGAGCCGTAGGCCAAGCCCGCAAAGAGGCTGCCCGCGGCGACGAGCCCGAGCAGCGGACCGGCCGCGCCAGGAGAGCCTACCTGGCCGGCGAACGCGACCATCGCCACGTCTAAGGTCCCGAAGATCGCTCCCACGGCGACGAAGGTCGCGACCAGCACCCGCAGTCCCTGATTATCTATCGCCGATCCCTCCGACCGGTCGCGCACGCCCGCGGGGGTCGGTTCCGTACGGCGTTGGAGCGCCAGCGCGAGCGAACCTACGCTCGTGAGCGCGAGGGCGCCGAGCAACCCCGCGCCGGGGGCGACCCCGAGTGCCAAGGCGGTGACTAGGGCTGGCCCCATCACGAAGATGAGTTCATCGAGGGTGGACTCCAGCGCGAACGCCGTCTCCAGAGCGGGCGAGCCTCCCACCAGGGCCGACCACCGGGCCCGCACCAGCGACCCTACCTGCAGCGCCGACGCTCCGGATAGCGCCGCGGTCGCCAACAGCACCCAGCTTGGTGCCGCAACCTGCGCCGAAATCACGAGGGCGAGCGTACCCGCGGAGTGTACTGCGAGGCACACGAGCAACGTCCGCCGCTGCCCGTAGCGGTCCACCAACCGGCCGAGTCGGGGAGCGGCAAACGCCTCGCCGAGCAGGGCAGCCGCGGCGACGGCTCCGGCTAGCCCGTAGGAACCGGTGAGCTGGGAGACCATCAGCACGGCGCCCAAGGCCCGCATGGATATGGAAAGTCGTGCCACGAACCCCGCGATGACGAAAGCGCGGGCATGGGGTATGGAGAGCAACGAACGGTAGGTCTTAAGCACGCCCACTACCTTACCGTGTCATGCGCCTTATGTCCCGTCGAACACGCGCGTCCAGGACGCTGCGCCGTCGGGGCCCACGTGTACCACGAAGGGCAGCGCCGTTGTCGTAATCGACGTTGGTCGAGGCGGAGTCAGTAGCGACGACGGCCCCCTGACGCCTCTCGCGCGCATCGGAGAGCCGGCGGCGGAACCACCGTTGGGTGGTGCACTCGGCTTTATTCCTGCGAGGCGGTCGAGCTGGAGCTAATGCCTGCGAACGTCGCCTGTATCGCATTATCCGAAGTTCGTGCTATGAGGAGGACATTCCGGAGAACGTCAAGGCGCTTCCGGGCTCCCTCCCAGCGAGTGTAGGCCGAGAGCTTCGGCCTCTTCGGGGGAAAGGACGAGGGCCATCTCCGAGGCGCCCTCGCACGCTTCGCAGCGCATATGGACCTCCGCACCGCCGTCCGGATGATCTCGGATCTCGCCCTCCTTCTTTAGAATGGGTTCCGAGGAACCGCAGTCGGGGCAAGCGAGATCCTTTCCCCGCGCGATACGCCTCAGCCGGCGGTCTTGTGAGTCCGTGAGCCGCGCCTTTCTAGCCACGTACCTAGTCTATCCCATCCCGACGCATAGTCGCTTTTCTTGCCTTATTCAACCGAGTGCGTGGAAGGTGGATTCTCGGCCCGCTTCCAAAGAGTGCCGTATGTAGTCCGCACCCGCCGGACCGGGTATCCTACACTGGCATGGCTGGTTTCTTCTCGGACCTGAAGAGTATCCTCAGCCTGAAGATTCTTGGCGAAGTGGTGCTCGGGACGCGACGCAACGACCTGCTAGGCCTCGCCGGCCAGCTGGCCTACTTCTTCCTGCTGTTCTTCTTCCCTTTTCTCATCTTCCTCGTTTCCCTCACCGGCCTGGTGATCGGCAACCCCGAGGCCGGCCTCAAGAGCCTGTTCGAGGCCTTGAGTGGGCTCGTGCCGGCGGACGCCCAGACGCTGGTGGCCGACTACGTCGATCGCACGCTGCGTTCCGCGAGCACCGGCGCGCTCATCTTCGGCATCCTCGGTGCCCTCTGGCTGGGCCAGGCCGCGTCCATCTCGATCACCAAGGCGGCGAACCGTTCCTACCGCCTCCAGGAGAGTCGGCCGTTTTGGCGGTTGCGCGGCGCCTGTCTGATCATAACGCTGGGGTTCACGCTGCTGATATCGGTCCTTACGCTCGCGGTGTTCAACGTCGGGACCCGCGTCTTGCCCATAGCCGGTCTGCCGGACATCGACACGGGCCTCGGGAAGCTCTCGAGCTGGGCCATGGTCTTCGTCGCCGTCACCCTTGCCCTCGACCTGCTCTACTACCTGGCCCCCGACGCGAAGCTGCCGTTCAAGTGGATCACGCCGGGCGGGTTCATCGCGACGGCGCTGATGTTCGCATCAGATGGCGCCTTCAGCTACTACGTGGCGAACCTGGGCAATTACGGCCAAATCTACGGCCAGCTCGGTACGGTGATAGTCTTCATGATCTGGCTGTACGTGACGGGTCTGATGGTGCTCTTGGGTTTGGAGATAAACGCCGTCCTCGCCCGCGCGGCGGAGGAGAGGAAGGGCATCGAACTCGTCCAAACAAAGTGATCGGGTAGAGGGCTAGGACGATGCACGCCCGAGGAGCAACGCTGGCTAAGCCACACTTTCGCCTCCTTATCCGTGTCTACGCGATAAGCTGCATCCTCATTTCTCCCTCGGCATCCAGCCTAACCTCGAACCTTGGCGCCGTTGTTCCAATCGGCGTCGACCGCTACGCGGTCGGTGACGACAATGGTATTGTCGGGAGCTTGTTGGTGAGTTAGCGAATCCGCCTCGTTCCGGCTATCGCTCGGGGATGACGCCGCGCGTGTCCTACGCCTCACGTACCCCGGTACTGCCTGAGGGCCAGCCACACGCCGAGCGCCACCTGGGCGGTGCCGAGGACCCTCATCCGGTCTGGCTTCTCGACGAACCACATCCCGAGCCTACGGGTGCTCTCGGGGCCGACCACCCAAAGGCGCGCGCGCTCCTCTGGAGCCAGGAACTCTATGAGCCCATCCCCGAGCGTGATTATCGCGAAAGTCTCTACGAGTCTTCTGTTCCACACGGCGCACTTTCCTCCCATTTTCATGCTGTGTCACGAGCTCGCTGATTCTACAACGCTGCGCGTGCCGGGCTCCACGAATGCCGCCGAGGCGGCATTCTCCGGCGTTTGCATGCCCCGATCCTATGCGCCGCGTCGGCGTCTCTACCCTTGTGCGTGGTGGCTAGAGCGTTATGCTTAGATCCACTCCTTGTCTGCCGTGATTGCTGCGCGAAACGCCACGCGAGTCGTTGCCCCAGCTTGCTTGCACCCGAAGGCAGTAGGAGTGAGCCGCCCCACCGGCGCCCCCACCCTATGCATTCTGACTAATTTGATTTCATGCACACTCGAATGTAAATTGCTGCACATAAGGGTTAGGTCGGGTGCCGAAATTTAGAACCTGGAAGCAGCAGGGGCATGATGACGCGAGGCTCAGGGTAGCAGCTGTGCAGAAACGGTGCGAATGTACGCGAGCCAATGAAGACCCTTGCTAAACCTGTAAATTCAATGGAGGAGGGCGAGTGGGAAAAGACTTCACACGACAGGAGTTCCTGAAGGTCAGCGGGATCGGATTGGCTGGGGCGAGCCTAGGTATAACCCTGCTGCAGACCGAAGCATCGGCCGCGCACACTTTTTCGTCCTCGACGAGCCAGGCGAGTACTAATGCCACTTACTACAACAATGCCCTCTTCAACGCCGCCGACCCTTATGTGCTCCGCGACGAACGCAGCGGCTACTACTACGCCTACTCCACCGACGGCGGCGGTAGGGACGCTTCCGGACGCGCCTACTACTTCGGCATCTACCGTTCGGCGGATCTCGCGACATGGGAGCACCTCCCCGGCGGGGCCCTGCCGGTAGACGACGCGAAGCAGTGGGGCAACGACTGGTTCTGGGCGCCGGAGGTCTACCACAATCCCGACACCGGGATCTATTTCCTGTTCTACGCCGCCCGCTCCGACGCCAACGCCAAGAAGTGGTTCGGCTTTGCGGACTTCGAGGAGCCCTGCAAGGTCGGCGTCGCAGTATCCCGATCGCCCGAAGGGCCCTTCCACAACATCGCCAAGGGGCCGATCGACTACTGGCCCTACGACCCCGACTACCACGACGTTAACCAGATCATGGGCCCCGACCAGATGAAGCCACCGGCCACGCTCGAGGAAGGCCAGACTGCGCCGCTCGGCGTCTACATCCCCTTCATCGACCCGAACGTCTACTTCGACGACGACAGGCTCTACCTGTAC
>Ga0126309_10000902_pt1 | contig 10180 bp, 8 predicted proteins | sample Plot56_FD_92541 | JGI IMG/M metagenome (GOLD analysis project Ga0126309, IMG submission 92541) | Serpentine soil microbial communities from UC McLaughlin Reserve, CA, USA - Plot56 | ecosystem: Environmental > Terrestrial > Soil > Grasslands | place: USA: UC McLaughlin Reserve, Lake County...
ACGCCCGATCGTCCGGACTCACAGTCGCATCAGGCGCCGAAGCCGGCGACGTCCGCGCAAACGCACGATCGTCCGGACTCACAGTCGCATCAGGCGCCGAAACCGGCGACGTCCGCGCAAACGCACGATCGTCCGGACTGACGACGGCATCAGCTGCCGACGCCGGTGCCGTCCGGGCGAACGCCCGATCATCCGGGCTGACGGACTGTGCGATCGGCGTTCCGGCACCCAGGAACGCCCCCGGCTCCGCCGCCGCTGTCGTCGCGGCACCGGTCGCGGCCGTTGCCGCAACCGCGAGGACGAGGATCTTCTCGCGGAATCCGTGCGCCTCGACGTCGTCTTCGGTGGCCTGCCGCAGGGCCTCGCGGTCGAACGTCAACATCACCTGGTCGCCCCGGGCCTCGTTCAGGAGCTGCTCCAGGTCGGACCGCTCCCACGAGACCGAGATGCTCCGGGTATCGCCCGTCTCGCCGTCGGCGAAGCGAGTCACGTCCAGAACAAGCTCGATCGGGGCTTCCTCGGCCGCGAGCACCTCTTCGATCTCCGCCCGTGAGATCGAGGTCGTCAGCCCGTCGCCCACATCCGGTGCAGCCACGAGGGCTGCTCGTGCGGTCATTTCCTCCATAGGTGCTCCTTTCGTTGCCTCGGCGCGGGGGCGCCGCTCTCCATCTCTGGACGCCGCGACTGTCCTGGATCTTCCCACAGCCTCGTGACTTCTTCAACGATCCGGCACAGCGAAGTCGAGTGGCCGCTTCTAGAATCGTCTGATGCACGCCTCCGAGCGCCACCTTCGGCTGCTCACGGAGACGATCGCGACTGTCAACTCGACGCTCGACCTCGAGGAAGTACTCGCGCTGGTCGCCCGCAAGGTCGCCGAGGCTCTCGACACCGAAGCCTGCTTCGTCTACCTCTACGAGGAGGCGGCCGACGAGCTCGTGCTCCGCGCCACGCATGGCACGGCCGTCGAGGCCATGACCCGGCGTCCGCGAATGCGGCCGGGCGAGGGCATCACCGGCACCGCAGCGGCCACGCGGAAGCCGATCGCCATTCCGGCCGAGGCGCACCTGGACCCGCGCTTCAAGGGCTTCGCCAACCTCGCGGAGGATCAGTACGAGTCGATCCTGGCGGTGCCGATTCTGGCCCGGGAAAAGCTTGCCGGTGCACTCAACGTCCGAACGATCGAACCGCGCGAGTTCACCGGCGACGAGATCGAGCTGCTGCTCGCCATCGCAGCCCAGGTCGCTCAGACGATCGAGCACGCCAAGCTCTACAGCGATGCTCAGCTGCGAGTCCGTGAGCTCGAGGCGCTGGCGAGAATCTCCGAGGCGGTCTCGGAGTCCCTCTACCTCGAGGAGTCCCTGGAGGCCATCGTCAGGACAACGGTCGACGCCGTCGGTGCGACCGGAGCAGCACTCGTGCTGGAGGACGGAAACGTCGCCTGGCCGGAAGGGCGCCCGGCGGCGCACAACATCCGGCTTCCGCTGCGCTGGAAGGGGAGGCAGATCGGCGAGCTCGTCTGCGACAGGGAGACGGCGTTCACCGAGCAGGAACGCGCCCTGCTCTCTTCGATCGCGAACCACGCCGCCGTCGCGCTCGAGCATGGGCGAGCCGTCATGCGGGGCGTCCTCGCTCAGGAGATCCATCACCGCGTCAAGAACAACCTGCAGACCGTCGCCTCGCTGCTCCGGCTCCAGGCCCGATCCGGTGACCAGGTCGATCCGCGGAAGGCGCTGGACGACTCGGCGAACCGGATTCTGGCAATCGCGGCCGTGCACGAGGTGCTGACCGAGAGCCGCCACGACGACGTCGAGCTCGACGAGCTGCTCGACCGGCTGCGGGCGATGCTCGTCCAGGGGCTCGGTTCGGGAAAACGCGTCGAAACCGCCCTGGAGCCGGTGTCGCTTGCCGGTCACCGGGCGACTGCGCTCGCCCTCGTCTTCAGCGAGCTGCTCCAGAACGCGCTCGAGCACGGCGGCGAGACGGTCCGCGTCGAGCTGGGACAACGCAACGGCAGCGTCGTCCTCGCGATCTCGGACGACGGCGCGGGGATCGACGACGAGCCGTCCGGAACCGGCCTCTCGATCGTTGAGGCGCTTGTACGAGACGAGCTGCGCGGCACGCTCGACCTGAGCTCGGACGCAGGCCTGCGGGCCGAGGTGGTCTTTCCGGCGTGAGGATCCTGATCGCCGAGGACGAGACGATCATCCGCCTCGACCTCCGCAGCCTGCTCGAGGACGCGGGACACGAGGTGTGCGCCGAGGCCCGCGACGGCGTGGAGGCCGTCGAGCTCGCGCAGGAGCACGAGCCGGAGCTTGCGATCCTCGACGTGAAGATGCCCCGCCTGGACGGGATCGAGGCGGCGAGGCGCATCCTCGAAGAGCATCCGATCCCGATCGTGATGCTGACCGCCTACGGCCAGGACGAGCTCGTCTCGCGCGCCGTCGAGGCCGGCGTCTTCGGCTACCTCGTCAAGCCGTTCCGGGAGGCGGACCTGCTGCCCGCAATCGCGACGGCCCGCGCGCGCCACGATGAGCTCGCCGAGCTGCGGGAGGAAGCCGACTCGCTCTCAGAGGCACTTGCGGCCCGCAAGGCGATCGAGCGCGCGAAGGGAATCCTGATGGAGCGGGACGGCCTCAGCGAGCAAGACGCGTTTGCGCGCCTCCGCAAGGCGAGCCAGGTTTCCGGCAAGCCGCTGAAGGTCGTCGCCGAAGCGCTGATCGCCACCTTCGGCGACTAGGCCTGCGAGGTCTCGAACAGCTTTTCCCAGCGGCCGAGGAGCCCATGCAGCTCGTCACGGGCGGCCCGGTGCGCCCGGAGGAGCTCCGCGTTTCCCCAGTCCTCCGACAGCTGCCGCTCGAGATCGGCCACCGCCTCCTCCTGACGCTGGATGTCCCGCTCGAGCAACTCGAGCGCGGTCGGGCCCTTCTGCTTCGCGGGAGCGGCCTTCGCTTTCGGCTTCGGAACCTTCTGGACGGAGGGTTCTGCCGCTTTCGCGGCTTCCTCTCGACGGCGGATCAGATCGGCCCAGCCGCCCTCGTACGAACGGAGCCCACCCTCCTCGATCGCCAGCGTTCGGTGCGCCACGGCGTCGAGCAGAGCTCGATCGTGCGAGACGAGCAGCATGGTTCCGGGAAAGGCTTCGAGCGCGGCCTCGAGCGCCTCGCGGCTCTCGAGATCGAGATGGTTCGTCGGCTCGTCGAGAACGAGGAAGTTCGCGCCGGAGGCGACCACGGTGGCAAGTGCCAGCCGTCGCCGCTCGCCGCCCGACAGGACGGAAACCTGTTTCTGGTGCTCCTCCCACCCCGAGAAGAGGAAGCGGCCGAGCAGGTTCTGGGCGAGCGGGCGCGAGAGCCCGGTCATGCTCTGGACGCAGTCGAGGACCGTGCCGCGGTCGTCCAGCTCGAGCTCCTGCTGGGAGAAATACGCGGCCTCGACCCCGTGGCCGAGCCGAACCTTGCCGGCGGCCGACTCGGTCCGGTCGAGCATCGTCTCGAGCAACGTCGTCTTCCCCGAGCCGTTCGGCCCGACGAGCGCGACGTGCTCGCCACGCTCGAGCGCGAAGTCGAGGTCGTGGAGCAGATCCTTCGTCCCGGCCCTCACGGCCAGGCCTGAAGCCTCGACCACGGTGCGCCCGCTCCGCGCCGGGTTGAGGAACTCGAAGCCCATCGAGCGCTTGCGGACCGACAGGCGGTCGAGCGTGTCCGCCTCCTCGCCCCGCTCCTGCTCGAGCCGGCCGATGTGTGTGAGCTTCGCCTGAGCCTGCTTGGCCTTGCTCTTCTTGTAGCGGAACCGCTCCACGAAGCGCTCGAGGCGGACGATGTCATCCTCCAGCCGGTCGAGCGCCTTCTGCGCGTGGAGCGCCCGGGCCACCTTCTCGCGCCGCCACTCGTGCCACGGACCCTTGAAGTAGAGCGAGCGGCCGCCGGAGAGCTCGAGCACGCCGTTCGTCACCGCTTCGAGGAACCAGCGGTCGTGCGCGACGAGGATGACGGCGGCGTCGAGCGACTGGAGCTCGCGCTCGAGCCACTCGATGCTCTCGACGTCGAGGTGGTTCGTGGGCTCGTCGAGCAAGAGTAGATCGGGGTCGCCGGCGAGGGCCCGCGCCAGCGAGGCGCGCGTGAGCTCGCCCCCCGAGAACGTCTCGAGCGGACGGTCCAACTCGGCCTCGGCGAACCCGAGCCCGCGGACGACGGCTGCCGTGCGATCCCGCCAGGCATAGCCACCGGCGTGCTCGAGCCGCGCCTGCACGTCCGAGTAGCGGGCGAGCGTCGCGGAATCGTGCGTGCCACTCGCCATCGCCTGCTCGAGCGTGCGGAGCTCCTCCTCGAGGGAGATCAGGTCGGCGGCGCCGGACAGGACGTACTCCCGGAGGGTCAGGCCCCGGTCGAGTGGAGGGCGCTGATCGTGGAGCGCGACCCTCGTTCCCTTCGAGAAGGCAAGCTCGCCGCCGTCGACGGGAAGCTCGCGGGCCAGCATCCGGAGCAGGGTCGTCTTGCCGGCGCCGTTCGGCCCGGAGAGCGAGAGGCGGTCGCGGCGCTCGACCTTGAACGAGACGCCGTCGAAGAGCGGGTCTCCGGCGATCTCCTTGCGAAGTTGGTTTGCGATTACGACTGCCATGGCTTTTCCAAAAAGAAGGGGGCCGCTGTTTCCAGCGGCCCCCGTTCCAATACCAGCGGTGGATTCGGTAGAGGCGCTTACCTACCCGGCTCGAGCCGGGCGGCGCGTGTGCGCGACATCCCCCACGCTGGCTAGGCGGTTCCCTTCAGGTCTCGGGGACACGCCCCTACCCGCTGGTACCTCCACTGCCCGTACTTGAAGATTTCACTACCGGACCACCTCCTTTCCGCGGTGATCTCACTGTAGCGGCTGGCGCAGGACGGAGGAAAGTTCCAACCCTCGGTCGAGGGGGACCGTGACGGACTCAAGCGTCGGGTCCGCCTGCCGGGCCTGCGAGTAGGCGCCCAATGTGTCCTCGTGAGAGAGGACGTTGTCGGCGACGAAGAGCGCCCCGGGCTCGACCTTTGGACGCGCCAGATCGAAGAGCAACTCGTAGTGCTCCTTCTCGCCATCGATGAAGACGATGTCGAAGACGTCGTCGGTCGCCGGGAGAGTCTCGAAGGCGTCCCCCTCGATGAGCTCCGCCGTGTCTTCGAGCCCGGCCTCGGCGATGTTCCGGCGCCAGGCCTCGCACTTGGCCGGATCGGCCTCGAGCGAGAGCACGCGGCCGCCGAGATGGCGAACCCCCGCGGCGAGCCAGACCGTGGAATAGCCGCGCGAGCCGCCGATCTCGAGCACCTCGCAGTCCGTCTGCGGGGCGACGAGGGCGAAGAGGAACTGGCCGGTGGTGCGGGCAACCTGCCGTGAACGGAGCTCGCGCGCGACACCGCGCTCCCGCTCGTCGGCATCCTCGGCCTCCAGGCGAGCGAGCACGGCACGAACCTTGTCGTCGAGCACTACGTGAGGTCCACTTTCACGACCCCATCCTCCACGACGACGGGAAAGGTCTCGACCGGCTGGTAGGCGGGCAGGCTCAGCGGTCGGCCCGAGCAGATGTCGAACTCGGAGCCGTGGCGCGGGCAGATCACGACTCCACGGTCGGGGTCATGCTCGCCCTCGGCCAGCGGCCCGTCATCGTGGGAGCAACGATCCTCGATCGCGCAGAACTTGCCGTCCAGGTTGTAGACGCCGACCGCCACCTGGCCGGCATGGACGATCCTGACACTGCCGGGCGGCAGCTCCTCGACCCGCCCGACCGTGATGAGGGCCAAGTCAGTGCGCCTTCATTACCTGAAGGCGCACTCAGGAGACCTTGAACTGGTCGTCGAGGCCGGCCCACTCGTCCGGCAGCGGCGTGCCCTTCGACCGGTGAAGGGCGACCTTCAGCACGCCAAGCCCGAGGAGGGCGCACTTGAGGCGGATCGGCGTCAACGGGATCCCGATCTCCTCGAGCAGCTCGTCCTTCGAGAGCTCTCCGATCTCCGTCGCCGTGCGGCCCTGGACCATCTCCATCAGCATGGACGTCGCCGCCTGGCTGATCGCGCAGCCGCGGCCCGAGAACTTGACCTCGTCGATCGTCTCGCCGTCGTCGCCGAACTCGACGTAGATCGCGACCTCGTCGCCGCATAGAGGATTCATCCCCTCGGCGCTTGCGTCTGCATCCTCGATCACTCCGTGCCGGCGCGGGTTCTTGTAGTGATCGAGGATCACCTCGCGATACATGTCGTCCATGGAAGTGAGGCTAGCCGAAGACTTTTCGCGCGCGGAGGAGGCCGTCTGTCAGACGGTCGATCTCCTCGGTGACCGTGTAGAGATAGAAGCTCGCCCGATTCGTCGCGGCGACACCGAGCTTCGCCATCAGCGGCTGGCAGCAATGGTGGCCCGCGCGGATCGCGACACCGTCCCAGTCGAGCACCTGGGCGACGTCGTGCGGATGGATCCCGTCCATGTTGAACGACACGATTCCCGCCCGCTTCTCGGGCGCCGGGCCGTACAGCTTGATCCCGGGGACATCCGCCATGCGCTCGAGCGCGTATCCCACAAGCTCATGCTCGTGCTGCTCGATCGCGTCGAGGCCGACCTCGTTGAGGTAGTCGACGGCCGCGCCGAAGCCGACGGCCTCGGCGATCGGCGAGGTGCCCGCCTCGAACTTGTGCGGCAGGTCGCCCCAGGTCGTCTCGTCGAACTGGACCTTGCGGATCATGTGCCCACCGAGGTTGAACGGCTCCATCGCCTCGAGCAGCTCACGGCGCCCCCAGAGAGCCCCGACTCCGCTCGGGCCGCACATCTTGTGGGCCGAGAAGGCGAGGAAGTCGCAGTCGAGCGCCTGGACGTCGATCGCACGATGCGGCGCTGCCTGGGCAGCGTCGACGACCATGAGCGCGCCCTGCTCGTGCGCCCAGGCCGTCAGCTTCTCAACCGGGTTCACGGTGCCGAGGGCGTTCGAGACGAGGTTCGTCGCGACCAGCTTGATGTCCCCGTCGCCGGTGATCTCGTCCAGCCGGTCGAGATCGAGCTCGCCGGTGTCGGTCAGCGGAATCATCCGGAACGTCGCTCCAGTCCTCTTGGCGACGTACTGCCAGGGGACGAAGTTCGAATGGTGCTCGAGCTCCGTGACGACGACGACGTCGCCCGGCCCGAAACTCGCGAGCCCGTATCCGTAGGCCACGAGGTTCAGGCTCTCGGTCGCATTGCGCGTGAAGATCAGCTCGCGGGACGAAGGCGCGTTCACGAACCTGGCAATCCTGTCGCGAGCGCCCTCGAACGCCTCCGTGGCGCGCTCGGCCAGCCCGTAGACGCCGCGGTGGACGTTGCCGTACGAGGTCTCGTAGAAATTCGTCATCGCGTCGAGCACCTGACGCGGCTTCTGGGACGTCACCGCCGAGTCGAGGTAGGCAAGCGGCTTGCCGTTGATCTCCTGGTGGAGGATCGGAAAGTCGGCGCGCAGCTTGCGCGCGTCGAGCGTCGCGCGAGCTCCGACGGCCATGGAGCCATCGTACCCGGCTCGCCGACGCTCTCAGGAGCCGTGACTACCCTGTGACCCTGTGAGACGCGCACTCTTGGCCCTCGCGTTCCTCGCCGTCGCCGCCGGCTGCGGCGGCGACGGCTCCGGAAGCTCCTCTGGCGGCGCGGGGGCCGACGTGTTCGCGGACGCCGGCTGCGGCAGCTGCCACACGTTCAAGGCCGCGGGATCGAAGGGCACCGCCGGCCCGAACCTCGACGACCGGAAACCGTCGTTCGACGAAGTCGTGCGCAAGGTCAAGAGCGGCGGGGGCGGGATGCCGTCGTTCGAGGGCGACCTCAGCGAGCAGAAGATCCGCGACGTCGCCGGATTCGTCTCCGGGCAAGGCTCGGGCGGATCCGCTCAGGGCATGGAGGGCATGAGCATGCCCGTCGCCGGGCCGTTCAAGGCGAACACGGAGCGGCTCGAAGGCTGCATCGACGCGGACTGCCGGCGGCAGGCATTCGGGAACATCGCCTTCCGCGAGGGCCCGAAGCCGGCGCTCGATCGGTTCGAGGAGAAGCAGAAGAGCGACTCCGCGGTCGAGGGCGACTGCCATCGCATCGCCCACACGATCGGCGCTGCGTCTCTCGAGTACTTCAAGGGCAGCGTTGCCCTGGCGCTGGCCTCCGGCCGTTCGACCTGCTGGTCCGGCTACTACCACGGGGTCGTGGAGCATGCCTTCAGCAGGACCGCCCAGAAGGACGTTCCCGCCAAGGCACGTTCGATCTGCGTCGGAGAGGACATCCGGAGGACGAGCTACATCGCCTACCAGTGCGTCCACGGGCTCGGCCACGGGCTGATGATCCACACGGGGTATGACCTTCCCGAGTCGCTCCGCGTCTGTGACCAGCTCGAGACCACCTGGGACCAGACGTCCTGCCACGCCGGCGTCTTCATGGAGAACGTCTCGTCCTCGTACGGCGTCAAGTCCCGCTGGCTCCGCGACAACGACCTCGTCTATCCCTGCAACGTCGTCAAGGAGAAGCACAAGCTCTACTGCTACCTCATGCTGACCTCGAGGATCCTGGGCGCGAACGGCTACAACTGGAAGAAGACGGTCGCCACCTGCTTGAAGAGCGAGCAGCGCTGGATTCCGACCTGCTACCAGTCGCTCGGCCGGGACGCCTCGGGCAACACGCGCCAGGACGCGCCACAGATTCTCGCCATCTGCGGCCTCGCCGGGAGGTTCGCGCGGGAGTGCATCTACGGCGCCGCGCGAGACATCGTCTCGAACGACGCCGGCCCGAGGCGAGCTGTCCCCCTGTGTGAGGCCGCGGCGGCCGGGTCCCGCGCCTACTGCTACGAGGGGATCGGGACGATCCTCGGCGGACTTCACGCCTACCGGGACGAGCGGCGCGCTGCCTGCCGTGCCGTGACGAAGCAGTACTTCGAAGACTGTGCCCGCGGCGCCGTCGCGACCTAGCCGAACGTGAACGCGTAGGCCGAGATCCCGGGGGAGAAGCGGAGCTCGAGCAGGCCTTCGCGAGACCGGGGGAGCGTGAACAGCGTGTAGAGGCGCGGCTCGCCGCTCACGTCGACCGTGCGCTCGGCGCGGCCGTCGAGCAGCACGGAGACCGCTCCGCTGCCGCCGAGCACGAGGTGCACCTTGCGAGCGCGAAACCGCAGTCTGAGACCCGCTCCCAGGCCGGTCACGATCCGCTCGGGCTCGACCCGGATCCGGCCGGTGAACGCGAGCTCGTCGGGTACGAGCTGACGGTCCGGGAACCTGTAGGTCGACTCCTGGTTCACCGCGATGTTCGCCGCCGTGCGGTCGAGGCGCTCGTACCCCAGATAGGACTCCGGCGTCAGCGTGCCGGTCGGCGTCGGGTCCGACAGCGTGGTCTTCGGGGCCTCGTTCTCCCCGAGATACCGGCGGATCTCCGCCTCGGTCTCGTCGTACTGGCCCTCGCCGAAGTGGAAGAAGCGGACTCGGCCCATGCGGTCGATCAGGTACTTCGCCGGCCAGTACTGGTTCGCGTAGGCAGTCCAGGTGTCGAAGCCGTTGTCGAGCGCGACCGCATAGTCGATCCCCAGCTTTCGCACGGCCGTGCGCACATTTCCCGGCACCCGCTCGAAGGCGAACTCGGGCGCGTGCACGCCGATGATCACGAGCCCGTCCTTCCGATACGAGCGGTCCCACGCCTTCAGGTGGGGGAGGGTGCGCAGGCAGTTGATGCAGGAGTACGTCCAGAAGTCGATCAGGACGACCTTTCCGCGCAACTCGCGAATCGTCAGCGGCTCGGTGTTGATCCAGTCCGCGATGCCCCGGATCTCCGGAGCGACGGTCGATCGTCCCTCCGACACGATCGGCAGCGCCTCGCCCGGCCCACGAAACTTCCGCAGCTCGCGCTTGGCGGTGTTGCTCCGCTCGACCTTGTCCTGAAACGCCGCCGTGTAGCCAGGGATCGTTGTCGCCAGCCGCTGATCGGCTCCGAGGACGATCGCCAGCGCGGTGACGGCGATCAGCGCTCCCGCGACCCGCCGAGTGTCTTCTGCGTGGCGGCGGACGACTCCGATGGCGCTGCTCAGGCTCTGGCCTCCGACGGCGATCGCGAGCATCGGGCCTGCCGCGCCGAGCGCGTAGACGAAGGCGACGAGGAAGTTGTCGAACCCGCTCTCACCGGTCGCCGACAGCGCGGTCACTGCGGCAAGCACGGGACCGGCGCAGGGGACGAAGAC
>Ga0126309_10000903_pt1 | contig 10170 bp, 9 predicted proteins | sample Plot56_FD_92541 | JGI IMG/M metagenome (GOLD analysis project Ga0126309, IMG submission 92541) | Serpentine soil microbial communities from UC McLaughlin Reserve, CA, USA - Plot56 | ecosystem: Environmental > Terrestrial > Soil > Grasslands | place: USA: UC McLaughlin Reserve, Lake County...
CCTCTGGCCAGCGGGGAGAGGATAGGCTCCTTCGCCCTCACCGAACCCACGACGGGCTCCGACGCCGCCGCCATAGAGACGAGGGCTGAGAAGGTCGAGGGCGGGTACAGGGTAAGCGGGCGCAAGCAGTGGGTCACGAACGGCCGCATCGCCGGCACCACGATCCTCTTCGCCCGCGCCCCGAATGGTGTCACGGCCTTCGTGGTTCCGATGGACGCGGAGGGCATCTCCTTCGGCAAGCACGCGAAAAAGATGGGCGTCGTCTCCGCGACCACGGACGATGTGCTGTTGGATGACGTCTTCGTGCCCGAGGAGGACAGGCTCGGGGAAGAGGGGAGGGGGCTTCGGGTGGCGCTCGGGACGCTCGACCCCGGCAGGATCGGGATAGCCGCCCAGGCCGTCGGCATCGCGGAGGCCGCCTTCAGGTACGCCGCTGGCTACGCTGCCAGGCGAACCACCTTCGGCAAGCCAATAGGGGAGCACCAGGCTATAGCGTTCAAGCTCGCCGACATGCAGACGAAGATCCGGGCCGCCAGGCTTCTCGTCCACGAGGCCGCCTGGATGAAGGACCAGGGGATGCGCGTAACCGAGGCCGGCGCCAGGGCGAAGCTCTACGCCTCGCAGGTAGCGAACGAGGTGACGAACGAGGCGGTCCAGATCCTCGGCGGCTACGGGTACATGAAGGACGAGAGCCCTGTGGAGCGGTACTACCGCGACGCCCGCGTCACCGAGATCTACGAGGGGACCAGCGAGATCCAACGCCTCGTCATCTCCCGCGCCATCCTGCGCGAGCAGGGCGAGGCCCTGGAGGAGCCTGGCGGGGTGGAGGGTTCCCGCACGGTCGTCGGGTGAACCTTCCGGATCGAAGCGGTGGGGCGCGATTTTATCCCAAGCCCGCTTCTCGGGCGCGAAGGATGGCCTGCGCCCGGTCGGCCACCTGCAGCTTGTGGAGGATGGTGGAGACGTGGTTGCGCACCGTCTTGGGGCTGAGATAGAGGCGTTTGGCGATCTCGGGGTTCTTGTGACCCCGGGCGATGAGGTCGAGGATCTCGCGCTCTCTCTCGCTTAGCTCCGGAAAGGCCTGGGGCGGGGTGGTCGGATGGATGCTGGAGAAGAAGTCCACGAGCCGGACGGCCACCCGCGGGCTGAAGATGGCCTCGCCGTGGCCTACCGCCCGGATAGCGCGGAGCGTCTCGGCGTAGTTTGCCCCCTTGAGGACGTACCCTTTCGCCCCGGCGCGCATCGCCTGAAAGACCGTACCGTCGTCCTCGAACATGGTGACGACCAGCACGTTGATGTGCGGACTGTAACGGGTGATCTTTCGGGTCGCCTCGATACCGTCGGTCTCCGGCATCTGGACGTCCATCACGACCAGGTCCGGCTGGAAATCGGCGGCCAGGGAGACGGCTTCCTCGCCGGTGGTGGCTTCTCCGACAAGCTCCGTGTCGGGAACGGAGGCAAGCATCGCCCGCAGCCCGGCGCGGAAGAGGGGATGATCGTCGGCGATGAGGACGCGTAAACGGTCCACGGTTACTCTCGGCGCTTCGTCGGCGGCGCGGGACCGGATCTCGACCCTCCATCATCCCGCTCGTCCATTGGCAAGGGCAGGTGGGCGAGCACACGGGTACCGCCGGTTGGGGCGGGGAGGATCTCGCACGCCCCGCCCAGCTCGACCGCCCGCTCGCGCATCGAGGTCAACCCCACCCCTGCGGGGCGATCCGGCGGCAGCCCTATGCCGTCGTCGGCTATCTCCAACTCCAGGGCGCCGTCCAGCGAGATGCGAACGAGGCACGAACCGGCGTCCGCGTGGCGGACCACGTTGGTCAGGGCCTCCTGCACTATGCGGTAGGCTGCCACCTCGACGGCGGCGGGAAGGCGCGGCAGCCGCTCCGGCGCGTCGACCGCTATGCGCGTGCCACGGATGCTCCCCTGGCTTGCGACGGTAACGCACGTGTCGCACCGCGCGGCGGCTTCGCGGATGGCGCCCGCAAGTCCCAGCTCGTCAAGAGCGGGCGGACGCAGGTTGTAGACCAGGTGGCGGACGTCGGCGAGGGCCACCGCCATGTCGGCCTCCAGCTCGGCCAGTAGGGTGTCGGCCGCGGCGGGGTTCCGGGGATATAGAGACCGGGCGGAGCCGGCCTTGAGGGTCTGCGCGGCGAGTTGCGGTCCGAGTCCGTCGTGCAAGTCGCGCCTGAGGCGGCGGCGCTCCTCCTCGCGCGCAGCCACCAGCCGCTCGCGCGAGCGCTGCAGATCGACGGTAAGTCGCACGGTGTGCACGGCCGCCCCCGCCCGACGCGCAAGATCGTTCAACAAACTCCGATCCGAAGAAGTGAATGCCTCTCCCGGCGAGCGCGGTGTCAGGATCATTTGTCCTACAGGCTCGCCCTGGTGGGTGAGCGGCAGGATCACGGGCTCGCCCGCAGGGGTTCCGTACTCCGCGGCCATCGCGAACTCGTCGCCCTGTTTGAGGGTTATGGCGGCGTAGGGAATCTTCAGCGCCTGGGCGACCGTCTCCACGATGGTCTTCAACGCCGCATCGGGAGCAAGCGTGGCTTCGAGCCGCTGCCCGAGACGAGAGAGCACCGCATACGGCTCGTCGCGCTCACCGTACATCAGGTGGTTGACACCACGCTGCAGGCGGTTACGTAGCGGCGCGAACAGGACCGCGACGAGCCCCGCGGCAAGCAGCGAAACGAGGAAATTTCCGCGCGCCTGCAAGAGGATGCCCAGTCCTCCCACGGCCAGGATGTAGATCCCGACGACGCTGGTGGTCAGGGCACCGTAGACCAGCGTGCGGTTTATAACGAGGTCAACGTCGAAGAGGTGGTAGCGCACCATGGCGATGCCAATCGTCGCCGGGATCAGAAGCACGACGAGGTAGCCGATGAACGTGTACCCGACGAGGAACGCGACCAACTCGCCCGGCGCCGTTGGCGTCGGGGCTGTCGTGAAAGCCTCCAGCGCCATGCTTATCCCGAGAAATCCCGCGAACGCCGTCGAGATGCCGAAGACCACCCATTTGATCTGCTGCCGCTCGACCGGGCTTGAGGTATGCCGGTAGCGGTGGACCTGAGAGTAGATCACGGTGCCCAAAGCGCCCAGCCACACCACGGTCTCGGTGGCGGCCTGCCAGGCGTTCGGGTCGGAGACCCATCGCGGGAAGAAGTGTTCGGCCAACTGCCAGCCTATCCACCCCAGCGCCACCCAACGCACCCAGCGGGGCACGAACCGTCCGTCCGGGAAAAGGTACAGGAAGAGGCCGAAGGAGGCCGCACCGAGAAAGTGGAGGATGGCGACCGGGATCTCCCAGGCGGGGTGCCGCGCGACCAGCGCGGCCAGGGTGAAAGTGAAGGTCGCCGTCCCGAAGGTGAGCAGGGAGAAGGAGACGAACAGCCCCATACGGTCCTCCGACTTTCGCCAGAAGATGAGCGCCGCGACCGCTGCGTACACGGTCGCAAAGATGACGTCCATCGCGACCGTGTACGCAGCGTAAAGGTTCGGGGAGAGTCCAAGATCCCCCAGCGCGCGCAGGCCGGCCGGAGGAAGCTGCCCGGTGGCGCATACGGGGGTCGGGCACGGGATACGCAACTGCGCGAGCTCGGATGGGATGCCCGCGACGAAGAGTCCCAAGGCAAGCGCGGCCACCGCCACCCATGCCGCGCGTGCGAGGGCGAGGGAGCGGCCACGCAGACGCGTGTCGGCCCATGACCGATCCGGGACCATGGAAGGCTTCGTCGGCGTGGACGGGAGGCTCACGCGCGGGCTCCCCGCTTGCCAGGCTGACGCTCGCCCACCGGAACCGGCCGTGGTTCCACTTTCATGCTCCTCTCTCCCCTCCACCATTCTATCCCTCGGACGCTGAGTACGATGTCTCGCACATCGCGAGCAGAACGCCGCGGCTGATCCGGTTCGCCAATGGCAATGTTCGCTTGTTCATGTTTCTTGGTCTTCTTTCCTCCACCCAACGGGTACGGCTCGTCAGGCCGGCACGCTCTTGTCTGGCCAGATGACGTAACCTAGATAGAGTAGGAATACGGCCACCGCCACCGTGCCGCCTGCGGCCACCAGCACCGCCGTCGTGCGTTGTCCCCACGAAGCGAGGGCCGTAGCCACGCTCGCCACAAACCAGAGCAGCAACATCGTGGCGGGGGCCTGGATGTAGCCTCCGATCAGCGAGCCCGTACCGTATTCCTTGAAGAACGCCACGACCTTCTCGCCAGGAGCGTTGGCGGGCGGATGCGTCGTGTCCCCGAGCGCCACCTCGCCCACGAACAGCAACACCACGAACACGATGCCCATGGCGAACCCTGCCTGCTCCCATATCCGCCCGGACACAGCTATCTCCTTTCTCTCACCCTACGGGGGCGGCACGTCCGGTCTGCGCCTCCGCTTCGACCGGGCGAGGTTCTCCCGCGCGCAGGATCAGGACGCCGCTTGCGATGGCCGTCCAGAGCAGGAACAGCAGGAACGCCGGACCGAACTCCGCGTCGAAGAACATGCCGTTTACGAGCAAAGCGGGCGCGGTGATCGCCGCCAGCCAGCCGAGCCAGAGGGGCAGTGCGCGCGTCCTGAGTATCACGATCGCGGCGGCCGCCATCAGCACGCCCAAGGGGAGCATGATGGTGATGAAGGCGACGCTGTTCATCTTGTCCAGCGCCTCGTGAAGCTGCGGGTTCAGCCCCGCCTGTTGGGCGGCGAAGCCCGGACCGATGCTGCCTAGCTTGATAGTGATGGCTACCAGCCCCGCTCCGAAGAAGGTCGCCGATAGCCAACCTCCCTGACCCTCGCCCCGCCGGAGGACGCTCCAGAGATAGCCGAGGAAGGGGATGAAGAGGAGCAGCGAGATCAACTCCAGTACGATCACGACCGGCGAGTCGATACCGGTGCTACTCGGACCGAAGAGCAGTACCACGTAGAGGATTCCGCAGGCGGCTCCGAGCCGCTGCCATAGCCGTTCAGACATAACGTTTCCTTTCTTTAGAGGGCTTGTTGCGTACAGAGCATCAAACGTGGGACAAAGGCGCACCTCCCGGGACCAGGAATGCCGTCAACGGACATCGGACCCGGACGCCTGACAGAAGTCCGCAATAGCATTGCCCTGCAATGCAGCATGGATAGACAGCTTCACGCCCCACGAGAAAAGGCCGCCCTTTCACCCTCAACCGCTCTATGAAGCAACATCGAGATTCCCAACCCCGCCCAGGAGATCCCGAGTATCAGCAGTCCTATGTCATGCCAGGGATCCATGGGAACCAAGGCGAGGACCGTGCCCCCGGCAACAGCAAAGGGAAGGAACCGACCCGGCCCCAACCAACCGGCGTGCCGAAGTCCCGTACCAAGCAGAACAGGTCCGATAACCGAAAGAAGGAGGCCCAAGGCGAAGAACACGAAAGTGTATCCAGGAGGCTGCGCCGTCCGGACGGCGGAGACGAAAAGAGTGAGAGCCGTCAGCCCGATGCCTGCGACAGATGCAATACAAACGTAGAGCCCTGCACGGCCGATCCTACCGATTCCAGATGCCCGGGCGCGCATGCGCCACAACCCGACACCCAGCAAAACAGTCGCCACGACCATAAGGCCGGTAAAGAAAGCATAGAGGGGGAAATTGACGATCTGGCCACCACGTTCCGCCCGCACCAGGCCGATCGCTTCGGGACCGAAGGAAAGAACGAAGAGCACCCCACCCGTTGCGAGCAGAATGCCGCTGGCAGCCCCCATCCGCTCCCGCTCCAATAGTCGATAAGACATAGTTATCTCTCCTCTTCTTCCGAGGGTTTTCTTGTAGAACATCAGCCGTGAGCCTGAGGCGGAGCCACATCCGCCGGTTGAGACGCACGCTCCGGCCTGTACGAGAGGCGTCCCCTGGTGAACACGACGACGAGCCCGGCAAACACGGCGACTACGGCGCTGGGTATCACGAACCCGGATAAGAATGCGGTCTCTGCGGGTCCGGGGACGACGAACGTGCGGCCAAAAGCCGAGGTCGTCGCGTCGAAGCTGGAGTGGAAGAGCCCTACCAGCAGCACGCTGTATCCGGTGTTGTTGTAGAGCCACATGATGACGATCCGCCCGAACATCTGAAGTACAGCCAGGATGCCCAGGAACCCGAGGGCGATGTGAAGCCGGGCCAGACCCAATCCGTTCTCGACCATCAAGGTGGGCAGGTGGTAGAGCGCGAATGGGAGTGTGACGATGACGCTGGCCTTCAAGGGACCGTACCTATCCTGCAATCTTGCCTGCAAGAACCCCATGAAGCCGATCTCCTCGGCGACGATGAAGAACAGGATCAGGAACAGTAGCTGCGGCAATACCGCCGTGAACAGGAGCGCCCACTTCTCCGCCAGCACGTCCAGCAGCGCCCCTCCGAAGACCGCGCTGGCGCACAACAGGACCGCGACTGGCACGCTGAAGAACGCGAAGAGATACCAGCGAATACCAACGCGCCACCTGAGACACCGGCTTGCCAGGTCCCTGACGCCTTCCCGGCCGCCCGTGGCCGCCACCACGAGGAAGGCCGGGAGCGCCACACCGAAGATCGAACCGAGCGACTCGTAGAAGGCGAGGTCGAAAGGCAAGATGTCGCGCTGGGTCAGGACCGGCACCAACGCAACCGCTATGTTGACGGAAAAAACCATCGCCAGGAAGACGGCCACCGGATGGCGGACCACCAGGCGCCTGAGCGCCGAGTGTGGAGGGGGTTGCTGGGACGTGGCGTGTAAGGACATGCTCGCTTTGCTTCTTCCACGGGCCGTGCCCGAGTTCGGCCCCACCTTTCGGGGCTTGTACCGACAGTCTACGCAAAACGGTGTCCCGCCTTCATGAGGCAGAGTCCCTATTTTTGTCCCGTTCCGACCGGGACGATCCGTGGGGCGTACGAGCGCGGCGCTTGCCCGAAAGGTGAGCAATAGTGGGCACCTCTTCGCGCCGCGTGACGCGACGCGGCTGTTCTTCGGCTCCAACGTGGCGCTGATGTTCGCCATGTACGCTCGGGGGCAGGGACTTTCCGGGGTTCCGGTACCCTACGCCGCGCTGCACCCGTTCGGGGCGTCCTGCTCTACGTCATGCTCAGGTCCGTAGCCGCGACGCTTGCGAGGGGCGGCACCGAGTGCGGGATCCTTTCTATCCTCTCGACCTCCTGAAGGACGCCCCGTAAGGTCGGCAGGCCGCGGGCCACGCCTGCCGCTATGCTACAGTTTTCGCATAGGGGCGAGAGGACGGAGGAACACGCCTTGGACACCAGGAAGGGCGCGAAAGACCGCTGGGAAGAGGCCCAGGGCAAGGCATCCGAGCGCGACGCCGAGTTCTCGACGATGTCGGGCGTGCCGATCAAACCGCTCTACACCCCCGACGACGTCGAGGGAGACTACGACGAGAGGCTCGGCTACCCCGGCGAGTACCCCTACACCCGCGGCGTCTACCCGAACATGTACCGCGGGCGGCTGTGGACCGTCAGGCAGTTCGCAGGCTTCGGGGACCCCGAGGAGACCAACAGGCGCTTCAAGTACCTTCTGGAGCACGGCCAGAACGGCCTCTCCGTCGCCTTCGACATGCCTACCCTCATGGGCCTTGACTCCGACTCGCCGCTCTCTTTGGGGGAGGTCGGCACCGAGGGCGTCGCCGTCGACTCGCTCGAAGACATGGAGCGGCTCTTCGACGGGATACCGATGGGTGAGATCTCGACCTCCATGACCATAAACGCCCCCGCTATGGTGTTGCTGGCCATGTACGTCGTCGCCGCCGAGAAGCAGGGCGTCGGGCCCGAGGATCTCGCCGGCACCAACCAGAACGACATCCTCAAGGAGTACATAGCCCAGAAGGAGTGGCTCTTCCCGCCCCACCCCTCCATGCGCGTCTTCAAGGACATGCTCGTCTACGCCACGGAGCACATGCCGAAGTGGAACACGGTAAGCATCAGCGGCTACCATATCAGGGAGGCCGGGAGCACGGCGGCCCAGGAGCTCGCCTTCACCCTGGCCGACGGCTTCGCCTACGTGGACGCGGGCATAGAGGCTGGCCTCGACGTTGACGACTTCGCCCCGCGCTTCTCGTTCTTCTTCAACTCGCACATAGATTTTTTCGAGGAGATCTGCAAGTTCCGCGCCGCGCGCCGCATCTGGGCCACGGTGCTGAAGGAGAAGTACGGCGCCGACGACGAGCGTAGCCTGCGGATGCGCTTCCACACCCAGACCGCGGGCGTCTCGCTCACGGCCCAGGAGCCGTACAACAACGTCGCCAGGACGGCCTTCGAGGCAATGGCCGCCATCCTCGGCGGCACCCAGAGCCTGCACACAAACTCCCTGGACGAGGCGCTCGCCCTGCCGACGGAGGAGACGGTGCGGATAGCCGTAAGGACGCAGCAGATAGCGGCGCTGGAGACCGGGGTGACGAACACAATAGACCCATTGGGCGGGTCGTACTTCGTCGAGGCATTGACCGACGAGCTGGAGCGGCAGGCCTACGAGTACTTCCGCCAGATAGACGAGATGGGCGGCATGATCGAGGCGATCGAGGCCGGCTTCCCGATGCGCGAGATCGCCGAGGCCTCGGCCCGCTACCAGCGGGAGCTCGAAGAGAAGCGGCGCCACATGGTCAACGTGACCATCTACGAGCCGCAGGAAGAGCAGGACGTCGAGACCCACCGCATAGACCCCGAGATCTCCCAGCGGCAGTTGGACCGCCTCGAGGAACTCAAAAAGAAGCGGGACAACGACCTAGTCGAGAGACGCCTCGAAGAGCTGAAGGAGGCTTGCAGAGGCGACGACAACACTATGTACCCGATCATCGAGGCCGTCAGGGCCTACGCCACGGTCGGGGAGATCAGCGCCGCCATGCAGGAGGTCTTCGGAAGCTACCGCGAGACGCCGGTGATCTAGGGCTGTTAGCCGCCGGCTTTCAGCGGTCAGCTTTGTGAGCGGTGAGGCGGGGCAGCCGATGGGTGCTTCTGGGACCCCTGATCCGCTGGAGCGGGTGCGAGCGAGCTTCGGGAGGCAGGGCCTTATGCGCCTGCTCGGCGCGAGCGTCGTGGAGGCGGGGGAGGGATGCTGCACGATCGAGGTCCCCTTCAGCGAAGGCGCGACCCAGCAGGAGCGGTACTTCCACGGGGCCGTGATCGGGGCGCTCGGCGACAACGCCGGCGGGTACGCGGCCCTCACGCTCGCCCCGCCTGACCGCGAGGTGCTGACGGTCGAGTACAAGGTGAATTTCCTCGCGCCGGCCTTCGGGGATGGGCTCGTCGCCCGCGGCGAGGTCGTCACCGCCGGCCGCCGTCTTTTCGTCTGCAAGGCCGAGGTCTATGCCGTAGACGCTAAAGGCGAGCGACTATGCGCGGCCGTGTTGCAGACCGTCTCGATCTCGCCCGTCGAGACCGCGAACCCGTGAGGCACCTTTGTCCGGTGTCGCGGGTTATAATCTTGTTGGCACTGTTGTGTCAATACGGTGGAGGAGTGGAGAGAGGAGCGGAGTCGTGCACGCAAGGGTTGTCGACCTCAGGGTGAGGTCGTTCGACACGAAGGAGATGGTGCGGGTTTACAGGGAGGAGGTGGTGCCCGCGGCCAGGGAGCAGGAAGGGTTCAAGGGGGCGATGCTGCTAACGGACCCGGAGACGGGCATAGGCATCTCCGTAACCATTTGGGAGACGGAGGCCGAGCGGGACGCGGCGGTGGACGGCGGCTTCTACGACGAGAAGATAGAGAAGTTCGCCACCCTCCTTACCGAGACGCCCGTGCGCAAGCACTACGACGTGAGCCTCATGGTCTGAGGCTGACCTGCCGGGCGCGCCCGCGCGGTGTCCACGTAGGACTCGAACCCCTTTACCTTCCTCCACCGTCCGGGCGTGGGTCTCAGGGACATGGAACCGCGCGCCGGTCTCACGCCGTGCCCCTAGCGTGCCCGCTCGGGACGACGCCCGTCGGGCCTCTCATCCAGCCGGCACGACCGCCCGACGTTCGCCATGACAGCGTGCTCGGGCGGGACGAGATCTGCCTCTCCGGGCATGCGACGGATAGGGCCGGCCGGGGCGGCGAGGCGCATCCCCCAGACCGGTGGTACTCGGCCCCGGGGCGGCCTTCGGCGGGCGGCCCGGGGCCTGGGCGTCTGGTAGCATTAACGTGCGAGGAGCTCTCCGCTCCGGTGCTGGGGAAAGCGCAAAGAGGAGGTCTCTGATCATGGCTA
>Ga0126309_10000904_pt1 | contig 10165 bp, 4 predicted proteins | sample Plot56_FD_92541 | JGI IMG/M metagenome (GOLD analysis project Ga0126309, IMG submission 92541) | Serpentine soil microbial communities from UC McLaughlin Reserve, CA, USA - Plot56 | ecosystem: Environmental > Terrestrial > Soil > Grasslands | place: USA: UC McLaughlin Reserve, Lake County...
ATAGGCTGTAAAATCAGGAAGTGTTTGTCCTTTTAGTTTTTTAAGTTGAATTTCGCTTTCGATCAATTGTATTGTTGCAGCATCCCTGGCTTCTTTAGCTATACCCAGTTTTCTATATAAAGCTTCGATATGAGTGAGAGACTGAAAAACAGGCTGATGGGTATGGCCGGTAACTAGTAACAGATTGTTTTGCTGAGAAACCCACTCGTACATAAAGCGATTATGATCAGTTTTTAGGTGATCCTGAAAGGCAGGTGTATTTGGATTAATTGAAAGGTAGGCTTGTAACGGTGCCCATATATTTGCTACAAACCATTTGCTAAACCAGTTTCCATCACTTAACTCGTCGCCCTGGTGACCGTGGGTTAAAAAAATACGGATAGGATTACTACCTGTTGTTCTTAAAATCACCCCTTCGTATATAGGAACCTTCTGTCCATAAATGTTTTGAAGTTCAAGACTTGCTAAAGGGCTGTTGTCCCATTCCAAATCATGATTGCCAAAAACCTTTGTAAATGCATTTCGTTGCAGAAAAAGCTTTTCTTTATTAAACGATTCAATGTTGCATTTTTTTACTGTTGACAAGGTATTTTCCCAAAGCTCTTCTGCATCTCCCAGGGAGATAAAATGAAAATTATGCAGGTTGTAATACTCTAATGCGTACAGGTAGTTTTTCTCACTAAAAGCAAAATCATCAGCGCCATTCTTTCCTCCTTTGTGCTGATCTGAAAATATAATAAACCTTTGTTCATCTGAGCCAAATTCAATGAGAAGTCCTTTTTTTTCGTTGCCTGTTGATATTTTGGAATATAGTTCTGTTAATGCTTTATGTATTCGGTCCTTGTCTGGCCTCGATGAATATTTATCTGCAATTCTGCTTATACGTGCTGATAATATTCGTTTTAAAAATTTTCTCATCTATATAACATGGGTAGAGATCGATTTAGAAATCTATGACTTAAAAGTGAATAACTTTTCATTTATAAATAGTTCATCAAGGACTTCAAATAAATCTAAAAAATGGAACTAAAGACAATATCATACATTTAACACGACAAGCTGAAACAGCAATAAAGCAGTATTATTATTTTTGAAAAAAGCCCTTAACCGAAAAAAGGGTTCTATAATGATGGCTTTTAGTAAATAAAGTTATAAATGCTACATACTTCTTCTATACTGTCCTCCTACTTCGTACAATGAATGTGTAATTTGCCCAAGTGAACAATACTTAACTGTTTCCATCAGTTCTTCGAAAAGATTTCCGTTGTTAATAGCTGTCTTTTTTAGTCTTGAAAGCATTTCAGTGCATTTAGCTTCATTGCGTTTTTTAAAGGCAGCGAGATTTTGAATTTGTTGCTGTTTTTCTTCTGTAGTACTGCGAATAACTTCGCCCGGTAAAATAGTTGGGCTGCCTTTTTTATTTAAAAAGGTGTTTACACCAATAAGGGGCAACTCTCCCGTGTGTTTTTGGTGCTCATAAAGCATGCTTTCCTCCTGGATTTTGTTGCGCTGATACATTCTTTCCATGGCGCCAAGCACACCTCCTCTGTCATTTATCCGGTCAAATTCTGCAAGCACAGCCTCTTCAACAAGATTGGTCAACTCTTCAATTAAAAAGCTCCCCTGGTTAGGGTTTTCATTTTTCGCGGTACCAAGTTCGCGATTAATAATTAGCTGAATGGCCATTGCACGCCGTACACTTTCTTCGGTAGGTGTTGTAATAGCTTCATCGTATGCATTTGTATGAAGACTATTGCAGTTGTCGTAGATAGCATACAATGCCTGCAAGGTTGTACGTATATCGTTAAAGTCTATTTCCTGTGCATGCAGGCTCCGACCGCTTGTCTGAATATGATACTTCAGCTTTTGACTGCGCTCATTTGCATTGTATTTATGCTTTATGGCCTTGGCCCAGATTCTCCTGGCAACACGGCCGATAACGCTATACTCAGGGTCCATACCATTACTAAAGAAAAAGGATAAATTAGGAGCAAAATCATCAATATTCATCCCGCGGCTCAGGTAATATTCTACATACGTAAATCCATTAGCAAGCGTAAAGGCAAGTTGTGTAATAGGATTTGCACCTGCCTCAGCTATGTGATAACCACTGATGCTTACGCTATAGAAATTACGAACTCCATTAGCAATAAAATATTCCTGCACGTCTCCCATAAGCTTTAAAGCAAATTCAGTACTAAAGATGCATGTGTTTTGCGCCTGGTCTTCTTTTAATATATCGGCCTGCACAGTACCACGCACCTGGCTTAATGCTTCCAGTTTTATCTGTTGGTAAATTTGGGGAGGTAAAACTTCGTCGCCAGATAAACCCAACAATTTTAAACCTATCCGGTTGTTTCCTTCCGGTAGTCTTTCCGGCGAGGAAGGGTTATAATAACACGGCTTTGAAAAATGCTCAAACTTCTCACTTAGTTTTACATCGACCATTTGCCATTGCCCTTTGGACTCTATCCACTTTTCACATAACTGGTCAATTGCAGCATTCATAAAAAAAGCAAGTATAATGGGTGCAGGACCATTAATAGTCATGCTGACCGACGTTTTGGAATTACAGAGATCAAAACCGCTGTAAAGTTTTTTTGCATCGTCAACAGTTGCTATATTAACTCCGCTGTTACCGATTTTACCAAAGATATCAGGACGTATATCAGGATCTTCTCCATATAAAGTAACGCTGTCAAAAGCAGTAGAAAGACGTTTTGCAGGTTGTCCAAGAGAAACATAGTGAAAACGTTTGTTGGTACGTTCCGGGCTTCCTTCGCCGGCAAACATCCGGGTAGGATCTTCACCTTCACGTTTAAGTTCAAATACTCCTGCCGTATATGGAAAATAGCCGGGAATGTTTTCTTGCAACTGCCAGCGAAGAATATCGCCCCAGTCTTTATATTTCGGCAATACTACTTTTGGTATTCGTGTGCCTGATAAACTCGTAGTAGTAAGGGATTGTTTGATTATTTTATCACGTACAGAATATTCGAAAAAATTGGCATTATATTTTTGAAACACTTCGGGCCAGTGTTTAAGCAATCTATGGCTTTCCGGGGCTAACTGCTCTTCAAAATGTTTTTTTACAGCTTCGAGGCTTTCAGTAGTTGAGTCCGATGTTTGTCCGGCGTCTTTTAGAGCATCAGCAGCTCCATTTATTTGATAAAGTTTAGAAGCGATTATACATTGATCGTTTACCCAAAAATCATATTTGCGTATGCTTTCTGTTATTTCAGACAAATAACGAACTCTTTTCGGAGGTACAATTAATCCACTTATTGAATGATTTTCCTCAATTACTGCAATATCTTTTTTGCCTAAGCATATCTTTGTTTTGGCTTCAAGGCGCTTCATTACTTCAATGAAAAGTTTGCTAACGCCTTCGTCATTAAATTTTGCAGCAGTGGTTCCTACAACGGGTAATTCTTCATCTTTTGCGGTCCATAAATTGTGGTTGCGTTTAAATTGCTTACGTACCTCGAGCAATGCGTCTAAAGCTCCGGTTTTGTCAGATTTATTCAAACAAACAATATCAGCATAGTCAAGCATGTTTATCTTTTCAAGCTGAGATGCTGCCCCGTATTCAGGTGTCATTACATACATGCTGACATCGCAATAATCCAAAATACTCGCATCACTTTGTCCAACTCCTGCGCTTTCCAATATAATGAAATCAAATCCTGCACTTCGTACAATATCAATGGCTTCCTGAACATGCTTGCTTAATGCTATGTCACTTTCACGGGTAGCAAGGCTTCGCATATATACACGTCCGTTATGGATAGAGTTCATTCGTATTCTGTCACCCAATAAAGCGCCACCTGTTTTCTTTTTAGAAGGATCTACAGAAATAACTGCAACGGTTTTATCCGTATATGTAGTTAGGAAACGACGTACTATTTCATCAGCGACAGAAGATTTTCCGGCGCCTCCGGTTCCTGTAATGCCTAATACCGGAGAAAGTTTTTTAACGGTTGTGTCTTCTTTCTTTATTACCGGTGAAAGTAAATCTTTAAATTCCTGCCCGTTTTCTGCATGACTGATAGCACGGGCAATGAAGCGAATATCTTTTTCTTCCTCAAGCTTTAAATCACCTGATATTCTCAAATTTCCATCAACCGGAAAATCACAACCTTTTACGACATCTTCAATCATTCCCTCGAGTCCCATTAACCTTCCATCATCAGGAGTATAAATTCGTGTTATGCCATAATTATGCAGTTCCTTGATTTCTATTGGCAATATTGTACCTCCACCTCCGCCATATATTTTAATATGTCCGCATCCATTTTCATCCAACAAATCTTTAATGTATTTGAAAAATTCGACATGCCCGCCCTGGTAACTTGTTATAGCTATTCCCTGCGCATCTTCTTCAATAGCACATTCCACAATTTCAGCTACACTCCGGTTATGTCCAAGGTGAATAATTTCTGCTCCCTTTGCCTGCATTATACGGCGCATAATATTTATTGCTGCGTCATGACCATCAAATAATGATGTAGCAGTAACAATTCTAACTTTATTTTTTGGAGAATAAGCCATTATGTATGTGTCGTAAACAAGTATTGCATTTGCGAAATTTACATAAAATATTCATACAAAAAACCATATTGTTATACAATAACTCATGTCCTGAGCAATCCTTTCGTAACATTGTCTTTTGCTGGTCTTTTCAAAAGATGTATAATATGTTACGTTAAAAGCAATCACGATAAAACAAAAGCCACCTTAAAAAACAGGAAGGCTTTTGCAATTCTTGCTGTGAAATAATTTACTGAACTAATACCTTGTGTGATGAAGTTCCGGTGTCTGAAGTCAGGGTTAAAAAATATACGCCCCTGCTTAATCCCACAAGAGGAATTGTAAGCTCTTCTCCTATATTTAGTGTACCAAAGCTTTTTAGAAATACCTCCCTTCCCAAAGCATCAATTAAACGTACTGTTAATTGTTTCATATTAGTAAGTATACGAACAGTGCTTTTGTATTTAGCCGGGTTAGGAAATATCACATATTGCACGCCCGTATTTTCCAACCCTACACTTACAATTTTAGAATAAGTAAACCGGCCTTCTTTATCTACCTGTTTCAGCCGGTAATAATTTATCCCCTGAAATGGCTTGTTGTCGTTATACAGGTACTGCTGCAGGCTATCAGGATTATTGCCGGCATTTATTTTAGCAATGAAATCAAAATTAACACCATCTACACTTTTTTCAATTTCATAATGAATACTGTCAGATTCACTTGCAGTTGACCACTGCAGGTTTACTGTATTGTTTAAATCTTTTTGGGCAGTAAAAGTAAAAGGCTGAATTTTAAAATTTGCATTAGAGACATCAAAAAAAATGTTATCGATAGCCCTTACCCTTATTCGTGCTGTAGCGGTTACATTATCAGGTACTATTATTTGTTCTGCTCCGTCGTTGGCAGTTCTTTCAAGCAGGGTAACAGGGAAGGTCTCTCCTCCATCCGTAGATAATTCAATAGCAACATTAGCACAATTTACAGGAGCAAGATTTGTATTATTTACATTCCAGGTAATCATTTTAAAAGTACCTACATCCCATGTGGTAGCAGTATCTGGTTGTGTTACGCTAAAAGGTCCGGCTTTACCGTCAACTTCTACTGACATTTCACCAAAACATACACCTCCGCCACCTGCATGATTATCGCGTGCGGTTAAACGAAATCTCAATGTTCGTGAGTACGTTGGTAAAATTTCACCAATTGTAGTAGTGTTATTAAGAATGTCACTCATTTTTGGAAAGTATCGTACGGGAGTGGTTACAGGCGGAAATGAACGGAAAATAGGTGCATCGTCTTCAGGTGCATCCCAGTTACCAAAAGGACCTCCTGTATTTATTCCTTCCCAACTGTAAGTAAGAGCGTCTTTGTCGGCATCGGTAGCAGAACCGGTAAGTACAAAGGGAGTAGATTTTGGAATAGTATAATTGGCTCCTGCATTTACCACAGGTGGAGTATTACCGGTAGCTATTTGTACTGCACAGTTGTTGCCTGTTCCGTTTATAGTATAATCAGTTATTTCATTAAAGCTGATTGCATGAAATTGAGGATCACTATTAGGCTGGAGGTCGTTAGAAGGATCACATATACCTGCATAACTCATTATCGTGCTTCCGCTGCCTGGCTCGGCATTAGCAGAAGAATTACCGTTATTGCTGCAATTGCCGCTTGCGGCGTCAAAAGTATGATTAGCTCCAAACTCGTGTCCCATTTCGTGAGCTACATAATCAACATCAAATGGATCTCCTGAAGCAGGTAAACTTCCGGTTACCCCACTCGCCTTTGACCCATTTTCGCATACAACACCCACCTTTGCGAGCCCTCCGCTTCCGGTACTAACAGTATGGCCCACATCGTAATTATTTTCCCCTATAATTTTATCAATATTAGATTGACTTTCATCTAAAAGAATATTCCCGTCATTATTTCCTTCAAAAGGATCTTTGCTTGAATCGGTAAAAACAATCTTGTTGTTGTTATTAATTAATACTAACCTTATGTCTAATTCACTTTCATAAATGCCATTAACTCTGTTTACTGTGGTAACAATAGCTGACAAAGCTTGTGCTGTTGTTACAGTTGATCCTCCAACAGATCTCGCATATTCACCGGTACATGCCATAGCAAGACGATATCTTCTTAAAGTACCTCCGATACATTCTGCATCCTGCGGCCGCCGTGACGGTAGTAAACCTCTATTTAAAATCTCCTCACTAACAATGCGGCCATTTTCGATGAACGGTGCTTTTTGCCTGACGTCTTTTTTATTGTAAGAAATATAGTTGGCTAATGTTTCCCGGGCATAAGGATCAATATAGACTGAACCATTAACCGGCGAGCGGATCATTGCGTGTAAACCGCTTGCAGACCAATCAAGTTTGATAATGGCATAAGGATCATCAATACCTTGTCCGCTGTACGTTTTTATATCCGGAAATTTTGCGGCTAGTTCAGGTTCCATCATCGATGTTTGTGTAAGACGAAACTTGTTGAAACTGCCATCAGGCATAGGCAGCATAATAATTGCGGGAGTTATTTTTGCTGCTTCGGTAAATTCTTTTGGTATTGTTGTTAAAAATGATGTTAAACTCGCTGTATCTAATAATAATGTCCGATAATGCTGAACAACTGTTTTTCTTTGTTTATTAGCTACAGCAATCTTTGATTCTAAAATGTCTCTCCAGAAATTGTTTTGGGCAGAGACTGAATAATAAGAAACAAAAAGAACGAATATTAACGTTAGCCTGATAAAAAAAAATTTCATAGAAAAAATTATCGACACAAAAAATGAAAAAATTTCAACTGTAATATTACTAATAATTTAATTACTGCCTTTGCCAATTTTTTTGTTAGTAAAATTTCTAAAGCCGTTTACTCTTATCATTCGTTGACTCTCTTTTGATTGATTAAGTTTGGAAAAAACATCTCTGAAATACATCTAACTTTAAAAAACAAGGTGTTCTTTATTTTTGATTTTTTCATTTGTTAACTCTGTAACCAACTGAACAGAAGCAATAGAATTAATGACTGTAATAATACTATCACACTTATTGTCATCTACATAATCTCCCTTCATCAACAGCAAAAAATCCATGTGCTTAAATTCCGGCAGAAGATATTCTCCATCACAATGATTATGAAACAGGTAGTATTTTAAAAAGGAGTTTTCTTCGTGTTGATAAACCGAAAAAAAATATTGCCTGTTTTTTCTGCGCAATTGTTTGTCTATCTCGGTATTGAGTCGAAAATTATAACCTAACAAATTATTCAGTTGCCAGCAAAACTGGTAATTTTTTATTGGCGCAATTATGCCGATCAGGCGTGTATCAGAAAAAAAATCATCTGCTATGGCTTCGTTATTAAGTATCAGTTTCATGCTTCTGCAAAATTAAAACTCTACAGTAAATTCCTTATTTCTTTTACTTCTGCTCCTAGGGACTGGTAGAGTTTCGAGAAGATATACCAAAAAAGTTGGTTTGCCGGTTTTGAAAGTCTGTTTCGTTATCTTTAGAGAAAGCAAGCTTACCCTTTGTATCCGTTGCTTCAATTAGCCTGTAGATAAACCTGGCAATACTAAGTTCTCCTTCATAATTTATTATATTGTTATGTGATGTGGCCCCGTTGTAATTCCCAACAGTATCAGTCAAAAAATTTAATACCGGAATTTTTACCGGGTAAATAGAAATGTTTCTGCCTTCAATACTGCTGCTGTCAAAACTAACTTCTAAAGATTTATCAGCAAGCAACTTAATGTTTCCAATCCAATCAGGTGATGTTCCATAAGCCTTTATTAATAATTTTTTATCTTCATTGTACCTGCTTACCCTCGCAAGATTAATAATGTAATTAGCCCGTGATGCAATTGCAGAATTGTTAAGCCATCTACAGTGTTGAGAGAGCGTATCCTCACAACTATAGGCTATAAAAGAATAATTATTATTTTTAGCTTTTGAGTTAAATAACATTCTTGCCAGTTCTATCAGCATTGACGTACCACTAATGATATCACCTGATCCGTTAGTTTTTTCCTTATCTGTAATATTTTCATTTTCCTCCTGACACTCACGATCATAAGGGGTGGCGATTACAATATTTGAGACAGCACCATTATCTATATATCCTATTACATTGTTAGCATTTCTTATTGTTTCTTTAAGCGCTACATTCAATTCTATATTAAGGATCTGGGAGTTATCCATGAAATACTTGTTGTAGCCATTAGCTGTAATATAAATAACCGGAATTGACAAAGGTGAAGTTTTGTCTCTCTTATTAAAACGCATATTATCAGTAAGATTACTGCTGTTGTATAAAAACAAAGCAGTAGCACCTTTTAAAGCCGCTCTGTCTGCCTCTTCTTGTACGGTTTTAGTAATATCAAAACCAGAATTTTTTGTATTTTCCTCAAGCCAGTCTTTTATGTCAGCAAACCAGGGAACTCCTTTTTCTCTTAACGCCATAGCAGGCATGCCTGACACCGATTTCGAGGCTGAAAAGGCAAGTGGGAAATAGTCTTTTTTAACAGTTAGTAATGTTCCGTTTACTTTCAAAGATGTACCAGGTGCAATTTGCTTTTCGGCATCTATTTTAAATTGCTGAATATATCCATTGGTTCCTCTAGGTTGAAGACCTATTGTTTTAAATTGATTCGATATATATTGCAAAGCCAGTTCACCTTTTTTTGAAACATCAACTGGTTCGGGTGAATTTTTATTTGTAAAAAATTCAATATGGCTTTTGAAATTGCTTATAACCTGCTGATCTGCTTTCACTTGTGCTGCTAAAGCTTTTCTTTGCTTTCTCGTTTGAGAAAACAACAAAATAGGTACAAGTGCAAATACAAGAAGCAGTGTCTTCATTGAAAATTTTGTTCGAATTTACAAAAGTAATGCCGCTATTGCAATGACTGCTTCCTTTAACAAAAGTTCTGTCTGTCGCTAAAAAACTGTGAAAGTTAAATCCGAAGGTTTTAAATTATAAGAAAGCAAAAGGGGAAGAATATTAAAAACAGATTTACTTAAAAAACTGAATAACTGGTAAAATACAATTGTAAGAATATTTATTTTAGATCTACGTCATTAATTGATATACCAGCAACCCCATTACATACGCAAGGAAAGTCATGTAAAATAACTGAATAATAGGCCATTTCCAGGTTTTTGTTTCTCTTTTTACTACAGCAAGGGTACTCATGCATTGCATTGCCAATACATAAAATACCATCAGGCTTATACCTGTTGCAAGAGTATACACTTTAGTTCCGTCAGAACGGCGCGCGCTATTCATTTTTTGCCGAAGGGATGTGTTTTCATTATCTTCTTCAACGCTATATAATGTTGCCATAGTTCCAACAAATACTTCCCGCGCAGCAATAGAGGTGATTAATGAAATTCCGATTTTCCAGTCGTAGCCTAAAGGTACAATCGCAGGTTCAATAGTTTTGCCTAAAAGGCCAGCATAGCTGTTTTGAAGTTTCTCGGAGCGATATTCCCTTTGGAGGCGGTTCTTATCTGACCCGGGTTGTTGTTGTAATTTCTGGTATTTCGCAGAAAGATGGCTCATACGCTTAGAAGGACCATAACTGCTCAAAAACCACAAAAGCAGGCTAATTACCATAATTACTTTTCCGGCA
>Ga0126309_10000905_pt1 | contig 10160 bp, 11 predicted proteins | sample Plot56_FD_92541 | JGI IMG/M metagenome (GOLD analysis project Ga0126309, IMG submission 92541) | Serpentine soil microbial communities from UC McLaughlin Reserve, CA, USA - Plot56 | ecosystem: Environmental > Terrestrial > Soil > Grasslands | place: USA: UC McLaughlin Reserve, Lake County...
GCGTCACTTTCAACTGGTACGTGCGGGTCACCAACCCGGCCCTCAACTTCCTAGGCTACTTCGCCGAGCGGGTGTACCGTCACAGCCACGACAGCGTGATGAAGGCCGGCGAGAGCGGACTAAGAAGCTATTGCGTCTGACAGAGCAGCGCCTAAGAAGCTTAATGGACCGTTTCCTCGCGGGCCTCGCGCTTGGAGCGTAACACCGTCGGATGGGTGCCTCAACGGTTAGACCACCACATCGTCCACGTAGCAGTAGCGCCAGTCTTCTCCGGGCTCGAAGGACCGGATGACCGGGTGTCCCGTGTAGTGGAAATGTTTGGTCGCGTGCTTGTTCTTAGATTCATCGCAGCAGCCTATGTGCCCGCAAATCAGGCACTCCCTGAGATGTTCCCACTCGTCCCCCATACTGAGGCACTCCTCGCAGCCCTGGGCGGAGGGGACCACACCCTCTCGTATTTGATCGATGTGCGTGCACCGCTGTCGCCAGAACATCTGTACCAGCCTCCTACTGATCCCGCCTGGGTTACGCCCTAGGCTACCAAAGAGTAGCTTACCGACCCGGCGCGGGAGAGCGTGGCCTAGAACCACAGGGGGTTGCGTCTTTGAAGCGGCACGCTCGGGTCGCAACAACCCACGTTTCTACAAACGAGGCCGTCCCCGAGGTGCAAACAGCAGTCTCCCATCCGGAGGCACTCCTCGCAGCCTCGCGCCATACCTGTGAGCACACCAGCCGGAAAGAGGGAGGTCTTTCGGGATCACCCGAGATGGCCGCCGGAGTACGCCTCCGGCGTCTCGCGACTGCCTCCCACTCGGTCTGGGGTCATGTTTCCCTAACCGGTATCGCTGCCGCTATGGTTGATAGGAGTGGGGGAGTACTAGCGCATTGGCGACCGTAGGCCGCTGTACCCGTAGCGCGACCCGAGCCCGCTGGTGCCTCCCCTGCGCGGCAGAGAGAGCCAAGGGGTGGGCAGGTTCAACACGCCGAGGACCACGGGGCCCACGGGCCGCCCTCCTTAACTCTGCTGTAAAACTAGTGCATGTGCAGAGTAAATACCCTAGGAGGTCTCTGTGAAGGAGCTGCGTTCCCAGATTGAGATAGAAGCTCCCGCCGAGCGTGTCTGGCAAGTGCTCACCGACTTCGCCGCTTATCCTGAGTGGAACCCTTTTATACGTCGAGTGAATGGACAACCGGAGGTCGAGGAGCAACTCGTGGTGCGCATGAAACCCTCCGGCACTAGGGGGATGACCTTTCGCCCCACCGTGATGAAGGCCGAACCCAACCGCCAACTGCGTTGGCTTGGGCACCTGCTGGTGCCTGGGCTGTTCGACGGCGAGCACATATTCGAGATCGAAGAACTCGACCGAAGCCGAGTCCTCTTCACTCAGAGGGAGGTTTTCAAAGGTCTGCTTGTCCCCCTGCTCGCCCGCAGTCTAGATAGGGACACCCAGCGAGGCTTCGAGGAGATGAATAGAGCCTTAAGGGAAAGGGCGGAGACCGCCGATCAAGTGGACAATGGGGGCTAGCCTTAGCGGTGGAGCGGCGGGGCTTCGGGACCGCGTCGGTTCGGGATCGCCCTCAGCCCGAAGGGCGAGCTGCCAATGGGAGGCTGGCAAGAACAAGGCTCATCCTACCTTGCCTCCGTCTCCTCGCGGACTTGACGACCGCTGCCAACCGGCTATCCGCATCTGCACGCCACCCTTCGACGCTGAGCCGGGCCGTGAAAGGCAGAGCCATTGTCCTGATCGGCGTCGGCCGACGCAGAGTCGGTCACGACAACAGCCCCCGCTAGCCCTTCCCCGCGTGCTTCGGTGTCGAGCGGCGCACGGAGAGGGATCGAACCTGTAGAATCGGAGAGGGTTGGAAGAAGGCGGCTACGGATCGGCTCCTCTGCTGCTCAAGGCGGCTCTGACGTACGCCGGGCGCGGCGTACCCGTGTTCCCCTGCGAGCCGGGCGCCAAGAGGCCGCTGACGCGAAACGGTCACTGGGACGCGACGACCGACTGGCGAGCGATCGAGCGGTGGTGGAGGCGGCAGCCTTTCGCCAACATCGGGCTTCCGACCGGCAAGAAGAGCGGCATCGTGGTTCTGGATGTGGACGTCGACGATGGAGGGCTGGAAAGCCTCGCGAAGCTCGAGCGTGAGGGTCCCCCTGTCCCGAAGACGGCCAGGGCGCGCACCGGGGGAGGTGGCATCCACGTCTTCTTCCGCTACCCGGGCAGCACGGAGATCCGCAACAGCGCGAGGCTGCTTGGTCCTGGGCTGGACGTAAGGGGCGAGGGAGGCTACGTGGTGGTGCCGCCAAGCCGCACGCAGGACCCTTACGAGTGGGTCGACCGTTCGCCCCTCGCCGAGGCCTCGTGGCTGATCGAGCGCCTGACCGAGCGAGATGAGGCTACGCTGTTCTGAAAGTAGCCAACCTTCCGGAGTTTGGCCCGCATAAGGACGAGCCCGCACAGCACGTCTTCAGCCCCGGTCGGTCAACCAGCGTGCTGCCTCCCGCGCGACATCTGGTGGGACTACGTGGCCGCCTTCGAACTCGCGGTAGCGTACCTCGTATCCGGCGCGCTCCAGCCGGGGAACGATCCTGCGGCTGCAGGAGTCGATCGGGAGCCACCCGTCTCTGGTGCCGTGCGAGACGAAGATGCGCGGCGAGCCCGTCTGGCCAGCAGGTGCCAGGAACCCCGGTGAGAAGACGAGCACGTGCGAGAACAGGTCGCCGTTAGCTATCCCGAGTGAGAGGGCGTAGGAGGCCCCGTCGGAGTAGACCCCGACCCCAACGCGCTCCGGATCGATCGCACATCGGGAGAAGGCGTGCTCTAGCGACCGGTCGATGGCTGCGATGTCTGGACCGTACCGTCCGCGGCTAAGGATCGAGTCCCAGGTAGGCCCAGATGAGCTCAAGGCGAGCAGGACGATCCCTGCTTCGTCCGCCTGCCCCCTGAGCTGCGCCAGGCCGTCGCGCGCGTCCTCCCCAGCGCCGTGGAGCAGAAGTACCAGCGAGGCCGGGTTGTCCGCCCGGTAGCCCGCGGGCACGTAGAGGTAGCCCTCGGCAGAGCCGGTGTGGTCGGATCCCAGCGACAGCAGCCCGACCGGGGCTGCCCCCGCGGACGTCGTTCGCGGGCGCGACCGCAGGCGGCCCTGCTCGTGGAGGCCGTTCGTTGGCATGCGCCCATCCGTTCCCCGTCCCGCTCTTCTTCACACTCTCGTATCTACCAAGCGACCTATCCTGCGGCGCTGGCTCAGACAGCAATGCTACGATCTGGGCGAGGACCGGCGCAAAGGGGGCTCATGGACCGAGATAGGCTGCTGAGGGACCTTAGGTGGCTAGCCGATGGCAATCCGCGCTACGTCGGCACCCAAGAGGAGGGTAGGCAAAACCCCGAACTCGCCAAGCTAATGGCCGAAGACCTCTTGCTGAGCTACATCGGCGACAGGGAGGTTACGGAGGTCTTCAACGAGATACGCCGAGGTGGTTCGTCCTAGCGGTCCTGCCTGTCAGGCAAACTCGGTCGAGAGTCCGCGTCGGACGCGCGTGTCCCGATCGTCGGAGAGCCAACACGGTCGTGGCGGGTCGAGAACCTGATACGAAACCGCTCCGGAGCACAACAAGACTCGGAAGCCCAAGCTCGCCGTTGTCGTAATCGGCGTTGACCGACGCAGTGTCGGTCGCCACAACGGTGCCCGCTTGCGCCTTCACCTACCCGAGGCCCGTCTCGACCATCCCCGAGGCTCTGACAACCTGCTTGTGGCTCAGGAGGTCGCGAGTTCGAGCTCTGTCACTTCACCAACCTACGATTTGCAGGAAATACTGAAACTTTTACTCTGTTGCCGAGCCACATCTTGCGTATCATTATCTGCATACATAAGGCATTCCGATAACGAACGCGTCGTGTGGTTGGCTATCTTATCTGGAGGTCGAGTTCTATGTGTAGGAACATCAAGACGCTATTCAACTTCGAACCCCCGGCGACCGAGGAGGAGATAAGCGCCGCTTCGCTGCAGTACGTGAGGAAGGTAACAGGCTTCAACAAGCCGTCCAAAGCAAACGAGGCAGCCTTCTACTCGGCGGTCGAAGACATCGCGAGAATCTCGGAGCGGTTGCTCGCTTCGCTCGAAACCAGTGCCCCGCCAAAAGACCGGGAAGAAGAGGCGGCCAAGGCGAAAGCACGCTCGGCCCTACGATTCGGCGGGTGATCAACGCTCTGGGGACTACTCCGCGCAACTCAGTAGGAGTTGCTGGAAGGTTGCATGTAAGGAGTTCTCCGAAGGCCACCGGCTGCTAGAAAATGCCCAAAATAGTCTTGTGCAACGCTCGGATTCTCTTACAGTAACATTGCAATAGTACTATCGCCTCATGGGAAGGGAAGCACGTGGCGAAACTTAGCGGTCCCGATTTCATCAGCTTGCAGGTGCTCAACCTCTCCGCCTCGCGCACCTTCTACACCGAGATGTTGGGGTTCACGACCGATTCGCGCTTCGACACTCCCGATTTCGTCCTCTTCGAGACCGACTCGATCCCCTTCGGTCTTAGTGAAGCAAAGGTGAATATGGATGAGGCACCGCATCCGGGATGGGGCGTGACGCTCTGGATCGACTGCGATCGTGTCGATGAGCTGTATGCCAAGTTGGAGGCGGAGGGGGCCACCATAATCACGCCACCCTACGATAGCCCGTTCGGGCGCGCGTTCGTCTTCGCGGACCCCGACGGGTACCGTATCACCGCCAACGAGAACCCCTGGGATCGTTTTCCTTTGGGAGGTAGGCACCCAACAAGCGAGTAGAGAGAATCCTTGAGGCCCGCCCCGCGCGTCTCGACGTTGTGGAAGCAGGCCTTTATCCTTGACCTTATTCACCCAAGTGTGTGGAGAAACAGTTTGGAAAATAGCTGAAGGCTGTTCGACGGTGCTTGTTTGGCGTCAAGAGGTAGCCGATCGAGTCTCCTTCGACCCCTCTTGGCCGCTTTCGGAGCCCCGATTCGGTACCCATTCCGATTTTCCAAACAGTTTTGGAAGGGGGATTCTCCGAAGTTCCACCGCGTAGCACGCCTTCATCGCTACACACTTGAGGCTGCCGCATTTAGACTATAAGGGTTCTAAAGAGACTGCAGTTCTAAATAGTGGTGCTTCTACAAAGAGAGGTATCAATACTCTAGAAGAGGAGGCAACGAAGTGAAGAGAGCAGGCATCTTCCTCACATTGATGAGCGTGATGGTCTTCGTGTTCGCGGGCGTAGCCCTAGCCGCCTTGATCAAGGGCAATGACGGAGCGAACACCCTTGTAGGCACCCCTAAGGGAGACACTATCTACGGTTACGGTGGCGCTGATCGCATCGAAGGTCGGGGCGGCGGGGACGCGTTGCGCCTTGGCGGCGGCTCGGACGAGGGCTACGGTGAGCGTGGCGACGACTATATCCGTTCCGTGGATGGGAGCGAGGACGACATCTTCTGTGGTCCGGGCTCTGATCGGGCCAGAGCTAACCCCGGGGACAACGTCGCAGAGGGGTGTGAGAAGGTCATCAGGGACGGCATAAGGGTCGACTGACCCCTGGGAGGGAAGGGAGGCGAGGACTAGCTGAGCTGAAGGGACGGTCCGCGGTTAGGTTCTGGTCGTGTCGGATCCCCGTCCCTTCCTTTTAGCTCTATTCACCCAACCTCGTAGAAGGAGTATTCTCAGAAATTCGCGTGTACGCAGTTTTGAGAAGTTGTGGCTGTGGACCCTCACTCAGTGAAAGCTACTATGCTCACGCCGCACGTTCATGCGTAAGGGAGCGCGACTCGGGAGGTTCGCCGTGGAAGAGAGGGCCGGCACGGGCGCTTTGCGCGTCGCGACGCTCAACCTGTGGGGCAGGCGAGGGGCGTGGGATGAGCGCAGGCGCGTGCTCGCCGAGGGCTTCCGCGCGCTCGCTTCCGACCTGGTGGCCTTCCAGGAGGCGGTCGTGGGTAACGGCTACGACCAGGTGTTCGACGTCTTGGGTCCGGGCTACCACCTCGCCCACCAAACCGACCGAGAGGTTGGTAGGGGCGGCGACATCGAGGACGGACAGGGCATCTCCATAGCGAGCCGCTGGCCGCTAGGGGAGGTGTGGGAGCCCGACCTAAACGTGACGCCGAGGACGGAGGACTTCGCCTGCGGGGCCATCATCGCGGAGGTCTTGGTCCCGGAGCCGGTGGGAGCGCTCCTGTTCGTCAACCACCTGCCCAACTGGCAACTCACCCACGAGCACGAGCGCGAGCTTCAGACGGCGATCGTCGGACGCGCCATAGAGGGGATCGTGGAGGGGCGCGAGGGTCTGCGTCACGTCGTCTTGGCCGGCGACCTCGACGCCACGCCCGAGGCGGCCAGCGTGCGCTTCTGGCGCGGGTTGCAGTCGCTGGGAGGGATGAGCGTGTGCTACCGCGACGCTTGGGGAAGCACCCACCCTGGTGAGCCGGGCCACACCTTCACCGCAGAGAACCCGCTGGTGACGGCAGAGAACTGGGACTGGGAACTTGAGCTAGGCCGCCGGATCGATCACATCTTCGTGCGCTGCAGCGACCACGGACCTACCTTGGACATACGTGCCTGCGAGCGGATCTTCGACGAACCCATGGACGGCGTCTGGGCCAGCGACCACTTCGGCGTAGTCGCCGACCTCTCGGCCCAGACCTCGGGCGGACGGCCTGTGCACTGACCGCTCTCTTGCTCTTACGTTTCAGGGCGAACTAGCTGAGCGCCCTACCCACGGCCTCGCGAAGCCCCACCCCCGTCCGCCGCCACTCCACCGGGCGGTCCAAGGCGCGCTCCACATGCTCGAGGGCGTCGCCCTCCAAGACGGCCAGGGTCGTGGTTCCCGCGCCGTTCCAGTCGGCGGCGTCGAAGCCCCACACCGACCACGGCCACGGCCACGACGCTTGAGCCATCTTCCGGAGCTCTTGCTCTTCAATTTCGCCAGCCACGGTGGCATCGGGCCAGGGGTAGAGGCGCAAGACGTCGGCCTCTGTTACAGGACCGGCAGGCAGATAGGAGAGCACGCCGTCCACGGGCGCCTGCGACGCGAGCATGTCCACGCCAGCGGCCCGGACGCCGGTCTGTTGCCGCAAGGCCCGCGCGAAGAAGTCGGCCAGTGGCGCCGGGCCGCCCGACCTGGAGCCCAGAGGCTCGGCTAGCTCGCCGAGCACCCTCGTAGAGGCTTCCTCGAGGAGGTCGCTGCCAGCCCCAGACCATCGTCCGCTCGACTCGGACCTCATGCAGTAGGCTCTGGGTTCTTCGCCTCGGGCAAGTTCGACGACGCCGAGCTCCGCACCGAACGGCCAGGGCTGGACTACCGGGGTTCCTTCCACCTGGCCGATCCATCTACCCAAGGTGTGGCTCGCGAAGATCGCGTCCGCCGATCTCGCCCACGGCCTACAGAGTTCTGAGAAGCGCTCGGGGCGGGCCTCGTAGCCCCGCGCCCCGAAGTGCCAATCCACGCCGTCGTGCAAGAGCACTACCACCCAGTCTGCGCCGGCGGCCCGAAGGTCCTCGGCGTGCCCAATCGCTACGTCGCCGAGATCGGGGTCGAGACTTGGTGCGGAGACGTATACTCCCGGATCGGGACAGGTCAGCCCTACGAAGCCTACTACGCCCCCGTCCGTCTCGACCACGGCTGTGGACGGCAGTCCGACCTCGGGGGCGTTGGCGCACAACAGCGGGAAGCCCGTCTCCGGCGCGTGCGTACGCAGATGCTCCACCCCCCACTCGAACTCGTGGTTGCCCACAACGCCGACGTCTATCCCTAGGTCGGCCGCCGCCGCGAAGCCCGCCTTGCCACCCGAGAGGGTGGCGAGCGCCCCTGGCGCCGCGAAGTCGCCCGCGTCCGCCCTGACCGTAGGACCCTGCTCCCTTAGCGCGTCGACCGTGTTTTTCAGGCCCTCGCCGCCCGGCAGCGAGCCGTAGGAGGTCGGCGAGGGAGGGTAGGCGCAACAGAAGTCGTGGGTGGCGACCACCCGCAGTGGCGCTCTCTCGCTCATCGTCTTACCTTTCCTCCATCTTCGCGTACAACGCCGTGAGTGTACGGCGTTTACGGCGCTGGGCTACCCCGACCTTGTGGGGGCCGCGTTACGCCAAGGGCGTGATCGGTATGTGCAGCGCCCACGCTCGAACTGGCTGCTAGACAGACGATTCACCCGGGTGCGTGGCTAGAGCGCTACCATCAGATTTACATGCTCTCCGGAGAGCACCGCTCGGAACGTCACGCACTCCATTGTCCCAGCTTGCGTGGGCCCACGCCCGCTCATTACCCCTAGACCAGTACCTCATCTACACTAGCCCGATGTTGAGCGAACTTAGCGGGCCGCCCCTGTCGGTCTCGACCTCGATCCGGCCCGTGCCTTCCGGGGACAGCCAGGCGGAGAAGCCCCACTCTTTGCCAGCCGTCACGGGCCTCTCAAACTCGGTGCTGAGACAGTCCATGTAGATCTCATCCCACAGCTTGCCGCCCATCCTGCGGCATTCGCGCCGTCGTCCGATCTCTTTGAAGCCGGCCCTCTGGTAAGCCTTGATCCCTGCCGGATTGAATACGAAGACCGTCAGCATGACATTGTGGAGGCCAAGGGCGGTAAAGGCGTAGTCGAGCATCAGGCGGGTCGTCTCGGTACCGTAGCCTTTGCCCCGACACCCGGGCTCTCCGATAAGGATGCCGAACGTGGCCGAGCGGTTGCGGTGGTCTACGCCGTGCAGTCCGGTGTTGCCTATAGGCCGCAGGGTCTCCCGTTCGTAGATCGTAAACGGCACGTCGTCCTCCGTTTTCGACTGCCGATCGTACCATTCCTGCTCCTTCTCGCTCGTCATGGGCAGCGGGGGAAGCCCCAGCGTGCGCATCGTGCCGAGGTCGTTGATCCAACGCTGGTAGAGCGGCAGGAGATCCCGCCTCAGCGGACCCAGAGCCACCAGCTCGCCCTCGATGTTGATTATGGGGCGTCCAGCGTTCTCGCTTGCGCCTTTCATCTCAGGTTGCGACCTCCTGTTGTGGCTGACCGCTGATGGCTGATGGCTGAGGGCTATCTAACGCCGTCTTCTCGTTGGTCGCCAAAAGGAGGCTGACGAACACGAACGGCTCGAACCAGGTGATGTAGGCGTAGAACCAGTAGTTGACGGTGAGCTGGAAGGCGATGACGAGCGCCGCCGAGAGTGCCGCTAGCCGGCGCAGCGTCTTCTTGCGTGGCACGAAGGCGACGAGTATGGAGAGGAAGATCGCGAGCGCCATCAGCGGCCGCTGCAGGAACGCTAGCTCGGGGACCTGGCTGAACAGGGACCACGGGCTGACCCTGTCGCCCTGGAACGCGAGGGTCTTGTCGTAAAAGACCCTCGCCGACTCGACGGGGTGTCCGTCGAGCAGGACGACCCAGAACGTTAGTAGTCCGACGCCAACCCCGCCGAATACGAAATCTACGATGGGCTTGCGCCTGCGTCCTTCGTACATGAGCCACAATGGACCGAGGACGAGCGGATAGAGCTTGACGGCGAACCCGGCCGCGATGCTCGCCCCCCGCGCTATCGGCGAGGCCGCCGCGAGCCCTATCGCCGAGACGGTGGCGACGATGATGTCGTTGGTGTTGTTGTTGGTCGCATAGACAGTGTAGGGGAAGGCGGCCCAGGCGAAGATGAGGGCGGCAGCACCCTGCGCCCCCGAGAGCCTGTAGCCCACAATGAACAGCGCCATCGCCCCCGCGACGAAGGCGAACAGCGTGAGGGCGTGGGCTGCGGGGAGGAAGTCCCACTCCCCCGAGAAGCCGAACATAAGGACGAACGGCACGTAGAGCAGGTAGTTGAGAGGGCCGTAGGTGTCTCCCGTTCCGACGTCAGCGGGCATGTGCCCGTAGGGCATCGTGCCGTCCAGGATGCGGTCGGCGCCCACGACCCCGGCGTAGCCGACGTCTATGACGCGGGAGTCGACGTTGAGGCCAAGGATGAGGCCGCCCGCAAGACCGGCGAGCGTCATCAGGAGCCACAGCGGGAGGTTGCTCGTCTTCTCGACCTTCTCGCCTATCCCGAAACCCATAAGAAGGGTCCTGACGAAGAGGTAGACGAGCGGCGGGTACCACAGGACGACGGCCTCGAGGACTATCCCCTCCCTGTAGAAGCCGTGCGAGACGAGGAACCCGAGCAGCGCCACGATATCCAGGTTGCGTACGGCGAACA